>WNGA01002860.1_pt1 | contig 51430 bp, 42 predicted proteins | sample 5400061 | NCBI WGS metagenome assembly WNGA01 (sample SAMN13153366, study PRJNA577476) | soil metagenome | isolation source: 100 cm soil or saprolite under grassland replicate 2 | place: USA:California | collected 2016-06-15
TGGCAACCCAGCCAGCGATACCCGGACCCGTCGATCCAGATCGTGGATCAGAGCTTCGCGCGCTACCGGCTCGCCCTCGCGAAGGTCGAGCGGCTCGCGACCGGGTTCCGGTGGTCCGAGGGCCCGGTGTGGTTCGGGGCCGGGCGCTATCTGCTCTGGAGCGATATCCCGAACAATCGCATCATGCGGTGGGACGAAGAGAGCGGTGTGGCCAGTGTCTTCCGCAAGCCGTCGAACTTCGCGAACGGCAACACGCGCGACCGCCAGGGGCGGCTCCTGAGCTGCGAGCACGGCACCCGGCGCGTGTCGCGGACCGAGTACGAGGGCACCATCACCACGGTCGCCGATCGCTACGAGGGCAAGCCGCTGAACTCGCCGAACGACATCGTCTGCAAATCCGACGGCTCGATCTGGTTCACGGACCCGCCATTCGGCATCCTAGGCTACTACGAGGGCTACGTCGCGAAGCCCGAGCTGCCGACCAACGTGTACCGGGTGGACGGAAAGAGCGGGCAGCTCGGCGTGGCCACCGGCGAGATCAGCCGCCCGAACGGCCTCGCCTTCTCGCCGGATGAATCGAAGCTCTATGTCGTCGAGGCGGGCGTTACGCCGCGTGTGATCCAGCTCTTCGACGTCGTCGACGGCGGCACCCGCCTCGCCAACAAGCGCAAGTTCATCGACGCCGGCCCGGGCACGCCGGACGGGTTTCGCTGTGACGTGGACGGTAACCTCTGGTGCGGCTGGGGTATGGGTCAGGAAGGGCTCGACGGCGTATCGATCTTCAACCCGGACGGCAAGCTCATCGGCCGCGTCAACCTGCCCGAGCGATCCGCAAACCTGTGTTTCGGGGGCACCCACCGGAACCGGCTCTTCATGTGCGGGAGCACGTCGCTCTACTCGCTCTACGTGAACACCCAGGGCGCCGTTGGCGGATGAGGCGAATGCGGGCCCCGTCCGCTCCTACCCCGGGATGTGGGCTTCCTCGGGCAACTCGGACCACTTGGGCTTCCACTCCGGCACGGTCAGGCCGAACTTGTCGCAGAGCTCCCTGACCTCCGCGGCGAAGGCCTGGCGGACTTCATCGTTGTCACGGAGCTTGAGCTTCAGCCTTCTATATACCTGATTCTTGGGCGATCCGGGACGTCCGAAGATGTTCATCGTCCGGATGTACCACTTGGCGAAGGTGGCCTGAGCTTCCTGGCGGGTCCGGGGGTCCTCGGCGAGCTTCTTCACCCAGTACTCGCCGTGGCGGATGTGGAACTTCTCCTCTTTGAAGATGCCGTCGATCGCGCGCACCCAGGGGCCGTAGGACGAGCCGCGCACGTCCTCGAGCTGGTGCCCGGCGCCACGGTCCATGCAGAAGTTGAAGAAGATGAAATCGGCCCACGTGTCGATCGGGTAATAGAAGATGTTGACCCGCTTGTCGCTCGTGATACGCGCCGTCCCGATGTCGGCGTTGTTGTCGATGCGCATCGTGAGGATCTCGTCGTGTTGGCGCACATGGCTCTCGACGTCGAAGCCGAGGTCGGCCAGCAGACCGTACATCACCGCGGCGTGGCGGAGCTCGTCCTTGGCGATCTGGGCAACGACGTGCTTTTCCTCCACGGTCGGGGCCTTGGTGATCCAGGGCACGTAGCCGTAGCCGCCCGCCAGCTCCGAGTCCGCCTGCATCGTCAGGAGATGGACGAGGTTCTCTCGATACTCGCCCGTCATCTCGTCGGCGGATTCCAGCCGGGCGCCCCGGTCGATCTTCGCCATCATCGTCTGCGCCAGGTCGCTCATCGGGCCCTCCTGCTCCAGGATACCCTACCCGCGCTCGATCACACGCACGGCCTTGCCCTCCGACGCTGGATCGTGCATGGAGCCACGATCGTCAGCTCGACGCGGAGGCCAATCGCGCGCTCCAGCCGCTCGGCGGCGCGGCGCCGCAGCATCACGAGCGGCTCGCCGGCGTCCCACGCTCACATTCGCGGCGGCCGCCGGCCCGCGGCGCGTCGGGGTGGCTCGGGAAACTGTTGGTCCACCATCCGGTGATGGCGGAGCCCCACCGCTTCGCGCTGGATCAGCAGCGCCAGGCGCGCGTGGAGCGCGCGGGCGCGTGCCGTCTCGTACTCGCCGAGGAGCCGAGCCTGCTCCCCGGGATCGGTCGCGGCGTCGAGGCGACAGCCGACGGTCACGACGTGGGCAAGCGCCGCCTCGAGCCGTTCGCCGGCCCGTCCAAGGGCCACCGCCTTCTCTTGCGCGATCTCGGCGTTGATCCGCCGGTGCGTTTCGCTCAGGCGGGTCATCGGACGCGCGCGATCGCGTCGAGATAGACGGCCATCGTCCGGTCGATCTGGAGCCGGACGTCGAACGCACGCTCGGCCACTTCGCGGGCGCGCCGGCCCATCCCACGCCGGCGCTCGAGATCGAGCAGGAGCCCGATCGCCGCTTCCGCCAGAGCGGTCGGGTCGCCCTTCGTCAGGACACCCGTATCGCCGTCGCGCACGACCTCGTCACACCCGGGGGCGTTGACGGCCACCGCGGGCAGACCGCAGGCCGCCGCCTCGGCGAGGACCAGGCCCTGCGTCTCCGTCTCGGAGGCGAAGAGGAACACGTCGGCCGCTTGATAGCACTGGACGAGGTCGTGGTGCGGCCGCACGCCGAGAAAGCGGATCCGCGGGGCGACCGACAGGGTGCTCGCCAGGCGCCGAAGACGCTCGGCCTCGGTGCCGTGCCCGACGAGCACGAGACGCGCGGCCGCCACGGTGGAGGCGATGCGCTCGAACGCGACGAGCACGCGATCGACGCTCTTTTCCCGGTCGAGCCGTCCGACGTAGAGCACCAGCGCCTCACCCTCGGCCACGCCGAGCTGCCGTCGCGCCGCTGCCCGGTCGCCCGGGCAGAACCGATCGAGGTCCACTCCCGTCGGCACCACTGCGATCGGCGTCCGGACGCCGCGCGCGTGCAGCTCGTCGCGGACCACCGTCGAGGGCGCCAGCACCGCATCGGCCCGCGCGGCGAAGCCGGCGCTCAGCCGCAACGCGGCTGACTCCACGAGGCCGAGCGGCAGGGGGACGTAGTGCGCGTACTTCTCGTAGCGCGTGTGGTAGGTGAAGACGAGCGGCCGCCGGGCCCGGCGGGCGAGGCGGCGCGCGGCCGGTCCGAGGAGAAAGGGGTGGTGCGCATGGACGACGTCGAAGTCCAGCCCGGCGACGAGCCGCCCGATCCGCCGCGAGTACGGAACCGCCAGCGCGAATTCCGGGTAGGTCGTGGCCGGAATCGAGGGGTAGCGCACGATTCGGTCCGAGACGTCCTGCGCGCCGGCCAGGCGGGGTCCGAAGACCCACGCCTCGTGCCCGGCGGCCTCGAGGCCCTGCCGGAGCGTCTCGACCGAGATCGTGACGCCCCCGTAAAACGGCAGGTAGTTGTTAGTGAAGAGCGCGATCCGCACCGGCAGGCGTCTCTCAGGCCTTGTTGAACTTCTCGAAATCCTCCGGCTTGATGTTCTGCAACCACTCGCGGAGCTGGTCCGGGTCGTCGGCCTTGACGGGCTCCGCCTCTTTCGTGACCTCGAGGCTCTTCGCCTTGCGGACGACCTCCTCGTCGACGTAGATCGGGGCCGCCACGCGGAGGGCGAGCGCGATGGCGTCCGAGGGGCGCGAGTCCACCGTGTACTCGGTCTCACCGAGCTGGAGGTGGAGCACGGCGAAGAAGGTGTTCTCCTTGAGGTCGGTCACCACCACCTTGAGCACGCGCGCCTCCAGCGTCTCGAGGATGTTCTTGATGAGGTCGTGCGTCATGGGGCGCGCCGGGGCGACCTTCTCGAGCTCGAGGGCGATGGCGTTCGCCTCGAAGATGCCGACCCAGATCTGCAGCGAGCGTTTGTCCTCCTCGTCGCGGAGGATGATGATCGGCATGTTCGAGACGGCATCCAGGGCCAGTCCGCGCACCTTCATTTCGACAAACATGCGGCCTCCTCCGGTCGGGAAGCGAGCGTCCCGCGCAGGCTGTGCGGCAGCACCTGGCTGATGCGGACCTGCGCCAGCTCACCGACGGACGCGCTCCCCTGCCCGTCGAAGTTGACGACGCGATTGCAGCGGGTGCGGCCCGAGAGCTCGCCCGTATTTTTCTTCGACGTCCCGTCCACCAGCACTTCCACGGTCCGCCCGGCGAGCCGCCCGCTCCGCTCCGCGCTCGTCCGGGCGGCCGCCTCCAGGAGCCGCGTGTTGCGGCCGGCCTTCACGTCCCCGGCCACCTGATCCGGCATCGTGGCTGCGGGCGTCCCCGGCCGCTGCGAGTAACGGAACACGAACACGTTGTCGTAGCCGACGCGCTCGACCATGTCGAGCGTCTCCGTGAAGTCTGCCTCCGTCTCGCCGGGGAAGCCCACGATGAGATCCGTCGAGAACGCCATCGTCGGCACCGCGTCGCGGATCTCCGCGACCAGCTCGAGGTAGCGCTCGCGGGTGTAGCCGCGATTCATGCGCTCGAGCACGCGGTTCGAGCCGGACTGAAGCGGCAGGTGGAAGTACTCGCACACCTTGGGCACGTCCCGCATGGCGCGGATCAGGGTGGGCGTGAGATTGTAGGGATTGGACGTGGTGAAGCGGATCCGCGCGATGCCCTCGACGTCGTTGACCCGCGCGAACAGCTCGCCGAGGTCGGTCGGCGGCGTGAGATCGCGCCCGTAGGCGTTCACCGTCTGCCCGAGGAGCGTCACCTCGCGGCAGCCCTCGGCTGCGAGGCGGCTGACCTCGTCGACGATGACGTCGGGCGAGTGGCTCCGCTCGCGCCCACGCGTCTGCGGCACGACGCAGAAGGTGCAGTGCTTCTCGCATCCCTCCATCACGGTCACGAAGGCCTTGAGGCGCCCGGCGGCCGGCGGGCGCGCCGTGATCTTGACGAGCGGACCCTCGCCCGTCTCGAGCACGGGACGGCGCTCGCGCCGCACCCGGTCGACCAGTTCGGCGACACGGGCGATGGCGGGCGAGCCGAAGACCAGGTCGACCGACGGCGCCCGGCGTTGGATGGTGCCCTGGTGGAGCTGCGCCATGCAGCCCATCACGCCGATGACGAGATCCGGTCGGTGCGTTTTGAGCAGGCGCAGCTCACCGAGCTTCGAGAAGACCTTGTCCTCGGCCTTCTCCCGGATCGCGCAGGTGTTGACGAGGATCAGGTCGGCCTCGGTCTCGTCGGAGGTCAGCTCCCAGCGGTGCTCGCGCAGCAGACCCGCGACCCGCTCCGAGTCGTACTCGTTCATCTGGCAGCCGTATGTGATCAGATGGAGCTTGGCCATTCGTCCCTGGAAAATCCCGCGTTTGCGTTGGACCGACCGTAGCACCCACCGTCGGGCAAGTCAAACCAACGTGTGGGGGGAATCGGGGGGAGCGGCGCGGCTCCCCCCGATTACTGACTAGTCGACCTCGTCCGGCCGGCCACCGGGACGCGCGGACACGGGCTTCGTGCCGCCACCGCCGGGGTGCCCGTTGCCGTTGCCGAACGTGAGCGGCGGCTTGATCTCGAATTGCCGCTCGAGGCGGTTGCGCCGCTCCTTCCACCCTTCCTGGTACTCGAGCTCGTCCTCGTGCAGCGTCGCGGGCTGCTTGATGCCGTGCGCGTGGCGGAACTGGATGGCGAGCTTGGAAGCCGTGCGGCGCACCTCGTCCCATGGCGTGCCGAGCGCGAACTGGTCCGAGATGGCACCGATCCGGCCCGTGTGGATATTGCACGAGAGCGTAATGGCCGACAGGATCGGGCCCGACCAGTACGAGGTCTGCGAGTTGATCGGCATCGGCAGGATGTGCAGGTTGTGGCTGCCGCGGCAATCGCCGGCCACCATGGGGGCGGTGGCCCACGGCGAGGTGATCTCACCGGGCGCCGGCCAGTCGCCCTGGGCGAAGGCGAGGAGCACCGGGTCGTCCTTCCCGCCGTACGTGAATCCCTTCTTGGACTTGATGTTGTGCAGCCGCTCGGCCGAGCAGATGTAGCCGAGCTGGTCCTTCTCGCCCTTCTCGCCTCGGGTCCAGACGCGAGCGATCACGAAGCGCGAGGAGCGCGTCAGCCCCTCGATGTCGTAGAGATCTTCGGGCGCCCGCAGCGTGATCACCTTCTCCTGCAACCCCTTGGCGACCTCTTCCATTTTTGCGTCGAGCGCCCGCTGGTCTCGCGGGTGGGCGCCCGCTTCGACCGCCTGCGCCTTGGTGTCGAGGTCCACGATCTCGAAGAGGTAGCCGCGCTTCATCTTGGAGGCGGCGATGACGAGACCGGTGTTGAAGCGGGGCAGCATGTAGGCGCCGGTCGCGTAGTGGTTGAACGCCATGGGCTCCGTCTTGTCAGCGAAGGAGACGAGCACGGTCTGCGAGGCGTTGTCCTTCCGCACCGGGAACGGCAAGGCCACCGTGGCCGGGCCCGTGCCCCGGAGATTGCCGGTGAAGGCGTCGGCCACCAGGTCCTGGCCGGGGCCGTACAGGCCGAGCTCGGCGGCCTTGGTGGCGCCTTCCTGGAGCGCGTCCCACATGAGCTCGTCGACCACCGACATGTCCACCGTCTCGGCCATGATCCCGGTGACGGCGCAGTCGTCGCCGGTGTGGGTCACGATGAGCGAGGTGAAGATGGGCTCGCCGCGGTAGCTGTTGTTGTCGAGGACGTACTTGGCAATGATCGACTTCACCTCGTCCGCGGCGACGACGTGACCGCCGACCCCGCCGACGTCCGCCTTGGTGGCCTTGATGTAGCGCTGCACGAGGGCCGGGTTCTTCGCGAAGATGTACGACTTGTACGAGAAGATGTTCGGCGTGTTGGTGACCGGGATCTTCTCGGTGACGGTCACCGGCAGTCCCGCGAGCTCGTCCTTCGACTGGTGGTACTCCGTGAACTTGACAGGGGGCTGACCGTCCTGAGGGCCATAGCGACGCGCAGACATGCACGCCTCCTTGCGTGGGGTGAAAATTGGATGCGTTCGAGGATAACGAGGTACACTGGGCCGCGTCAAGCAAGAAATTTATGGAAATGAAATTTATTTCTGGAGGGTGACGCCGGCATGAAATCGGTCTCCCTCGCCTCACGCGAGCTCCGCCAGACGGTCCACTGCCTCGAGTTGTACTACCGCCAGGGACGGAGCCAGAAGGACATCGCCCGGGCCCTCGGCGTCTCGGCGGCGACGGTCTCGCGTCTGCTCAAGCGCGCGTTCGACGAGGGCCTCGTCCGTGTCGAGCTGGATCTCCCCCGCCGCGAGCAGCTGGAAGCCGGGCTGGTGGAGCGGTTCGGTCTGCGCGACGCGGTCGTCGTCGCGGCCGGCGGTCGGGGCGACGTCAAGGAAGAGCTGGGGACCGCGGCGGCGACCTACTTCGAGAAGATCGCCGTCAACGGCCTCCGCGTGGGGCTCTCGTGTGGCTTCACGCTCTATCAGACGATTCGCCAGCTCCACGAGCGTCGCTTTCGCGACCTGGCCCTCTACCCGCTGTCCGGCGAGAGCACCCTCAAGCTCGTCGACCTGTTCCCCAATACACTGGTAGGAATGATGGCGGCCAAATATCGGCCCCACGTGAACGCCTATGCCCTGCCCGTGCAGCATCTGGTGTCCCTGCGGGAGATCGAACGAGCGCGCCGGCGGCTCTTGCGCGATCCCGAGATTCGTAGAATCTACGAGGCCGCTCAGGACGTGGACATCGCCCTGGTCGGCATCGGTCTCATCGGCGAGCAGACGCCGGGGTTCTGCTCCCTGGCAGAGTCCTACGGCGTGAGCGTCAAGCGTCTGCGCCAGCTCGGAGTGGTGGGCGAGATCAACTACCAGCCGTTCGACCACGAAGGCCGCATCGTGGACCGTCCGGAGTTGCGCGCGCTCATGGGGCGCGTGCTCTCGGTGGAGGGTGACCGCCTCCAGGCCCTCTCGCGCCGTGACGACCGTTACGTCGTGGCGATCGCCGGGGGCCGAGGCAAGCTCGAGGCGGTGCGCGGCGCGGTGGCCGGCAAGTTCATGAACGTGCTCGTCACCGACGAGGACGTGGCCGCCGCCCTCCTGCGGCGTGCCGCCTGATCGGTACCGTTACGCCCTGGCGCCCGGCACGGACGCTTCCTCGAACGCTCCGATTCGTCTGAACTTCTCGTAGCGATCGGCGACGAGATCGTCGGACGACATCGCCGTGAGCGGCCGCAAGTGCTCGCGCAGCGCCTCCCGGAGGTGACCGGCCGCGCCGTCCCAGTCGCGGTGGGCGCCGCCGACGGGCTCGGGGACGATCGCGTCGATGACGCGGAGCCGCAAGAGGTCGGGTGCGGTGATCCGCATCGACTCGGCCGCCTCGGGAGCCTTGGCGGCATCGCCCCACAGGATCGCCGCGCATCCTTCCGGCGAGATCACGGAGTAGATCGCGAATTCGAGCATCAGCACCCGGTTGCCCATGCCGATCGCGAGCGCACCGCCGCTGCCTCCCTCGCCCGTCACGACCGACAGGATCGGCGTTCGCAGGGCGGCCATCTCCCGGAGGTTACGCGCGATCGCCTCGGCCTGGCCGCGCTCCTCGGCGCCGAGCCCGGGGTAAGCGCCGGGCGTGTCGATGAACGTGATGACGGGCTTGGCGAACTTCTGGGCGAGGTGCATGAGCCGCAGCGCCTTGCGATAGCCCTCGGGGTGCGGCATCCCGAAGTTACGGGCGATCTTCTCGCGCGTGTCACGGCCCTTCTGGTGGCCGATCACGACGATCCCCTGCCCTTCGAACCGGGCCAGGCCGCCGACGACCGCGGCGTCGTCGCCGTAGACGCGGTCGCCATGCAGCTCGATGAAGTCCTCGAGGAGGAGCTTGAAGAAGTCGCGCGTGTGGGGACGCTTCGGATGACGCGCGAGCTGCGTGCGCTGCCAGGCCGACAGGCTGGCGTAGGTCTTCTGACGCAAGCGGGCGAGCCGTTCCTCGAGCTTCGCGATCTCGTCGCGTGTCTTCGGCAGGTTCTCCTCGGACTGGAGGGCCGCGATCCGAGTTTCCAGCTCGAGCAGCGGCTGCTCGAAGTCAAGCGCGTCCGGCATAGTCCACGCTGATCGCGCCGCGGCCGAGCACCGTCTCGCCCTCGGCAACGAGCTCCTGGCTGCCGTCCACGAAGAGAGCCCGCGTGCGGACGACCACTTCCTGGGCGCCGAGCAGCAGGTGGAGGAACACGGGGACCCGCCCGGGATGCTCACCGCAGAGTAGCCGCACGGCGGCGAGCGTGCCGCTCGGGTCTTCACCCGGTGTTACGCGGATCCGGCAGGCGCTCGGCTCGCCGGCGGTGGCGCCGTGGCGCGGGCGCCCGCCGGACTCCGCCAGCGCCTGTTCGAGAAGGCGGACGTCATCCGCGAGCACGACCCGGCCCTTGTCGCCGTCGTCCACGCGCCCCCGGACGAGCACAGCCTCCCCCGAGCGCAGGCAGGCGGCCGCCGCCTTGAACGGCTCCGGGAACACCGTGACCTCGACGGCGCCGTCCATGTCCTCGAGGGTGAAGAACGCCATGCGGTTGCCGCCTTTCGTGGACGTCTCCTTGAGCCCGACGGCATGGCCGAAGAGGACGACGCGCGCGCCGTGCCCCTTGGCGGCGAGGTCAGCGGACGTCGTGATGCCGAGCGGCTCGACGACTTCGCGGTATCGGGCGAGCGGATGGCCGGAGATGTAAAAGCCCAGGACCTCCTTCTCAAACGCGAGGCGCTGATCGGCGTCCCATTCCGGCGTGACCTCAGGGGGCGCGCTCGCCCGGGCCGGCGCCGCCGGCATCAGCTCGAAGAAGGACGACTGGCCCTCGGCCCGGTCCCGCTGCTGGCGCCCTCCGCTCTCGAGCGCCGCGTCGGTGGTTGCCAGGAGATGCGCGCGGGTAAGGCCGAGCGAGTCGAACGCCCCCGCCTTGACGAGGCTCTCCACGACGCGCCGGTTCACGAGTCTGAGATCGACCCGGGCGCAGAAATCCTCGAGCGTGTGGAACAGACCCTGCTCGCTCCGCGATCTCAAGATCGACTGCATCGCCGCTTCACCGACGTTCTTGATCGCGGCCAGCCCGAAGCGCACCGTGTCGCCGGCGACGCTGAACTGCACGGCCGATACGTTGACGTCGGGCGGCTCGACCCGAATCCCCATCGCGCGGCACTCTTCGATGTACTTCACGATCTTGTCGGTGTCGCCCATCTCCGAGGTCAGCAGCGCGGCCATGAACTCGACCGGATAGTTGGCCTTGAAGTACGCCGTTTGATAGGCGACGAGCCCGTACGCCGCAGCGTGGGAGTTGTGTACGGCGATCCCGTTGGCGATGAAGCTCCGCGCGCCGGGAACTTCGAAGTCGTACGTCGGCTCGACGCCCTCCAGGACGAACGGTTTCGGCCTCGACCAGCCCATCGACGGATCGACCAGGGCGTGCAGCGCCGGCGACTCGAGGCGTTCCGCCAGATATTCCAAGGTGTCTCGACGGATCCCCCTCTTGTGGCGATCCCTCGCGACGAGCCGGTAGGCGAGCCCCAGCGCTCTGCAGCCCGCCTTCAGAGTGGAGAAGCGCTTGAGAATCGCTTCGCGCAAGTGCTCTCTGTAGAGATCCGCCGGGACGACATCAACGGTCCCTCGCGCGAGGAGGATGCGGGTGCTCGCATATGAGGCTCTGAGCGCGGCGAGGGCCGCCCGCTTGCCTCCGACCAGATGGCGACCGACGAGCTCATCGAATCGGACATGAGTCCGTCGACCACCGATGAGATTCACCGTGTAGCCGAAACGGCGCCCGCCACGGTACGCGAAGGTCTTCCGATGGATCGTGCACGGAATGCCGAGCTTCAGGAGCAAGCGGCGAACGTCGTCCGCCAGTCCCTTGGACGATGTCGCGTAGTAGACCGACAGAGTCTGGCGATGAACGCAGCCATCCCCCTGGAACAACTTTCCGACGAGGACGGAGATGGCATCGCGATCCCAACGGTCAACAATCGCTGGGATCCGCTTGTTGATCGCAATCTTTCCTTGAAGACCACAGTCTCGGAAGAGAAACGTGACGGCGGCGGATGGCGTCTTTCGATCGACGCGAACGGGACGAACCGACGAAGCCCTGGACTTCGGGCGATGTTCAACGCGTGGAGCCGTATTGGCGAATGCCGAGACGATCCGGCTCATGTCCTCGAGTTCGTCCGTGACTGTCGAGTACAGATAGAAGTGGCTGTCGTACCCGAGGCTTCCTTCCGACAGGGCGTAGCCGAGCAGCGCGGGCAGATGCTCGGGCACCGTCGTCGCTCCGCAAGGGAGCTCACGAGCGACGGCGACGAAATCGTCGGGAGTGACGTCCTCCGCATTCACCCACCCTCGTTGGGTGAAGATCGGGTGGTCGGGCGTGCAGCGAAGAGACATCCCGTTGGCCAGCGTCAAGCGACCGACCCGGCGCGCACCGCTCGGCCGGACTCCAAGCGCCCGGAATGCTCCGTCCTTCGTGAGCACGAGGTCGCCAGCCCGCACCTCGCGGATCGGCTTCAGGCTGCCGTCGGCCATCTCGATCGACGCGTCCGCGCTGAGGCACTTGTTGAATCCGTACCCCGCGAACTTCTCCATCAGCTCCCAGACGCGCTCGGCCTTGGCGGCGGTGGTGCCGCGCTCGCGGCAGCCGCCGACGAACTTCTCGCGCTGCTTGGCCATCAGCTCGCGGTCCTTCTTGCCCATGGCGCGGCGCAGGATGTCCGCCTCGCCCATGGTGAATCCCCCCATCTCCGAGGCGATCTGCATGATCTGTTCCTGGTACACCATGATCCCGTACGTCTCCCGGGTGAACTTCTCCATCGCCGGGTGCTCGTAGGTGATCTTGGACCGGCCGTGCTTGCGCTGGATGAAGTCCGGGATGAGCTCCATCGGCCCGGGCCGGTAGAGCGAGACCATGGCGATCAGATCTTCGAGCCGCTCGGGCCGAAGACCGCGGAGCGCGTCCCGCATGCCGGCGGACTCGAGCTGGAACACGCCGAAGGTCTTCGCCTCGGAGAGCATCTCGTACGTCTTGGGGTCGCTCAACGGCAGCGTATCCAGGTCGACATCGATGCTCCGGGACTCCTTGATCAGCGCCACCGTGTTGGCGAGGACGGTGAGCGTTCGGAGGCCGAGGAAATCCATCTTGAGCAGCCCAAGCTTCTCGATCGGGCCCATCGCGTAGCCGGTGATGAGCTCCGGACGCTTGGGGTCCTTGTAGAGCGGGATGTGCTCCTCGAGGGGCTCGTCGGAGATCACCACGGCGGAGGCGTGCACCGAGGCGTGGCGGGTACAACCCTCGAGGGTGCGGGCGATGTCCCACAGCTCGCGCACCGACGCCTGGCTCCGCACCATCTCGGCCAGCGGCAGCGACTTCTGGTGGGCGTCGTCGAGCGTGATGTTCAGCGGGAAATTCGGCACCAGCTTCGCGATCCGGTCGACGTCGCCGTACGGCATGCCGAGGACACGCCCGACATCGCGGATCGCCGCCTTCGCGCCGAGTGTCCCGAACGTGATGATGTGAGCGACCCGGTCGCGCCCGTAGCGCTCCGCCACGTAGCGGATGACCTCGTCGCGGCGATCGTCTGAAAAATCGATGTCCATGTCGGGCATCGAGATGCGGTCCGGGTTTAGGAATCGTTCGAACAGCAGCCCGTAGCGCATCGGATCGATGTTCGTGATGGCCAGACAGTACGCGGTCAGCGAGCCTGCGGACGAGCCGCGGCCGGGTCCCACCGCGATGCCCCGCTCGCGCGCGTAGCGGATGAAGTCCCAGACGACGAGGAAGTAGCCCGCGAATCCCATCTTCTCGATGACGGCCAGCTCCTGGGCGAGCCGCGCCTCGATGGCGTCGCCCGGACTGGGCCCGTACCGGCGCCGGAGCCCATCATGCGCCAGCTCGTGGAGATAGCTGTCGAGCGTGTGCTCGTCGGGGACGACGTAGCGCGGCAGGTGGAACTCGCCGAAGTCGAGCGTCAGGTTGCACCGCTCGGCGACCGCCAGCGTGTTACGGCACGCCTCGGGGAGGTCGGCGAAGACGCGCGCCATCTCCTCGGCGGACTTGATGTAGAACTCCTGCGTCGAGAAGCGGAAGCGGCTCGGATCGTGGAGATTCGTGCCGGTCTGGATGCAGAGGAGCGCTTCGTGGGCCCGGGCGTGGCCGGCCTCGAGGTAGTGCGAGTCGTTCGTGCCGACGACCGGCGCGCCGATGGCGGTGGCGATCCGGAGCGTCTCGGCCATGACTCGCGCCTGCTCATCGAGCCCGTGGGCCTGGACCTCCATGAAGTAGTGGTCCTTGCCGAAGACCTCCCGATACCACCCGGCGGTTTCTCTGGCCCGCTGGACGTCGCCGGCGCTCAAGAGTCTCGAGACCTCGGAGTTCAGGCACCCGGAGAGGACGAGCAGCCCCTCGGCATGCTGCGCGAGGAGCTCCCGATCCACCCGGGGCTTGTAATAGAACCCCTCCAGGTACGCCTTCGACACGAGCTTGACGAGGTTCTTGTACCCGGTGCGGTTTCGTACGAGGACCGTCAGGTGGTTGGCGCCCTCGTAGCCGCCGTCCTGCGAGCCGCGTTCGCGACGGCTCCCGGGCGCCACGTAGAGCTCGCACCCGAGGATCGGCTTGACGCCGGCCTTCTGGGCGGCGAGGTAGAAATCGATCGCACCGAAGAGGTTGCCATGGTCGGTGAGCGCGATCGCCGGGAACCGGAGCTCCTTCGCCTTCGCGACGAGTTTCTCGAGCTGGGCCGCACCGTCGAGCAGGCTGTACTCGGAGTGGACGTGCAGATGGACGAAGTCGCTATGCTGCATGAGCTATTTTCGAGCCATTGACGCGTCGGCTCGCCCGTCGAACGGGCTCACCTCCTACTCCCATTCAATCGTCGACGGCGGTTTCGACGAGATGTCGAACACCACCCGATTGACCCCTTTCACCTCGTTGATGATCCGGTTGCTGATCGTGCCCAGCAGATCGTACGGCAGTCGCGCCCAGTCCGCGGTCATCGCGTCCTGGCTCATGACGGCCCGCAGGGCGACGACGTGCGCGTAGGTGCGGAAGTCGCCCATGACGCCTACCGTCCTGATCGGCAGCAGGACCGCGAACGCCTGCCACACCTGCCGCTCGTAGCCGGCGGCGCGCACCTCCTCCTGCACGACGGCGTCGGCCTCACGCAGCACATCGAGTCGCTCCGTCGTCACCTCGCCGAGGACGCGGATGGCGAGACCGGGCCCCGGAAATGGCTGGCGCCAGACGATCTCGGGCGGCAGCCCCAGGAGCTCCCCGAGCCGGCGGACCTCGTCCTTGAAGAGCTCCCGGAGCGGCTCGACGAGCTTGAACTGCATCTTCAGCGGGAGGCCGCCGACATTGTGATGGGTCTTGATGGTGGCCGACGGCCCCCGGAAGGACACCGACTCGATGACGTCCGGATAGAGGGTGCCCTGGGCGAGCCACGGAATGTCACCGAGCTTGCGCGCCTCGTCCTCGAAGACCGCGATGAATTCGGCGCCGATCCGTTTTCGCTTGAGCTCCGGGTCCGTCACGTTGCGTATCGCATCAAGAAATCGCCGAGATGCGTCCACGTGAATCAGGCTCATCTTGAAGGTGTCCCGGAAGGTGTGGACGACCGATTGAGCCTCACCCTTGCGCAGGAGCCCGTTATCCACGAACACGCAGGTGAGCCGGTCACCGATGGCGCGGTGGACGAGCACGGCAACCACCGCCGAGTCCACCCCGCCGGAGAGGGCGCAGAGCACGCGCTGTCCGCTCACCTCGGCGCGGATCGCGTCCACCATGGTATCGATGAAGCCCTGCATCGACCACGTCCGGGCCACGCCGCACTCGGAGAGGAAGTTGTCCAGGATCTTCTGCCCCTGCGGTGTGTGGACGACCTCCGGGTGGAACTGAACGGCGTAGAGCCGGCGGTCCTCGTCCGCCATCGCCGCAACCGGGCAGTTCGTGGTCTGAGCGAGCGCGGTGAAGCCCTTGGGCGGGCGGAGCACCGTGTCGCCGTGGCTCATCCAGACCGTGACGCGGCCGCTGCCCTCGGGCTCGACGCCCCGGAGAAGGCGGCTCGATCCCTGGAGCACGATCTCGGCCTTGCCGTATTCCCGCCGCTCGGCGGGCACCACATGGCCGCCCAGAAGGTAGCCCATCGCCTGCATCCCGTAGCAGATCCCGAGGACGGGGATCCCAGACTCGAAGAGCGCTTTCGGCGGCAGCGGCGCGCCGTCCTCGTAGACGCTTGAGGGGCCCCCTGACAGCACCACTCCCTTGTAGCCACCGGCGATGATCGCCTCGAGAGGTTGGGTGGGGGGGAGGATCTCCGAGAACACAGACATCTCCCGGATGCGGCGAGCGATCAGTTGCGTGTATTGCGATCCGAAGTCCAGGACCGCGATCTTGTCGGCCACGACGTCCTAGCGGGGACGGCCCAGCTTCTGAGCCTGCTGGAACACCTTTCCCTCGGTCTTGATGGTCGGGGCGATGATCAACTCTGTTTGCTGTAGCTCCCGGATGGTCCGCGCGCCCACCGAGCCCATACAGGTGCGGATCGCGCCCACGAGGTTGAGGGTGCCGTCCTCCGTGAACGCCGGCCCGAACAGGATCTGCTCGAGCGAGCCGGCGATACCGACGCGGATCCGCGTGCCCCGCGGCAGGTTGGCATGGGGCGTCGCCATACCCCAGTGATAGCCCCTCCCGGGCGCCTCGATGGCGCGCGCGAACGCGGACCCGATCATGACCGCGTCGGCACCCGAGGCGAACGCCTTGCACACGTCACCGCCGGTCGACATGCCACCGTCGGTGATGATCGGCACGTAGCGACCGGTCTGCTTCCAGTGGAAGTCGCGCGCAGCCGACGCGTCGGCGGTGGCCGTCACCTGAGGCACGCCGAGCCCCAACACTTCACGGCTCGTGCAGGCCGCGCCCGGACCCACGCCGATCAGCAGGGCATCGGCGCCGACGTCCATGAGCTCGAGGCACGCCTCGTAGGTCACGACGTTGCCGATGACCAGCGGGATCGCGAGCTGCTTTTTCAGCTTGCGGAGATCGACCGGCATGTACTCGGTGGCGATGTGACGGGCCGTGGTGACGGTCGACTGGACCACGAAGATGTCGGCGCCGGCTTCCTGGGCGATCTGCGCGAACCGCTCGGCGCGCTGCGGGATCGAGGAGACGACGGCCGGTCCCCCGCCCTTCTTGATCGCCTGGATCCGCTGGTGGATCAACTCCTCCTTGATCGGCTCCCCGTAGATCGACTGGATGATCTTGGTCGCCTCTTCCTGGCTGGCCGAGACGATCCGTTCGAGGACCTCATCGGGGTTCGCGTAACGGGAGAAGATGCCCTCGAGATTGAGCACCGCGAGGCCGCCGTGGCGCCCCATCTCGACGGCGAGCCGGGGTCCGACGACGCCGTCCATGGCGGCGGCGATGATCGGCAGCTCGAAGCGATGGCCACAGAGCTCCCAGGAGATGTCGACCTCGTTCGGGTTGACGGTCACGGTCCCGGGAACCAGCGCGATGTCGTCGAACCCGTACGCCACCCTGGCCTTGCGCCCTCGCCCGACCCACATCCCCATCGGTCACCCTCCCGTCGGCTCGTGCACTGGTTTCGGCCCGGGTCCCGTATATAGGGATCGCCCCACGTCCGACCTACTAGATTTCGTGGATTATACCGGCCGGGATCCGGGATGTCAACGTTGCGGGTCCAGGGGATGGGCCTCCTCGTAGAGCATGCGCAGTCCCTCGAGCCTCAAGTGCTCGTCGACGCGTTCGACGCAGCGCGCGACGTCCGCGACGAGCCCGGCATTGCCGCCGGTGGCGATCACCTGTGCCGTCCCGCCCATCTCGGCGCGCATCCGGCCGATGAGGCCGTCCACCAGACCGGCGTAACCGTAGATCGCGCCCGATTGGAGGTTGGTCGTGGTGTTGCGGCCGATCGCCTCTTTCGGCCGCGCCAGCTCGACCCGGGCGAGGCGAGCCGCGCGGTTCACGAGGGCCTCCACCGAGGTGGCGATCCCGGGGGCGATGGCGCCGCCGATGAACTCGCCGCGGTCGTTCACGCAGTTGAAGGTCGTCGCCGTACCGAAGTCGATCACGATCAGCGGCGGCCCGTACTTCGCGGTCGCCGCGAAGGCGTCCACGTAGCGGTCGGCGCCGACCTCACGCGGGGCATCGACGAGGAGGGGCATGCGCGTGTTCACGCCGGGCTCGATGAAGAACGGCGACCGTCCGAAGTACTGGTCACACATCCATTCGAGCGTCTGGTGGACCGGCGGCACCACGTTCGAAATGGCGACGCCGTGGATGGCGGCGAGCCGGATCCCGCGCGTCTGCAGGAGCATCCCGATGAACAACCCGTATTCGTCGGCGGTTTGCTCCCGCCGGCTCGTCAGGCGCCACGAGACGAGCAGGCGCTGCCCGTCGAACACGCCGATCTTCGTGTTGGTGTTGCCGACGTCAGCGACGAGCAGCATGAATCTCTCCTCTTTTCATCGGCCTCCAGCGCGCGAGCCGGCGGCCGCCTCGTCCCGGGCGATCTCTCCGGCGATCACGCGCCTGACCGTGCCCCCGGCGTCGATCAGGAGCGCTCCGTCGACGTCGAGGTCCACGGCGATGCCGGTGACGCCGTCCAGCGTGACGTGCCGGCCGAGGGTGTCGCTGAGCATTCGCCATTGCTCGCGAACGGCGCCGAAGCCCTCCCGCTCGAGGCGCACGCGCCACGCGTCGAATTCCTCGAGCAAAACCGCGAGCATCGTCTCGCGGTCGGGCGCGCGTCCGGTCTCGAGCGCGACCGAGGTGGCGTGCCCCGCCAGCTCCGGCGGGAACTCGCGCTGACCGAGGTTCACGCCGATGCCGATTATGATTGTTGTATTGGGTGCCTCGAGGCCGGCTTGGTTTTTTGTAGCGGGGGCCTCCAGACCGGCTTGAACCGAGGGTGGCCCGAGAAAGGAGCGGCCCGGCTCCGACACGCCCGTTTCAGCCCGGTTGCCGTCGCGACCTGGCCCCGCCACGCGCGATTCAGCCCGTGTGCCGTCGCGGCCCGGCTCCGACGTGCCCGATCGGGCACGGGATTCGAGGAGGATTCCGGCGATCTTCTTGCCCCCGACGAGGACGTCGTTCGGCCACTTGACCCGTGCCGCAACCGGGGAGACGCGCCGGAGCGCCTCCGCCGTGGCGACCGCGGTCATCGGCGAGAAGGTCGGCAGGAGCGCCTGGGGAAGCCGGGAGCGGACGATGATGGAGGCGAGGAGACTCGTTCCGGCCGGCGCTTGCCAGATGCGCCCGCGCCGGCCCCTGCCCGCCACTTGCTGATCGGCGACCACCACGGTGCGGTCCGCGGCGCCGCGCTCTGCGAGCCCGAAGGCGACCGACTGGGTGGAATCGACGGTATCGAGGCGGACGATCGCGGCCGGGGCGCTATCGTGAGCCATCATCGACCCAGGCGAGGCTCGCCAGGAGCTTTTCGCGAAGCGCTTCTTGCTCGATGAGCCGCTCCCGCTCTCGGGCCACGATCTCGGCGGGCGCCCGCTCGGCGAACTCGGGCCGGGCCAGCTTGCCCTTGAGGAATTCGACGCTCTCGGCGGCACGCGTGATCTCCTTCTCGAGGCGCTGGCGCTCGGCGGCGAGGTCGACGACGCCCGCCAGATCCACGTAGAGCTCGGAGCCGTCGATGACCGCCATCGCCGAGTTCCGCGGCCGCGTCGCCCGGGGATCGACGACGAACCGGGCGCGCGCCAGCGTGTCGATGAGGGCGCCGTTCGCGATGAAGAGCTCGCCTCCGTCCCGGCTCGGGCGGAGCGTCGCCGCGAGCGTGACGCCGGGCGCGATCCGCATCTCGCCGCGGATGTTGCGCACCGCGGTGACGAGGTCCATGACCGCGCTCATCTGTCGCTCGGCGTCGGCGTTGCGCTGTTTCCTCGCCACCCGCGGATACGGCGCGATCATGATCGACACGCCCTTGTGCGGCAGCCGCTGCCAGAGCTCTTCGGTGATGAACGGCATGAACGGGTGCAGGAGCCGGAGCGTCGCCTCGAGGACCCGAACGAGCGTCGCCTGGGTGCGCGCGCGCCGCGCCGGGCTCTCGGCGCGGTAGAGCGATAGCTTGGCGATCTCGAGGTACCAGTCGCAGAACTCGTGCCAGAGGAACTGGTACACGGACGAGGTGGCGTCGCTGAACCGGTACCGCCGGATCGCGGTGCGGACCTCCGCGATGGTGGCCGCCAGCCGGCTCTCGATCCACACGTCGGCGAGTGCCGGCGGCGTGTTCTTGGCCAGCGCCGGGTCGAAGCCATCCAGGTTCGACAGGACGAGGCGCGCCGCATTCCAGATCTTGTTGGCGAAGTTCCGGTAGCCCTCGATGCGGTCTTCGGAGATCCGGATGTCCCGGCCCTGCGCCAGCGCCGCGAGCGCGAAGCGGAAGGCGTCGGTGCCGTACTTCCCCATCACCTCCAGCGGGTCGGCGACGTTGCCCTTGGACTTCGACATCTTCTGTCCCTCGGCGTCGCGCACGATCGCGTGGAGGTACACGTCGCGGAAGGGCGCCTCGTGCGTGAAGTGGATGCCGAGCATCGCCATTCGGGCGACCCAGAAGAACAGGATGTCCGGTGCCGTGACGAGCACCGAGGTCGGATAGTAGGTTCTGAGCTCGAGCGTGTCGTCGGGCCAGCCGAGCGTCGAGAACGGCCAGAGTCCCGAGGAGAACCAAGTGTCGAGCGTATCGGGGTCCTGCCGGAGCGGCCCACCGCACTGGGGGCACGCCAGGAGGTCGTCGCGCGACACGTGCACGGAACCGTCGGCGTCGCAGTGCCACGCGGGAATCCGATGGCCCCACCAGAGCTGGCGCGAGATGCACCAGGGTCGGATGTTCTCCATCCAGTGGTAATAGGTCTTCGTCCAGCTGCGCGGGACGATCTTGATCCGCCCCTCGCGCACGGCCTTGATCGCCGCCTCGGCGAGGGGCTTCGTCTGCACGTACCACTGCTTGGAGACGAGCGGCTCGACCACCGTCTTGCAGCGATGGCAGACGCCGACGGCGTGCCGGTAGGGCTCGATCCGCTCGATCAGGCCGAGCGCCTTCATGTCCTCGACGATCCGCTTGCGGCACTCGAAGCGGTCCAGGCCGGCGTAGCGTCCGGCCTCGGCGGTCATCCGACCGTCGAAGCCTATGACGGTCTTGATGGGAAGGTTGTGGCGCCGGCCGATCTCGAAGTCCACCGGGTCGTGCCCCGGCGTCACCTTGATGACGCCGGTGCCGAACTTCGGATCGACGGCGTCGTCCGCGACCACCTTCACCGAGATGGTGCCGTCCACCGATGGGACCTCGAGCGTTGTTCCCACGAGATGCTTGTAGCGCTTGTCCTTGGGGTGCACGGCCAGACCCGTGTCGCCGAGCTTCGTCTCCGGCCGCACCGTCCCGAGGGTGACCGGACCGTACTTGATGTAGACGAACTCCGCGTCGCGCTCCTCCCGCTCGACCTCGAGGTCGGACAGCACCGTCTGGCAGCGCGGGCACCAGTTGACGATGTAATCGTCTCGGTAGATCAGCCCCTCTTGCCAGAGGCGGACGAACGATTCCCGGACCGCGCGCGACAGCCCGGGATCCATCGTGAAGCGCTCGCGCGACCAGTCGCACGAGGCGCCCAGACGCCTGAGCTGCCGGACGATCGTGCCCCCGGTCTCCTCCTTCCATCGCCAGGCGCGGGCGAGGAAACCGTCGCGGCCGAGGTCTTCCTTCGTCTTTCCCTCGGCCGCGAGCTGGCGTTCGAGGACCACGTGAACGGCGATCGCCGCATGGTCGGTCCCGGGGAGCCAGAGGGTATTGAAGCCGTCCATTCGCTTCATGCGCGTCAGCGTGTCCTGCAGCGTCATGGTCAGCGCATGACCCCAGTGGAGCGACCCGGTGACGTTGGGCGGCGGCATCGCGATCGAGAACGGCTTGCCGGTGGCCGCGGCATCGGCGCGGAAGTAACCCCGTTCCTCCCAGCGCGGATACCAGCGCTCCTCGACGGCCGAGGGATCGTACCGGTCGGAGATCTCGCTCGTCGTCGCGCTCATCGGCGAGACGTCACTCGAGCACCGGCGCGGCGGCCGCGAGGCGCCACCGGGCGCCGCCGCGCTGGAAGATCAGCGCCCAAGGCGTGTGCTCTGCAGTCGCGGCGACCGACACCGTCTGGGGGTTGGCGGTGCCGTCGGCAGCGTCGCATGCGGCCTCGGGGCGCAACGTGGCCGGAAGCCGCCGGCGGATCTGGACGTCGGGCACCAGCTTCGCCAGGCTGCTCTCGTCTCTCGACTCGAGCGCGTCGAAGAGCTGGGCGACCGTCGTGCGGAGCTCGCGGTGCCAGCCGTTGAGCTGGCGTCCGGCCTTCCGGACGAGCGCTCCGCTCTCGTGCGAGGATCGGAACACGTCCTCGGCTTCGGTCTGTCCGTCGCACCCCGGCGTCCAGCCCGGATAGTGGAGCTCGTAGCGCACTCGAATCTCCTCCCCGCGCACCGAATATGCGCGCGCCATCAGGCGGTCGGGGAACAGGTCGGTCGTGGACCAGACGACGCGAACGCCGTCGCCCTGCTGGCGGATGAGGTCGAGGCGGAGCGGGCGGATCCCTTGTCCCGTCGCTGGACCTTCCCAGGCGGCGATAAACTGGGAGGCGCCGCTCGGCGCCGGAGACCACGGGTACACGGTCGGGCGGCCGTCGCGGAAGAGCGTCGTCAGCAACGCGGCCTCCCCGCCGAGTCGCCCGTAGACCCGCACGGAGTTGACGCCGGACGCATCGCTCATCTGGAACGCGCCCACCACGAGCCGCCCGACGCGCAGGACGTCGACTGCGGTAGCGCCCCACGCTTCGCCGAACGCGTCGAGCCTGTCCTGGAGGAAGCCGGCCGACGCGTAGAGACCGCCGGCCCCGAGACTGTCGACGATTTCCTCGTCGAGGAGCGCGTACATGTCGCGATAGGCGTCGGGCGACTCGGCCGCGTCGCCGTGCCCGAGCAAGGCGTGCGAACGCGCGAGCTGGCGGAACTGGTCGAGGCGGTCGACCGGATCGGCGGCGTCCGGCCGCTCGGGCACGAGCGCTGCGGCGCCGAGCATCGCGAGGCCGACGAGCAGTGTTCGCGTCGGGCACCCCGATAAGCGACTCACGCTGCTATGGTACAACAGACCCGTGCGGCTTCTCGTTCTCGATCGGTACATCGTGCGCGAGCTCGTCTCACCGCTCGCGTTCGGCTGCGTGCTCCTCACGTTTTTCCTCGTCATTGATCGGATCTACCAGCTGACCGACCTCGTCATCACGAAAGGTGTGCCCTTCTATCTCGTCGTCCAGCTGCTCGTCTTCATGCTGCCGTCGTTCCTGGCTCACACGCTCCCGATGGCCCTCTTGTCCGCTGTGCTCCTCGCCGGAGGCCGGCTGGCGAGCGACTTCGAGATCGTCGCGTTCCGGGCCGCCGGCGTCAGCGCGCTGCGGCTCTTCCGTCCAGTCCTGCTGGCCTCGATCGTCGTCGCGCTGGCCACCGCCGGGCTCACGCTCGCCCTGAACCCCGTGGCGAACCTCGAGTTCCAACGCCAGCTCTTCCGGATCCTCCAGGCACGAGCGGCGAGCGGCCTGCAGGAGCGCGTGTTCCTCGGGGTGTTCGGTGACCTGACGATCTACGTCGAGGACGTCAGCACCTCTCAGGTCGGGCTGCGCGGGCTCATCGTTTCCGACGAGCGCGACGCGACGCTCTCGCGGATCATCACCGCGCGCGAAGGCCGCCTGCTCACCGACGAGGCGAATCAGCGGATCACGCTCCGCCTGGTGAACGGCGCCGTGAACGAGGCCGACGTCGTGCCTGTCGACGCGTCGAGGGACCAGCCATCGCCAACGGCGCGGGCGAGCGGCGCGTCCCGCTATCGATATACGCGCTTCGATATCTACGATATGAGCCTGTCCATGACGTCGCCGGTGAAGGGGGCGCCGCGGGTCGAGAAGCCGGAAAAGGACCTCACCCTGCGCGAGCTCGATCGGAAGATCGCCGAGTATCGACACGATCCGACCAGCCGACGGCCATTTCAGATCGAGCGCCACAAGCGCTACGCGCTCCCGCTCGCGGCGATCGTCTTCGGCCTCATCGGGTTTCCGCTCGCGGTCCGCTCCCACCGCGGCGGCCGGAGTATCGCGTTCATCGGCAGCCTGGTGATCCTGGTCACCTACTATCTGGTGATGACGTCGCTCGAGGGGGCTGCCCTCCGCGGCCAGATTCCCTCGGCCGTCGCGATCTGGACGCCAAACGTCCTGTTCGGCGTCGTCGGCCTCGGGTTCCTCGTGGCGACCGCACGCGAGTGGAAGTGGCCCGCGATGCCGCTCGTGTGGCGCGCGCTTGAGGCCCTGTGGCGCGCCGTCCCCGAGCGCGGCGTGAGGCGCGTCCGGGGGCCTGGACCAGGGGCGGCCCGCGACTCGACGCACATCATCGACCGCTACCTCGTGCGCGAGTACCTGGCGTTCATGGGGGTCGGACTCGCAGTGGCGGCGACCCTGTTCATCATGATCGATCTCCTGCAGACCCTGGACAGATACCTCCGGATAAAGCCGCCCCTCGTGTACATCCTGGAGCACTTCGTCTACCGGCTGCCGGCGGGGCTACATACCTACCTGCCGGTGGTCATGCTCGTCGCGACGATCTTCCGCTTCCTGACGCTCAGCCGCAATCACGAGCTGACCGCGCTCAAGGCCGCCGGCATCAGCCTCTACCGGGTGAGCACGCCGGTCCTGGGCCTCGGGCTGGCCGTCGCCATCGGGGCCGGGCTCTTTCAGGAGCTCGCGCTGCCCGCCCTCAACGAGCGCGGGGACGAAGTTGACCGGGTCAAGATCCGCGGCCTGGCCCCCCGTCATCTCCAGTCGCGCCAGCGCCTCTGGGTGCGCAGCTCCGACTCGCGGTTCTACCGCATCGAGCTGCTCTACCCGGGGACGAACGACATGTTCGGGGTGACCATTCTCGAGGTGGACCACGACTTCCGGCTCGTCGGTCGGCTGGACGCGCGGCGCGCGCACTGGACGCCGGCCGGCTGGGAGCTGAGCGAAGGCGCGTACCGGGAGATCGGCGCCGATGGCACGGTGCAGACGGTGCCATTTCTGCGGACGGCGCTGGACCTGACGGAGGAGATGGAGGACTTCATCCGCATCCAGAAGCCCGTCAATGCGATGAGCTTCCGGGAGCTCAAGGACTACATCGCCCGGCTCGAGGCGGCCGGCTTCAAGGTCCGCAAACATCTCGTCGAGCTCTACGCCAAGCTGTCCTTCCCGCTCGTCAATCTGGTCATGGTGCTCGTCGCCATCCCCTTCGCGCTCCAGTCGCCGCGCGGGGGTCGTCTCTACGGGATCGGTCTCGCGCTCGCCATCATGGCGGGCTATCTGGTCGTCCACTACGTCGCGCTCGCCTTCGCACGGGCCGACCTCCTACCGCCCCTGATTGCCGCGTGGACGGCGAACGTCATCTTCATGGGGATCGGCGTTTCCCTCCTGCTCCGCGCTCGCACCTGAGGCGGAGCGGCAGCTCGGTGACGGCCTCTACTGGCACCGGATCACCCAGTTCATCATGCCCTGCTTCTCGATGATCGCCGCCAGTGACCCCAATCTCGTCTCGGCGCGCGCGTGGGTCCCCCTGGACGACAACTACAATCTCCAGATCATGATGCGCGGGCGGCTGGACCGGCTGGTGACGGAGCAGGAGCGGGGGCAGGTGCGCGACCCGTTCGCCGCCTGGGCGGATACCTCGAGCCGACCAGCGATCCCCAGACGCGGTATTACACGAAGGCGAACATTCACAACGATTACCTGGTCGACCACCGGCTCGCGAAAAGCGAGCTCATGATCGGCATTCCCTTCCTGGTCAATCTGCAAGATCGGGCGATGACGGAGACGATGGGCCCGATCTACGATCGGACCCAGGAGCACCTCGGGACGACCGACGCGATGGTCATCTACGTGCGGCAGCGGCTGATCGCCGCGGCCAGGGCGCTCCGCGACGAGAGCACGGTGCCGGCGAACGTCGACGACCCGACCCTGTGCCGCGTGCGTCCGGCCTCCATCCTGCTGCCCGAGGGCGACAGCTGGATCACGGCGACGGAGAAGGCGCGCCAGTCGGACGCGGGCGTGCCCATCGCCTGGGTGCCGTTCGCCCAGTGAGCGCGGTGCCGCCCGCCCCCGCCCCGGGCCTCGCGTATTACGAGGCCGTACCCTATCTGCTCGTGGTCGAGTCGGTCGAGCGCGGCGGGGAGTGGCTGCGGCGCGCGTCGTATCCAGAGCTCCCCGGCTGCGTCGCCGAGGCCGTCTCGGCCGTGGAGGCCATGGAGAAGCTCGAGCAGGCGCGGCTCCGTCTGCTGCGGCAGCTGTGGGACCGCGGCGCGCCGATCCCCGTCCCCCGCCCGCCGCTGCGGGGCGCGGTGGCGGGCTAGTATCCCTTCGCGCGGTCCACCAGGTTCAGGAGCGGCGCGCCGTCCAGGTACCGCCGCAGGTTCTCGACGAAGAGGGCTCGACGAAGAGGGTGCAGCAGTCGTCGTCGTAGCTCGCGACAAAGCCCGAGACGTGCGGTGAGACGATGACGTTGTCGACCTTGTACAGCGGGTGTCCGGCCGGCGGCGGCTCCTGCGCGAAGACGTCGACCGCCGCGCCGGCGATGCGCCGCTCCGCCAGCGCCTGCGCGAGCGCCATCTCGTCGACGCTGGCGCCGCGCCCCACGTTGATCAAGTACGCAGTCGGCTTCATGGCACGAAGCTCTCGCGCGCCGATCATATGATGCGTCTCGCGCGTGAGCGGCGCGCACATCACGACGACGTCTGATCGGGCGAGCAGCTCCGATACGCGGTCGGGCGAAAACCACTCGTCCGGCAGGACGCCTTCAGGATCGCCCGTGCCGGGCGGGCAGTACCCGGGATCGGCGCGGCGCGCGGGCTCCCGCTTGCACGCCAGCACGCTCATCGCAAAGGCGGTCCTGGCGATGCGAGCGAGCTCGCGTCCGATGCTGCCGTAGCCGATCACGCCGAGAGTCGCGCCCCGCACCGCAGTCGGCACGAACAGCGGCCACCGCTGCTCGTCGGGCGGCCAGGTGCCCCTCCCCTGCCATTCCACCATCCGCGGCAGGCGATGCGCGAGCCCCAGGAGGGCCGTGATCGCGTACTCGGCGACCGTCGCCGCGTGCACGCCGCTCGCGGTGGTGAGCGCGATCGCGCTGTTCGCGTAGATCGGGTGATCGTAGAGCGCGTTCACGCCGGCCATGTGCACCTGCACCCACTTGAGATTGGGCGCGCGGGACGGATCGCGCGGGAGACTTCCCGCGTAGAGAACGTCCGTGGGCGCGTAGTCGGCGGTCTCCGGATCGCCTTGCATCACGGTGAGGCGTGACGAGACCTGGCGCACCCGGTCCAGCTGAGCCTCGTCGAAGGGCGTCGTCACGAGCACGTTCGGCATAAGGCCATCGCCAGTCCTTCACTTCGACTGCGTGAGGCCGCGCAGCGCTTCTTCGAGGCGCTTCTGCTCGGCTCCGTAGGCCGCCCAGTCGCTGCGGCGTAGCGCGTCCTGCGCTCGCGTCCAGCTCTCCCAGGCGCGCTGGACGAGCTGTCGCACGCCGGTGGCGGCGTCGCTCGGCGCACCGGCCGCCGGCGGCGCGGCGGCCGTCGCGCCTTGGCGGCCGCCGAAGATGCGGGAGAGGGATTGCTCGAGCGTCGGCTCCATCGCGATCTGGTTACCGTACGCGACGATCACCCGCCGCAGCTCGGGCAGCGCTCCCTGCTCGGAGGCGGCGAGGTAGAGCGGCTGGACGTAGATCAGCGACTGGTCGATGGGGATCGCCAGCAGCGAGCCGCGGATCACCGTCGAGCCCCGCTGATTCCAGAGCGAGAGCTGCTGGGAGATCACTGGATCCTGGTCAATCCGCGCGTCGATCTGTCGCGGTCCGTAGACGAGCTTCTGCTTGGGGAAGTTGAACACGATCAGGCGGCCGTAGTTCGGCGGATCGGAGCGAGCGGCCATCCACGCGATCATGTTGTCGCGTCGCGCCGGATTGAAGAGGGTGAGGAGGATGAACTCCTCTTTCTGCTCACCCGGCGGCCGCATGATCGTGAAGTAGGGCTCCATGTCGCGGTCGCGGCCCTCGATCGCCCGTCGCGGCACCGCCCAGAGGTCTTCCTTGTTGTAGAAGACCTGGGGATCGAGCATGTGATAGGTCGCGTACTTCCGCGCCTGGATGGCGAAGAAGTCCTCGGGGTAGCGGATGTGGCGCCGGAGCCCCTCGGGCATCTTGTCCAGCGGCTTGAGGAGCCCGGGAAAGGCGCTGCCGTACGCGCGGACGATGGGGTCGGTCTCGTCGGCACGATAGAAGATCACCGTGCCGTCGTAGGCGTCGACCGTGACCTTCACCGAGTTCCGGATGTAGTTGCCGACGCCGGGAACCGGATCCGAGTAGGGATACCGGTTGGTCGTCGTGTAGCCGTCCAGCATCCAGATCAGGCGCCCGTCGTTGTCGACGACCATGTACGGGTCTCGGTCAAATCTGAAAAACGGGGCGATCTGCCGGACGCGCTGGACGACCGTTCGGTGGATCATGATCCGGCTCTGGTCGGTGAGGTCGTTGGACAGGAGCATCTTGATCTCACCGAATCGCACGGCGAACAGGACCTTGCGGAGGAACGACGAGAGCGGGATGCCGCCGGCGCCGCTGTAGGTCGTGTAGACGTTCTGGTCGCCGGAGGGATAGTCGAGCTCCTGCGACTTCGTTTTCACCAGGACGTACTCGTTCGACACCTCTCCGTAGTAGATCTGCGGCCGCGTGATCTTCGGGAACCCGCCCGTCGACTGGGGCGGGATGTCCTTGACCAGGAACTCCGGCAGCCCTTCGGCGGTGATGCGGTTGACGGGCCCGACCACGGCGCCGTAGCCGTGCGTGAACGTCAGGTGCTCGTTGATCCAGATCCGGGACTGGAGGTGCTGGTACGAGAGCTCGCGCGGCGACAGCATGAGCTGGCGGTACTCGCCGTTCACGACATAGCGGTCGTTGTCCACGTCCACGAACTTGTAGTAGGTCCGGATCTCCTGGAGCTGCGCGAACGTGCGCAGGAGGGGGCGGTAGTCCCACAGGCGGATGTTCTTGATCGTGGCCGAGTTGCGCTCGAGCGCCCGCGCGTCCAGGGTCTCGTCGGCAGGGAATTCGCGCTCGACGATGTGGTCGAGCCCGTACGCCTGGCGGGTCATGCGGATGTTGTGTTCGATGAACGGGCGCTCGGCCGCGAGCTCGTTGGGCGTGACCCGGAGGCGCTGCAGCAACGCCGGGTAGACGCCGAGGCCCGCCACCCACACCAGGGCCAGGGCGATCAGGCCGCCGGCGACCAGCCGCAGGCCCGACCGCGCGATCTGGGCGACGCACGCGACGGCGCAGAGCACCGCGAACACGGCGAGGGCCCCGAGCACAGGCAGCGACGCGTAAATGTCGGTGTACGCGGCCCCGAACACGATGCCGCGCGGCGAGAAGACCAGCTCGAACCGATCGAGCCAGAACCCGACGGCTTTGAGGGCGAGGGCCAGGGCCCCGAGGAGGAGGAGGTGCATGCGCGCACCGGCCGCCAGCCGTGGGCCGCGGCTCGTCAGCACGAGGCTCCGCTGGAGCACGTAGACGGCGAGCGTCAGCACGATCGTGCTGGTGACGAGGGTGATGGCCCATCCGTACACAAGTTGCCAGAGCGGCAGGACGAAGACGAAGAAGCTGAGGTCGCGGCCGAAGAGCGGATCGGTGACGCCGAACGACGTCGCATTGAGGTAGCCCAGCACCGTCTCCCAGTGGACGGTGGCCCGCATTCCGGAGGCCAGCGCGATCAGCACCAGCACGATCGGCAGGAAGCGGCGGATCAGCGGCTCGATGATCACGCGGCTGGGCAGCCCGAGCTGGTCTTCGAGCTCCCAGATGACGTCGGGCGCCGCCGTACGGGCCGCGAACGTCAGGTTGGCGTAGAGGAAGACGAGCACGGCGATGGCCAGCGCGGCGAAGAGCGAGCCGCGGAGCGAGAGCGTCTTCAGGAAGACGTTCGTGTAGCCGACCTCGCCGAACCAGAGCCAGTCGGTGTACAGCGGCACGACCTGGGCGACCAGGCCGAGAACCAGGAGCACGAGGAGCAGCAGCAGGACGGGCGGCGGGCGGTTCACGGATGTCAGCGGGGCGCGGTCAGGTCCCGTGCGTCCAGGACGCCAGGTAGTCGCGTTGCGCGGCCGTGAGCTGGTCGATCTCGACGCCCATCGAGGCGAGCTTGAGCCGCGCGATCTCCAGATCGATCTCCCGCGGCACGACGAACACCTTCCGGGCCAGCGTACGCCCGTGCTTGACCATGTACTCGGCGGCCAGCGCCTGGTTCGCGAAGCTCATGTCCATCACGGAGGCGGGATGCCCCTCCGCCGCCGTGAGGTTGATCAGTCGCCCCTCACCGAGAACGTAGAGCCGCCGACCGCTCTCGAGCGTGAACTCTTCGACGAACGGACGCACGCTCCGTCGGCTGCGCGCCATCGCGCCGAGCGTCTCGAGGTCGATCTCCACGTTGAAGTGCCCCGAGTTGCACAGAATGGCGCCGTCCTTCAGCCGGCCGAAGTGATCGCTCGACATCACCGAGGTGTTGCCGGTCACCGTCACGAACACGTCGCCCTGGGCCGCGGCCGCGGTCATCGGCATCACCGGGAAGCCGTCCATGACCGCCTCGAGCGCCCGCAGGGGCTCGATCTCCGTCACGATGACATGGGCGCCGAGCCCCTTGGCGCGGGCGGCGACGCCGCGGCCGCACATCCCGTAGCCGGCGACGACGACCGTGCGCCCGGCCAGCAGGACGTTGGTCGCGCGGAGGATCCCGTCGATCGTGGACTGGCCGGTGCCGTAGCGATTGTCGAAGAGGTGCTTGGTGTCCGCGTCGTTGACCGCGATCACGGGAAACGCGAGGACGCCCTCGCGCTCCATCGACCGGAGCCGGACCACGCCCGTGGTCGTCTCCTCCGTCCCGCCGATCACTTCGGCGGCGAGATCCTTCCGCGGGCCGTGGAGTTGGGAGATGAGATCGGCGCCGTCGTCCATCGTGAGCTGGGGTCGCGTCGCGAGCACGGCCGCGATGTGCTGATAGTACCGCGCGTGATCTTCGCCCTTCTGGGCGAAGACCGGAACGTCGTACTCGCGAACGAGCGCGGCCGCAGTGTCGTCCTGCGTGGACAGCGGGTTGGACGCGCAGAGCGCCAGCTGCGCTCCGGCGGCCTTGAGCGTGAGCATGAGGACCGCCGTCTCCGTGGTCACGTGCAGGCAGGCGCCGAGCCGGATGCCCTTGAGCGGCTGCTCGCGGGTGAAGCGCTCGCGGATCTGACGCAGCACCGGCATCGATTGCTCGGCCCACTCGATCCTGAGGCGCCCCTCGGGGGCGAGCAAGAGGTTCTTGACGTCGTGCTCGATCATGGAGTGTCGTCCTTTGCCCGGTGCCGTGGGCTGCCCCCCGCCCCCGCGGGACGTCGGGACCCGCGCGGCCTCATCGATGTGCCGAGCTACACTCCCGCGTCGTCGCGCAGGTCCTTGACGCGGTTCGTCCGTTCCCAGGCGAACTCGGGCTCCGAGCGCCCGAAGTGGCCGTAGGCGGCGGTTTTCTTGTAGATCGGCCGGCGCAGGTCGAGATACTTGATGATTCCGGCCGGCGTGAAATCGAAGTGACGCCTGACCAGCGCCTCGAGGACCCGGTCCGGCGCCTTGCCGGTCCCGAACGTGTCGACCATGATCGAGACGGGCTCGGCGACGCCGATGGCGTAGGCGACCTGCACTTGCGCCCGCTGGGCCAGGCCAGCGGCGACGATGTTCTTGGCCACGTGGCGCGCCATGTAGCAGGCGGAGCGGTCGACCTTCGTCGGATCCTTGCCCGAGAACGCGCCCCCGCCGTGCGGGCAGGAGCCGCCGTACGTGTCGACGATGATCTTCCGCCCGGTGAGCCCGGTGTCGCCCATCGGGCCCCCGGTCACGAACCGCCCGGTCGGGTTCACGTGGATGACGCAGCGGTTGAGGTCGAGGAGCTCGGCCGGGATCGTCGGGACGATCACCTGCTCGATGACGTCCTCGCGGATCCGCGCGGCGCCGACGTCGGGGCTGTGCTGGGTAGAGACGACGACCGTCTCGACCGCGCGCGGGACGCCGTCGACGTACCGAACGGTCACCTGTGACTTCCCGTCGGGACGGAGGTAGTCGAGCGCTCCCGACTTGCGCCGTTCCGCGAGCCGCATCACCAGCTTGTGTGCGAGCATGATCGGCACGGGCATGAGCTCAGGCGTCTCCGTGCACGCGTAGCCGAACATGAGACCCTGGTCGCCCGCGCCGAGCTTGTCGACGCCCTGCGCGATGTCGGACGACTGCTCGTCGATCGCCGCGATCACGCCGCACGTCTCGTAGTCGAAGCCGTACTTCGCCCGCGTGTAGCCGACCCCGCGGATCGTCTCGCGCGCGATGCGCGGAATATCGACGTAACACGATGTCGTGATCTCGCCCGCCACGACCACGAGCCCGGTGGTCAGCAGGGACTCGCAGGCGACGCGCCCGGTCGGGTCCTGGGTGATGATCGCGTCCAGCACCGCGTCGGAAATCTGGTCGGCGATCTTGTCGGGGTGACCCTCGGTCACCGACTCCGACGTGAAGAGATACTCGTCGCGCACCATCGACATCCTCCAGCGCATCGCGGCCGGCGATGCAAACGCCGCAACTGTAGCACGAATCGTCAGCGAGGCTAAGGGACTCGCAGCCGGCGCTTCATCTCGTCGAGCACGGGTACCGGCCAGGGGTCGATGCCCAGGCCGACCGCGAGGTAGTAGCTCGTCCACGCCCCGAGGTAGGCCAGCCCCAGGAGCCGCGCCGGCCGCCCCGCGCCCCGCGCCCAGCACTCGCTGACCTCGCCGGCGGCCTCGCCGATCAGCTCTCGGAGCACGGCGAAGCGCCGCGCGATCTCCGACGACTCGTCGTGGTCCCTGAGAAAGACCGCGTGCATCACGGCCGCGGCCGGCGCGCGCCACGCCTCGACTTCGTTGTGGTTCATTTCTGGAATGGCGCCCGCGATTGCGAACCGCTTGGCGTTCTCCTCCACGTCGGTCTTCCACCGGTAGGCGACGCCGCCGGTCGCCGGACCCCCGTAGATCGCCGGCATCCGCTCGCCGACGGCGAGCGCGAGCCGCTTGGCCTCGTTCTGCGCGACCGGCCGCATCGGCGCGAGCTCCTGGGCAAGCGCAGTCAGGACCTCGAGGGCTTCCGCGATCTCCGCGTTGGTCGCGACCGCGAGCCCGACGTCGCCCAGGATTCGCAGCGCCGGGAAAAACAAATATCCGAGCGCCATGCGCGGCATCAGCCCGGCCGGCAACTTCACCCGCGGCAGGTCCCGCCGGGTCGCCAGCTCCTCCAGCCGCCCGCCCGCGGTGAGGACCACCACGGGTACCGCCCGCTCTCCTGCCGCCTCGACGGCCGAGAGCACTTCCACCGTATCGCCGGAATACGACGAGGCGACGACGAGCGCGTGCTTGCCGGCGGTCGGAGGCAGACCGTACCCGCGATGAACGACGATCGGTATTTCGAGGCAATCGGCGGCGCACCCGGCGATCAACTCGGCCCCCGCGGCCGATCCACCCATGCCGGCGAGGATCACGAGCGCGGGGCGCGGGATCGAAAGCGGAGGCGCCGCGCGAAGAGCCAGCGCGGCGAGACACTGGGCGGGGAACGCGGCCAGCGCGTCGCGCGCCCGGTGCGGGTCCGTGCGCTCGAAGAGGCCGGGGTCGTCGAGCGTCATCGGCGGGCCAGCGTCAGTGTCGCGACGAGCTCGCGCTCGTCGTCGGGGCCGACGTCGAGACGCCAGACGAGCAGGAGCGCGGTGCCTTGATAGATCCGCTCGAAGCCGGCTTCGGAGACTGACACCGTCTCGACCGGGCCCCAGGCGAGCTCGGCCGCGGGGCTCCACCGAAGCGTCGCTTCGACGCCCGCCCACTCGTCCACCAGCGCCACGGCGGAGAGGGCCTGCACGCGGCCGGCGCTGCCGAGCGAGGGACGGTTGGCCAGGTCGAGATACCGGTCCGGCGCATTCCCCGCTGTGAGCGCCAGGTTCCACTGCACCGCCCAGCGTCCGGTGAGCCGCCCCCCCGGGACGGGCCGCAGGCGGTAGCCGACCTCGATCGACGCATCGCGGATCGTCACCCGCTTCTCGACGGCGAGCGGCGCCTCCGGCGTGGGCGCGCGCGCGAGCACGACGGCGACGCCGTCGGCCACCGCCTGCACGACACAGTCCAGCCTCTCGCCGCCGACCACGGCGCGGGCGAGCGCCCAGGGGGCGACGGGATCGAGCGGCGTGGCGTCGTCCTCGAAGAAGCCTTCGATCAGGGACCCACGCCGGAGCTCGTCGTAGGCGAGCAGGGCGTCGAGCCCGGCTTCCTTCGCCGTGGCGGCTTCGTGGATCGTCCTCGCCGCGGCTGATGGGCCCGCGGCGGCGCGCGTCCGCACCTGGTCGTGATACGTCTCGAAGCGACGCGCCAGGACGTCGGCGACGTCGAGTCCTGCCGGAAAGTAGCCGAGCTCGGTGATCATTCCCCCGGCGTCGGGCTCCAGCGTGACGGCGAGCGCGCTCGTCCGAACGTACACTTCCGCGCGTCCGTCGCCGTTACCGTCCTCGCGCGTCCAGCTGAGCCCGGGCGCGACGCCCGCCTCGATCAGCGACCGCTCGGCTTCCAGCAGAGCCGTCTTCACCGCTCGGCGCAGGTGCGGAAGGTAGCAGCCGCCGAACACGCCGTGCCAGTACGCGTCGTTGGCCTGCCCGCGCCAGAGCGCGACCTGGCCCCGGGCGAGCCGCGCGTCATCAGGGCGTTGAGCGAGGGCGGCGCGGATTGCCCGCGAGAGGCGGAGCATCTTCCAGTGCGTGTCGGCGACTTCGGGGTATTTGACGAGGAAGCTTCGCCAGAAGCCGCCGCGTAGCAGGCCCGCCAACCGCTCGCCGTCGGCGAGGCCGCGGATCTCGTCCCGGGCCGCCGCGAGCTCACGCGCGGCCTCGGCCGGCAGCGCCCAGTCCCCCATCTCCCGGTACGAGGCGGTCGGCAGAGAGACACGCCCGCTCGCCGGAAGGCGCTCGACGACGTCGGCGAGCGTCGTCAGCTCGAGCCAGCTCGTGGACAGGAGGCGGTCGAAGAAGCGATCGAGCCATCCCTCGGTGTATACGCGGGTGTGGGTGCCGGGCCAGACTCCGAACTTCTCTCCGTCGTCGACCATGGTGAGCGCTGACACGGTTGTCCGACGTCTGTCCAGGTAGTCGAGCGTCTTGTCCACATCGGCGAACGGGATCAGGTACCGCAGCGGCTGGCTGATCGGGAACACGCGGAGGCTGACGCCCTGCTCGTCCGTCAGGTAGTACCCGCCCAGAGCATCCGCGTCCAGACCGGCGAGAGCGAAGTGGTGGTCGTCGAGAAGCACGTACTCGACCCCGGCCTGACTCAGCACGCGCGGCAGGTGCGGCTCCCAGACGCGCTCGGCAAGCCACATCCCGCGGGGGCGTACCCCGAAGTGCGCCTTGAGGAACGCCGTCAGCCGTTCGATCTGGCCGACCTTGTCATGGTCGGGCAGCACGGCGAGGATCGGCTCGTAGAATCCGCCCGTCAAGAGTTCCACCTGCCCGCGTGCGGCGATGGTGCCGAGGAGGTCGAAGGTGCGGGGCGCCGAGTCGCGCAGCCACTCCAGGAGGCCGCCCGTACAATGGATGCTCAGCCGGACCTCGGGGCGCGCGTCGAGCCGCTCGAGGAACGGTCGGTAGGCGCGTTCCGTCGCCTCGACGAGGACGTGGTCGAAGTTGCCGATCGGCTGGTGGTTGTGGACGCCGAAGCAGAACGCCAGCCGGTCCATCACACCCGCACGGCTCTCACTCCCGCTGGAGGTCGCGGTGCACGACGGTCGGCGCGTAGCCGATGCCGCTGAGGAACCGCTTGAGCTCCTCCGCGACGGTCACGGACCGGTGGTGGCCGCCGGTACAGCCGACCGCGACCGTCAGATACGCCTTCCCCTCCCGCTCGTAGCAGGGCAGAACGAACCTCAGGAAGTCCTCGAGGCGGCGGAGCAGCTCCTTGCTCTCCGGGTGGTTCAGCACGAAGGTGCGCACGCGCTCGTCACGACCGTCCAGCGCGCGCAGGGCATCCACGAAGTGGGGGTTGGGCAGGAACCGGACGTCGAACACGAGGTCGGCGTCCAACGGGACCCCGTGCTTGAAGCCGAACGACACCAGCGAGGGCGCGAGCCCGGGCCGGGCCTTCGGCGCGACGTAGAGCTCGACGAGCCGGTCCTTGAGCTGGTGGACGGTCAGCGCGGAAGTATCGACGATCCGGTCGGCGACTTCGCGGAGGTCGGACAGCGCCTTGCGCTCGGCACGGATCCCGTCGAGCGCGTTACCGTCGCCGGCCAGCGGATGGCGCCGTCGCGTCTCGTGATAGCGGCGCACCAGGGCCTCTTCGCTCGCCTCCAGGAAGAGGACCTCGACGACGTGACCGCGCGTCCTGAGCTCACGGATGATGTCGAGCAGACGCGAGAGGTACGCGCCCTCGCGAACGTCGACGCCGAGCGCCACGCGGTGGATGGGCTGCTCGGAGCGCATGATCAGGTCGGCGAAGGTCGGAATGAGCGTCGTGGGCAGGTTGTCGACGCAGAAAAACCCCATGTCCTCGAAGCACTTGATCGCGAAGCTCTTGCCCGCTCCGCTCAGCCCCGTGATGACCACGAACGACAGGGGCGCCGGCATCGCGCTAGGCTCCGGACGTGGTCGCGCCCGCCGGGCGGCGGGATCGCGCGCGCCGCCGGCGCGTCCGCGCCTCGCACATCTGTCGGCAGAGGCTGTCGATGGCGCCCTCCACAGCCGTGAGCAGATGGTCGGCGCTCGCCGCGCTCGAGAAGCTGCGCTGGCGCGTGCGCGCGATGAGCCGCGCCGTCCGCTGGAACCGCTCCGAGCCGCACATGACCCGCAGTTCGAGCGTCGACGACCCGACCCGCGCGAGCTTCTCGATCTTCCGCTCGACCAGGGCCTTGAACGCCGTCGTCAGCGCCACCCCGCGCCCGCTGATGATGAGCTGCATGGGGGCTCTCTCCTCGTGGCCCGCGGCCGGCGCCTCATCGCTTCCGCGGTGTGAGACGCCGCTGGTGCGAGGGCAGGATGCCGAGCTCCTCGCGGTACTTGGCGACCGTGCGGCGCGCGATCGTGAGACCGCGCTTCTGGAGCGCCTGCGCGACTTCCTGGTCGGACTGCGGCTTTGCCGGGTCTTCGGCGGCCAGAATGTCCTGGATCATCTTCTTGACCGAGACCGACGACACCATCTCCCCGTCGCCCGACGCGATGCCGCTGTGGAAGAAGAACTTCAGCTCGAACAACCCCTGCGGGGTTTCGACGTACTTGTTCGTCGTCACGCGGCTGATCGTCGACTCGTGCATCCCGATGTCCTCGCCGACGTCGCGCAGCGATAGCGGGCGGAGGTGGGGCAACCCCCGGTCCAGGAACTCGCGCTGGAATTTGACGATCGACTGCGTCACCTTGCGCAGGGTCCGCTGGCGCTGGTCCACGCTCTTGATCAGCCACATCGCGGAGCGGAGCTTTTGCTCGACGTACTGCTTCGCCTCGTCCCCGGAGCCGGCGCCCCGGAGGAGCGAGCGGTAAAGCGAATTGACGCGGAGGCGCGGGATGCCGTCCTCGTTGAGGACGATGGTGTAGTCGCTGCCGATCTTGTACACGAAGACGTCGGGCACGATGTAGCGCGAGTCGTTGCCGCCGAATCGCCGGCCGGGCTTGGGCTCCAGGCCCATGATTTCCTCGACCGACTCCATGATCCGATCGACGGGAAGTTTCATGGCTCGCGCGATGTCCTGGTAGCGCCGGCGGCTCAGGTCGTCGAAGTACGTCTCGATGATCTCGACCGAGACCGGGTCGGGGAGTGGATCGCGCTTCAGCTGGAGCAGGAGGCACTCCTGGATGGATCGCGCCGCCACGCCGGGCGGGTCGAAGCCCTGCACGAGCTCGAGGACCCGGGTCACCTCTTCGGCGGTGGCCCCGCACCGCTGGGCGATCTCCTCGAGCTCGGCCCGGAGGTAGCCGTCCTCGTCGAGGTTGCCGATGATCTGCGCGCCGATCCGCCGAACGGCGGCGTCCTCCGACGCGTAGCGCAGCTGTTCCTCGAGATGGTCGGCCAGCGAGACGTGGGTGCGGACGACGTTCTCGAACGGTAGGTCTTCGCGATCCTCCTGCGAGACCAGCGAGCGCTCCTCGTGGTCATCATCGGCCGACATGACCGCGTTGAAATCGAACGGGAGCTCGTCCGTCTGGCGCTCGGTGGTCGGCGGGGCCTCCGTCGTGACCTGCTCGACGGTCGGCGCCGGCGGCGAATCGGGAGTCACGGGCGCGTCGGTGGTCTCCGGCGTGTCCGGCGTGACCTCTTCGAGCAGCGGATTCTCGAGCAGCTCCTTCTGGACGACGTCCTGGAGCTCGAGCGTGGAGAGCTGCAGAAGCTGGATCGCCTGCTGCAGGAGCGGCGTCATGACGACACGCTGGCTCTGCCGTAACGAGAGGCGTGCCTCCATGGCCATGAGGGTTCTCTGGCCTCCCCCTAAAGCGCGAACCGGTCGCCGAGATAGATCTCCCGGGCGATCGAGTTGTTGGCGATCTCGGTCGCGGTGCCGGCGACCAGGATCTTGCCGTCATAGAGGATGTAGGCGCGGTCGGTGATGGCGAGGGTCTCACGCACATTGTGATCCGTGATGAGAATGCCGATGCCGCGCTCCCGAAGCCGGGCGACGATCTGCTGGATGTCGCCGATCGCGATGGGATCGATGCCCGTGAACGGCTCGTCCAGCAGGAGGTATTGGGGCGAGGTCACGAGCGCGCGCGTGATCTCGAGGCGGCGCCGCTCGCCTCCGGAGAGCGTGTAGGCAGGGTAGCGGGCGAGCGCGCTGAGGTCCAGCTCGCCCAGGAGCTCGCGCGCGCGCTCCCGGCGCTCGGCGCTCGACAGGTCGAGCGTCTCGAGGATTGCGAGCAGATTTTCCTCGACCGTCAGCTTCCTGAACACGGACGATTCCTGCGGCAGATAGCCGACGCCCATCCGGCACCGCTGGTACATCGGCAACGACGTGATCTCGTTGCCCTCGAGAAAGATCCGACCACCGTCCGCCGGAAGCAGGCCGACCATCATGTAGAACGACGTCGTCTTGCCCGCGCCGTTCGGGCCGAGCAAGCCGACGACCTCGCCCCGCTGGATGTCGAGCGAGACAGTGTCGACGACCTTCCGACTCTTGAACCATTTCATGAGTCCCTGCGCCACGAGACCTTCCATGGGTCAGTTCCGGCAGGGCTCCGCCGACCGACGCGGGACGGCCTGGCCGTCCCGCTTACCCTCGTCGCGGGAATAGAAGACCGCTTTGACCCGTTCCTGCTTGCCGCCCTGGACGATGGACCGGTCCTGAGAGATGAAGAGCGTGATCGTGTCGCCGGACACGACGTTGTCCTCTTCCCAGACCCGGGCGTTGCCGATGAGCGTCACTCGTTGCTCGAGATCGAAGTACTCCGCGCGCTGCGCCGTCCCGGTCCGGCAGTCTTTGGTGATGATCCGGACGCTTCCAGTCGAGACCGTTCGCAGAATCCGGTCTCCCTTCTCGTCGAGGTAGACCTCGACCCGGTCGGCGTACTGGACGGAGTTGTCCCGGCGTGCCACGACGTTGCCGCTGAAGATGACGAGGTTCTCCTTGCCCAACCGTTCCATCCGGTCGGCGTCCACGGTGAGCGGCTGGGCCTTCTCGTCCTTCGCCTTCGCGCCGCCCGCCGCAGGCAGTTGGCCCGCCGCGAGCGCGGGTGCCAGGACGATGAGAACCGTCCCGAGGAGCGCCTGGCCTGTCATTGGCCCGGGCCGTTGAAGATCGTGCGGACGCGCCCGGCCAGTATGGTGGAGCCATCGGCCATCCTCACGTCGAGCGCCGTGCCGTCGGCGATCGCGCCGTCGCGCGAGAGGCGCACTGGCGCGTCCGTCCAGAGTCGTCGCTCCGCGGCCTGCCAACGGAGCACGCTGGTTTCGAGCCGCAGGCCGTCGCTCGAGGTGACCACGACGTTGTTCCGGATTTCGATATTCCGGGTCGCGTGAAACAGGTCGCCTTCCTCACCCACGATCGTCCACGATCGGTCGTGCTCGAACACCTTGACCGAGATTCTCCGAAGCGCTGTGCGTCCCTCGGCGTCGAAGATCAAGACCTGCTCGGCCGTGAGCCCCCAGCGCACGCCGCCGGCCTCCTCTTCGATCTGGGCGTCCTTGATGCGGAGGTCGGCGCTCGAGACGGCTGGGCCGGTCGCTTCCACGGGCGCCGTTCGGCTCTTGGCGATCAGCGTGCCTGCGACCAGGAGCACGAAGGCGACAACCGTTCCGAGAATTCCGGCAGCCAGGCGATGTGTCTTCATCACTGCATCGATTCTAAGGGGAAGTCCATGAGGAATGCAATTTTGGTACCACGAAAGAACGTTGCCGAGAGACCTAAAAGCGGAAACACCGTGAAAACTATACGATCTTCGCCCGGAGGATGTCGTGCAGGTGGATGATACCAACGGGCCGGCGAGCCTGGTCCACGATCACCAGGCTGGTGATCTGCCAGGTCTCCATCACCTCCAGCGCCTTCGCGGCCAGAGCGTCGGCGCAGATCATCTTCGGCTCGCGACTGGCCACCTGGCCGGCCGTGAGGTCATCGATCGACCCACTTCGCAGGTGGAGCCGCCGGAGGTCGCCGTCGGTGATCACGCCCGCGAGCCGACCTTCCCCGTCGATGACGGTCGTCATGCCCTTGCGCTTCTGCGTCATCTCGATGATGACCTCCCGCAGGGGTGTCGTCTCGGGGACGATCGGCACAGCGTCCCCCATGAGCATCAGGTCCGCCACGCGGAACAGCGCGCGCCAGCCGAGCGTGCCGCGCGGGTGCAGCGCCGCATAGTCCTCCGGGCGAAGGCCGCGCAGTTCGAGCAGCGCCAGGGCGAGTGCATCCCCGGCCGCGAGTGCGGCGGTCGTGCTCGATGTGGGCGCCAGGTTCATCGGGCACGCCTCCTCCGGCACGCTCACGTCCAGGACGACCTCGCACTGGCGGGCGAGCGAGGAGGCCGGATTTCCGGTGAGCAGGACGATGGGCACCCCGAGCCGCTTGAGCGGCGGAAGGATCGCGAGCACCTCGTCCGTCTCGCCGGAGTTCGACAGCGCGAGCACTACGTCGCCGCGCGCCACCATGCCGAGGTCCCCGTGCACCCCTTCGGCGGGGTGCAGGAAGTACGCCGGTGTTCCCGTCGACGCGAGCGTCGCCGCGATCTTGCGTCCGATGAGCCCCGACTTGCCCATGCCGGTCACGATGACCCGCCCGCTGCAGCCGCGGAGCAGCTCGACCGCGCGCTCGAAGTGCTCGTCGAGCTTCGGGATCAGGCCGAGGATCGCCTCGGCCTCGAGCCGGAACACGCGCTCTGCGATCTTTCGCACGTCGGGCGTCCGCTCGGTGCTCACGGCTGGACCGCCGCCTCGATGGCATGGAGTTGCCGCAGGAGCCGTGGCAGGTCGTCGATGCGCAGCATGTTCGGGCCATCGGAGAGCGGGCGGCCGTCCGGCAGCGTGCGGTCGGGATCCTCGTGCATCTCCATGAAGAGCGCGTCGACGCCGAACGCCACCGCCGCGCGCGCGAGCGCGGGAACATACTTGCGCTCGCCGCCCGACCGGTCACCGGCGCCGCCCGGCAGCTGAACCGAGTGGGTCGCGTCAAAGACGACCGGGAAGCCGAGTGCCCGCATGTCCGCCAGGCCGCGCAGGTCGACCACCAGATTGTGGTAGCCGAACGAGGTGCCGCGCTCGGTGAGGAGGATCGAGCGATTTCCCACCGAGAGGATCTTGTCGACGACGTTCTTCATGTCGCCCGCCGCGAGGAACTGCCCCTTCTTGACGTTCACCGGCTTCCCCGTCTGTGCCACGGCCAGGACGAGGTCCGTTTGCCGGCAGAGGAATGCGGGAATCTGCAGCACGTCGAGGACCTCCGCCGCCGGCGCCACCTCGGACACCTGGTGAACGTCGGAGAGCACGGGGACGCTGAGCGTGTCGCGCACCTTGCGAAGGATGCGGAGCCCCTCCCGCAGCCCCGGCCCGCGGTAGCCGTTGATCGACGACCGGTTGGCCTTGTCGTACGACGACTTGTACACGAACGGGACGCGGCGGTCGGCCGCGATCGTGGCCAGCCGCTCGGCCGTCATCAACGCGTGCTTCTCGTTCTCGATCGCGCACGGGCCGCCGATCAGCGCCAGCGGCGCGCCGCCACCGATCGTGAGGGCACCGATCCGGACGGCCTCGGTCGTGGGCTGGCCGCTCACGGCCTCACCTCGCAGCACGTTTTTCGCTCCATCGGAAGGGCTCGGCTCGGCCGTCGAACGGCCTCACCTCGCACTGCCACTCGCATCTCGGATTTGAAGGGCTCGGCTCGGCCGTCGAACGGTCTCACCTCGCACTGCCATTGTGCTCCAAGGCGGCCCGCACGAACCCCGCGAAGAGCGGGTGCGGCTCCCACGGCCGCGAGCGGAACTCCGGGTGGAACTGACCGGCGACGAAGTACGGGTGCTCGGGGATCTCGATGATCTCGACGAGCTGCTTCTCCGCCCAGATGCCGGAGACGCGGAGGCCGGTCTTCTCGAGCCGGGGAAGGTAGTCGTTGTTCACCTCGTAGCGGTGGCGGTGGCGCTCCTGGATGATGCCCTGGCCGTACAGGCGCGAGGCCAGGCTGCCTTCGCCGAGGACGATCGGATAGAGACCGAGCCGCATCGTGCCGCCCTTGTCGGCGACCGCGCGCTGCTCGGGCAGGAGATCGATCACCAGGTGCGGCGCGGCCGGATCGAACTCGGCGGAGCTCGCGCCGGCGAGGCCGCACACGTTCCGCGCGTACTCGATCACGGCGCACTGCATGCCCAGGCAGATGCCGAGGTACGGCACGCGCCGCTCGCGCGCGTAACGCACCGCCTCGATCTTTCCCAGGATCCCGCGGTCGCCGAAGCCGCCGGGCACCAGGATGCCGTGGACGCCCGTGAACTGGGTGTCGGCCCCGTCGCGCTCGATGTGCTCGGCATCCACCCACTGCACGTCCACGCGCGCCTCGTTCGCGATGCCGCCGTGCGCGAGCGCCTCGACCAGGCTCTTGTAGGAGTCCCTCAGATCGACGTACTTGCCGACGACCGCGATGCGTGTCTCCGCGCGCGGGGACTTGATCCGGCGCACGACGCCCTCCCAGCGCGACAGGTCGATCGGGCGGGGCTCCAGGCCGAGCAGCTTCACGATGATCTCGTCGAGACCTTCCCGATGGAAGACCAGCGGCACCTCGTAGACCGAGTCGACGTCCTTGGCCGTGATGACGGCCTCCTCTTCGACGTCGCAGAAAAGCGCGATCTTGGACTTGATCCCGGGCGGCAAAAAGCGGTCCGTGCGGCAGAGCAGGATGTCGGGCTGGATGCCGATCGCCCGCAGCTCCTTGACCGAGTGCTGCGTGGCCTTCGTCTTCAGCTCCGAGGCCGCCTGGATGAACGGCACGAGCGTCAGGTGCACGTAGAGGACGTTCTCCCGCCCGACGTCCTTCTTGAGCTGGCGGATGGCCTCCAGGAAGGGCAGCCCCTCGATGTCCCCGACGGTTCCGCCGACCTCGACGATCACGACGTCGGTGTCGCGGGCGACCTTCCTGATGGACGCCTTGATCTCGTCGGTGATGTGCGGAATCACCTGGACGGTACGGCCGAGATAGTCGCCCCGGCGCTCCTTCTGGATGACCGAGTAGTAGACCTTGCCGGTCGTCACGTTGTGGTCGCGCGTCACCCGGCCCGACGTGAATCGCTCGTAGTGGCCGAGGTCGAGATCGGTCTCGCCGCCGTCGTCGGTCACGAAGACCTCGCCGTGCTGATACGGGCTCATGGTCCCGGCGTCGACGTTGATGTAGGGATCCATCTTCTGCAACGTCACGCGAAACCCGCGCGCCTCCAGGAGCGCCCCGACCGAGGCCGCCGCCAGACCCTTGCCCAGAGACGAGACGACGCCACCGGTCACGAAGATGTATTTCGGGGCCAACTCATCCTCCTCTCGCTAACCATTGTCTGACGTGCTCCTCCTCCATGGCGCGGCTCGCCAGGATTCCGTCGAGGCGTGCGTCCCTCACCTCGGCGAGCACGCGCGCCACCGCGGGGCCGCGCGGAACACCGAGCGCGACGACGTCGTCACCGTTCAGGGACACCCCGCGCGGGTCGAGGCCCATGAACCAGTCGAGCGCCTCGCGGAGGTCGCGCGCGCCCGTCAGCCAGAGCCAGGCGAGCTCCACCGGGGCGCACGCGCGGAGCTGGCGCGCGCGCGCGCTGTGCGCCGTGGCCCGGGCGAGCCGCGAGGCGAGCGCGCCGCCGGTCGCGAGCGCCCGCTCCAGGATGGCCAGCGGCCCGCCCGAGAACCCGAGTCGGGCGAGCGCCGCAGCGGCGACCGCCGACGGCTGGCCGCCGACGATCGCGAGCGCAGCGAGTCCGACGGCGTCGACCTCGAGGCCGCGCCCGCGCGCCCAGGCCCGCGCCCGGGGAAGCTCGCCCAGACGGCGCCTGTTCGCCGCGGTGAACCGGAAGCCGGGGTCGAGCAGGCGGAAGGCCCCGGAGCGCCCGAGCCCGGCGAGGATCTGTCCGGCCTGAGCCTCGTCCAGGACGCGCTCGAGCTCGGCGGCGATCCGCCGGCCCGACAGCGCGGGATACGGGGCGAGGCGCAGCGCGAGCGTCTGCGCCCGGGCCGTAGACGGGTCGTGAGCGAGGCCGAGGCGGGCGGCGTACCTCGCGGCACGGAAGATGCGAGTCGGATCCTCGACGTAGGAGAGCGGGTGGAGAGTACACAGACGGCGCCGCGCCAGGTCGAGGCGCCCGCCGAGCGGGTCGATCAGGTCGAACGCCCCCGAGGACAGCTCGATGGCCATGGCGTTGACCGTGAAATCCCGCCGCCGCAGGTCCTCGCCGATCCCCGCTGGCATCACGCGCGGGAGCGCCCCGGGTGACTCGTAGCGCTCCGACCGCGACGTCGTCACGTCGATCCGTCCGAACGCACTCGTTGCGATCGACGCCGTCAGGAACCGTCGGTGCTCCACGACTGAGCCGCCGACCGTGCGCGCGAGGCGGCGAGCCACGGCGACGCCATCGCCCTCGATGACGATGTCGAGGTCGCGCCGCACGATCGGCGTGCCGCGCCACAGGTCCCGGACGAGCCCTCCCACGAGGAACGCGCGGCCGTCGTGCTCCTCCGCGATCCGGCCGATCGTCGTGAGAAGCTCCCGCACGTCCTCCGGAAGGCCCTGATTCACTCGGCCGGCGGCCGATGCGTCGCTCAGCCCGGGGCCAGCGAGTCGGCCATTGACCGCACCGCCCGGACCCTTCGGGCTGCGCACCGCGACGAACGGAGCACCCGCGCCGAGCAGGCGGCGCACGGTCGCCTCGCCGGCGCCTGGTTCGACGGCGGGAAGCGAGCGCGCGATCTCCACCGCGCGGAGCCCACCCAGCCCGAGCGACGCTGCCCGGACCAGGTCATCGCGCAGCACGTACGCCGCACCCGCCGCGAGCAGGCCAGTGTTCCGCTTGCGCACGAGCGCCAGCGCGTCGGCCACCGTGATTCCTGCCGGCGCCACCGCGACTGCGACGTCAACGAGGTCGGCCGCCACGAGGTTGACTTGCGGATACACGTGCGCCCGCTTCGCCACGCTCACGCCCGTGGGTGGAACCGTCGATACATTTGCAGCACGGCCGTCGATGGCAGGTGCGTGTAGATTTGCGTCGTCGCGATGTCGACGTGACCGAGCATGACCTGGATCGAGCGGAGGTCGGCGCCGCCCTCGAGGAGGTGGCTCGCGAACGAATGCCTGAGCACGTGGGGCGAGACGCGATGGCGGAGGCCGGCTCGGGTCGCGGCCTGCCGCACGATCGTCCACAGGGACTGCCGCGAGAGGCGCCCGCCGCGGGGGTTCACGAACAGTCGGCCACTGTCGCGTGTGCGCGTATACGTCGGACGGATCTCACGGAGGTAGCGCCTCACCCACTGCGCGGCTTCCCCGCCGACGGGGACGAGGCGCTGCTTCCGCCCCTTGCCGGTGCAGACCACATACCCTGCCGTCAGGTTGATGTCGTCGAGCGTGAGGCCGAGGCATTCGGAGGCGCGCATGCCCGTGGCGTAGAGGAGCTCGAGCACCGTCCGGTCGCGGACGCCCCGCGGCAGCGTCACGTCCGGCGATTCGACGAGCGCGGCGGCCGCCTCCCGCGAAAGCGTCCGCGGCAGCGCCCGCGGCCGGCGCGGCGCTTCGAGATGCTCGGTGGGATCGCGCCGGAGTGCGCCCTCGCGGACCAAGTGCTTGTAGAGGCCGCGGAGCGCCGAGACGTGGCGCGCGACGCTGGAGGGCCCGAGGCCGCGGGTCCGCAGCCGCTCGAGGTAGTCGACGATGTCGTCCGGACCGGCCCGACCGAGGCTCCGACGGTGATCGTTCAGGAACTGGGTGAAGTCGGTGAGATCGCGGCGGTAGGCGTCGAGAGTATTCCGGGTCGCCCCCCGCTCAGCCTGGAGGGCGCCGAGATACTCGACGACCACATTGGTCATAGAGTGACCACGTCGGATTCTATCATGACGCTCGGGAATCAAGAAGGACGCCCGTCATCACGCGCGCCGTCGAGCGCTTTCGCTCGCGCGCTTCCTCATGCCTCCGCGATACCACCGCGCTCGCGTCGTGAATAGAGCCGCAGCAGCACGGTGCGTTCGGACAAGCCGAGCGCGACGCTCGCGACCCCGAAGAGCCCCCCGCCGACCACGATCGTGACCGCGAGCCAGGCGACGTCGAGCGGGAGCGACGGCCGCGCCGGCCACAGCGCGAGCGCGAGCCAGCACGAACCCACGAGCGGCAGCGACGCGAGCGCCGTTCGACACGCGGTGCTCACGAGCGTGCGTCCGCCGAGCCGGCCGAGCCGCCGGCGCGCGACCACCAGGAGTGCCAGCAGATTGACGTACGCTCCGACGGACGAGGCGCCGGCGAGGCCCGCGTGCCCGAGGGGCCCCATCATGGCGGCGGCCGCCGCCACGTTCGCGACGACCGAAACGATTCCCCACTTCACGGCCGTGCCGGCTTCACCCAGCGCGTAGAAAGCTTGCGCGGCGATGCGCGAGCCCGCGAACGCGGCCAGGCCGATCGCATACCACGCGAGCGCGTCCGCCGTGGCCGCGGTCTCCGTGGGGCCGAACCGGCCGCGCTCGAACAGCACCCGCACGATGGGCGTCCGGAGCATCACCAGGCCGAGCGTGGCCGGCACCGACACGTAGAGCGCCAGGCGTAAGGCGAAGGTGAGCGTGCCGGCCAGCGCGCGATGGTCCCGCGCCGCGGCCTGGCGCGACATGACGGGCAGCGATGCCGAGGCGAGCGCGATCCCGAAGACGCCGAGGGGGAACTCCATGACCCGATCGGCGTAGTAGAGGTACGAGATCGAGCCCAGCGGCAGAAGCGATGCGAGCAACGTGTTGACGAACACCATCACCTGCACCGCCGCCAGACCGAAGACGGCCGGCAGCAGGAGCCGCGTGATCCGTGCGATCGCGGGGTGGCGGAGGTCGCTCGACGGAGCCACGAGCAACCCGCACGCCGAGAGACCGGGGATCTGAACGAGCAGCTGCCCGATCCCTCCGACGAGCACGCCGATCGCCAGGGAGAGGATCGGTGGCTCCAGGTGGCGTGCCAGCAGCACCACGGCGCCGATCATCCCGACGTTGAGCACGGCCGGGCCGATCGCGCCCGCGAAGAACCTCTCCTGGGAATTCAGCACGCCGGTGGCCATCGCCGCGAGGCCGACGAGCAGCAGGTACGGGAACATGACCCGGGTCAGGAACGCCGCCAGCGCCGCCTGTGATGGGTCGCTCGCGAAGCCCGGCGCAATCACTCTCACGAGATAGGGCGCGCCGAGCATGCCCACGGCCGTGGTCACCGTCAGCGCGAGGAGGGCCAAACCGAGCACGGCGCGAAGCATCCGGTGGAGCTCAGGCCGCTCCCGGGTCGAGGCGTACTCCGTGAAGACCGGGATCATCGCGGTGGACAAGGCACCTTCGGCCAAGAGACGCCGCAGGATGTTGGGGATGCGGAACGCGACGAAGAACGCGTCGGTGACGGGCCCGGCCCCGAACGCCCGGGCCACGATCATGTCACGCACGAAGCCGAGCAGACGGCTCAGCAGGGTCGCGGGGGCGATCCCGCCGAACGCCCGGACAACCTGCCCCTCGCTTCCGCTCACCTTGAAATTCTCTCGCCCTTGCGGCATGATGCACCGCGTATCCGACATCGACTCGACCGATGCCGTAGTGCGCGCTGCAGGCCGTCGCGGGGCTGGGGCCCCGCCGGCCGAGGCGCGACCATACAGTAAGGAGCGTTCACGTGGCGAACACGAAGTCGGCGATCAAGCGCATCCGACAGAACGAGCGACGGCGCCTGCGAAACCGGGCGATGCGCTCGAAGATCCGCGGCACGGTCAAAGCGGCGCGCGCGGCTGAGGGCACCGCGCGAGCTGCGGTCGTCCTCGAGGCGATCCGCGTTCTCGACAAGGCCGTCAGCAAGGGCGTGATCCACCGCAACACCGCTGCGCGCAAGAAATCCGCGCTCGCCCGGCGTCTCGTCGCCGCGCCATAGCCCAAACCCCTCCCCGCCTCGCTTGCGCCGGCTCGTCGCCCGGCCCTCAGCGTGTCCCCGAGCCGGAACCACAGAGGGGTGACGGACGCGTCAGCGGCCGCGGGCGCTCGCCGAGCCGGTAGAGCAGCTCGATGGCTGCGTCGGTGAGGCACGCGCCCGCGTCGGGCCCGTAGAGCGTGGCGCAGGCAACGTACCCCTTTCCCCCGGTATCCTCGAGCGTCATGAAGTACCCGAGATAGTCGTTCGAGAGCCCGGCCAGGAACACCGACGCGAAGAGCCCACGCGCCTCGCCCTTGATGGCTTGCCCGAACGAGGTCTGCAGCTCGCCGGGAATCGTGACCCAGGCTGTGTCTCCCACCGCAGCGGCGAGGAGCTCGGTCTCGCTGGGCAGCTCGAACCCGAGCGGGATGGCGAGGACGGCGGGCACCCAGCGACCGATGCAGCGCTTCAGCGATACGGCGGGCCGGGGCAGCGGAACCGTGCGCCGCGCGACGCGCAGGGTGGTGACCGGCACGGGCTTGGCCTGCGCCCAGCCGGCCTCGACGGTGGCCGCGAGCGCCCGGGCTGTGGCGCGTAGCGCGGCCACCCCGTGGGCGGCCGGGCTCACGTCGCCGACCGCTCCGTTGACGAAGAGAGCCGGCGCCCCGAGCTTCTGCTCGAGCAGCGCGGAGGTAGCCCCCATCACGTCGCCCGACAGGTGAAGATTTCCCGCGGGCAGCATTGTCCCGTGGATGGCGAAGTTCCACACCAGCGCGAGCGGCTCCCCGGCGGCGCTCGTGACCTTGACGACGACGATCTCGGAATCGAGCGGCTTTCTGAGCCGGCTGGTCGTGACCGCGGGAGCGGTGACCCTCGTCGCCGCGACGAGCGCCGGGGCACGCGCGCCATCGGCCCGCCGGACTGCCGTCACGGCGCCCTCCACGAGCGTGTCCCGCACCACCGGGTCCAGACGGTCCACCGCGATCAGGCCCCGGAGCTCGGAATCCATGAAGGCGCCAGGGCCTGAGTGGGTGTGGGAGGCCGAGACGATGAGCGTCGCCGCCGGGACGCCGGCGCGCGTCAGGCGACCCTGAACGGCCCGGGTGAAGGAACCATCGACCGCGATGAGGTCGAGCGTGACCCATGCCAGCCGCGCGGCCCGGCTCTCCAGCACGAGCGCTCTCGCGGCCACCGGGTCGTGCTCGCCGACCGACGGCCTGAACCAGAACGCATGGGCGTACCGGTCGAAGACGTCGGGAAACACCAGCCGTCGCTGCATGCCGCCATAACCAGCGAGCGGTGTTCCGGGCGGGACGCGCAACGCGACGTACGAGGCACCGGCGGTCACGCAATCGGTACAGCGCTCGGCGGCGTCTGCGATCCCGACGATGCTCGCCCCCGCGAGGAGGAGACCGAGGAGGATCGAGAAGCCGATCACCCCTCCGCGCACAGATCGGCCACCAGGGCGGCCATCTCCGCGCGTGGCTCGCCGCTGCTCTTGAGCCGGCGGTCCGCGTCCCAGCACCGTCGGAGCCTCCGCGCCAAGAGGGCCTCGGAGCCGCTCGTGGGGCCAGTGAGTGCCTCGATGACCGCGGGTGGCCGGCGCAGCATACGGGCGATTTCCTCGACCGTCCGGCCCCGACGCCGCCACGAGAGCGCTGTCCACGCCGTCCTCACGTCGCGCGCCAGGACCGAGAGCAAGAGGGGCGCGTCCTCGGTGGCGAGGAGTCGGTCGAGCGTTTTGAGCGCGCCGGCGAGATCGCGGCGTTCGACGGCGCGCGTCAGGTCGAAGATCGCATCCAGCCGACGCTCGCCCACGATCGCGCCGACGTCCTTGACACCGACAGCGCGGTTATCGGGTCCACCTGCGAGCGCGGCCTTGCGCGCCTCGCCCAGCAGCGTGGCGGTGTCCTCCCCCGTCAGCTCGACGAGGAGCCGCGCGGCCTCGTCGGTGACGGTCAGCCCTTCGAGCGCGGCGCGCTGGCGGAGCCAGCCCGCGAGCTCGCGTGATCCCCGGGTCGGAAGCTCGACGATCGCGGTGGCTGGCAGGCCGGCGAGCAGCCAGTGGTCGACCCGGCGCTCGCGCGAGGCGCGCAGTGGCTCGTCGGCCAGCAGCAAGAGACAGGTCGCGGGATTCGGGCTTGCGGCGTAGACGGTGAGCACGTCCGCTCCCTTCGCGGCCAGGGCCTGGGCGCGCCGGACGGCGACCAGTCGTCGGCCGGATCCGAGCGGCAGGGTCATGGCCGACCGCACGATCTCGTCGACGCCGCGCTCGCGCCCATCGAATACCTCGCGGCCCCAGGCAGCCAGCGCGCGATCCGGAAAGAGCCCGCGGGTCGCCGCGTCGAGCGCGTCGTCGAGGAGCTGGCTGTCGCCGCCGTGCAGGAGGACGATCGGCGGGGCCTCGCCGCGGTCGAGCTGGCGCACGAACGCCTGGTAGTCCATTTACCGAGTGCTCGGAGGTCGGAGCGACCGAGGGTGGCCTGCTGTAGGTGCTAGTGGCCCCGCTCGCCCGGTCAAGCCTGGTGCTGGTGGCGCCGCTCGCCCGATCAACCCTGCAGGGGCTGGTGGTGCCGCTCGCCCGGTCAAGCCTACAGGGGGTGGTGGCGCCGTTCGCCCGGTCAACCCTGGAGGTGCTGGTGGTGGCGCCGCTCGCCCGATCAATACTGTTGATGCGGATGGCTGCGCCCGGGTCGACCCTCTGGGTCCTGGTGGCGTCGCTCGCCACGTCAACCGCGTGAGGTCTCGCGGCGCTCGCCGCCCGGTCAGCGTGCTCAAAAGCGGTTGACGGTCAGGCTCACGATCGCCCGCGCGATGTCGATCGCGGCCGAGCGTACGGCCGACTCCTCACGTGAAATGGTCTGCGATACGGCATTCAAGACCCGGAAGTCGGCCTTCTCCCGGAGGTGTTGCTCCTCGAACAGCACCGTGTTCCGACGCACGTCGCGGAATCGGAGATTCATCGTCACCACCAGCCGATACTGGCGCACGTTGGCCTGCGAATCGTACGCGATCGATTCGAGGGAGTAGCTGACCACTTCCCCCTCGAGGATAGCATCCGCGTCTTCCCGCTGGACCACGCGGAGCCGGCCGTTGGTGGAGAAGGCCTCCACGACCGCGCTCGTGAGGAAGTTCTCGACGGCCGGCTCTCCGGTCTTGTTCGCGAAGACCGGTATCGCCACCGTCTGGATGTGCTCCGGGAGGTTTCCGCGGAACGAATAGCCGCAGCCCGCGAGCGCGGCCGCGAGCAGGACGAGGCCGAGCGCGAGCGGGCGGACCGGCCCCGTCACGCGCGTGTCACGATGTTGACCAAACGGTTCGGGACGACGACCACCTTCTCGACGTGGCGCTGCCGGACCCACGGTTTGACGCGGTCGTCGCCGAGGGCCAGCTGCCGCATCTGGTCGTCCGCGGTGTCGACGTCGACGAGCAGGCGTCCGCGCACCTTGCCGTCGACCTGCACGACGACCGTGACTTCCGTCTTCTGGAGCACCCCCGGATCCGCCACCGGCCAGCGCTGTTTGAAGAGGCTCTCCGTGTGGCCGAGCAGCGACCAGAGCTCCTCGGTCACGTGCGGGCAGAAGGGACCGAGGAGGAGCAGCGTCGTCTCGACCGCCTCGCGTAGAAGCGCAGCGCGCTCCGAGGCGGCGCCAGCGCCGGTGCCGTCGCCGGAGGCGGCCGCGAAGGCCTGGAGCGCATTGACGAGCTCCATGATCGCGGCGATCGCGGTGTTGAAGTGGAACTCGCGCTCGATGTCGTCGGTCACGCGGCGGATGGTCTCGTGGATGACCCGACGGAAGGCGCGTCCGGCCTCCGTCGTCGG
>WNGA01003072.1_pt1 | contig 51426 bp, 38 predicted proteins | sample 5400061 | NCBI WGS metagenome assembly WNGA01 (sample SAMN13153366, study PRJNA577476) | soil metagenome | isolation source: 100 cm soil or saprolite under grassland replicate 2 | place: USA:California | collected 2016-06-15
GAAATCTTGGCTGCCGCTGGCGGCGCTCGCGGCCGCGCTGGCGCCCGCCGGATCGGCGCGCGGCGACGGCGTCGCTCAGGTCTTGACCAGCAAGACCATCCCCGACGCGACCGTCGCCCTCATCGACCCGGAATCGGGCACGTCGACGGGCGGCGGAAGCACCGACGTCAAGGTCGCCGTCGGCGACGTCGTCCTGTTCCGGTTCAAGTACTTTCCAGTGCCCGACAAGGTCATCTACGGCCTCGGCGGATACCTCACCGAGTTCATTCCCGCCAATACCCAGGTCGTCGGGGTGCGGATCATCGACGCCAACGGCGTCACCGTCGCGCCCCGCTTCCCCGGCCTCGCCAACGATGGCTGCGCTCGTCCCTGCAACCAATTCAACAACGTGCCGTCGACGAGCGGCGCCCGCAATCTCGCCGACGGGTCGATCTCGCAGGTCTATGCCGACACCGGCGTCTTCTACGCCACCTCGGGCGGTCTCGCTCGCAACCCGGGCACGAGCTTCCTCGCGTTCAACAACGGCGTGCTGATGAACCCCGAGCCGATCAACATCGGGGCGATCATCGGCCTGCTCGGCACCACGTCGCCGGTGTACGCGCACGACAGCTGGGACTGGGTCCAGGTGCGCGCGTACGGGATCTCGAATCCGAACGGCAACGCGAGCGGCAACGGCGGCCGCGGAAATACGCCCTACCTCTACGGCTCGCCGGTCGCGGGCCCGGACACGTTCTATCGCTACGAGGCGACTGAGACGTCGCCCGGCGTGATCCAGTTCAACGACGTGGTTGGCCCCTGGAACCGCGTCCGCTACCCGGGATCGCAGATGGGCGGCGGGGTGGCGGCCACCGGGAGCGGCACCCTCGCGCGCACCAACGCCGCCACCGCCGCCGGCTTCGACCTCACGCCCGCCAACCCGCTGCCCATCGCCACCCGCGCCGTCCGGCTGGCGCTCGGCGAGGTGCGGGTGGGCGAGCCTGGGTTCGCGGAGATCGCGTTGCGCGTCAACGGCACCCCGCTCGATCCCACCCAGGGTCGCGACGTCGACTGCGCCGAGACCTTCGGCGGCGACACCTCGGCGGCGAGCGACAGCGTCCGCGCGCGCGACAACCTGTGGCCGACTTATCTCGCCTCTCCGGCGTGCGTCTACCTCAACCTGCTGTTCGACCTCACGGTCGACAAGCCGCTCGCCACGACCGGGGACGTGTTGACCTACACGCTGCACGGCAAGAACCTGTCGACCGTCACCCAGACCGGCGCCGTCCCGCGCCTCAAGTTCGACAGCAACGACGTCAGCTACGTGGCCGGTTCGGCACCCGGCGCCAGTCTGGTCGGCAACTGCGATGGCGACGGCAAGACCTGCCTGGTGTGGCCGGCGATGACGTTGCCGGCTTCCGCCGAATACACGTTCGGCGCCAAGGTCACGGTCGGCGGCAGCGGCCACGTCACCAACGTGATGTTCGCGAATTACCGTTCGAACCAGCTCCCCGCGCCCGGGTTCACTGTGCAGGCGCCGACTGTGGTCCGCGAGATCTCGCTCGTGCACACGACGCTGCAGGCGGCGGGGACCGTGGCGCCCGCCGGCGTCGTGCCGCTGACCGGTACGGTGTCCAACGACGGCTCGGGCAGTGGCAGCTACCAGTCGCTGACCCTGGTGCTGCCGGCGGGCTGGAGCGTCAACGGCGCGGTCACCTTGGGCGGCGTGGCGCTGACATGCAGCGCCGACTGCGGCACGCGCAATCCGACCTACACCATCGGCGCACAGGCGTTCGCGGTGGGAGAGACCCGCGCGCTGTCGTTCGCGGCCAACGTTCCGGTCTCGGCGGTCGCCGGGCTCTATGCCGTGGATCTAGAGATCTGGAGCTCGCAGAGCATGTTCGGGGGCTCGTTCGAGACCTACTTCCCGGGCGCCGCCACGGTCACGGTGGGCGCCGCGCGGTCGGTGGCGCCGGTCGTGAGCTGCCCGATCTCGTCGGTCGCCACCAGCATCGCCGGCACCACCGTAGAGGCGAACGGCACCACCATCCGGGTCTACTTCAACGGCGTCGCGCGCGGGACCGCGAGCTCGTCGAGCGGCAACTGGGTGTCGACCAACTTCAGCGGTTTCGGGGCGCTCTACGGCGGGCTCGAGGTGCGCGCCACCGCGCAGGCACCGGGCGAGCTCGAGAGCCCGATGTCGGTGCCGTGTTTCGTCTCGCTCACGCCGGCGTGCTCGGACGGCAAGGACAACGACGGGGACGGCGCGATCGACTTCCCCGCCGACCCCGGTTGCGACTCGCCCATCGACAGCAACGAGGTCAGCCCGATCCCGCAGTGCTCGGACGGCATCGACAACGACGGCGACACGCTCTCGGACTTCCCCGCCGACCCGGGCTGCGCGAACGCCGCCGACAACACCGAGGCCGGCCCGCCCGCGTGCAGCAACGGCGTCGACGACGACGGCGACGGCCTCAGTGACTTCCCCGCCGATCCGGGCTGCACCAGCACCGCCGATCGCGACGAGATCTCGTACCCGGCGTGCTCGAACGGAAGCGACGACGACGGCGACGGTAAAGTGGACTACCCGGCCGACCCGGGCTGTCATTCCGCCAACGACACGGTCGAGACCGACGCCGTGTTCACCAGCATCGAGGTCAAGCCGCGGCTGCTGGTCGCGTTCGACACCTCGGGGTCGATGAACTGGAACACGTGCTCGAGCACGTTCACGGGCGGCGACGGCTCGCTCGAGTGCGCGGGTGCCGACGTCGCGTGCGCAGCTTGCGGGGGCGCCGGCTGCGGCGACGCGCGCGCCGACGACAGCCGGCTCTACAAGGTCAAAGCCGGGCTCACCGACGTCGTGCGCGCGTTCGGCGAGGTCGACTATGGGCTCATGCGCTTCCACCAGCGCGCGGTGCCGTTCAACTGTCCGGGGACGAACGCGAGCCTGCCCTCGGGCGGCTGGCAGGGCTCGTACCTGCCGCCCTGCGGGGGCGGGTTCAGCGCCGGCGACCTGCTGGTGTCGTTCGATCCCGACAACCGCCGCGATCTGCTCTCCTGGATGGACGGCTCCAGCAACTACCCGGGCACGGCGCCCGCCGGTCTGGACGTCGAGCTGCGCGGCAGCGGCACCACCCCGCTCGCCGGCATCTTGACCTCGGCGCTCGACGAGCTCACCCGGGTTCGCACCGCCGACGCGCGCGGCAGCTGCCGGCCCTACCGCGTCGTGCTGGTGACCGACGGCGACGAGAGTTGCGGCGGCAACCCGGCCAGCGCGGCGGCCGCGCTGCTGGCGGCCGGCATCCGCGTTTACGTCATCGGCTTCGCCACCGCGGATCCGACCATGACCGCCAACCTGGACGCGATCGCCGCCGCGGGCGGCACCGGCCGCGCGGTGCTGGTCGACGACTCCGTCGCGCTGTCGAGCGCGATGGCCACCATCATCTCGGACGCGATCCTGATCGAGCGCTGCAACGACCGCGACGACGACTGCGACGGTCTGGTCGACGAGGACTTCCCCGACAAGGGCGCGCTTTGCAGCAATGGCCAAAGCGGCATCTGCCGCCGGACCAGCACCCGCGTGTGCGCCGCCGACGGGCTGTCGACCGTGTGCAACGCGCCCTCCGGAGCCCCCGGCACCGAGATGTGCCCGCTCAACGGCGTCGACGACGACTGCAACGGCGTGATCGACGACGTCCCCGGCGGCTGCGGTACCTGCACCCCGGAGATCTGCAACGGTAACGACGACGATTGCAACGGCGTGCGCGACGATCTGTCCGCCGTTTTCCCGTGCGCCACCACGGCGCCCAACCCCGCCAACTGTCAGTGTCCGACCGGAAGCAGCTGCGGCAACGTGGCGGATCTGGCGGCGTGTTGGTGCCCGCCCGCGTGCGGTACCGCGGTCGGCGTTTGCCGGCCGGGTGTGCTCACGTGTTCGGCGGGACGGGTGTCGTGCACGGGCGCGACCACCGGCTCGATGGAAGTCTGCAACGGCATCGACGACGACTGCGACGGCGCCATCGACGGCTTCACCCGCGCCTGCTACCCGGCCGGCGTGGCCGGCTGCAACCCGACGACCGGCGCTTGTGTGGGCATCTGCCGGACCGGGATCGAGACCTGTCCGCGCCTGACGGCGCCCGCCTCCTCCAACGCGTTCGGCGCGTGTGTGGGCGCGATCCGGCCCGCGGCCGAGATCTGCAACGCGCTCGACGACGACTGCAACGGCATCGTCGACGACGTTCCCGGCGGGTGCGGCACGGTCTGCATCCCGAAGCCGGAGATCTGCAACGGCCTCGACGACAACTGCAACGGCATCGTCGACGACGGCGTCATCGGCGACGGCGACAGCTGCGTTTCCGGGTTCGATCCGGCGCTGGCGGGCGTCGGCACCTGCAAGCCGGGCCGCAAGCGCTGCCTCGCCGGCACGCTGCAGTGCGAAGGCTCGGTCGGACCCAGCGTCGAGATCTGCGACGGCAAGGACAACAACTGCGACGGACAAATCGACGTGAACGCGCCCTGCCCGACCAACTTCGCCTGCATCGAGGGCGCCTGCCAGCCGGTGTGCGGCACGGGCGAGTTTCCGTGCTCCGCGGACAGGCGCTGCGTCGACGTGTTGACGCGCGACAACTGCCCGGGCGGCTCCGCGTGCATCTGTATCCCGAACGCCTGCCTCGACGCCGGCTGCTCACTCGCGTCGCAGATCTGCGTCTACTCGAAGGGGACAGCGACCTGCGTTGATCGCTGCCCGCCGGGCAAGTGCACCGCGCCGACCACGTGCCTGCCCGCGACCGGACAGTGCCTCGACTGCTATACGCTCGGCTGTCCGGACGGCCTCTTCTGCCTCGGCTCGCCCGGCAGCTGCAAGGCCGACCCGTGCGCGGGCGTGAGCTGCGGAGCGGGCGAGGCCTGCATCGATGGCACCTGCAAGACCTCCTGCGCGGGCGTGACCTGCCCCGTGGGCCGCACCTGCGTCTCGGGCGTGTGCGTCGTCGCCCCGTGCGACACCGTCACCTGCACCGTCGGGCTGGTGTGCAACCCCGGCAACGGCAGCTGCGAGCCGATGCGGTGCGTGGGCAGCTGTCCGCTGGGCGCCGCGTGTGTGCCCAAGACCGGCGCCTGCATCGCCGACCCATGCCAGACCACGCGCTGCCCGAGCTGCTCGCTGTGCCGCGTCGGGTTCGAGGGCGGCGCCGAATGTGTGGCCGATTCGAGCTGCAGCTCGATCGTCGTCGGCGCCCGCGGCGGCGGCGCCGGGTGCAGCTGCGAGACCGCCGGCGGTTCAGGCGCCGGACCCTGGAGCGCGCTCGGCGTGCTGCTGGGCCTCGCCGCGCTGGGCGGCGCGCGCCGCCGGAGGCGGCCGTGACGGTCGCCAAGACCAGCGCGATGACCGGCGCGATGACAGGCGCGATGACCGGCGCGATGACCGGCGCGATGACAGGCGCGATGACAGGCTGTGCGGCGCTCGCGTTGCTGGCGCTGGCCGCGGCGGCGGGCTGCCACGATCGCACGCTGCGGCTCACGATCGGCGGCCTCGACCAGGACGGCGGCGCGGAAGCGGCCCCGATCTACATCCCGGGCACCGACGCGGGACCGCGTCCGGACCACGGCGACGCGGGCAACGCGGACACCGGCCTCCCCGACCTGGGCACGGACGCCTGCACGGCGACGGTGGACAGCGATCCCGCGAACTGCGGCGCGTGTGGCAACGTCTGCCGCGTCACGGGCGCGCTGCCGGCGTGCGTGAACGGCGCGTGCACAATCGACCAGTGCCTGCCCGGATACCTGGACCTCGACCACCGCGACGACGACGGCTGCGAGTACGTGTGCACGGTGACGCAGGCCGGGACCGAGGTCTGCGACGACGTCGACAACGACTGCGACGGTCAGATCGACGAGGAGACCGACAAGCTCATCGACGTGGACAACTGCGGCGGATGCGGCCGGCACTGCACGTTTCTCCATGCGGCGCGCTCCTGCAGCGCGGGCCTGTGTGTGCTCGGTGCCTGCGCGAGCGGGTTCCTGAACGCGAACAAGCTCGCGGCGGACGGCTGCGAGTGCGCGCTCACGAACGGCGGCGCCGAGATCTGCGACGGCATCGACAACGACTGCAACGGCAGCGTTGACGACGTACCGGCCGCGGGGACGATGAACGACGTCCAGCACTGCGGCGCCTGCAACCGGAACTGCACCACGCTGCCGCAGGCGGTGGGCATGTGTACGAATGCGGCGTGTGTCGTCGCCGGCTGCGCGTTCGGGTATTCGAACCTCAACAACGACGCGAGCGACGGCTGCGAGCACGCGTGTCCGGGTGGCTGGACGGGCGGGACCGAGGTGTGTGACGGCGTCGACAACGACTGCGACGGCAAGATCGACGCCGACGACGACAGCCTGCTGCCGACCACGAACTTCTGCGCCACCCGCGGCGAGTGTGCGGGCAGCACACCGGTGTGCACGTCGGGGCAATGGGTTTGCAACTACCAGGCGACCCACCACCCCACAGGCCTGTCGCGACACCGGGATCGGCAACTGCCAGGGCGTGGGCCGCACCGTGTGCAACCCGGCGGGCACCGGCACGACCTGTCAGATCACGACCCCGGGCGCGGCCCCGGTGGCCGAGGTCTGCGACGGTCTCGACAACAACTGCGACGGCATCGTCGACAACGGCGGCGCGACCGACCCGGCGCGCGTGCGCGAGCCGATGGTCGCGGTCAGCGGCGGCGGACTGCCGCAGACCATCTACGTGTACGCCTACGAGGCGTCGCGTCCCGACGCCGGCGCCGCCAGCGCGGGAACCTCGGGCGCGCGCGCGTGCGCCAAGCCGGGCGCGGTGCCGTGGACGAACCTCACCCACGCCGACGCCGCCAGCGCGTGCCAGGCGGCCGGCAAGCGTCTTTGTACGGAGGCCGAATGGCAACGCGCCTGCCAGACCGCCGCCGCCAGCGCGTGCACGTGGTCGTTCGCGAGCGCGTGCGCCGCGAGCTCGAGCACCACCTGCAACACCCACGAGCTCGACGGCGACGCGGCGATGTCGGGCGACCAGGACGTCCTGGTCGCGAGCGGCAGCCGAACGTCGTGTTACGCGGACTGGGGCGGCGCGAACCACATCTACGATCTCACCGGCAACGCCAAGGAGTGGACCGCCGCGCGCACCGCGGGGGTGAACCCGCTGCGCGGCGGCTCGTACCTCGACCTGCTCGACGGCTCCACGTGCTCGTTCTCGTTCGTCGCGGTCGACAACAACTACAAGCTCGCGAACGCCGGCTTCCGCTGCTGCTCCGACACCGCACCCTAGCCGCCATTCGGCTTGTCGTTCGATCTCCGGGCGCATCTCGGGCGGGTGTCCGAGAACAGCGGCGCTGCGGCTCCCGCGTTACGCCGCGATCATGCGCTGCGTTTCGCCCAGCTCCGCCACTCGCTCGGCCGCCGCCTTGGCGATGCGGGCGCCGTCGCGGCTGACCCCGCGGATCATCGTCGACGAGAACGAGTGCAGGAAGTGCTGGCCGACGTAGTAGAGGCCAGGGTGGGTGGTCGAGATGCCGCTCGCGTGGCGGGGCTCGTGGTCATCGCCCAGGAACCCAGGCAGGTCGACCCACTGCAGGCCGTGATCGAAGCCGGTGCTCCACACGACCGTGCCCACATCGAGCACGGTCCCGTCGTCGAGCACGGGCAGCCCATCGCGCACGCCCGCGACGCGCGCGACCCGCTTGACGCCGGCGGCGTCGAGCTGCTTGGGCTTGAGGCGAATCAGCGGCGCGCCACGCGAGATGATCGTCGGCCGCAGCTTGCGCCCCATCGGCGTCTTGACCGTCAGCACGTGGTGGAACACGAACCCGATCACCAGCTTGCTGAGGATGAGGCGACTCGCCGTTCCCTCGATCTCGAACGGCACGTTGCCGACATCGCGGCCTGCCATCCAGGTCTCGCGCCCGTTGCGCGCAGCCTCGAGCGCGATCTCGGCGCCCGAGTTGCCGGCGCCGACCACCAGCACGCCGCCCGCGCCCAGCTGCGCCGGATTGCGATAGTCGAGCGAGTGCAGCTGCACGATGCCCGGGCGCAACTCTTTTGCGAACGCGGGAATGCGCTTGCGCTGATAGCTCGACATCGCGACCACGACCTGGGCGGCGCTGAGCTCGAACCGCTTGCCCCCGCCCTGCCCTTCGACGACGAACGCGCCGTCGCGTTGGGTCAGCCGCTCGACACGCGCGCCGAGGCGCACCGGCAGCGAAAACTTCGCGGCGTAGCTTTCGAGGTAATCCCCCATCTCGTCTTTGGTCGGGAAGTACCACTCGGGCCCCGGGAACGGCATGCCCGACAGGCCGTCGTAGCGCGCGGGCGTGAACAGGCGCAGCGAATCCCAGCGCTGCCGCCATGGATCGCCGACGCGCGCGCCCCCGTCGAGGATGACGAACCGCAAGCCGCGCCGCTGCAGGTGATACCCCGTGACCAGCCCGGCCTGGCCGGCGCCGATGACGATGACGTCGTAGTGGGCGCTCGCACCGCCGGTGGTTGCGGTCGTGCGGCGCTTCTCGAGCTGCGTGAAGGCCTCGCCCGGCTCGACCAGCTCATTGGGCCGCACCGGCGTCTGTCGAATGTTCTGGTTGTCCATGGCTCCCTCGCTTTCTGGAGCCAAGGTAGAAAAACGACGCCCGCACAACTTCGGCAGAACCCCCCAATTTGCGGCGGGGTGCGCGTGGGTGGTTCTACCCACGACCGCGTCGACCCAAGTCCTCGACCGACTTACCCCCGGCTGGGAGTGGTTTCAGGCGACGGGGGTTTCCGGCTATCATCGCGACGGCCCTGCCGGGCAACCGAGATGGCAAAGCACTTCAATACTAGGCTTCGCGAGGCGCGCGAACATGCCGCCCTGTCGCAGGCGGAACTGGCTGAAAAGTTTGGTGTTACGGGGCCGACGATCTCCAACTGGGAGAACCGGATCTCGGCACCTTGGGACGAGCTGTACGAAAAGGTAGTCGCGTGGGTCGATCGAATTGAGCGCGGGTCGGGGGGGACTCGCTCGGCTCGCAGCGACCGGAGTGCGCAGGACGACAACGGAAAAGAGTCCGACGATCGGCAAGCCTCGTCGGCAACAGCGGGGGAGTTCGCTGAAAGTATTCGGCGGGGACGCATCAAGAATGCCTGGTCGCAGAGCGAGCTGGCAGAAAAGATAGGCGTTGCCCAGGCGACGATTTCAAATTGGGAAAATGCGCGGGGCGTCCCCGATAGGGCCCAGAAAACGCGACTGCAGGAGGTTCTTGGCTTGCATGTCGTTGACGGAGGGCGAAATGGGGACAAGGCTCTACATGAACAAGAACACGGCGAATCTACCGGTCCCGCTGCCTTTGGAACCTGGCTCAATCGGACACGACTGGAGCGCAAGCTATCCGTGGCAGAGCTTGCTTTGAAGGCAGACGTTTCTCGGCCCGCTGTCTACAACATTGAGTCTGGAAGAATCGAGAACCCACGCACTGAGACCGTACGCCGCTTGGAGCAGGCGCTCGGCAGGGAATTGCCCGCTGAAACCAAGAAGGAAATTCGGGATGAGGCCACCGTCGAGGGGGTAGGAGAGTTCGTCGAATTCGACCCCAATGATCGTGACGACTGGCCCGAGAGCCCCGGTATCTACGTCTTCTATGACATCTCGGAACGCCCGATTTATGTGGGCCAGGGATCCAACATCAAGCGCAGGATCCAGGACCACGAGCAGAAGTTTTGGTTCAAGTCCCCGATTGTCGAAACGGCCGCATGCATCAAGATCGAGGATGCTTCCCTTCGGGAGAAGATCGAGACGATTCTCATCCGATTCCTGAAACGAAACGCGGTCATCAACAAGCAAAACGTCGAACGTTGATGCTGGCCATGCCGGCACTCACGGCAGTCTCCCTGGAGCCGGAACGTTGGCCGTTTTGAGAAGCCCTGGGTTGGTCCGAGAGATGAATGCGCGATGACGACATGGAGGAGGCCGCCCTGACCTTGGGCGAACCTTCCGTTTATGACGGCTGACGTTCGGATCATCTGCGTAGAGGACGAGCCCCTGATCCGTGCGGGGATTCAGCGAATCCTCCGCAAGGCGGGATTTTCCGACGTCATCACCGCGGCAGACAACGCAAGCGCTCTCGATCTTGTCGGCCAAGCGCCTCCGAATCTGATCATCAGCGACCTAAATCGGCCGGGGGGTTCGGGGGAGGATCTCATGAGAGATCTCTCCGCTGACCCACGCACGAGAGACGTTCCAGTCATCATCCTCACTGGCGATATCAGAACCGATCGTGAGCTTGGTCTGTGGAGGATGGGTATTCGTTCCTTCCTCAAGAAGCCGATTGGCGTGGCCGACCTCCTCGCTGCTGTCAACGAGGTCCTTGGGCGAGCCACAGATCCCGAGTTGTCCTTGGTGGACCTTGGAATCGAGGGCCGTGATCTCGAATACAAGGAACGCATCGATTTCGAGACTCCATCGGGGCGCGCCCTCCTCGCTCGCGAGGTGCTTGCGATGGCGAACTCTGGCGGAGGAGTACTCGTCATCGGTGTGGCCGACGCAGGCGGCGGCGAATTCCAAGGTGTGGGGGTGCCGAGTGCCGAACTCGAACGGTACGAGACCACTCGACTAAACGACAGTCTTCGAAGATTCGTAGGGTCGACCGTGGTTGTTGCGAGCAAGACGGTTCGCCGCCACCAATCTGCGTTCGTGATCATTCGAATCAAATCCGCCGGGGATACCTTGGCGCTTGCTCTGGTCGGGAACGAGAATGCCGGCCTACACCCGGGAAGGATTTATGTTCGAACCGAGGATGCAAGAAGTGCGGAGCTCACTGATCCGCTAGAACTGCGGCGTCTTGTCGACCGCCTGGTCGATGTGCGCCTGCAGCGAATCCTCCGTTCCGACCGCGGGAACGCCTAACTCATCTCCTTGTCGGCGTAATGCCCAACGCTCAGTGTCGTCCGTGGTCATCCCGTTCGACGTCGTGCTGCTGTTGATCCGATAGCACGTCGAGCATGTCAGGGTTCCACCGGAAAACACGGCGGGTGGGCGCGGTAGAGCGCCACGCTGTGCGCCCATCGAACGGCACGTCCCTTGCTGCGCAGAGCGGAATGGACGCCGAATTACTGGCCGGATCCGTGCACTCCATTCGTACTCCGTACATGGGACTCCACCGCGCGCGAGCGGGCCTCCTCCTAGTCATCCTCGGTTGCGGTAGCGGTACGCTGGTCTCCCCCGACGCCGGCAGCACTGGTGCCGCAGGTACCCTCGGCGCCGCGGGCACCTTCGCCTCCGCGGGCACCACCGGCGCCGCGGGCGTCACTGGCTCGGCGGGCACCGCCGCTGCGGGCACGATCGGCTCCGACGAACACGGTTGCGGGGGCTTCCTGGGAGAGACCGCTGGTGTGGGGGGCGACACCGGAACTGCCGGCGCATCGGGGACGGCCGGTGGCTCAGGAAGTTGCGCGACCGTGACCACGCTCGGCGGGTGCGACGCCCGCACCGACTGCCATCCCGTGTTCGTGGATCACCAGAACTGCGCTTGCGCCGCGCCGGGCTGCTGCGCGATGTTCTCCCGCTGTGCCGCGGGCGAGCACGCCACCTGCTCGGGCGCCGCTCAATGCACCGAGGTCCCGAACAGGCCCTACTGTGAAGGTCCCTACATCGTGGGCTTCATCGCCATCTGGCCCGACGCCCGATTCGGCAATGGCTACGAGGGCTGCGTGAGCGTGAGCGATTGTCCGGGGCCGACGGGCGCAGCGGGATCCACGGGCGCCGCGGGAACGACTGGCGCGGCGGGGACAAGCGGCGCGGCGGGCGTCACGGGCACCTTGTCCGAGTGACCCATTCGCGCATGACTCCGGACGGTGGCCTGGACTGAGACGCGGAGCGCGACGCAGCGTACAGCCCAAGGCTGACGGCCGACGATCACCTCCAGCCGCTAACCCTTGTCGAGCATCAACTTCGCGAGGTATTCGGGCGACAGGGGCGGAGGATTCGGGTGGCGGGCCAGCTCCGCCTTGATCCGCGACTCGGTCAACTGGTCGTAGTCGTCCCAGCATCGAATCCAGTCTTTGGTTCGGTCCCACAGGTAACGCGTTTGGAATCGGCGCATTCCGTCAGGAGCCGTTTCGAGCAACCCCGTCGCCTCCAGCTCCGCGCGCCTGTACGCTAGGCCGTCGCGATCGCGTGTCGCCAGCGCCCCGAGCGTCGCGGGAGCGCTTGCGACGTCGGGGTACTTTCGGAGCACCTCGATGTGATCCGCGTACAGCGCCTCGAGTGTCAGCGCGCGAGAATGGTGAACGCGGTCGAGCTGGGTGAGGTGCAGCGTGAACTCGTTGCCGTCGAGCGTCCACAGCACAGCTCCGTCGCCAAGGTAGGTCTCGAACGTAATCAAGGTCGGCAGGGCGGGAGAGGAGCGACCAACCTCCATCTGGCGCGCGATGGTTGCGGCGCGGTTCGTGTACACGTACTGAATCACCACGCCGCCGGGAAGCGCCAGCGCCCCAGCGTAGGACCGACTTCGTGAACAAGTACCCCAGCGGAGAGAAGCCCATTGCAGCGAGGCGACTGTCAGCGCGCCGGAATAGCTCGGGCATGAACGCTTCGATGTCGTTCGGTCCGGCGATGTCACAGTCTCCCTGACCAACGTAGGCCCTGCGCAGGTTCTCGTATGCGTCGACCTCGGCCGCGCCCCGTTCGATGTCCCGGGCCTGTCCACGATACGAGCAGTTTAGCCCCCCGTGGCCCCACACGGAGCACCCGGCGCCCCTCGGGGTGCGGTTTCGCTTCCAATGACCGGACGCCCACGAAACCCAGTATGACCGGCGGTAATACTCGGTTATACTATGGGTATGAAGACGGCGGTATCCATCCCCGATGACGTGTTCGAGGAAGCCGAGGCACTCGCGCAGCGGGCCAAGCGGTCGCGCAGCGAGCTCTATGCGAGGGCTCTGAGCGAGTACGTGGCGCGCCATGCGCCGGACCGGGTTACCGAGGCGATGGATCGCGCTTTAGACGGCATCGACGAGGCCAAGGACAAGTTCACCGCTCGGGCGGCCCGCCGCACGTTGGAGCGGGCAGACTGGTGACGGTTTTACAGGGGGAGGTCTGGTGGGCGGACCTTGGTGAACCACGCGGATCGAAGCCAGGGTTTCGCCGGCCGATTCTGGTGATTCAAGGCGATGGCCTGAACCGTAGTCGGATGGCCACCGTGGTCTGCGTCGCGCTGACGAGCAACCTGAAATGGGCATCGGCGCCGGGGAACGTTCTCCTCTCGGAGAGTGCCACGGGACTCCCCAAAGGAATCGGTGGCGAACGTTTCGCAGATCGTCACGCTCGACAAGACCGAGCTGACCGAACGAGCGGGCAAACTGCCCAGGGCGAAGCTGGAGCTCGTGTTGTCGGGCGTGGATGTGGTCCTGGGACGATGAAGCGAGCGACCTGACTACCTACACCAGCCCCCGCTGATACGCGTACGCCGTCGCGGCCGCTCGAGAGGCGACGTTGACCTTGGTGAAGATGTTGCTGACGTGGCGGTCGATGGTCTTCTCGCTGAGGTGAAGCTCGCGGGCGATCGCCTTGTTGGTCTTGCCGGTGGCGACGAGGCGCAGGACCTCGAGCTCGCGCGGCGACAAGCCGTTTGGGCGCGCGGCCGCCTTCGCGCCGGACGCCGCGCCCTCGTCGAGCGCGGTGAGGTCGGGGGTCGCGCCGAGGTCGGCGAAGGCCTTGCGCGCGAGGTCGAGCTCGATGGCGGCGGCGTCGGTGTCGCCCGCGTCGCGGCACGCGCGCGCGAGCGCGACGCGGATGCGGGCGACGATGTAAGGCGCGTCGGCGTCTTGCCAGACGCGCAGGGCGCGGCGCAGCGGATCGATCGCGGTCTGGGGGCGGCCGTCGGCGGCGGCGACCGCGGCCTGCGCTTGCGCCACCATCGCGCCCAGAATGTCGGTCTGGTAGGTGGTGGCGATCGCTTCGAGGTCCTGCGCGGCGGCGCGGGCCTCGTCGAGCTCGCCGGCGGCCAGCAAGATCTCGACGGTCGCGGGGAGGTAGCGGATGCGGCTTAGCGGATCGGCGGTCGCGGCGAGGACGCGCCGGATCCCGCTCACCGCGTCGGCGACGCGGCCCTGCGCGAGGCGCAGCAGCGCCAACCCGGGCTGCGGCTCGCGGCCGTGTTCGCTGGCCGCGCGGTAGCCGGCCTCAGCCCCGACCTCCTCGCCGCGCAGCCGGTGGATCTCCGCCTGTTGGTAGAAAGCGTCGCCCGCCGCTTCGTGCGCTTCGCCGCGGGTGCCACCGGCGAACCGCTCTACCGCGGTGCGCGCGGCCTCGATGGCGTCGGTCCACGCGCCGCCGAGCTGCAGGATCTCGACGCGATGGACGGTGCAGACGCCGGTGAACGTGACCAGCTGCGACTGCGCCGCGCACCACGTCGCCAGCGCCTGTGTCCACTCGCGCGCGCGCCCGAGCGCGTACACCTGGTGGCAGGTCGCGATGACGATGCAATAGGTGAGGCCGCTCAGAATCGGCATCAGGGTCTCGGTCGTCACGATCAGCATCGCCTCGTCCATCAGCGCCAGCCCGTCGGCGATCTGGCCCTTGCGCACCGCCGCCTTGCCGGCCAGCGCGCGCGCGAACGCGCTCAGGTCGCGCTCGTGAAAGCGATCGCCGATCTCGATCGCGCGGCGGGCGAGCGCCGTCATCTGGTCCAGGTCGCCGGCCATCTCGTAGCGCCGGATCTCGGGCAGCAGCAGGTAGCCGGCCTCGGCGCAGTCGCGGTCGCCGACCAGGCGCTGCGCGCGAGACAGCCAGCCGGTCGCGCGCCCGTGCTCGCCGATCACGCGCAAACGCAGGCCCATGAACAGCGCGGCCCGCGCCGCCTCCAGATCGCGGCCGGCGGCGAGGTGCGCCTCGTAGACGCGCTCCATGACGCGGAAGTAGTCGTGGTCGCGGTCGGTCAGCGTCGCCGCCCAGGCGAGGCGCTCGAGATCTTCGACCGCCAGCGGCGTGCTCGCCTCGGCCCGCGACAGCGCGGCGTGCGCGTCCGCCCACGCGCGCGCGGCGTACGCCTCGCGCCCACGTTCGAGGTCGGACTTGTTTACGCCCTGGCGCACGGTCGCCAGTCTAGCGTTTCATCTCGATGACCATCACCTCGATCGGCTGGCCCGAGTCGTTGTGGTCGCCGTGCAACTTCCCGGGCGGATCGGCATCCAGCCAGTACGCCTTTCCCGTCTCGAGCCGCAACCTGTGCGAGCCGCCGTCGTCGTGGGGGATGGTCATCGTCCCGCCCTTGAGCGCCACCACGACGCGACCGTGTTCGTGCCGGTGCATGCCCAGCCGCTCGTGCGGCGCGAGGATCGTCTTCCAGACCGTGACCGCGGCGTTCTCGAACTGCGGGATCAGCGCCTGTGAGCGATGCGTCGCCTCACCGTGGGCCGCCAAGCCGACCAGGACCCCGGCGGCCACCAGCGCCAACCAGCTTTTTCGCATGCGGTAGAGTGTACGAGAGATGCGGGCTGCCCCGGTCACGCTACTTGCCGCCAGCGTGTGCCTGGGCTCATGGGCCAGCGCACGGGCAGAAGGCAGCTCGGTCCACGACGTCGGCATCTTCTCCGATCTCGACCGAGCGGTGCGCATCACCCTCCCGCGGGTCGCGGCGGAAAAGACGAGACTTTGCATCGACGAGGCGCATCGCACCGTCGGCCTCTATGACGCGGATTTTCCGCTCAAGCTGTACCCCGTATCGGCCCCACCACCCACCGGACCGCTGACGGTCGCCTCGGTCGTCGCCCAGCTCAGCCCCGAGGACGCTGCCGAGGTGAACCGCGTCGTGTCCGGTCGCACCGTGGTCGAGCGGCTCACGTCCAAGCGACGCGCGAGCGCCGGGGACAGCGACGGGGACGGCATTCCCAATCCGCTCGACATCCTGATGGGCGCCCGCAAGCTCGTGCTCAACCGCGCCAAGTACACCGAAGGCTACATCCCGCTCCCCTACCCCAACGGAGACGTCCCGCGCGAGGTGGGCGTCTGCAGCGACACGATCGTTCGCGCCTATCGCAACGCCGGCATCGATTTGCAAAAGCTGGTCGCCGAAGACATCAAGGCCGCGCGCTCCGCGTATCCGGGGGTTCGCCGTCCCAACCCCAGCATCGATCATCGGCGGGTCAAGACGCTGCTCATCTGGTTCCAGCGCCACGTCGCCGAGGTCCGCGACGGCCCCGCGCGCCCAGGCGACGTCGTCTTCCTGGACACCTTCCCCAGTCGGCCAGGCCCCGATCACGTGGGCATCATCTCGGACCGCACGGCGCCGAGCGGCCAGCCGCTGGTCATCAACAACTGGACGGTCGGCTACCAGGAAGGCGAGATGGATCTGCTGCCCACGATCCCGGTCACGCACCGGTTCCGAATGCCATGAGCCTGTCGCGCCGGCGGTTCGTGTCGAGCCTGATCCTGACGGCGGCGTCACCAGAGGCGGCGGCTCGCCCGCACCGGGAGCGCCCCGGCGGGCTCGACCCCCCGCTCCTGACCGACGATCAGGTCGTGCGTTGCGTCGCCGGCGTTCGCCCGTTCAGAACCGGCGGGCCGCGCCTCGAACGGCGACAGCTGGCCGGCAAGACGATCGTCCACAACTACGGGCATGGCGGCGCGGGCTTCACGTTGTCGTGGGGCAGCGCGCAGCTGGCCGCCGATCTCTTGCCCGACGTCGCGCGCGGCACGCCGGTCGCCGTGCTCGGATCGGGCGTCGTGGGTCTGTGCACGGCGCGCGTTCTCCAGGAGCGCGGGCTCCGGGTTCGAATCTACGCGCGCGAGTTTCCGCCCCACACGACGTCCGACGTCGCCGGTGCCGAATGGTCACCCGATTTCGTCGATCGTGGCGCCACACCCGAGCTGCGGGCGCGCTTCGACCGCATGCTCGTGCGGTCGTGGCGCCACTTTCGTTCGCTCGTCGGGGCGCGGTGGGGCGTGTGGCCTCGGCCGATCTACGAGGCCGAGGGCGTGCCGAGTGGGCTCGACGAGCTGCCCCGCGGGCTCGTGCCGAGGCCCCGGCGCGTGGCCGCGCTGCCGTTCGCGCCCCTGCGCTCGGGGCGCGTCTACCAGACGCTGCTGATCGAGGCGCCAATCTTCCTCGCGACCCTCGTCGACGAGGTCGAGCGCGGACGCGGCGTGCTGGAAGCGCGCGCGTTTTCCAACCCGCGCGAGCTCGGCGAGTTGGCGGAGCCGGTGATCGTGAACTGCCTGGGCCTGGGCGCGCGGGCTCTGTTCGCGGACGAGGCCGTGGTGCCGATTCGAGGTCAGCTCGTTCACCTCAAACCGCAGGCGTTGTCCTACCTTCTCGACCACCCGGCCGGATACATGCTGCCGAGGTCCGACGCCCTCGTGCTCGGCGGCTCGTTCGAACAGGGCATTGCCGAGGCGAGCACCGATCCCGCGACCTGCGCCCGCATCCTCGACGACAACCGCCGCTTCTTCCGGAGATCCTGAAGCCGGCGGCCAACTTGCCCGGTCGAGAACCGTAAGCTAGCGTGACGCCGCTCGGCCGCTCCGATGACGACCCGTCTTGCGTTCGCCGGCGCTGCATTGCTGGGCGCGTTGATCCCCGCCTCGAGAGCGCGCGCGCAGCTCGATCAACCGCTGCCGCCCCCACCTGAAAAGACTGAACCGGCGCCCGCGCCCAAGCTGACCAAGGCGCCCGCGCTCAAGAAACCGGTCGAGCCCAGCTATCCGCCCGACGCGTTCGCGGCCGGGATCTCGGGTGACGTGACGCTGATGCTGAACCTCGACGCCGAGGGGCACGTCACCGCGGTCACGGTGACGAAGCCCGCCGGCAATGGGTTCGACGAGGCGGCGGCCGCCGCCGCCCGGCAGATGGAGTTTTCGCCCGCCGAAGTCGACGGCAAGCCGTCGCCGATTCGGATCGAGTACGTGATCCATTTCCAGCCCAAGGTCGTCCCGGTCGAACCGGCGGCGCCGATCGAAGCGGCGCCCCCTCCACCCCCTCCACCGCCGCCCCCACCGTCGCGGGTCGCGGTGCGCGGTCAGCTCCGCGAGAAGGGCTCACGCGAGCCGCTCGCGGGCGCGGACGTCGCCGTCATCCGGCGTGGCGCCGGCCCGGGCGGCGGCGATCCGCCTGCCGAGGTGGTCGCCACCAGCGGCGACGACGGCCGGTTCGAAGTGCGCGCCGACGCCACCGGCCCGATACGCGTCGTCGTCTCCGACACGACGCACGAGCCGTGCCTGCGGGACTTCACCGCCACCGAGCTCGGCGGCGCGGTGCCCGCCGAATGGACCTGTTACGCGCGCGCCCGCCGGGCCGGCGAATACGAGACCCGCGTGCGCGCGAAAGCGCTTCACCCCGAGGAGACCAAGCACACGTTGACCAACGCGGAGCTCACCACCGTCCCAGGCACGATCGGCGACCCGCTGCGCGTGATCCAGAACCTGCCCGGCGTCGCGCGCGCGCCGTTCGGCCTCGGCCTGCTGGTCGTGCGCGGCGCCAGCCCGGGCGACACCGGCGTGTTCATCGGCGGCGAGCCGATCCCAGTTCTGTACCACTTCCTCGCCGGCCCGTCGGTGTTCACCTCCAACCTGATCGAGAAGATCGACTTCTACCCGGGGGGATTCGGCGCGCGCTACGGCCGCTTCTCGGGCGGCGCGATCGACGTCACCATCCGCGGCGACGTCGGCAAGACGCTGCACGGCGCGGCCGACGTCAACCTGCGCGACTCGTCGGCGTTCGTCGAGGGCCCAGTGGGCGGCGGCTGGCGCACCAGCTTCGCGGCCCGGCGCAGCTATATCGATCAGATCCTACCGTTGATCATCCAGCCCAAGATCGGATCGACGTTCGTCACCGTCGCGCCCATCTACTGGGACTACCAGGCGCGCGCCGACAAGGACCTCGCGCGTGGGCGGTTCGCGGTGGTCGCGTACGGCAGCAGCGACTCGCTCGAGGTGCTGGCGCAGGACCCGACCCGCAACCTCACCTCGGACACGCACATCGGGTTTCACCATCTGATGGCCGAGTGGCTCACCACCTTCAAGGGCTGGACCTCGCGGCTTTCGCCCACGTTCGGGTACGGCGACGTCAGCTTCGACACCGGAACGTTCACCGGCTTCCAGCGCTACCTGCGGATGTATGGGCGCGAGGATCTCACCCGCCCGATGGGCCCGCGCTTCGTGCTCGCGACCGGCGTCGACGTGGTGCTGAGCTACGACTGGGCCGACTACACCAACTTCCCGTTGCCACGCGAGGGCCGGACGCTGGGCAGCGTGGCCCCGCGCGCCACGGCGATTCGCCGCACCCTGGAGAACACCGCGCCCGCCGCCTACATCGAGGGACAGTGGCAGCCCACGCCGCGGCTGCGTGTCGTACCGGGCTTGCGCTTCGACTACTACTACGTCGTCGAGACCCACAAGACGTCGTGGGATCCGCGGTTGTCCGCGCGCTGGGAGCTGACGCCGCGGTTCGCGATCAAAGCGAGCGCCGGCGTCTACCATCAACTGCCAACGCCGCAGTTTCTCGACCGCGAGTTCGGCAACCCGAACCTGAAATTGCCGTGGGCGGATCAGTACCAGCTCGGTGTCGAGACCAAGTTCACCGAGGCGGACGACGTGACCGCCACCGTTTTCTACGTGCGCCGCCACGATCTGCCGGCGCCCAGCACCGACCACTTTTCCAGCACCGGGCGCGGCCGCGCGTACGGCCTCGAGATCCTGTTGCGCCACCAGGTGACCAAACACTTCTATGGCTGGCTCGCGTACACGCTGTCGCGTTCGGAAGTGAACGGCTCGCTCGCCGACATGGTGCCCATGGGCGGCACCGGCCTGCCGCGCAACGGGATGGACCTCAGCTGGCGGCCGGGACAGTTCGACCAGCCTCACAACCTAATCTTGGTCGCGAGCTACCGGTTCACGAACTGGGAGGTGGGCGCGACCTACCGGCTGGTGACCGGCACGCCGCGCACGCCCATCACCGGATCGTTCTACGACGCCGACTTCAACGGTTACACGCGCGTCGTGGGCGCGCCGGGCTCTGCGCGCAACCCGACCTTCAGCCAGTTGGACGTGCGCGTCGAGCGGCGCTGGACCTTCGACCGCTGGGTGCTGGGCGTCTATATCGACGTCATCAACGCGCTCTACGCCGAAAACCCCGAGGGGACGCTTTACGACTACCGTTTCCGCCAAAGCGCCTCGTTGCGCGGGCTGCCAATCTTGCCCATCTTGGGCGTGCGGGGGCGAATATGACGTCGCGCTGGAGCGTGCTCGCCGGTGTCGCGCTGCTGAGCGGCGCGGCGGCGTGCACCGACTTCGACGACCCGACGACCATCCTCGACCTGCGCGTGCTCGCGGTGAAGACCGAGCCGTCGGAGGTGATCCTCGAGGTCGACCTGAGCAATCCCACCAACCCGGTGGTGAGCCCCGCGAGCAATCCGCTGGTCAACGTCACGCCGCTGGTCGTCGGTCCCGAAGGAGAGATCACGGACGCGACCTTCACCATCAGCGGCTGCCCCAATAACCCGTTCGCGGCGGCGCCACCGGCGGGTGGCGGCATGGGCGGCGGCATGGGCTTTCCATCGGGCGGCGCGCGCACGACCGTGGGCAGCGCGCCCTGCGACCCGTTCGGCGCCCACACCACCAGGCTCATACCCGGGCCCGTCACCGGCAGCGTGGAGGTCCGACCCAGCGAGGAGGTGCTCAAGACCGCGTTCCTCGCCGACATCTTCCCCGACCAGTTCGGCAACCTGCACGGCGGCTTCGATCTGGGCGAGCCCTACGTGCTCACGCTCGGCGTCGAGGGAAACGGCGAGCAGCTGACCGTGATCAAGCGCGTGCTTTACTGGGCGAAGCGCATCGACGACGCCCAGCTCCCGAACGCGCTGCCCGAGATCCCCGGCGTGTCGAGCTACGCGGAGCGCGATCCAACCACGTCGGAGCCCGTCGACGATCGGGCGCCGCTGGTCGAGGGCACGCCGCTGCGGGTTCCCGCCGGCGGCACGGTGTGGATCGAGCCCGCGGGGGCGACCGCGGAGAGCTACGAGACGACCATCCTCGACGCCACGACCCATCTGGCGGTGCCGCTGACCATTGCGCGCGAGACGGTCCGCTACGCGTTCTACGCCACCGCGGGCACGTTCCAACCCGCGCGTACCGCCAGCGAGCTGCCTCCAGGGTTCATGGACACCGGGCGCATACACCTAGAATCGCAGTACCACGCGCCCCGCCTGGTGCCCACCAATCCGATCGTGAAGCTCTGGATCGTCGCGCGCGACGATCGCGGGGGCGAGACTTGGCAGTCGCGGACGCTCGAGATAGTCGAGCCGTAGCCGATGCGTGGGCGTCGCGTCCGAACCCACGAAGTAAGGTTTGCGCCCGCGCGCGCGCGACTGCATGCTTCGCCCTGGTGACGCTGGGAACCCTGTTCTCGACGGAGATCTTCCTGCCGCGCGGCCACGTCTACTTGTGGACGCCTTGGCTGGTCATCCTCGAGTTGGTCGAAAATGCGCTGCTCGCGGGATCGCTGCTCATCATCGGGCTGCGGCTACTTCGCCGCGTGCGGACGGGCGAGACCGACGGGCTCGTGCGCGCGGTGGCGTGGTGCGGGTTGCTCGCGATCGCGCTCGCCTTCACCCATGCGCTCGACGTGTGGGTGACTTGGAGCCCCGTCTACGGCATCGACGTCATCGCCCGCGGGCTGTGCGCGCTGATCGCGCTGGTGGCGGCGTTCGCCGTGTGATGCCGCCCATGAGCCTCGAATGATCGCCGAATACGACACGCTGGACGGCCTCGGGCTGGTGGAGCTGGTGCGCAAGCGCGGCGCCTCGCGCGCCGAGCTGCTGGAAGAAGCGATCGCGCGCGCGGAGAAGCTCAACCCACGCATCAACGCGATCATCACCCCGCTCTATGACGAGGCCCGAAAGGAGATCGCCGCCACCGACACCCACCAGACCGCGCGGCTGTTGCCGTTCGCGGGGCTGCCGTTCCTGCTCAAGGATCTCAACGCCGGCATCACGACCGCCCCCAGCATGGCGGGAACGCGCTTTCTCGCAGGGTACCGCCCGCCGCGCGACGAGGAGATCGTCACCCGGTTCCGCCGTGCGGGCGCGGTCATCTTCGGCAAGACCAACTTGCCTGAGCTGGGCATCACGCCGTACACGGAGCCCCAGAGCTTCGGCCCGACCCGAAACCCGTGGGATCTGACGCGCACGCCCGGCGGCTCGAGCGGCGGCTCGGCGGCGGCGGTGGCGGCCGGCATCGTGCCGATCGCGCACGCGAACGACGGCGGCGGCTCGATCCGCATCCCAGCGTCGTGCTGCGGGCTGTTCGGGCTCAAGCCCACGCGCGGGCGCACGCCGGTCGGCCCGTTCGCGAGCCAGCTGTGGAGCGGGTTCGCGATCGGCGGCGTGATCTCGCGCAGCGTCCGCGACAGCGCCGCCATGCTAGATGCGATCGCCGGGCCCGAGCCGACGGCGCCCTACTGGGCCCCGCCGCAAGCACGGCCGTTTCTGGAGGAGCTGGGGGTTCCGCCCGGCAAGCTGCGCATCGCGCTCACCAAGCGGCCGCACGTCACCACCGTGGCCCCCCACCCCGACTGTGCCGCGGCGGCCGACGACGCCGGCAAGCTGCTCGCCGATCTCGGTCACCACGTCGAGGCGGTGGACCTCGACATCGACGGCGACGCGTTCGCGCGTGACTTCTTCGCGCTCGTCTGTGTCGAGGTCGCGACGCTGATCGCGCGCGCCGAGGTGGTGGTGGGGCGCCGCGCCGGCCGCCGCGACTTCCAGACCAGCACGCTCATCACCGCGACCATCGGCCGACAGAAGAGCGCGCTCGCGGCGGCGCTCGCGCGCGAGCGACTGGACGCGATCGCGCGGCGGGTGGCCGGGTTTTACGAGAACTTCGACCTCGTGTTGTCGCCGACGCTGGGGTTGCCGCCGCCGCTCATCGGCGCGCTGCACCCGCAAGGCGCGGAGGCGCTGGGCCAGGAGATCCTCCTCAGCCTGCATCTCGGTTTCTTGCTGCGGATTCCCGGCCTCGTCGAGGCGTCGGTCCGGCGGGTGTTGTCGTTCATCCCGTTCACGCCGCTCGAGAACGTCACCGGCCAACCGGCGATGAACGTGCCGCTCTACTGGAACACCGCCAACTTGCCCATCGGCGTCCAGCTCGCTGGCCGTTTCGGCGACGAGGCCACCCTGTTCCGCGTCGCTTCCCAGCTCGAATCCGCCCGCCCCTGGGGCGGCGGCCGCCCGAAGCTGTAGGGAGGACTTAGGTTACCCTTCACAACCATGTCGCTGTCGCCGCTCGCCGGGAAACCTGCCCCGCTGGAAATCCTCATCGACGTCGATCGGCTGGTCGCCGCCTACCACGATCGCCGCCCCGACCCCGCCAACCCGCGCGAGCGGGTCGCGTTCGGAACCAGCGGCCACCGGGGCGCGCCCGAGGACGGCGCGTTCAACGAGGCGCACATCCTCGCCATCACGCAGGCGATCTGCGAGCACCGCGCGAAAGCCGGGATCACCGGGCCCCTGTTCTTGGGCGCGGACACGCACGCGGCGTCGGAGCCGGCGCTGCGCTCGGCGCTCGAGGTGCTGGCCGCCAACGGCGTCGAGACCCGCGTTCAGGCCGACGGGCAGTTCACGCCCACGCCCGCGCTGTCGCGCGCGATCCTCGCTCACAACCAGGGACGTGACCCGAGCTCGGGCGGGCTTGCCGACGGCATCGTGGTCACGCCCTCGCACAATCCCCCCCGCGACGGCGGGTTCAAGTACAACCCGCCCCACGGCGGTCCCGCCGACAGCGACGTCACCGGCGGCGTCGAAGCGCGCGCCAACCAGCTGCTCGCCGAGCTGGCCACGGACCCGGCCGCGATCAAGCGGATGCCCTACGCGCGCGCGCGCGCCGCGGCGACCACGCGCGTGCACGACTTCCTCACCCCGTACGTCGACGACCTGCCCAAGGTGGTCGACGTCGAGGCGATTGCGCGCGCGGGCACCAAGATCGGCGCCGATCCGATGGGGGGCGCCAGCGTGCAGTACTGGACGCGCATCGCCGAGCGCTTCGGCCTGGACCTCGAGGTCGTGAACCAGACCGTCGACCCGCGGTTCGCGTTCATGCCCGTCGACCACGACGGCAAGATCCGGATGGACTGCTCGAGCCCCTACGCGATGGCAAATTTGCTTTCGCTGCGCGAGCGGTTCGCGGTCGCGTTCGGCAACGACACCGACGCCGATCGTCACGGCGTCGTCACGCCCGGTGCCGGCCTCCTCAACCCCAACCATTATCTCGCGGTCGCGATCGACTACCTCTACCAGCACCGCCCCGACTGGCCCGCGCGTGCGGCAATCGGCAAGACGCTGGTGTCGAGCACGCTCATCGATCGGGTCGCGCACAGCCTGGGCCGCGAGGTGCGCGAGGTGCCGGTCGGCTTCAAGTGGTTCGTGCCCGGCCTGGTCGACGCCAGCCTGGGCTTCGGGGGCGAGGAGAGCGCGGGCGCCACCTTCCTCGCCCGCGACGGCCGGGCCTTCACCACCGACAAGGACGGCATCATCCTGGACCTGCTCGCCGCCGAGATCACCGCGGTCACCGGTCAGGATCCAGGCGCACACTACGAGCGCCTGCGCGCGCGGTTCGGGACGTCGTACTACACGCGCGTCGACGCACCCGCGACGCCCGCGGAAAAGGCGGCGCTGGGCAAGCTGTCGCCGGCCGCGGTCACCGCGGCGACGCTCGCGGGCGACGCCATCGTCGCCAAGCTCACGCGCGCGCCAGGCAACGACGCGCCCATCGGCGGACTCAAGGTCGCGAGCGAACGCGGCTGGTTCGCCGCCCGCCCCTCCGGCACCGAGAACGTCTACAAGATCTACGCGGAGAGCATGGTCGGCCCCGACCACCTCGATGCCATCCTGGTCGAAGCCCGAGCGATCGTCGCGCGGGCATTGGGCGCCTGAACACGCGCGCCCGGCTTGCCGCCAAAGACGACAACGAGGGACCACGAATGCGAAGAAGCGGGTCGCGGAAGTCTGAAAGACTCCCGGGACATGACGCAACGTCGGCGTGGTGTTGATCGTCGTTTCCGCGGGTTTCCGGCCGCGCTGGCGCTTGGGCTGCTCGCCGCCGCGCCCGCGCGCGCGGCTTCTTGGCAGACCAACGTCAACTACGGCACCAGCGGCAACCCCACGATGGATCTGTACGTCCCGGATCGGCCGGATGCGTCCCCCGGTGTCCTGGTCGCAATTCACTACTGCGGCGGCAACGCGGGCGGGACCCACTCCTGGTTCCAGTCCCTGGCGGACCAGTACGGCTTCATCATCATTTCGCCCAACGCGGGCACGAACTGTTTCGACGCGAGCCCCGGACGCAACGGCGCCAAGGCCGCCATCGCCAACATGGTGAAGTACGTCATCCAAAACAAGAACGCCGACCCGACACGCATCTTCAGCGCGGGCGCGTCGTCGGGCGCTTGCATGACCAACGCGCTCGTCGCTTCGTACCCCGACGTTTTCGCCGCGGGCTCGGCGCTCGCGGGCGTGCCGGTCGGCGGTTGGCCGGCCGGTAACACGTCGTGCAGCGGCATCTGCAACACGACCGCGATGCAGAAGACCGCGATGCAGTGGGGCGACATCGTGCGCAACGCCGACCCCGGCTTCACCGGCACGCGTCCCCGGGTTCAGCTCTGGCACGGCACCAGCGACCCGACGCTCGTCTACCCGTCGCAGCTCGACGCGGAGGTCGCGCAGTTCACTAACGTCTTCGGCGTGACCAGCGCCAACGCCACGATGATGAGCAACACGCCCAAGAGCGGGTGGACGCGAACGTCGTACAAGGACAGCGCCGGGACCGTGGTGCTGGAGGTGAACATCGGTCAGGGCCTCGGCCACGATCTGACCGGGCAAGGGTTCTATCCCGACATCGTCCGCTTCTTCGGCCTCGACAAAGACACCGGCGGCTCCGACGGCGGCGCGACCGGCAGCGGCGGAACGACCGGCGCCGGAGGCCGTAGCGGCAGCACGGGCACGGCCGGCGTCCAGGGAATCGGCGGCGCCGCAGCGGGAGGTCGGGGCGGCACCACCGGCGTCCAGGGAACCGCGGGCAGCGCCACGGGCGGAACCTCGGCGGGCGGCACCAACGGTCGCGGCGGCAACCCGGGCGCGGCCGGCACCAGCGCCGCGGCGGGCACCACCGGCGCCGCGGGCACCGGCCCGCGCCTGGGCGGGACGACGGGCGCCGCGGGAACCTCGGCCAGCGCGGGCACGACCGGCGGCGGTCCGGCCGGCACGACCGCGAGCGGCGGCACGCCGGCGACCGCGGGCACGTCCGGCGGTGGCGGCACGTCGGGCGAGACTGGCGACAACGGCGGCTGCGCCTGCGAGCTGGCGTCGCGCACCGGAAGCGGCCGCTCCAGACTCGCGGTTCTGCTGCTCGCGATGGCGGGGGTGGCGCGGGGACCGCGACGGCGCCCGCGGTGATCAGATCGAGGCCGAGCTGGCGTCGGATCGGATGGCCTGGTTCTTCAGGCTCGAGCCGGGACGGACGGTGTCGCTGCTCGGGAAGAGCGGCGCGGACGCTTCCTACAGCGGGTTCACCAACACCGTGTTCCACGTCGACAACGTCGGCGCGCCGGCGTCGACCGTGACCGCGCTGCTGCTGCCGCTGCTGTTCACGTTCTGCGAGAAAACCAAGACACCCTTCAACCGGCTGTTACGCATCCGGCTGGGTTTGTACCCGCGGATCGCGCTCGATGCGGCCCACCATCCGCACGTCGACTTCTACTATCCGCACAACAATGCCGTGTATTACGTCAACGACGCCGACGGGGACACGGTGCTCTTCAATGAGACGTCCGAGCAGGTCCCGCAGGCGTTGCTACCGGAGTACACGCGCGCGGACAGGTTCACCATCGCGAAGCGCATCACGCCCAAGAAAGGGCGGATGGTCGGCTTCGAGGGCAAGCAGTACCACGCCAGCATGCACCCCATGCAGGCGTCGCACCGGATCGCGATCGCGTTCGGTTGGCTCTAGCCGCGAGCTCTCACGATTCGTCACATCTGCGGAGCACCCGGCGCCCGCGGCTCTTGCAGCACCATCCGCCGAATCAAGTGGCCCGAGCCGAAGCCACACCCGCCCGGTTCAAGTTGGCCGCCCCCCGGTGGGCACCATCCGCCGAATCAAGATCGGGTGGGCCCGAGGCGCCCTGGCCGGGTGTTCCTCGACCCGCAAAGCTCCCCCCGCGAGTCGCCATCCGATGCGCGCCATCCAGGTGGACGGCTCGACCGTCGCCGGCGGCTCCCCGGACACCGCCGGCGCGTGCCGCCACCCGGCGAAGTGCGGACCCGAGCTTCGCGGATCGATGCACGCCGGCGCACGTAGGTGCTTCCGAAAGTTGAGTAGCACATAGATCATGCTCGTCCGCATCTGCCGCGGGGTCGTCAGCGGTCGCGCGTGATACCGATCGGGGACCACCTGACCCTTGCGTCCCACCGCGCGGTTGACGGCGAGCGCCAAGCGGATCGCCAACCCGTGCACGCCGCCCCGCGCGCGCCGGGGCTCGTCACCCTCGACGATGAAATGCCCATGGTCCTGCTGGATCGAGAAGTGGATGACGCGAAACCGGTCGACCGATGCGCGGGCGATGCTGCGCCGAAGCGCCGCGAACACGCGCGCCGAGCGCAACGACGGAAGCCCGGGCGCGGCGCGGATGGTGACCTGCACGGGATGCCGGGGCTCGAGCTTGGGGCGCGTCAGGTGCGGCACCGACGGACGGCCTCGCGGCTTTCGCCCCGCCCCTTTTCGTGCTCCGCCCCAGGTCTTCACCGCTTCGAGCGGCAGACGCAGCTGCCGTCTTCTCCCAATCTTGATTGCGCTCATGTTCCGGTTTCGGCGCGGCGGGGGATTGGTTGCGGCGCGGCGCTGTCGAGTTGGGCGCGTGCGAGCACTTGAATCGGCGGATGTTGCCGACCGGGCGCCGGGGTTCGAGGGACGACGCGCGACGATGTCGGGCGCCCGCCGCGCGTGTGACCGAGGCGACGCGGACGGTGGCCGACGACGCGAGCGCCGCGACGATGTTACGAATGATGAGAGCCGCGAGCTACCCGGCCTATTGGGGCATGCCGCCCGCGACCCAGGCGGCGATGGTCGCCTTTTGGTCGGTGGAGAGGCACATCTCGGGGTTGAGGGGCATCGCGTTGGCGCAGCCCGCCCCGAGCGGCATCTGGCCGTTGTTGATGAGGACGAGCGCGCACTCGCCGACCTTCTTGGGCATCGTGTGCATGTTCGGGTCGGTGTCGTTCCAGCACCCCTGTGAATCGACGCTCTCGATCGGCTTCGACACGTCCGCGTAGTTGGTGGCGATGTCATGGTTCCCGAGATGCCCGTCCACGTGGCAAGGCGCACACTTGATCTTGAGGATCGGTTGCACGTCTTTCGTGTACGTGACCGCGACGGCGGCGTCCATGGTCGGCGTCGTGGGATCGGGCAGGCATCCCAACAACGTCAGAACCGTCGCTGCAAGGAAGCTGAATCGATGATCCGTGTCGCGCATTGCACTCATTCTCGCTCTATCGGCGACGGTTGACTATGGACAGGTGCCGGTGAAGTTGACCACGTCGATCGGCGGCGGGGTCGCCGCCGGCTCGGGCACCAGCCCGTCGCCGAGTTGGCCGACGGCGTTGGCGCCCCAGCAGCGGACCGCGCCGCTCGTCATCCGCGCGCACACGTGCGCGCTGCCGACCGCGATGCCCTGAACGCCGCCCAGGATGTCGGTGGCCGCGGGGGCGAACCGTTCAGTGGCATTGGGTGTGTCGTCACCGATCTGACCGTCGCTGTTGTAACCCCAGCAGCGGACGCCGCCCGCCGTGAGGGCGCAGGTGAAGTTAGGCCCCGCTGCCACATCGCGCGCGCCGACGAGCACGTCGGTCGCCGGCGGCACGTGCGCGTCGACGGGGGTCCCGTCCCCCAGCTGCCCAAGGCTGTTGTGGCCCCAGCAGCGGACGCCGCCCGCGGTCGTGACCGCGCACGTGTGTCCGTCGCCGACCGACAGCGCCATCACGCCGGCCAGGACGTCCGCAGTCGGCGGCGTCGCGCGATCCGTCGTCGTGCCGTCCCCGAGCTGCCCGAACGCGTTCGCGCCCCAGCACCGCACGCCCCCGGTCTGCATCAGCGCGCAGGTGTTGGATGAGCCGGCGGCGATCGCCTTGACCCCGGTCAACACGTCGCCGGCCGCCGGCATCGGCCGATCGGCCATCCCGCCGTTCCCGAGCTGGCCCGATTCATTGCCGCCCCAGCAGCGCACGCCCCCCGCGGTGGTGAGCGCGCAAGTGTGCCTGGTGCCCGCGGCGATCGCCTTGACGCCGGTGAGCACGTCGCTCACGGGCGGGCTCGACTGCCCTGTCGTGGTGCCGTCGCCGAGCTGGCCGGAGGCATTCGCGCCCCAGCAGCGCACGCCGCCTGCCGTGGTGAGCGCGCAGGTGTGACGCGCGCCCGCTGCGATCGCGGCCACGCCCGCGACCGCGTCGACGGCGGGCGCGCGCCACGCGGCGGACGTGCTGCCGTCGCCGAGCTGGCCGTCGTCGTTGCCGCCCCAGCAGCGCACGCCGCCCGCCGTGGTGAGCGCACAGGTGTGGTTCGCCCCCGACACCACATGTGTGACCGGGCAGGCCTTCGTGCTCCGGCGCGTGTCGAGATAGTCGAGCGTGAGGTTGTAGCCGCTGCTCGCGGGGTTTCGTCCCGTGACGGTGAACCGGATCAACCGCTCGCCGGCGGCCGCGAACAACGGCGCCGCGAAGGGACCGAACGCCGCGAAGGTCGGGCGCGCGGCAAAACCGTCCTGCGTCGACCCGAGGGGCGTCCAGGGGCCGCTCGGGTCGTTCGCGACCGCGATCTGGAACTTCCCGCCCGCCGGCGTCTGCAGCACGCCCGCGGTGATGTCATAGCTGCCCGGCTCGGGGATTGGCAGTCGGTAGGTCACGAACTCGTTGACTGCGCTCGCGGCGCCGTACGCCGTACCCGCGCCCCGGTCGAGCCCGCTGGGCGTGACCACGACCTGGTGGGACGACGGGCCCTTCGCCGCAACCGCGAGCAGCTCTGTTTGCCAGCGCGGGTTCATCTCGATGGCGCCGAAGTCGGCCGCGATCCGGCCGTCGCCGTCGCCGTCGGCCATGCGATCGTAGAGCGTCCATGCATCGGTGAGCGGGGGGTCGATGAGGGGAATCCAGGTGTCGCGCTGGTCGTCGATGGCATGATCGGTCGGGCCGACATCGATCGCCGGGCTGCCCGCCAGCAGCGGGTGAACCGGTAAGTTTCCCACGCCGCCCATGGGCACGAGCGGCCCGAGCCGCGGGTCGCGGACATCGAGGAAACACGACGGGTCGATCGCCGTCGGTCGCGGTTGGTCCGGGGCGACATAGATGATCGACCCCTCGAGACAGGAGAAGATCCCGAAATCCCTCCCGGAGGGGTCGGCGGACCATGCGGAGTTGATGTTGCTCTCCAGCGTCGTGTTCGAATGGTTGCCGGCCACGATGCTGGCGTAGACCGTCACGTCCTGCTTGGCGCACAGGAGGTCAGCCGGTTCGAACTCGATCCCGCCGCCGGTGCCGTTCGCGGTGTTGTCGAAGACCGTGCTGTAGAACATGTGGAGGTATGTGTTCGAGCACGCGAACTTCACCATCAGGCCGCCGCCCACGTTGGCGGTGTTCCCGCTCACCGTCGAGGCGCGGATGATGTGTGTGTTCCAACCGCCACCGAAGTAGATGCCACCGCCCGCGCCGGCGGCCGTGTTGTTCACGATAGACGAGTGGTAGACGACGACCGTAGCGCCGAACCCGATCGAGTAGATGCCGGCCCCGTCGCCGTCGGTCGCGTTTCCGTCGACGAGCGAGCTCGCGACCTGCGCCATCGCGAACTCGCCCGCGTCGAAGTCGCATCCCTTGTCGGGCAGACACGTGACGATCACTCCCCCCTTCTTGAAGCCGGTCACGCGGCCGTGCCGGACGCTGAGCGTTCCGCGCACCACGCACACACCGGTCACGCCGATCGAAGGCGCTTGGGTGAGCGTCACGTCCGAAAGCTCGATGGTGGGTCCGGCCGAGATGTGGGCGAGGCAGCTCGTGGGCGGATCGCCCGGATCGAGCAGCCATGGGTCGGCGGCCGTGATCGTCGCGCTCCCCGTCGTTCCCTCGGCTATCCCGATGTGAACCGTCTTCTCGGGAGAGGAGGCGAAGCGCAGCGTCTTCCCCGTCGGGTAGCTCGCGCCGCCGGCGAGGATGATCCGCGTCGACCCGTTCTGGTTGGCGCACTCGCGCACGGACCGGCCCTCGTTCACCGCCGCGACGGCCTCGAGGATGTCGCAGTACCCGTCGGCGGTTTCGGTCGCGAGCCGCCCCGACGGCGTGTCGACGACAATGCCCTCAGGAATCGTTCCACCGGTTCCACTACTGCCGCCGCCGCCGCCACCCCCGACGCCGGCGCCGGTCGCGTATTGCGTGCGGCCGTCGCAACCTGCGAGGGAGATCGCGGCCACGATCGCGGTCCGCCAGCGCAGCGCCAGCATCGAGCTAGCGCCCCCTGCCCAGGTCGACCACGCCGGTCGGGCTCAAGAACAAGGAGTGCAGCTCCGCGTCACCGGCGCCGAGCTGGCCCCGACTGTTGTCGCCCCAGCAACGCACGTCGCCGGTGTCGAGCACCGCGCACGCGTGGGCGCGCCCGGCGGCGATCGCCCGCACCGAGCGCCCACCGCCCTGAACCGCGGAGGCGAGGAAGTCGCCCAGCTCGTTGGGTCCGTCGCCGTACGCGGGCGCCCTCAAGGGGGCCCCGAGCTGGGCGGCCTGGTTGTCGCCCCAACACTTGGTCTGCGCAGTGTCGAGCAGCGCACACGTGAACGCCGCCCCGACCGCGATCGCTGCGGCGACGCGGCCGGTGCCGAGATCGATCGATGCGTCGGGCGGCGCCGCACGATCCAGAGCGTCGCCCAGGCCAAGCTGGCCGCGAGCGTTGCTTCCCCAGCACCGCACACCGTGATTGCCCAGCAGCACACACGTCGAGTCTAACCGGCTGGCGACCGCGACGACGTCGCCCAGCGCCACTGCGGCCGGCCGAGTCCTGTCCTGGGTGTCGCCAACCCCCAACTGGCCGGCCTCGTTCGCGCCCCAGCACGCGAGCGTGCGGTTCTCCAGCACGACGCACGCGTGGCCGTTGCCGGCGGCGATAGCGGTCGCCTTGCCGGACAGCGCGACCGCCGCTCCGGGCGCGGCACGGCTGGTGATGTCGCCCGTCCCGAGCTGGCCGCGCGCGCCGCTGCCCCAGCACACCACACGACCGTCGGCGAGCAGCGCGCACGAGAAATCGTCACCCGCCGCGATCGCGGTGACCTTACTTGGAAGATCGAACGGCGGGGGAGGCGCCGCCGCGGACGTCGCCGCTCCGTGGCCGAGTTGGCCCGCGGCACCGGCACCCCAGCAGCTGACCGCGCCGGTCGCGAGCACAGCGCAGGTGTGCGCGGCCCCGACGCCGACCGCGGTCACGACCACCCCCGCACCGAGGTCGACCGCGGCGAGAACGTCGCCCATCTGGTCGGGCCGATCGCCGCGGCCGAGCGTGTCGCCGAGGCCGAGCTGACCGTCGTCGTTGGCGCCCCAGCACTTGAGCCCGCCGCCAGCAAGCACCGCGCAGGTGTGGTCGCGGCCGGCGGCGAGGGCGGCGACCTCGGCGCCACGCACCCGCAGATCAGGACCGGGCGCGACCAGATCGCCGCCGACCGGCGCTCCCAGCTGCCGCTCCTGATCGCTGCCCCAACACTTGACTCGCGCGTCGGTCGAGAGCACGCAGCCGTGAGAGTCGCCCAGCACCAACTGCGCGGGGGTGAAGCCAGACTCGAACACGAGTGGCGCCGACGGGCCGGGCCGCGGCGTGGTGTCGCCCACGCCGAGCTGGCCGAGCCGGTTCTCGCCCCAGCAGGTCACATCCCGGCTCGCCAGCAGCGCGCACGCGTGCTCGTAGCTCGCGCCCAGCGCCACCGCCGGCGCAGGCAACGCCACCAGCCCCGCGTTCCCCATCTCCTCGGCCTTACACGAGCGCGGATCGCTGGTCGCGCCGAGGCCGAGCTCCCCGAACCGGTTGGTTCCCCAGCACTTGACCACACCGTCGTCGCCGAGCACGCAGATGAATTGGAAACCTGCCGCGAGCGTGGCCGCCTTGCGCACGGCGCCCGACGCGGTCGTGCCGATGTCGATCCACGCGAGATGGTCGCCGAGCGACCCGACCTCCAAGCCGCGGCCCCCCTCCTGCGTGCCGATGCCGAGCTCGCAGTAGTCGTTGCTGCCCCAACACTTGAGCCCGCTCGCATCTGGCTCGGAATCGTCGAGGATGGCGCAGAACGAGTGATACTCGAACGCCTCTATCGCCTTGACCTTGCGGCGCGCCCCGTCGCGACTGCCGAGGTCGACGACCGGCAAGTTGTCACCCATCGTCCCCGGCGACGCGCCCCGCAGCTCACCGTCGCCCTGCCCGGTCGCGCCCTGGTACGGATCGCCCCAGCACTTCACCCGCCCGCCCTCGAGTAACGCGCAGCTCGCGGTCCCTCCCAGCGCCAGCGAGACCGCGCGCTCGCCGGTGCCGAGATCGACGACCGGCAACCCGTCGCCCATCGCGGAGGCGCCGTCTCCCCGGGTCGCCCTGTCGCCAACGCCGAGCTGCCCGAAGCCGTTGTCCCCCCAGCACTTCACCGCCCCGTCCTCCAGGATCACGCAGGAGTGGAACTGCCCGCTATAAATCCCCGTGGCACGCCGGTTGGTCCCGAGGTCGACGCTGTACTCCGCGAGGGGATCGCCGAGCGGCGGCCGGCCGAGTTGCCCGAAGGCGTTGTCGCCCCAACACCGCACCGCGCCCTCGGCGAAGATCGCGCACGTGTGCTTCGCCCCGGCGGCGAGAAATGGATCTGCTTCGGCGGCCATGCCCCCGTCGCCGGGATGTGTGGTCGAGGGTGGACCGCCACACGCGAGGGCAACGACGGCGAGTGCCACCAGCGCGGCCCTGAATGCGACTGCGACGTCCAAAACCTGCGACGCCGGGGAAGCTAGGCGGGCTTCACCCAGAGACCCGCGATGGGGGTGGCGAGCGGCGTCGAGGTCCCGGTGTGGCCGACCGCCTGCGCGACCGCGCCCCAGAAGGAGTTGATGCTGAAGGTGCCGGTCTTGTACTGGCCGACCTGCATGCCCAGCGCCTTGCCGCCGAAGATCATCGCCGCCATGTTCTTGCGATCGTGGGTGTAGTTCGCAACCTCGGTCGTGAATGGAATGACGGTGCTGTCGAGCAGCGGGTTGCCGAAGCCGTCGATCGCGTCCTTCCACAGCTTGATGTTCTCCGCGTGGCGCGCGAAGTACCAGTTCTGAATGTTGAAGAGGAAGCGGATCTGGGCCACGGGAATGCTGTCCGGCGTGGTTCCCGCCGTCGGGCTGCCGCTGCCGACCGCGTGGCTGACCGGATGGTGCTGGTAGCTCGCGTTGTTGTCGCCGGGATAGAAGCCCTTGAACCCAACGTGGTTCGTGCCCGGCGACCACTGGAATGTGCCGCAGCGGATGATGTCGCAGAGGAAGGCCGCGCGGAGGACCTCGAGGTGCAGCCGGCCAACGGTCTGGTGGGTGGTCGCGTCGTCGGTGGAGTTCGTGGTCGGCGTGCCATAGTGACCCCCGAACCCATTGTTTGGATCCGTCGTGCCCACCACATTCATGGGCGCCGTCGGCTTCATCTTGCAGCCGCTGACGACCATGCCGGTGCCCCCGCCGCCGCCCTGCCCTGTCGTGCCCGCCGTACCGCCCGCCATGCCGCCCCGACCGCCCGCGCCACCGGTACCGCCGCGACCGCCCGTACCGCCTCGACCTCCACCACCGCCGGTGCCACCGGTCGGCATACACATCCCGCCGTTGCCGGTCACCGGGTAGGCGTTGTTGATGCTCCTCGTGATCTGATCCTCGACGCTGAAGATGGCGTCGTAGTGATTCTGCAGCTTCATGCGCGCTTCGCTGGGCACCATGTCCTTGATCGCGTTGATCTCGCCCAGCGCGAAATCGAGCACGCTCCGCTTCGATGCGAGGTAGGTGAGCGTGGCATCGGCGGGAGGGCCCTGCAGCGTCGTTGGCTCTTCGGGCTCCGACATCGCCGTCGGCACGAAGTTATTGAACAGGTTCGTGTACTGCGAAAGCGGGCTCAACACCGGCGTGAGCGGCTGGTTCTCCATGCCGCTGCCACCGCTGTATAGGGTGACGTTCTGGCGCGTGGTCGAATACGACAGGCACTTGGTCGACACCTCGGCGAGATCCGTCCGCGCGTCGCAGATCGAGTTGGCGTAGCCCGCGCCGCCGAGCGGCGACTTGAGCGCCGGCACGTTCGCCAGCAGGAACTGATCGAACGAGGGACCGTTCGCGAACCCGTCGTCCCCCTCGCCGCGGTTCGTGCGCGTGCCGCCGCACCCGAGGCCGGTCACGAGCAAGACCGTGCCGCCTTCGTGGCTACCGCCGCCGTTCAGGTTGAGGCCGTCGGTGGTGACGCCGCGGAGGGTGATCATGTCGTTCGCGAGCCCGTTGTCGACGAACGTCTGCAACGCGTAGCCGCCAGCGGCGCCCGAGGTTGGCTTCCAGAGCGCGTCGCCCTGGCCCGGAACGATTCCCACCGGCCAGTGCGTGGCCAGCAGGCGCGGCGGCGACTTCGCGGTCTGCGCCGACGCTTCCATGTTGCGGAGCATGACCTTGAGGCCGAGACCCCCGCTCATCGCGCCTAGGAACGCTCGCCGCTTGAACCTGTACGAAATCATCTCGTGTACCTCCGATGGATCGGCTGTCGGTCGTATCGGTTGGACTTAGGGGGCCGCCTTGCGAATCGTGAAGGCGGGGGACTGCGTGACCGCCGTGACGAGGCCCGTGAAGGTCTGGCTCGAACCGCTCTGGTAGCGCTGGACCACGTCCGCCGCTGCGCACCCCGGCTGCGTGGGCGGGAGCGGCAGCTCGACGTACGCATTCAGCTCGGTCATCGCGTACTGCAACATGGACTTCGAGAGGCAGTTGATGAAGGTCGGGCTGCTCGCGAGGTTCTGCGCCAGCTCGACCGCATTGTGGATGGTCGCGCCCCCGAGGTCGGTCGGCAGCGTCGTGGTCCCGTCTATGGTGGGCATCCCCGGCAGATAGCTGTAGTTCGTCCGATACGCGCCCACCGCGTCGTAGAACTCCAGCGCGAGACCGTACTGGTCGAACGAGGAGTGGCACCCACGGCAAACGGGGACCATGTTGCGGCTCGCCGCCTGCTCCTGCCCCGTCTGCTGGTCGAGCGTCGTGGCCGCCAGTGCGACCTGCGCCTGCAGGTTGGGGTCCGTGGGCGGTGACGAGATCAGGCAGAGGAACGCCGCCTTGACCGTCTTGCCACGCGAGATGAGGTCCTGGCCGTCGGAGCGCGAGCGCGCGGTCAGAAAGCCGGCGTTGGTGAGGATGCCCGCCCGCTGGTCGGCGGGCAGCGTCGCCTGCATGAAGGTATCCAGCGTGGCCCCGCTCGGCACCGGGATGTTGTAGACCTGCTGCGCGAGGCGGGTGTTCACGAACGTGGTCCGCGACAGCAGGATGTCGTTCAGCTTGCCGTTGCTGCCCCAGAGCACGTTATCGAGGAACATCTGCGACTCGGTGATCATCGAGTTGACGAGGCCGGTGTCGAAGATTGGGAACTTCGTCATGTCGACGAGAGACGCCGGGAGCTGGTTGAGAAGGAAGTAGAGCTCCATCACGTGTCGCAACCACGTCCTCGACGCCGGCGTCTGGAGCACGCGGGTGACGTGCGACGCGAGGTTCGCGCGCAATGTGCCGGCGGTCGCGGCGGCGATCAGCATGTCGTCGGGGGGACCGTCGGTCAGGAAGAACGAGATCTGGCTCGCGAGCTCGTTGTCGGACAGGTAGACGCCCGCCGGCGCGGTCGACATCTGCGTGCCGCCGATCTCCCAGCGCCAGGTCATCTGCGGGGTGAGGAGCAGCGCCCAGACCGCGTAGCCCGCCGCTTGCTCTACCGTGTTGGTGACCGTGTAACAGTTGACGTCCTGGCCCCGGAGCTTGTTGTAGAGGGCCGTGAACCGCGCCTGCTCCTCGGCCGTGAGCTGCCGTCGGTAGGCCCGGGTCGCGAGCCGGTTCAAGAACGTCATCGCGCACGCGTCGGTCGCCGGGTTGCAATTCGCGAGCGTCGTGAAGTTCATCGCGACGTAGTTCGAGACGTGTTCGCCGAGGTTGATGAACGAGGTGATGTTGCCGGTGTTGAGGTTCTGCTCCTCGCCGTCGGCGGGCGGGAAGTGCCGATCGGTCTCGGGCTTGATGTCGAACATCCCGCTCTGGACGAGCGCGTCGGCTTCCGCCTTGTTGATGAGGTAGGCGACGGTGTTGATGACCTCGGACTTCGTCAGCAGCATGAGGCGCTGAGGTGCCACCACCATGCGCGAGTCGGACGGACCCGCGCAGGCCGCGGTCGAATTCCCGGTACCTCCCGTACCAGGCCCACCCGAACCGGCTCCGCCGGTGACCTGACCGACCTCGCCGTGGCATCCGAGGGTGAGCGCCGCGCACAACGGAAGCAGCCCGGGGAGCCAACGCTTCGAAGTTGAAACCAGCCTTACGTACCGCATCGAGGAACCTCCGACGAGTGGGGTCGGGACCCCCGGAGTGAATGGACGACCAGCCGCGTGGCGCAGCCCGGTCCCAGTTACCATATTTGAGGTGACTGACTCCGACGACGGAGGCTCAGGTATTTTGCATTGCGACAAAGGGGGACTGTACGATCGCCCGAGGTGTGTACAGGTAGGCAGGGGTACTACCACCCGATTTCTGCTCTGGGGACGGGCCCATCGTCGGCTAGGACATGTCCCACGCGATGCGAGGGGGCAACCCGAATCGCAGAGATACCGGGATAGAATGTGAATTCCTGAGCCGACCGACGCCGCTGATGCCGCTTTGGCGCCGTCGGCCGCCGCGCGAGGCGACCCGAGCCAAATGGCGGCGAAGCGATTCCTGTTCGGCGAAGCTGGTCGTGCGCGACTGCTCGCGGGGTCGCGCATTCTCGCCGGGGCGGTGAGGGCGACTCTCGGCCCCGGGGGCCGCAACGTCTTGCTCGAGCGGCCGCAGCACAGCTCGCCGCTGGTGACCAAAGACGGCGTCACGGTCGCCGAGCACGTCGAGCTACGAGAATCCTTCGCGAACATGGGCGCGCAGATGGTGCTCGAGAGCGCGGTCAAGACCGGCAACACCGCCGGTGATGGCACCACCACCGCCACCCTGATCGCGCACGTCATCTATCGCGAGGGCGCGAAGCTCGTCGCTGCGGGCTTCCACCCGCTCGAGCTCAAGCGCGGCATCGACCTCGGGGTCGAGCGCATCGTCGCGGCGGTCGCCAAGCTGTCGAAGCCGGTGCGCGACCGGCGCGACGTCGCCAAGGTTGCGACCGTCAGCGCCAACGGCGAGGCGGCGGTGGGCGAGCTCATCGCGGAGGCGGTCGACAAGGTCGGGCTCGAGGGCATCATTCACGTCGAACAGGGATCCGCGCTCACGACCACGCTCGAGGTCGCGGAGGGCGCGGAGATCGACTGCGGATACGCCTCCGCTTACTTCGTCACCGACATGGAACGGCTGGTCGCGCAGCTGGACGACGCGTACATCCTGCTCACCCCCAACAAGATCACCGAGGTGCAGGAGCTCGTCCCCGTGCTCGAGAAGGTCGCGAAGGCGGGGCGCTCGCTGCTGATCGTGGGCGAGGTTCAGGGCGAGGCGCTGTCGTTGCTGGTCGTCAACAAGCTGCAGGGCACGATGAAGGTGTGCGCCATCCGGCCGCCCTACTACGCCGCGACCCGCAAGGAGGCGCTGCTCGATCTGGCGGCGCAGACCGGCGGACGGGTCATCAGCGACGAGCCCGGCATCGCGCTCGCGGACGTGACGCTGGACGATCTCGGGCGCGCCAAGAAGGTGGTGGTCGATCAAGAGAAGACGACCATCGTCGGCGGCGCCACTGATCAGGGTGCGCTGGAAGCGCGCGTGCAGCTGATCAACGCGCTTTACGGCGACACCAACTCCGAGTTCAGGCACCAGCAGCTGGAGGAGCGGCTCCGCCGGCTGGTGGGGGGCGCGGCGCTGATCAAGGTCGGGGGAACGACCGAGCCCGAGGCGCGCGAGCGCAAGCTCCGCATCGAGGACGCGCTCTACGCGACCCGCGCGGCGATTGCGGAAGGCGTCGTGCCGGGGGGCGGCGTGGCGCTGGTGCGCGCGGCGGCGGCGGTGGCGAAAGCGAACGGCAAGTCGGACAAGACCCTGTCGGAGGAGCACGCGGCGGGGATCGCGATCGTGCGGCGCGCGTGCGAGGAGCCGTGCCGTCAAATCGCCGGGAACGCGGGACGCGACCCGTCGGTGATCATCGCCCGCGTGCAGCAGGCAAAGGGCGCCCACGGGTACAACGCGGCGAGCGACAAGATGGAGGACCTGGTCGCGGCCGGCGTCCTCGATCCGACCATGGTGGTTCGGCTGGCGCTGCAGAACGCGGCGTCGATCGCCGGCCTGCTGCTGTCGAGCGAGGTGTTGATCGCGGACGCGCCCCGGGATCCGGTCGACTTTCCCGAGAGCGGCAGCTCTGCCGACGGGCTCAGCCTCGAGCCCTACCGTTCGCGCCGCGATCGCCGTCCGATAGGTGGCTGACGCGGGGGGGGGCTGACGCGGCGGGGCTGACGGGCAGCGGCTTGCGCGCCGGCGTCAGGCCCACATCCGGATCAGGTTCAGGTAGCTGCGCCGCAGCGCCTCGGTCTCCGGGAGCGGCGACCGGGACGCGTCGAGCGCGTCGAGCGTGGTCCGCAGATCGAACAGGATCCGGCGGCGCCCGGGCTCGCGGACCATGCTCTGCACCCAGGTGATCGCGACGTCGCGCGTTCCACGGGTGACGTCGGCGACCCGATGCAGGGTGTCCGCTGGGTAGAGGATCGCGTCGCCCGCGTTGCCCTTCCACGGCCGCGGCACGCCGGCGGCGTCGATCACCAGCTCGCCGCCGTCGTAGTCGGCGGCATCGCTCAGGCACACCGTCATCGCGACGTCGCACCGGAGCTGCGAGCCGGCCTCGCCCATGATCGCGGCGTCGACGTGATCCCCATACCTGCCGCCGACTTCATAGCGGCAAAACATCGGACGCATCATCGCGTCGGGCCAGGCGGCGAACTGGAACGGGCCGTTCGTCTGCAACGCACCCGCGAGCAGGTCGACCGCCTCGCGCTCGGTCGGGCTCTCGAGCGCGAGGATGAGGTTCTCCTTGATCGAAGCCGCGCCCCCGACCGCCGTCGTCTTGCCCGAGACGAACGGCCCGATCGCGAGCAGTGCCCGGATCTTGGCGAGGACGGGGGCGGGGACGAGCCCGGGCAGGACGATGGCGGACACGATCGCCGCTCAGCTTACCTCGGCAATCGCGTGAGCGTAGACCGGCTTTGCCGGTCGCAGCTCATCGCGGGAGGGTTGGAACCCTTTGCGGGTTTCAAGCTAGATCAATTCGCAGCGCCCTTGGCGATCCAGTCGAGGATGGTGGTGCGCTCGGCGTCGCTCAACATGCCCAGCGTCGGCATCGGGTCGCCGCAGGGCTTCGTCGCGCCCAGGCTGGCGCCCGAGGCGCACATGGCGTTGACGCAGGCCAAACCGTCCATCTTGGAGATCTTGTAGGCGAGGAAGCTCGAGCCGACGTCGTTAGGGGACACGAACTTCATGCCCGGGGCGTTGACGGGCGTGGCGGTCAGCAGCGTCGACTTCACCGTGGCGGCGTCGCCGACGAACGTCAGCGTCGTCCCCTGCGCGTTGATGGAGGCGGAAGGATTGCCGTGGCAAATCGTCGCCTGGCCGCAGCCCACACCGAGGGTTGTGTTGGAGAGAATCGGGAAGACGGCGGTTGCGAACGACGGCGCGGCCGCGGTCGTCGTGTAGGCGTCGAGGTCGGCACACTTCCCGGTTAAGCCGGGGCTGGAGTCCTTACAAGAAGCGAGAGCGAGGAAGAGCGATGAAGCCAGGAACATGTAACGGAACGCGGAAGCCGAACGGCGCATGTGGATCTCCTTTTCGTATGGGGGAGTAAGCGACAGGAACGGGGGTATTTGGCTCATGAATCGGTGCGGTTGTCGCGGATCTCGAGGGCGTAGACCAGCATCGTCTGCGACGGTCCGTTTCGCCACAGCCACGGCCCGACCGGCGAGCGGATGGTGTAGCGACGCCCGAGCTCCGGATCGCGGCGGATCTCCGCGGACAGCATTCCCGGGTGCGCAACGTAGATCACGTGGCCGCCCGCGAGCAGGTCGGCCATCAGCTTGCCGAGATCGGCGCCGGGATCGAGGTGATCGATGGGCGGGTAGATCTCGCTGCTCGTGAGGTCGGTGACGAGCAACGCAACGCCGCCCGGCGCGAGCAGCGTGGCCAGCGTGCGCACATGCGCGGCGCTCACCGCGGCGCGCAGCGCTTCGAAGCTGGGATCGGTGTCACCCACGAGTTGCAGCAGCACGAGCTGGAGCTGAGTGAGCAGTGAGCACGACACCACCACGTCGAACGGCCCGGGGAGCGCGGCGGCCACACGTGCGACCGCCGCGGCGACCATCGCCGGCCCGGGCGGGTCGGCGTGCACGCGATCGAGCAGTCCCGAAAGCTCGATCGGCGCGTGGACCGTGAACCGCGCGCGCAGCGGCTCGGGCACGCGCGCGACCGCGCGTCCGACCGCCTCGGCGTCGACGTCAGCGAGGTGTAGCTCCCCGAATCGGGGCGCAAGCGCCGCGAGGTCCACGTCGTTGGCGTTGCCGATGCCGAGCAGCGCGAGTCGGCCCCTTCCGCTCGACGGCGCGCGAGACGCGATCTCGGCGGTGGTCCGCTCGCGGTGGGTCGCGAACGTGGCCTCGTGCCCGGCCACGCTTCGGTTCGAAAACACCTGCTTGGCCAGCGCGGCATCGAGCTTGCCGGGCTTTGTCACGCGCGCAGCCTACTCTAAAGTGGCGCGCGCCCGCTGCCATTAAGTATAGACTGCTTACGAATTCGTTCTTGGAGGTCCATGCGTCGCCGGTTTCCCCCCTTTCCGTCGCTGCCGTGGCTCGCGGCGCTCGCCCTGGCCGCCTGCTCGCCGGCGGGCGGCAACCCGGTCGACGCCAGCGGCGCCGGCGGCAACGTCGGTAGCGCGGGGACGAACGGCCAGGCCGGGACGCTCGGTGCTGACGGAGGCGCCGGGACGAACGGCGCAGCCGGGAACAGCGCGGCCGCGGGGACGAGCGGCGCGAGCGCGGGCACGAACGGCGCGGCGGGCGCGAGCGCGGGTGCGGGAACGAGCGGCGCTGCGGGAAGCGCAGCGGGCGCGGGAACCAGCGGCGCGGCCGGGACGGGAGCCGGCGGCGGCGCGGGGGCGGGCGGCACGGCCGGCGCCGGGCGCGGCGGCGCGGGCGGGCGCGGCGGCGCCGGAGGTGGCAGCGCCGGCACCGGCGCGGGTGGCGCGGGGGCGGGCGGAGCGGGCGCGATCGTCACCTCGCTCGACGTCACCGACGTGTTCTCGGGTCATCCGGTGTTCTTCGCGCTGCTCACGCGCGGCAACCAGCAGTTCGCCGCGTTCTACGACACCAACCGGCAGATGACGGTGGCGTCGCGCGCGCTCGACAGCACGACGTGGCGGCTGGTGCGGCTCGCGTCGACGCTGGGGTGGGACAGCCACAACTACGTCGCGATGGCGATCGACAGCGCCGGGTTCATCCACGTGTCGGGCAACATGCACGCGGCGCCGCTGGTGTACTTCCGCACCACGCAGCCGCTCGACGTCGGCAGCTTCCAGCAGGTATCGTCGATGGTGGGCAGCAACGAGCAGAGCTGCACCTATCCGCAGTTCATCCTCAACCCGGCGGGCGAGCTCGTGTACGCGTACCGCGACGGCACCAGCGGCAACGGCAACTACATCTTCAACATCTACGACGCGTCGACCAAGGCGTGGCGGCGCCTCGTCAACTCGCCGCTGCTCGACGGCGAGGGCGCGCGCAATGCCTACCCGGTCGGGCCGACGTTGGGACCCGATGGGTGGTGGCACCTCGTCTACGTGTGGCGCGACACACCCGACGCGGCGACCAATCACGATCTGTCGTACCTGAGGAGCCGCGATCTCGTCAGCTGGCAGAGCGGGACCGGTCAGGCCAAGACGCTGCCGGTCACGCTCGCGACCAGCGACGTCGTCGACGCCGTGCCGGTGATGGGCGGGATGATCAACAACAACACCAAGGTCGGGTTCGACTCGATGAACCGGCCGGTGGTCGCGTACCACAAGTACGACGCGAACGGGAACACGCAGCTCTACAACGCGCGCGTCGAGGGCGGCCGCTGGGTCACGCACAAGACCTCGAGCTGGAACACGCGCTGGAATTTCGGCGGCGGCGGCACGCTGGTGTTCGAGATCCAACTCGAGGGCGTGCGCGTCGCTAGCAACGGCTCGCTGATTCAAGTTTGGTACAACCAGCGCCAGGGCGGCTGGAGCGCGTTCCAGCTCGACGAGACCACGCTCGGGTCGACCGCGACGCTGGGGCGCACCCTCCCCTACCCGGTGGAGCTGGAGCGCGTCGAGTCCGCCACCGCGGGCATGGGCGTGCGCTGGGCGTCGGACACCGGCGCCGGTCCCGACCCCGGCATCCTCTACATGCTGCGCTGGGAGACGTTGCCCGAGAACATGGACCAGCCCCGCTCCACCATCCCACCGCCGACACGCCTCCGCCTCTACGGATTCCGCAAAGGCCCATGACGACGCCCATGACGAAACCGTCGCCCCCCGCTCCAGTCCCCTCGCCCCGCGAGGCGGCAGCGTGGGTGACAAGGTTAGGGAGAGGGGTCCGCGGAGAGCTGCGACGGTCGCTGCTGGCACTGCTCTTCGTCGCCGGATGCGGCGGCGGAGGCAGCGGATCCGGCACCGCCGGCACGTCTGGCGGCGGCGCCGGTACGTCGGCTGCCGCGGGCACGTCCGGCAGCGCGGGCACGTCCGCCGCCGCGGGCACGACCGGCGCGTCCGGCACGACCGGCAGCGCTGGCACGAGCGGCGTCGCGGGCGCGAGCGGCGGCACGGCCGGCGGGAGCGCGAGCGGCGGAGCAGGCGCGAGCGGTGGAGCGGGAACGACCGGCACCGGCGGAACGACCGCGGGCACGTCCGGCGGCGGCCGCGGCGGCTCCGGAGGCGGCGGATCCGGCGGCGGTGCAGCGGGGGGGCGTGGCGGCGGCGCGGGAACAGCGAGCGCCGGTGGGAGCGGCGGTGCGGCCGGCGCGGCAGGATCGGGTGCGCACGCCGCGGACGCCGCTTTCTGCGTGGCGCAGCTCGCGTCGGCGGCGATGCACTACCAGGGGTTCCGCCAGGCCTACCCGACCGCGACGCAGATCCCGCGCTCGGTGACCACCGGGGGAACCGTGCGCCAGGTCGCGACCAGCGACTGGACCAGTGGCTTTCCCGCCGGCAGCTACTGGCTGCTCTACGAGGCGACCGGCGACGCCGCGTGGCGCACGGCGGCCGAGGCGCGCACGACGGCGCTCGCCAGCCAGGCCACGCACACCGACACCCACGACGTCGGGTTCATCATCAACAACAGCTACGGCAACGGCTACCGCCTCACGCAGACGGCGGCCTATCGAACCGTGCTCAACACGGCGGCACAGTCCCTCGACGGGCGCTTCAACGCCACCGTCGGCGCGACGCGGTCGTGGGACTTCGGAACCTGGATGTTCCCGGTCATCATCGACAACATGATGAACCTCGAGTTGCTCTACCGGGCCACCGCGCTCGGCGGCGCCGCGACGTTCGCCCAGCACGCGACCACGCACGCGCTCACGACTCGCGCCAACCACTTTCGCGCCGACGCGAGCTCGTACCACGTCGTCGACTACAACCCGACGACGGGTGCGGTCATCCGCAAGCAGACCAACCAGGGCCTCGCCGACGAATCGGCGTGGGCGCGCGGACAGGCCTGGGGCCTCTACGGCTTCACGATGTGCTTCCGCGAGACGCAGGACGCGCGCTTCCTCGATCAGGCGCTCAAGATCGCCGAGTTCTACACGACCAGCCCCGGCGTCCCCGCGGACGGCGTGCCGTACTTCGACTTCGATGCGCCCAAGCGCAGCGACGTCATCGACTACCGCGACGCATCCGCGGGCGCGATCGCCGCCAGCGGCCTCCTCGAGCTTTCGCGCTACGCGACCGGCGCCGCGTCGGAGCGTTACCTCGGGTTCGCGCTCAAGGCGGTGCGTTCGCTGTCAGCCACCGGCGCCTCCGGCTACCGCGCCGCGATCGGCGGCAACGGCCACTTCCTGCTCATGCACAGCGTGGGCAACTACCCGCAGAGCGACGAGATCGACGTCGGCATCAACTACGCCGACTACTATTACCTCGAGGCGCTCCTGCGCTGCGCCGCGCTCAAGTGACGGCCGGAGGCGCGACGACGGTCACGCCCGCCGCCGCGGCTCGGGTGTAGAGTGCCGGCAGCCATGAGCACCGTCGCCAACCTGGCCGCGGAGTCGGTCGCGGCCGTTCCCCGGGTGGATTCGCCCTACGAACCGTCGATCAGCGCGGCCATCGCGTCGCTGGACTTCGACGCCGTGGCGCGCGAGTTCCGAGACCAGAACGAGTTCATCTTCATCCCGCAGTTTCTCCCCGACGAGCTGGTGGCGCGGATGCAGGAGGAGTACCGGAGCTTCTCCGCGCGCGACGTCTACCGGGTGTTCGTTCCCTTCTTCCGGAAGGCGGGGACGATCCCCAACCGGCAGATCGCCGAGCGGGCGCCGCTTCTCAACGCGCTCCATCGCTCGCCGGCGATGCTGGCGTTCACGAGCCGGCTCGCGAACGCGCGGCTCGAGTTCAAGAACGACGTCGACGCGCACGCCGCGGCGCTCTACGTCTATCAGCGCCCCGGGGATTACGTCGGGTTCCACTACGACGACTGCGGTTGCGAGGGGACGGCGTCGTATACAGCGACGTTCGGCGTCGTCAACCGGACGACCAGCCAGGTCCAGTTCCAGCTGTTTCGAAACCACCCCGAGCAGCCCATGTGCGATCTGATGGTCTCGATGACCGAGGGGTCGTTGGTGTTCTTCTGCGGCGCCAAGGCCCATCACCGGGTCACGCCGCTCGGCAAGAACGAGGAGCGCGTCACCTACTCGTTCGCGTACGTACGCGAGGGGAAGCGGCTGACGGGCTTCCGCCGGTTCAAGGAGAACATCAAGGACGCGGCGCTCTACTTCGGGCCGCGGGCGATCGTTCAGAAGAACTATCGCTGACCGCGCAGCCCCGAGTGACGCGACTGGCGGATACCCGCGGAGGCGTCGGTCCGCGCCTGCTTGCGCCGCTGCGCCCTACTTGCAGCCGAAGCGGAGCATCTCGACGAAGGTACCGTCCGACGCGTAGAGGGCGTTCCAGTCGCCGACCAGGCAGGACGCCGCCGCACGAGCCAGGAGCGCCGCCCGGGAGGTTTCTTCACCGGGGGCTGGCGCCAGGCGTTCCGGCATCGGCACACTGCTCATGGCGATCGGCGTGTCGAATGCCGCCGGCAGACCACCTTCGTAACAACAATAGACCTCGACCTCGAGAGCATCGGCCGGGCATTCGGCGGAGACGATGCGCATCCGCTGGGGCTTGCCGCCCGCCCCAAGACATTGCGCGTTCGCGTGGGCCAACAGGTGCTGCGCGTCGCATTGACTGTTCCCGGCCGATCCGATGCCGTATCCCTCCCAGCGGCAGTTCGCAACGTCGATGGACGCGTCCATCGATGGCGGCGTTCCTCCGGAGCCGCCTGCCGAATCCGCGGGCTTCGGCGAAATCGGTTGAATCGATCCGTCGCAGCCCATCGCCAGGATGGCAACGGCCGCCGCCGCCCCGGCCAGACGTTTCATTCGCAAGCCGAGCCCGTTCATTGACGGTTACTATGCGACGAACGAGGAAAGGAGTCACCCCGGGGCCTCAGACAGCGCAAAGGCGACAGGCCGTTCAAGCTGCCAGTCTCGGTGCGTCATTGGCCGAGATAGAGCGTTCTGGTAACCGCCTGCGTCCCTCCAAGAGCCCGTTTCCACGCAGCGGGAGCGGTCGCCGCCATTCGCGGCGGCGTACTCGAGTGGTTCCGTCCCGCGCCCGCTCCCGTCCCCACCACGCGGATCGCCCACCCCGCCCCCAATCGCCGCCGGCCGTTGCGAAGGAGGAGGAACCGGAGTCGCTCTATCGAGGTTGGAGGATCGAGAAGACCACGGGCTCGGGTATCTGGCACCTGCTGCCTTCTCATTTCGCGGGGCCCCACGGGCTGTGAGGTTCCGATCATGTCCGCGCACGCGCCGATCATGATCGGGCGACGCGCGGCCGGACACTTCGGGTGCGGAGATCGCGCAAGGCGCCGGAAACCCGCGCACGGCGAGGCCCCAGGCGTACCCTTCACATTGGTCCGCGACGTGCACCGGCGGCTCCCCGAGGAGAGATGAACAACATGACGAGACAGCGATCGATTGGACTCCTGATCGGGGCGCTCGCATTGGGAGCGGGCTGTGGTTCGAGCGGCGACCCGAATTGCGACAACAGCGACGGATGGATCTGCCACCCGGGCGGTGTGCCCTTCGTGAACGTCGCCTTCGACAATTCCGACCTGTGCGGTGGCCCCGTCGCGATGTGCGACCTCGCCCCGAACCAGCCGCCGGGAACGACGACGGCGAAGCTGACGCAACCGGCGCCGGGCAAGCTCTGCTTGTCGGGTACCGTCGCGGCAGGCGGATGGGCCCAGATGGTCCTCTGGTTTCCGCTCACTAACAAGGACGGAAGCCAGGTCTTCGAGACGTTCGACGCGAACGCCCTGGGGATCACCCAGGCGGCGTTCACGATCGATTCCCCGCCGAGCGGCGGTGTCACGGTGGGTGCCGCCATCACCGGGAGCCTCTTCTGCACGCCGGGCGAGATCTGTTTCACCTACGGGTTCACGCTCATGACCACGCCGACTTCGACGCAGCCGGTGAGCATCACAGCGCCCGGGCCCCAGGTCGCGCCGTTCGCCAACTTTGTACAGACGGATTCCACCATGAGCACCGCTTTCGACACGAGCGGCCTCACCTACCTCTCGTTCGGCGTGGGCACGGGGGACTACGACTTCTGCCTCGAAGGCATCAAGTTCCTCGACGCAGCGGGCACAGAAGTCTCGCCGTGACGACCGAAATCTGGATCGTCGGCTTCATGGCTGCCGGCATCTTCGGCGGCGCGTGCGGGAGCTCGAATGGCGGCGGCGAGGGAGGCGGCGGCCATCCAATGGCGGGAGCGGCAGGAACGGCGGGAGCGGGAGGCAGCGCCGCCGGCTCGGGCGGGTCGAGCTGCAGTGGAGGCGCAAGCAGCGGGATGATCACAGGGAGGTCGACCGTCGGGGCCAGCACCTATCATTCGTGCGCGGTCCTGGCGGGAGGGTCGGTCCGGTGCTGGGGCTACAACTACGACGGCGAGCTCGGGGACGGCACCGGCACGAACTCGCTCGTACCCGTCGCGGTGGCTGGTCTCAGCGACGCCATCACGGTCTCCGTCAGCGCTTACCATGCGTGCGCTCTGCGGGCGGGCGGCGAGGTCGCGTGCTGGGGCGCGAACGGTTCCGGCGAGCTGGGGAGTGGCTCCACGACGACGTACTCGCTCGTCCCCGCCGCGGTGAGCGGCCTGACGGACGCCACGGCGATCTCCGGAGGTACCTCGTTTGGGAGCACGCACACCTGCGCCGTGCGGATCGACGGCACGGTGCAGTGTTGGGGCCTCAACGCCAGCGGCGAGTTGGGGAATGGCTCCACGACGGACGCCACGGCGATGTTCTCGCTCGTGCCCGTCGCAGTGAGCGGCCTGACGGGCGCGACCGCTATCGCCACCGGCAGCGCGCACACCTGCGCCCTCGCCGGGGACGGCGCGATCTGGTGCTGGGGTGGCAACAGCAACGGTCAGCTCGGGAACGGATCGACCACCGGCTCCCGTGTGCCGGTTCCGGTGAGCAGTCCGTGTGGCGCGACGGCGATCTCCGCCGGCGGCTCCCACGCCTGCGCCCTGCTGAAGGACGGTACGGTCTGGTGTTGGGGTTACGACGGCTACAGCGACGTCTCGGGGTCGGACACTTTCCCGCCCGTCGCGGTGGGCGGGCTCGCCGGGGTTACCGCAATCGCAGCCGGCATCAACCACAATTGCGCCCTTCTGGCGGGTGGCACGGTCGCGTGCTGGGGCCACAACCGCGATGGCCAACTCGGGAACGGCTCGAACTCGGACTCATTCGTGCCGGTCGCGGTGAACGGGCTCACCGGCGTCACGGAGGTCTCCGCTGGTGGCGACTTCGGCAGATGGGGCGGGTCGGACATGGAGCGCATTCACGGCGCCTCGTGCGCCAAGCTGGCGACCGGCGCGGTCGAGTGCTGGGGCTACAACTGGTACGGCGCCCTCGGGAGCGGGTCGATGACGAGCTCCTCCGTCCCGGTCCCGGTGGTCGCGCTCCCGTGAGACGCCGGTGCGCGACGCGGCGCTATTGGTCGTTCGACTGGCGAATCTCTTCGAGATCGACCGAACCGATCCTTTCCATCAAGCGGTAGAGACGCCCGCGGCTGATGCCGAGCGTAGCGGCGGTTCGCTTCACGTTTCCGCGGTCGGCGCGCAGCGCGGCGAGGACGGCCGCGGGGTCCGGATCCGCGCCGCCGTCCGCAGGCGCATCCGCGGCGACAGCCTCCTCCGTCGCGGGACGTTCGGCGAGAGCGTTGTGATCGAGCACCGTCGCGTCGGGATGAAGAGCCAGCAGGCGCCTGGCGAGCAAGGCGAGCTCCCGCACGTTGAAGGGCCAGTCGTGCGCGCACAGTCGCTCGACGAGCAGTGGATCCAGACGCGGCGGCGCGCTCGGACCGCGGTGCTGCTCGATCAGCCTGGCGAACAGAAACGGCACCTCCTCCACGCGCTCGCGCAGAGCAGGAATCTGGACAGTCAGGCCCTGGAGACGCGCCAGCAGATCGCCGCGGAACCGCCTCTCGTCGACGGCGTGCCGCAAGGGGCCCTGGGTCGCGGCCAGCAGGCGCACGTCGATGCCGGCCGGCTTCGATTCGCCGAGCGGCACCACTTCGCGCTGCTCGACCGCGCGCAGCAGCTTGGCCTGGATGGCCAACGACAGATCCGCGATCTCGTCGAGGAGCAGCGTTCCGCCTTCCGCGGCGCGCAGAAGCCCGGGGTGCGCGCGATCGGCGCCCGAGAAGGCGCCCTTGCGGTAACCAAACAGCTCTCCCTCGGCGAGCGCCTCGGGCAACGCGGCGCAGTTGAGCGCCATGAAGGGGCCCTTGCGGCCGCTCCAGATGTGAATCGCGCGCGCGGCGCCCTCCTTGCCGGCGCCGGTTTCGCCCTGGATGATCACGGGCAGATCGGTGGCGGCGGCCAGGCGCGCCGGTGCCAGGGCGGCCAGCAGCACGGGTCCAGCCCAGTAGCCGGCAGTGACCTCCTGAAACGTCCAGCCCGTCGATCCGTCGGCGGGAAGCGCGACGAGGATGCCGATGAAGTCGCCGATCCGCAGCACGTCGCGCGTCCGCATCGGGGCCTGCTTGACCCGGCGCCCGTTGATGAACACGCCGTTGGTGCTGTCCAGATCGCGCAACATCGGCGCGCTTCCGGGGACCCACCGGATCTCCGCATGCGTGCGCGAAACCGACGCGCTTGGCAGGCAGCCGGCGCAGCTCGCGTCGCGGCCGAACAGCGTCGCGCCGCTGCCGAGCTGGGTGATGCTGCCCTCGCTCGACGGGAACACCCACCGAATCGCGAGGCCCGTCGACGCGCTGGAACCCCCGACGACGGCGTCGGGAATGGTCGTCTCGAGAGCCACCGGCGCTTAGCATGCGCGAATCGCCTGACGAATCCAACGGCGACCCCTCCAGAGTGGCGGCCGCGGGCCTTGACACCGCCGGATCGGCAGCGCTCTCATCATTCCGTGGCGACGGACGGAGCAGCTTCGCGTGGGGCGCTCCTGACGGTCGGCGAGACGGTCTTCGAGGGCCGATTTCGGATCGAGGAACGAATAGCGGAGGGGGGATTCGCGGTCGTCTACAAGGCCTGGCAGATCGCCCTCGATCGTCGGGTGGCGCTCAAGGTCTTGAAGGCGCCCCGGCACCAGGACGAGATCGGGCGCGCCGAGTTTCGAGAAAAGTTCGCAGCCGAGGCGAGGACCATCGCGCGCCTGCAGCACCCGAACATCGTCGACGTCTACGATTTCTCGGTATCGACGCTTCCGTCCGGCGAGTTGGCGCCGTGGATGGCGCTCGAGTGGCTCGACGGGGAGACGCTGGCCATGCACCTCGAGCGGCGGCGGCGGGCGGGCGAACGGGGTCTCGATCCACGTGACGCCGTCGCTTTCCTGCGACCCGTGTTGCTGGCGCTGGCTCACGCCCATCAACTCGGAATCGTTCATCGCGACGTCAAGCCCGCGAACATCATGGTGACGGCGACGGCGCATGGACCATCGC
>WNGA01000692.1_pt1 | contig 51422 bp, 77 predicted proteins | sample 5400061 | NCBI WGS metagenome assembly WNGA01 (sample SAMN13153366, study PRJNA577476) | soil metagenome | isolation source: 100 cm soil or saprolite under grassland replicate 2 | place: USA:California | collected 2016-06-15
TGATAAGGTCGAGGGCGTCACCCATCTTGGCAATATCAGCAGCTCGACTATACGCTTCTGCTGCATTGTCTCTTACCTCCACATGGCGTGCGCGAAGCTTCTCTGCTACCTTCATCCTTTTAACAGCCGAAGAGAGCGTAGTTGCTTTTGCAACTCCAGGGTCTGTTTTAATAGCTTCTTCAATTCGGAGGTAATGAGAGATAGACGCTGGTGAGAGACGAAGAGATGCAGCCGTAAGTTCTGCAGTCCACTTTCCACCTGCAGCAATTGACTGTCTCTCCATTTCTTCGTGGAACTTGCGGATGAAGCGTGCCTTTTCGACGTATGTGAAGTCTTTGCGTTTTTCGTTTTCATCAAATTCGACCATGAGCTGGACGTGCTGCGGGAGATGCCCAATGATCGAGAAGGAGAGATGCCCGACTTCATGCCCTTTCGGAGCAAGATTCTCCTTAGCAAGTCTCTCGACTGCACGGAGCCTTCTTTCACCAGCGCGAAGGATATACTTTCCATCCTCTTGCTGAAGGACGATGGGCTGCAGCTGACCGAGAGCCACGAGTGACTTCATGAGCCATTCGAGTTCTTCCTCGCCAATGTCTTCACGAAGCCGCTCGCGAATCTCGACCTTACTGAAATGTACTGTGTTCACTTGATTGTCGTTCCCTTGGGTTCGGTTCCAGCTTCAATGGCCTCAGCTTCAGACTGCACGTCGATCACGTTCGGTTGAGACGATTGAGTATCGCCTCCAGCATCGCTTGCTGGCAGCGAGGACTCCAGTGTGGGGCGATCATGAAGAAGGGTGTAGATGAGGCCTAGCTTCACAGCATCGCGGAGAGTTTTCGGAGTCTCGACCTCTGGCAGCTTCTCCTCGATGTCCTTGATCTCGACCTCGGCTTCCAGCTTCTCGCCGATGGGCATGTCCTTCCAGCCACGAGAAGGATGGCCCTCGACCTTGTCGAAAACCTTCAGCGCTTCTACCACTACTTCTGCGACCGCGATGTGTCTGTGCTTCCCCTGGAATGTTGATCCCATCAGATGAGTGCCTTCAGGTTGATTGCTGCGTTTGCCCACATGCGCGCCTCACGCAGGCAGCGGAGTGCTGTCGTTCTGTCGGCGCAGTCTGGTGCGTTCTCGATGATAGTGAGCGCGGCCTCTTCGAGCTTCGCTCCCACGATCACGTACTTATCGTAGTCCTCCGGTCCTGACTTGTTGTAGGTGAATGACTTGATGATTCTCTGCTCACGGTCGTTCAGTTCCATCACTACCTCCTCGAAGCGGCCTCCTTTGGCCTGTGATCCAGCATCTCCGTGCTCTTCAGGTCTCGACGCCACGGCGCCTCTTCCAGCGCTTTGGCAATCAGAGTGAGCGCGAACTCGACTGTTGCAGGGAAGAATGTACGATGGCCGCGCTTGCGTACACCTTCGAAGAAGAGTCCAGGTACCTCAGTCTCGTCGATCACTTGCCCTTCGATCTTCGCCACGACGAACTCTTCGTGGAATAAGATCAAGGTTCCTTCTTCCTCGAACTTGAGTGCTGTGCCAGTATAGCCCGAGAACATGACGTAATCTCCAGGCTTTACCAGCTTGCAATCAGGGCCGACGTACTTTACGATGCCTTGATCACATCGCTCTTTGGCTACTTCTGGGATGTAGAGCAATCCGCTCGGCGTCTTATCGGGATCGAAGAGCGGGATGACTGCGAGTTTCGTGCCAATCATTTGAAGCATGGGATTTCACACTCCGATCCAGGGGTAATGCTTTTCTTTAGTTCCTAGCCACGGAAAATGTTTGTCAAGAACGAACCTCACGAACTCGTGATTAAGCAGAGATGTACGGTGGTAGATGCGATGCGGCTGAGGCATGATCCACCTTCGGCCATCGTATTCTAAGATGCAGAAGTAACTTGCGTCGTCCGGACATTTGATGACTGTCATCTCGTCTTTAGCAGCTAAAAACGTTTGCGGCGCTTCCGTTTCCGCGCTAGCCAGGAGTTACACTTGGAGATCAGTCGCTTTCTAAACGATTCTAGGACACGAAAATCAGGCTTGTGTTTCCAGCGGAAAATCGAAATGCCGTCAGCATCGTACTCGACACGTTCAATGCAAGCTCGGATATACGCACGAGCTTCTTCGATGATGGGCTGGTAGATGGTGTGTATCTTGATGTGACACTTATCATGGCATAGTGGCACGACATCTTCTTTGAGGAACCGAATATACCTTGCGGCATACCATTCCTCCATGATGCAAGCGAAAAAATACTCATGCCCCTTGTGGTGACGTGTAACGTTTCCATCACCTCCGCACTTAGCACATTTGAGCGGAGTTGCACGTATTTGTGCAGGCTCATACTTTCCCCGAATCCGTGACGGATCAGGATACATTTTGCGCCAGCGCACCATCCTCCGACGCCACAACTCAACAGTGGGTATGGGTGCAATCTGGTCTATAACCTTGACTTCCATTGCACCCATCCCGTTCTTCAGACTGCCGCTTCGACTGCTGCGACAGGCCTCCACGTTCCCCACGTCTGCTGCTGAGTCTCGTTGCCCTCGGCGTCCTTCAGAGGCTGGCCCACTTCGTCACGAGCGAGGTCGATGTCGAGATCAACCATGACGTGCTTGCCCTCGTATTCGGCCCAGGCCTCACCGAGTTCACCACTCTCGGGATCGTAGGTCCAGTCCTTGTCGTGAGCCCACTGGTCGAACTCCTTCTCGTTCCTCTCGTTGACTTTCAGACCGTACACGGCCATCTGAAAGCGCTTCGCCATCTGCTGCGCACCTTCCGAGTGCAAGTAGATGGTGAACACGGTCCTCTTCCCATCCATCATCCCGCCAACTGCGGTCATCGGGAAGCGAATGCCATACGACTGATGGCCCTTCCGAGCAGTTCTCTCGAACGGCTTGGGCTTCCCGATCTTCAACTCGTAGTCGTCTTTGGGGAAGATGGGGATTGCAGCAACAACTGATGTCGGATCATGCGTATAGCGTCCCATACTTCGAACCTCCTATGCTGCGACGTGAGACTTCTTGATGCGTTCCACGATGGAGAGAAAGTTAGGATAAGTCTCCAGCGCTGAGAACACACCGGGATACCGCGACTTCGCCTTGATACCCTTCGAGTCTGCTGTCTGCGCACGGTGAACCGGACCCTGACCTGTCTGCAAAGCTTCCATGCGCCAAACCAGATCGAAGTAGTTGGTGATGTCATCTGGGAACGTCTTACCAGTGAACCCAGGACGGATCTTGTCAAGTTCCTCCCCGATCTTCTTTCCACTCATATCCTTCATAGGCTTGTATGTATGACGTTCGTGAGCCGTGAGGATAAAGTGTTTCTTTTCTTTCTTGCAAAGCGTCATCGTTTCCGCGATGAACAATTCAATCAGGTCCATCTCGGCACCGTAATCCTGAATCGCAGGAACGAACGCTCCGAAGTTCTTTTCCTTCCTCGCCTTCTCCAGAGTCTTGGATCGGTCGAAGTCTTGATTCAGCTCCAGCCCTTTGTTCATTGCGAAAGATCGAAGCTGCGTTGCGTCGTCCACTGCGATGGTGTCAAAGCGATCTGGAAACTTGTCCATTGCCCAGTCAATGGCCCGCATCACCTGGTCAAGCGCAGTGGCTGTGAGGAACATACCAGTCGTTGGGTCACGCTCCTCGTGAATCGTGGCGACGATTGGCATACCGTCTTGATAGAACTTCTTCTTGACGACCTGCGACTGAATCGTTGCCAGCCCATCACCAATGTTGATGATGAGCGTTCGCGGTCCTGCCGTGGCTACGAACCATGTCTTACCTGTTGCCGAGCCACCGTAGAGCAACAGAGTCACGCTTTCATGTGGCTTCATTTCGTCCAAGGTTTGGAAGACTACAGGTGCAGCTGGGTCCTTGAGAGGATCATAACCAGCGGCATCCTGCGCCTTCTTCAGATCACCTGGACCCATCACTGTCGTCATCTGGGACCTCCACGCTGCCGAGTCTGTTTAGATCGTTTGATACTCTTTCAGCATCATTGCTTGAACCGTATACGCCGACAACGATATGGTAGTTGCCTACCTTCGGCCACGGTGTCCAGAACCATTGGTGTAGTGGTGGCTTCAAGTGATGACTCATATTTTCACCAGCCCTCCTCCTGCTGCCTTGACTCGTGGTGGATCAAATGCCTCACTGATACTCCAGAACACTACATCCTTCTTGCGAAAATGAATCTCCTCGTTCTTGAGGATGTAGGCTGGATCGGTGTCCCGTGGATTCGACTTCACCTCCGTTTCGCTGATGGAGTTAATTCGGATCTCGATGGCGTTTTCGTTGTCATCGAAATCGCGCTCGTTCATCTGTGCACGAAGTTCATCAGGTGACTTCGCTGATTGAATCGTAATGGAGCCTGTTGCGAAGGCTACCATGATGACACTGCGAGGCTTCATCAAAGACTCCTCTCTAGTACGGTTACCCAAAGCTTATGCCTTTCACTCCAGTATACGACACCCCAGATGCCGTCGCTGGTGAGGACTTCCCATCCACCATCCTCGAATCGTTCACCAACTTCTTCGATCTTGAACGTGGTACTTTGCGGCGAATACTCTTCCTCTTCTCCTCGGAAGTAGTCTTCGCCCGGCACTGGTTTATGTTCAGCCATCAGTGTCAGCATCCCTTTCCAGAAAGTTCCAAGGCGAGACAACCATTTCCGCCTCCAACTTCGCAGCCTGGGCGTTCTCCGTCGCGCCCTTACAAACACTGTGATACGCGCAGTAGCGACAGTTCTTCTCTTCCTGCGGCCAGACATCGCGTTCACGAGAGAGTTGGAGGATTAGATTGAAGTGCATTCGCTCTTCGACCCACTTCTCGATCTGCCACGAGCTTCGCGTAGCCATGTACGGAAAAATCTCTGGCCCACGCTGCGGCTCTTTCTTCGTACCCTTCGCGTTATACATCACCTGCACTAGCTGACCCTGGACTGGCTCACCACAGAGTTCCTGCTCCATGAATGAGTAGCCAGTGAATTGATCGTTTGGATCGAGCGTCCGCTTGAAATACTCGTTCTGTTCTTGCGAGGACGTTTTGAAGTCGCGTCCCCAGACTTTTCCGTTCCATCTAACGATTTCGTCAGCTTTGCCGCCGACATGCTCACCGTCAGGGAGTGGCACGACGATGTTCTGTTCTGTTGCGATGACTTCGATCCTACCCTGCTGCTTTTCCCTTTGCCAATGCTTGAACGCTGTACCACATGTCAGAGCCAGTCGCGTCTTCGTCATGAAGTCCCACTTGTCTCCGACAATAGGATCTTTCATCTTCCTATCAGTCCAGAGTTTCAGCGCTGCTCCCATTGCTGTCTGGAAACAGGTCATCTGGAAGTCCTCGGTCTTTTGCTGATCGTCCGTTCCCTTCATGAACTCCTTCTCAAGAATCTCTCTGAACTTGTGATAAGCAGAGCCGAAGCCGAGATACTGAGGAACGACCGGCGGAGCAAATCCGAGGACGACACGATAGAAGTACTTGCGGAGACATTCCTTCGCGAGGATGATAGAGGAGTGATCCAAGACGGTAGGCTCATACCGCTTGAAGCGCTTCATGAAGGTCTGCTTCGGGACAGGCCTGATGTGTGTCAGCTCAACGGCCTCTTGTAACGGGCTCACCTAATGACTCCGTCCCAGTTAGGATTCTTTGGCTTGGCGAGGATTTCTTGGAGGAGCTTGCTGGCTCCATTGCGCGATCTGGGTTCTCGCCGGTGATGAGAAGCTGTCCCATCGCTATCAGCTCGCGCTTTGCCTGGCGGTACTCGAACGTGGTGGCATGATCCAACCGACCTGCCGCAAGGGCACATTCTCTGACGCGGACCGCTTTCTCGAAACGATCCACGAGCTTCTTGAATGTCGATATAGGAATCATGCTTCACCTGGCCAACCTCACCTTGTTGTGCTTCGCCTCGTGAACACAGAGGTTACGCCAACGTTGTGCTCCGAGAAGCTTGGGCGGCGGAGTGTAGCCGCAGGTAGGGCACTCGATTGTCAAGCCCCAGTACTTACCACACCTCTTTTCCTTGAAGTAGCCTGCCCACCCCACTGGCAAGAGCGGCCCGAGGTACACCCGCGCTGGAAGCGTAGTGCTCGATGATGGTCTCGACCTTCCCGAAGAGGTACGCGATGTGATTCGAGTTTTCCTCGCGGCCATCATCTTTGTGCTCCTTTACACGGGTTGACTTGTTTGCAGCCTTAACCTTGGCTGCGCTTTTCTTAACTCCTCGTGATCTCTTTCCCATTCGTCGCTTCATTTCAGCCGACCGTTCTTCTGGCGTCATCTTTTTCCAATACTCTGTGGCTGACATGAGTACACTCGTTGGAGCTGTTGTTGGGTCTAAGCTGGAATCCCATCCCATCTCAGACTTCCCCCGTGGGGCCTTCTTGCATCATCTTCCTCATTGCCTCTGCGCCCATTATTGCTAGTTCTTCTGGTGTCATCTCGTGAGCATCACGAAACTTCTGGAGTAAGAGATCCAACAGCCAGCTCAGCGATGGCCTATTGTTGGAGTTACCGTATGTGTCATAGAACCAGGTGACGTTGTCCTCTGATAGGTCAACGTGCTTTCTTACAAGAGAAGGCATTGCTAAAGATAACCCAGTCACGTCGGTTTGTCAAGCCTCAGCTTGAGCCATCCAGAACTTCAAATAGCTTCTGGTTGTTGTCAACTGTGACAATCAATTCCCGATACGTCTGGGAGGTCTTATCAAAGTTGAGAATCTTCACAACGCCGTGACGCTGATACCAAAGAATACCAGCGAGCACATTGATGATGTTCGTGCCAGAGAGCGCGAGCCAATCCTCTGGACGTGAGTCCAGCAGACGCTCAGCGATCTGGAACTTGAGACGATCTAGTCCCTGAAACGAGATAAAGCCCTTCGTTACAAAGACTACTTCACCGTACTTCTTGGCCTTCGTATAGTCGTGGCCTGCAAAGTTGGCTACGAACACACGAGGCTGTTCTATTTCCTGCTCCACCAGCTCTACGGCTCCCACGCGACATCTCCTGGATTCACCCGAGTAAGTGTTACGCCAACCTCGGCAACGATCATGTAGTACCCGTTCTTGCTTGTCCACTGGTACAACGTGAGCTTGTCTTCATCGGTCAGCGTTACGCTCGGGAAGTACATCTCCTGTGCCTTGTGTAAGATAGCTGCACCAACGATCTCCATCGGCTGTTCGATGTCAGCCAACGTCATCTTTGAGAGCACCTCACGCAAAGCTGCGATTGTTTCGGGGTGTCTGTACTCAGCGTACACTTTGTCGCCTTTATTACGAATCACGAACTTGTCCTTCAAGTTCTGATACGGCTCTATTTTCCCGCGCTTGGCGATGTTCATTGCCTCTCGGAGTCTATATCCGAGCATGTGCGCGTTGTCTGTCGGCCACGCCAGATCACGTTGGGCTGCGAGCATCTGATCCAGTAACGGTTTCATACGCTCGAGAACCGCTAGATTCTTACTGTAGCCCACGGCGGAGTCTCTGGAGTTGAAGAAGCGTATCCTCCAGCACTGCTACGTCAGCGAGACGCTTTTCGATTTCATGCTCGCACCAGTCGATGTAGTAGTCGATGTCACTGCTCGCTGTGTTGATGAACTGCTGTACCTTCGCTGCGTTCACGCCAGAGAACGAGGACTGCTCCTGCGGCTGCGTCGTAGGAGATGTCAACTCGTTCGATTCTGGAGGGCTTTGGGCCTCCCCACTTGTAGACAGCCGCTTTCCAATCTTCTGTATCAGACTCTCCGAAGCCATTGAAGTGCCTCCTGAAAAGGTCTAGCGGCCAGATGTGCGCGGTCCAGACGAGTCCGTCCCGTTCCCTGGTTGTCCATCCGAACTGTCCAGCCACTTGTGGTCTCCGAATCTGATGTAGTGCGCGAGATATACGAGGCGCACCAGATGTTTCACTGGTTCCATCAGCCACTCAAGTGTACCTGACATGCTTGCGAGGTACTCTACAGAGAAGCAGACCAGGTCCCAGTTCGTGAATTTGCCGTTACGTCGTAGAAACTCAATTACTCTTACGGCGCGTTCCTGCGGTGAGGCTCTGAGCTGATCTACCTCATGCATCACCTTTTCAATGTCGAATTCACGACCTGTAGGGCTGCTACCCATGCGGCTTTTTCCTCATAGGAATCAACTTCGATAGTGCCCTTGGGCTCTTCCTTCTTGTAGATGACGAGCACATCAGCGCTTCCACGCCTTACTTCTTCTGCCCACCAGCCACTGTGATCGTCACCTGCGTACGACTTAGCGGCCTTCACGAAGTCATCCATTTTCATTCGATACTCGCTCTCCCTGGTTTGTCCTTCGGTCTGTTGTCTTTGTACTTTCGATTGCGGTACTTCACCAGCGCGTATGCTACACCCTCAGGTCCAGAGCGGATCACTTCACCTTGAGCGAGCCGAATGAATCGTGATGAAGTGATACCACTCAGCTCCTCGATGATGACATAGATACTCGTATACTTGAGCATTTGTGACACCATCCTACTGACTGCATCCGCCCAAGCCGAGAGGTTGGTTCCTGACTTCCCGATGTTGATGAGTACCTGAACAGGAAGACCATCGTTCTCTAGGATGTGAACGAACATCCTCCCGTCAGGCGTGTCAACCTTGATCGAGAATGTTGGGAACACTTTGTCAGCCACCGTAGAGATCTCTCCTGATTTGCTCAAGTTCTTCCTTCGCACGCTGCATGATATGCTCAGGAATGTTTGAGCGTGATTCTTCTACGACCTCTGGCTCTCTCATCCTCATTAACTCGGATCGCTCCGCCGCGAGTCTCGCTTGGCGTTCAGCTATTTTCTCTTCGTTCGATTTCTTCTTCGTTATCGCTGGCTTCTCTAGCTGAACGGTTGGAGTGACTTCAGCACTCCCAATCTCACGGCGGAACTTTGCAACGGCCTCGTAGATATCTGTTATGCAAGACTCTGCGAGTTTCCCTGCGGCTCGATGCAGACCCTTAGCTCCAGAAAGGATAGCTGCTATCGAGCCTTCGATCTTGAGGAGTTGTGCTGTGTCCATCAGCTCTCCTCCGACGGCTCCTCGTGTGACCGTGCGATGCTCTCGCTCAGGTCCTCCCGACGACGCTCGCGATTGCTGTCCATCTCGTTCAGGATGTTGTCGAGTTCGACGAGCGCAGCCTCGGTCGAGGTTGACTCCTCGTATCCGACATCGTGCAGGTCTGTCTTGTGATTGCTCAGCACGCTGTCGAGCGCCCCTTGAATGTCGGGGTTCTCGAACTTGGCGTATGCGAGCGCGGCTTTGATGCGATCCACGATCTTCATAGCATCCTCATCTTTAGCGGTTAAAAACCAGCCCGCGCAAGTTGACGCGGAGTGAGCTTCCGTTCCAGATCAGGCAACGGCAACGGTTCAACAGGTAATGCTAACACTCTATTATCAGCATCCACCTCCTTCTGAACGATTGGAGGCTTGCCACAATGAGGACAGAGATACCCTGTGTGCCTGGGATCAGCCTCCGCTTTGTACTTCGCCTCCCAACTACAGACCTGGCACTTTAGGAAGCAGATCATTCCTCGATCTCAGCTCCTGTGTAGATCACACGCTTGCCACCCTGGATTCCTACGTCAGCAATCTCGATGAAGCCGATGTAGCTGCTGTCGTAGATAACGATGTCCTCGTCATCCGGGATGTCCTCGATCAGTGATCTTAGTTCGCTGGCTTTCATCCTAACCTCGCCAGTATCTTTCGACAGATGGCCTTCGCTTCCTCTTTCGCTTCCGTGTCACCGTGAGCATGGTCGCGTACTTTGATGTATAGCTCTGTCACCAAGTCAGAGATGGCCTGTTCATCTGATGACGGAGGTGTGTAGCTGCGTCTCACTTATCAAGCTCCATGATGATCTCTTGTGCGATGTCTAGTGTTCTCATCACATCGAGATTCGTGAAGTGCTTCTTCAGTACAACCGCGATTCGCTTGATCCTCTCTGCGTCGGTCACGGTTTCTCCTTGAGAAGCTGAAGGATACGTTCTTGGTTCAGCCCCGCAAAGCGTGTCTCGCCACGGAGCAGGTCCATCCCTTTGAGGATGTTCTCAATATTCTCGAGGGCTGTGATCTGCGCGTCACGAGTCTTGATAAGTTGCTCGATCATGTGTACCACTGGATCGTTGGTCATATCACGAACTGTGGGATGAAGTAATCGAGAACCTTCTTGACCACGTTCATGAGCTGTTCCCGCCGTGCCCTCGTGTGTGGCCCACGCTCGTAGACGATGAGGAGACCACGGAGCGTTTCTTCGAGTGGAGTCATAGCTGCCCCCTCAGCTGTTTCAACTTCTGGATGATTGCCATTCCGATGCTCGGATCACGCTCGCTGTCGATTCCTTCCACGACTGCGTTGATCGTTTCGAGCTTGGCAGCGAGCATCTCCTGAATCCACTCTTCGATTGTACGCTCGGCTACGACATAGTAACTGTCGCAACCGTGCATGTTCGAGAGTCGTCCGTATGCGCGCTCCTCTGCCTGTGCGTGTGCAGCCGGTGTCCAGTAGAGGTCTGCGAAGATGACGTGTCCGGCAGCGGTGAGGTTTAGTCCTGTCTGGCCTGTCATCAGGCTTACCACCAGGAAATGCACATCCGGATTAGTCTGGAATTCGTTTTCAAGACGAGTGCGCTCTGCGAAATCTGTGTCACCTGTCCAGTAGATAGCTTCTCGTCCAAGTCTTGCAGCCACCTTACGAACAACGTCTTTGTATTGCGAGAAGATGAGGACCTTCTTGTTCCCAAGCTTCGCGTCCGCCGCATCCTGCTCCGTGTCAAACAGTTCCGTTGCCAGGTCCGCAACTCGGTCAACCTTGTCATGAGCACAGACCTCTTTCAGCTTTCCGATCTCAACTAGGATGTTGGCGACGTTCCGCTCAATTTGATTACCAGCGTCGTCAATCGCCTTGTACACACCCGCGAGAACTTTCTTGTAGACAACGACTGCATCTTCGGAGAGTTCATGCAGCTCTGTGATGCGATTGATCGGAGGCAATTCCGAGACGACATCCTTCTTCAGCCGACGAATCATGATAGGCTTGAGGAGATCTCGCAACTCTTCTACATTCCGAGCCGTGCGTCCGTTGTTCGTGTATTGCCAGATGAATTTGTCTTCGGAAGGGAACAGCTCTGGACGTAGCCAGTTGAGAATCGCCCAATATTCTCCGGGACGATTCAAGACTGGTGTTCCAGTCATGGCGATGCGGTGCTCGACTTGCAGCATTCGAGTAGCTTTGGACCGATTGCTGTCCGTGTTCTTGGTGTAGTGCGCCTCGTCAACTACGATCACGTCAGGCTTCGACATCATGATCAGCTCAGCCCAGAGGAATCTCTCCTTGGGTGGCGTGACGTGAATATCGCCTTTCTCATCGACGACCCTTTGCTCGTCCACCTTTGTCTTAGCTGCGAGAATATCGTAGTTGATGATCGTGAACTGTGGTTTGGTGATTAGGAGCAGCTCTACATCGTACTTGGAAGGTTCGCGACCAGAGAGTATCGCGGGAAACTGGCCGGTGAGTTGGTGGATCTCACGCGCCCAATTAGCCTTGAGATGGGCAGGGCAGACAATGACTGATCGGAGATTTCTGAGGATAATCCAACCAATAGATTCCCAAGTCTTGCCGAGTCCCATCTGATCAGCCACAAGCGCACGACCTTTGGAGAGGTCGATGAACTCGATTCCAACTCTCTGAAATGGCCGTAGTACAAATCCATTCTCGAACTTGACATCGAATGTTGAGTCCTGTTGGAGCGCCACCGTGTCAAGCTTCGTGCGACGCTCAACTTCTGCTTCTACTAGTCTCAGTGCGTCAGGCGCCCAGATCACGCCTCGTTGTCTATCCTCCGGAATCTCCGCTGCGTAAAGCTCTAGCTTCTGGAATAGACGCCAGCCCTCAGTGAGCGGCGCTGTCCAATAGCCTTTGTCGCGGAAGAACTCAGATCCAGGAATGTCAGCGATATATCTGGTGGGCGCCTGCGAGTGCGTCTCGACCTTTAGCTGTTTGCTGTCAATCGAAATGCTGAAGTCTGGCATCGTGAGGTACTTCTTGATCTTGCCCTCGATGCCAAGAAGATGCGTGACCTTCACGTGAGGCAAGGTCGTCACATCTTCCTTGAACTTCACCCACGATTCAGCAGGGATGCGGTTAACTGCAGAGAACGCATCGAACTGCCGACCGTAGATGTTCCTGAGGAGATTGAGGATGTCCGAGCGAATATCTGGAAGGACCTTCACGTTCACGAAGAATCCGTTGAAGTCACATACACGGATCTCGATTTCTTGTTCCTGCTCCTTCCGTATCCGCTCCTGCTCAGCCTCGCGTTCGCGGCGCAGCTTCTCCTCATGAGCGCGACGCAATGCTACTCGTTGTCTGTCCATGATTTCGAGCTTCTGACGATTCAACTCGGCTTCCCGAGTACGAATCGCCTCAAGCTCATGCTCAAGATCAGCAGCTTCTAGCTCGCTGTCGAGTTGAGCATCGGACGGTTCCCTGCTACTTTCGGTCACTGATTGTGCCTCGCACTATTTGGTGTTATACTTAGTATAACACATTGTACCGCGTTTGTCAAGCCTCGCTGACAACTATCTGTTCACTCGATCCACCGTTTGCCATGTTGCCATCATGTAGCAACGTGGTGAGTATAGTGAACTCACTTGGCATACAGTGAATCTCTGCAACCTTGTAGCCATCAAAGAACATATCGGCCACGCAGTTATTGCCGACTCGCTTCACTTTGCGAAACTCAATGTTCACGAATCTCACTCCAGAGCGGGAGAACTCCACTGCTGAATGCACAGATGATAACGAACATCATCATGTGATAGCGGCATGTTCTCGATGTTCCTCCGCTGCCATCCATATCATAGAGAATGAACTCTACCCTGCGTTCGCAAGGGAATCCATTGTCCACTCTCGCGCATAGATGGCCCGGATGAGCGTTGGGTCCATAAATCGCGGACATAAAGCACAGGTGGGAATCGAACCCACAATCCAGGGAGACTCGCGATGGCCACGCTCAGTCCCTAGCTGCCATGCCCTCGGAGGAAGGCTCTGTGCTGTGATAGGTCGTCACACTCTGCGAAAGCCCTGCCTGCCGACCTTTATGGCTAAGGGGAGGGAATCGAACCCTCGAAGCCCGAAGGCAACGGATTTACAGTCCGTCGTGACATACCAACAGTCAACCACCCCGCCATACTTCATTTTCGACTAGGACTGGTTCTCGTTAGCGCAGGAAGTGTTTACCCAAGCACCAACTCAACGTCACGAGCATTACCGATGCTTTGACTCAGCCTAGCCTTACTTTCATGCTGCGTCGTGCTGATCTTTCACCAACTCAGCGAGCCGTGCTTCATGCACGCGCCGAGCGAGCCTCATCCGAGCGATATGTCTCGCTGCGAATGTGGTCCTGGCCTGCCCTTCATCGGTCTCGACCACCTCGCGCATCCCTGTCGCCTTGTGAACGACCTCGACACGCTCGATGTAGCGAACCGTGATCTCCTCGTCGCTCAGCATGTGAGGAATCAACTCCGGCTCGAAATTGTACTTCTCCTTCAACCACCGATTGAGGTGCGTATCCCTTTCGAGGATAAGCGCCAATTTCTCGACGGCCATACCACTGTACAGCTTGTGGACCGCCACCTTGTCGATTGCGCTCCGCATTGTCTCGTTGAAGCGAGGATGGTGCGGCAGAATCCCCATGATAATTCTGGCGGTAGGTTCGCGAGTGATCTTCACGAGCGTATCGCTAGGCCACAGGAAAATTCTGAACGCTGTCCTTGGCATCGTGTAATGATCCTGCGCATATTTCACCGCAAAATCATTAACGAACTCCTCCACTTCCGAGAGCGTGAGCTTTTTGCCCTCGTCGGCCATATTCTCTGTTCCTCCGATGATGTGATCTGAGACCTCCTGAAATGGAACGGGAAACAACCCGCAACGTAATATAACACATCGCGGGCCGTTTGTCAAGCCTCAGTCGTTGCCAGCCAGCCCTTGTTCTCGGAGGTACTGCTCGACCTCAGCACGTCCGACCTCTGCTGTCACGTTCGGATCGAGCTTGATCTGGGTCGCTCTCAACTTGCAGACCCTGACGATAGTGCGTCCCTGGTGATGAACATAGAGCTTGAAGCTCCCAGGGAGTCCAACCTCTGGCTGAATCTCCACTTGCGTCGCCTCGTCAGCTGCGAAGTCCAGCGTGGTCTCTGCGTCACTGCGACGGCGACCGAAGTTCAGTCCCACTCTGACTCACCTCCTTCTCGGCGAATTGCTCAGCGGCGCTGATGATGAGCGCACGTCACAGGCGATCCTCCGACAACGCTTGCTCCCTCACGATGTCCGCGAGCAACTCCTTCGCATCTCGAATGGGTTTCGAGTTAACCATCCCATGTGCGAGAGAGTTGACACTACGGATCGTGTCCTCGATTGCGTTGAGCTTCGCGTATCGCGCCTTTGCACTTGCCACACGATCACACAGCTCGATGAGGAGCGTCTCGACCTCCTCCTGCTTCATCCCGGATCACCCCCTCATCTTTAGTCGTTAAACATGAGATTATGCTTCCATCTCTCCAACACTTCACTTTCCCACAGTTCAGCGTCCACCTCACGTGCGTACTTGGCAACTGAACTCCTGTCCAGTCGCCAGAGCATGTTTGGTGTACGCCAATTCTCGTATTGCCAGGCGTGTCTCATCTCGTGAGCCAACAAAGTCACGAGGAATTCAGCTCGAGACGATATGATTATCCTTCGCCTCGAATATGGTCTTGGAAAGGTATGGGGACGTGAAATTACCCTGGGAACGATAACGACGATTCGTTGATCCCCAGGGTAATACCAGCCCCATCTACCATGTGTCTTGCCTCGTCGCTTGTTCTTGACGACGATCTTCTGGACTGCCTCTTTGCTCATCCCTTGAGGCATCCCGAATGCGACCGCAATCGCGATCAGCTTATCGGGAATATCTGTGCTATTCTTGAGCACATAGCCTCACAGAATGACGAGATTAATTCAGTAATTCAGTGTTGCGCCGCCCTAATGGGCTGGATGGTGAGGACATCACCTTTCGGGTCCAGCCTCCGCCTAGCCTGTTGTGAGAGTGCTTCAGGCTTCGGACATTTCGGCGCGACTCGTACGGTTATAGCCAGGCAGGCTGGCATACGAGCTTTATCACTTCAGCTACCTCTCACGCCCTATTGCTCTTCCCAGATTTGATCTGGTTGACCAATCGCATGTGAGCGCTGTCCCCGACGTTACTTCGCCTGCTGAAGGAGCGAGAACAGCTGCTCCTTCGTGAACTCCTGCCCGCTCTCGACGAGCGCCGCGATCTGATCGTACGCGGCAGCCTTCTTCGCCTTGCTCGGCCCACCCGCGCCCTCGGCCGCAGGCGAGTAGTCGTGAGCCAGTTCCTGACCCCGCTTCGCGATCTGTGCCACGAACTCCGCGATCTTCTCGGGAGTCAGTGTCACATCCTTCGGAACCTCGAAGCCCCTGGCGTAAGCCCGAGCCACGTTCTTCGCGTTGGTCGCGATCTGACCACACGCGAACTCGACCAGGTTGGCCTCTCCACCGCAGGCGACCTTCAACTCTTCCAGATCCTGTGGCTGGGGGACCTCGACCTCGAAGCTGATGTCACCGAGCTTCTCGTGCTTCGTGGTGACAGGCTTCTCCTGCTTCACATACAACATACCGAACCTCCCTCGTGGTGATATGTGAGGGGATTCAGCGCTCACGCGATTGTCAAAGAGCCAATGAGTGTACCAGGCTTATTACCCTGGATTAACGGTTGTTCTCCGTACCCACTCATTTCCTACAACGCACCGTAAATATAACACGGTCACGACACGTTGTCAAGCCCCAACTTTCGGCAATGCCAAGTGTGGCTTTCACACCACACCTGACCGGCGGACCCTACTTACAATCTGAGGCTAATGGCCCCACGCATCACGAATTGCACGGTCTGCCGATCTCCACTCATGTAACGAGCGGATGGGCTTGAGAGTCACCGCGAACTCCCATCGCCACACTCGGATTCTCAGATTCAGCATCTATCTCCCCGCGTGAATATCCCATCCATCGCATCCATCCATGTGGATGGACTGACCCCTTCCCCTCCTGACCGTCCCCCCTCCCCCCTATCTATTCTCAGTCTCTCTATCTATATATATTATTTTTATAGATAGACTGAGAACAATGGGGGGGGGTACCCACCCCTTGGGAGGGAGCCCTATTCCATCCATGTGCGTGGATGGGATGGATGGGATATCCTCCCAACGAGCCAGACTTCAATGTGTGCGACAGGATTTGAACCTGTGACCGTTCCCGTGCTAAACGAGACTCGGCTCAGTCCCACAGGACCGCACACTTCGTCACATTATTTGTGACGTTTAATCGTCACCACTTTCCCATCAGCATCTTTGACGAGACTCACATCAGCCCACCAGAACGCCTGCTGGTAGTGATGCGCGTGACCTGCTCGGATCGCCTTGACCTTCGGCCTTTCACCATCCCGCTTGATCTCCACAAAGGCGATCTTGCGATCTTGGTTCCGCCGTGGAACAAGCTTGCGATTCTTTGCACGCTGCTCCTTGGTCATTGGCTCTCGCCTCGCCGTGCGCTGGTCCGTACTGGAGCCAATGCACCCGATTGCGTGCGCCATACTCGTTCCCCTCCGTTAGGGTATGTGGGGGCCAGGCCAGTCCGCGTGTATATGCGCCGTTGCCGTCCCGTTGCACCAGAGAATATTGCGAGAACCGTGCCAGGGAGTCTGGTGCCTCCGCCCGACAGATCTCAGTAGAGCAGGACGCGTGCCACGTTCCTAACTCATTGCAGGACATAGAGTTAGCTCAGCGTTGCGATATGGAACGAGGCCCGCTTCGGGTCCGCTTCGGGGGATGCGAGCCACACACTGGTGTAACATTCCGTCACACCTCGCTGGGGATGCGACTGAAAACCATTCTCAACTGGTGCGACCCAGGGTCACCTCAGATGCGAATGATAATCATTATCAAGCGCCGCATTCGGTGTCTGTTCGGGGCACGGTGTATCTTCGGTGGCCTTCGGCTTCTCTTCGGGGGCGGTACCGTCAAAAAACGAGTGACAGTTTATCATCATTGATCCGCGACTAATTGTACCGTGAGTTTTTGACATGAAGAACTCATATTTACCAACTAAAGACGAGATTTTAGTGTTAGAGATGAGATTTTAGCGACCTGCCTCAAATTTAGCGGCTAAAAATTATTTCCGCTCTCCTCAGCTCAAAATCACGTTGCTAATCTCAGGAACCATGTACCCACAGCCGAATCGCGCATGGAACGATCCGCGCGGCGCATATGAACCTGGGGGCTTGACGATGGGACACAATTCTTGTATATTGCGGGATCGTGCAGTAAACTCCTCCAATATTCTCGGGTTCTCCATGTCATTCGATCTTGTGAAGTGCCCAGATATGATCGTGGCAACCGGCACAGGACTATCTCCCGTTGTAAAAGCGAGAGAAGTCTATGCTGATGCAAGGACGATAGTACTGTATGCTCCGACATCAGCTACAGCAGGAACAATCGAATGTACTGATGATCCGGACGCAGCAGCCCCTACGTTCTATACCTTACAAGATCGGCCGTTGGGTGGAGCGTTAGCTGATGTTCCCCTCCCGCTCGCTGGCAAAGTAGCAGAGTTCGCAATTCCCGCCCAAGGTTTTCGTCTCCACATGACAGCCGCACCAGGCGCTCCGCTCACCTTCAAGGTGTTCAAGAGGGTAGAACTCTCCGGAGTAATGGCGGGCTCGTATTAAACGAATAGGAGGCTCTTATGTCGTCTCCGATCAAACCGAAGATGTCTGAAGAAGATTCCGCTGCGGTTGAAGCGTATGGCGTTCGTGGCGCAGCCATGCGTAAGACAGCTGCGAAGATGTCTGAGGGACTGGAGTCTGCTCCAGCGGAAACCAAGTCTTTCGTGAAGCGAGGCCTCGACAAAGTTCGACACATCTTCGAACGCGATGCCTCCTGACGAGGAACTCATCGGCATAGATGAAGCTAGCGAAATTGAGTGGAGAAATTACTTCATTGAGTTTCGTGAGAAGATCTGGCCGATGTTCCAAGAACAAGGTTTCACATTTCCAGAAGCTTACCTGTGTTGGCGAATGGAACAGGTAACAACACGTCTCACGGAGCTAAAGGAGATTATGGAGGGCTAGTGTTACTACCAGCAGACTGGAAAGGATGGTACGGTATGCCGCTCGAAAAGTCAGCGTCCAAGAAGGCCATCGGACGCAACATCAAGAAGGAAGAGGAAGCAGGACGGCCGCACAAGCAAGCGGTTGCCATCGCCCTGGAGACTGCTCGCGAAGCCGGCGCGGACATTCCTCGTAAGGGTAAGAAGAAATGAGCCTCATCGACCTGATCGTCGTGTTGGTTGTTCTGGGGGCCATTCTTGTCATCGTTAGCCTCCTGAAGATCGACGCGACAGTCAAGCAGATTATCTATATCGTCGTAACTGTGGCGATATTCATATATCTGCTCAAGGAGTGGTTGGCTCCAGCACTTAACCTGAAATGAAGAAAACAGGAACTAGTCGAGTTAGACAGGCTACTCCGCCGCCCAAGCAAACAGTGTTGGGGAAGAAACTCCGCGAGTACAGGAAACAACTTCGTCACTTCGGAAAGAGGAAAGTATGAGCTGGAGCTGTAGCAAACAAGTCACCGCTCCTTCGGAGCTGGATGGCCTCCAACCGGACTACGAGATCAATGAGGCTGTGAAGCAGCAAGTGTGGGTCGCTGTTGAAGCAGCGAAACTCATCATCTCGTCCGGCGCAGTTGGTCCTGACGGTACCAATCTTAGTGTTTCGTTGTCTGGTCATGCCAACGAGAATCATGCTCCTCACGAGGCAATAACCGTCACAGTTGCTCAGGCGTAACCATGTCAGAAGCTGCACGTGAGTTGACGGAGGTACAGCGTAATCCGGATCTTGATGCGTTCGAGCAGAATCGTGTCGCTCGTCGCGCTCGGATTACGCGGCCCAAGTGGAATCCCAAGCAGTGGCATCCAATCTACGAGGAAGTCGTACTCCTGGATGCCATGGGCTTGTCGCGTAAGGACATTGCACTCGAAAAAGGCTTCACTGAGACGCATGTCACCAACATCATGAATACCGAGCAAGCAAAAATAATTAAGCAACTGCTGATCGCTCGACTGAGAAAGAAGCATGAAGAGACGATTGACCAGCGTCTCGAGAAAATGGCACTGAAAGCAATGGATCGTGTAGAAGAAGTGATGCAGAACGACGAGCTTGCTGAGAAGAATCCTCTCGGTCTCTTCGACCGTGCAATCGTTCTCCTGAAAGGAACTAAGAAGATCGCGACTGAAGAGACTACCAACATCAAGAACGCAATGATCGTCTCCGAGCAGGGATTGGATAGACTGCTCAAGGGAATGGAAAAGGCGGACGAAGCTCGACGCCTTCACGGCTTACAGCCAATCCTGATCGACAATGCCAAGCCTTCTAATCCGTAATTACGAGCAAGAAGGCGAAGTCTCGGATGAGGAATGGAGAAAGCTACTAGACGAAACAACCATTTCTGATACGAAGAAGAAAGTTGAGGAGAAATTCCGTGAAATTGACACAGATACATGGAACTATCTCCGTAGACGCGCAAAGATAGACCTTTTCTTCCTCAACCAATCAATCCTCGGTTATGATAGACTAGCCGAGAATCTGCATGGACATCTATGCAGCTGGATGGAAAGAAACAAAGAGTGGCGCTTCCGCGAGATCCTCCTTCCTCGTGGCCACCTGAAATCGACGGTTGATACGATTGGTGATTCGATTCAGATTGTTCTACCGGACGTAACTGAATCGGAGCCGTGGCCTCGAAACGCTGGTCCAGACTGTCGTCTCTTAATCTGTCACGAGACCGATGGACAAGCCTCGAATTTTCTCTTTGCAATCACAGGGCATTTTCTTGGGAACCCGCTTCTCATGGGGCTCTTTCCAGAGATTGTCCCTTCGCCACGAAAGCAGCGCATCAATCGGCACGAACTCGAACTACCGCGTTCACAGACGTGGCCTGAGCCTACTATTGACACTATGGGTGTCGGTGGTCGGTCTCAGGGTCGCCACTACAACTATATCAAGTTCGATGACCTCATCGGAGATAAAGCAAGAGACTCCGAAGCAGTTATGGCCGCAGCCAAAGAGTGGTTTGACAACATCCAGTCTTTCTTCTCTGACTTTGGTCGCGATCACTTCGACTTGATCGGTACTCGTTGGGCATACGACGACCTGTACTCACACATACACGAGCGTTACGGTGATCAGCTACTCAAATATATCCGGGGAGTTGAGGAGCCAACTGGCAAGCTCTTGGAAGGCAATGTACCTGAACTCACTCCAATATTCCCCGAGGGTGGTTTCACGCAGGATGCACTTGCCATACTTCGTAAAAACCGTAAGGTTTGGACCGCTCAGTATGCGAATAATCCTGAAGAGGGGGCGACGGAGTTCGACAAGGGCTGGAAGAGGTGGTATCATTGGGTGGGCTTCAACACGATTGTCGTCTTTTCTGGGAAGGTTCAGACCAGGCTGAACGTCCGTGATCTGGATATTTGCATCCTTATCGACCCTGCTATGTCTGGTCTTGGTGGCTTTGTTGTTACAGGGACCGACTCGCTTAATCGTTGTTTCATCTTACAGGCGTTCGAACGCGATTGGAAGCCTCCTCAGTTGTGCGACTTTGTATTTAAGCGGGTTGCTAGATGGCAGCCTCGCTTGGTGGCCATTGAGGAAGTCTTGTTTAGTGGTGTTTTTAAACACTGGTTCGAGAGAGAAATGCTCTTCAGAGGGACATACTTTAACATTGTCCCAATTTCGCCTGTGGTGGGAGGGCGTGCTCTATCTAAACCGATGCGAGTCAGAGGCCTGGCGAATTACTTTAGTTCAGGTTCCATCTTCTTCCCTGTCGATGGACAAGAAGATGACTCGAAAGAGCTTATTAAAGAGTATGACTCCTTTGGGGCCAGTAAGAAGATTCACATGCTTGACGCCCTCGCATACGGACCAGACGTGTGGATGCCTGGTCTCAGCCGAGCAAAATTCGATCAGTACGCGAGGACAGAGACGGAGTTGATGGCTAACCGTGACATCGAGACAGGGTATTCGATGTGAAAATGGATTTTAAGGCAACTCTCGCGTTGATCGCTGTCACAGCACTGACGACTGGCTTTGCAACTCGTGAGTTTTTGCCTCGAACGATAACAAAACCAGCAGTTCCGATCATAATAACGCAGTATGATACAGTCAAAACAGTTCCAGAATGGTTCAAGGACTCTGTGCGTATCTGGAAAAGACGGAAAGCGACGACGGATACGCTCAACCTTGTCCACAGTGTCACCCATGTGGATACTGAGTACGTTAGAATCCCCTGTGACACTGCCCAACGATCGCAGATTCGTCCTGTTTTGTCGTATCACGGCGGGACTAAGCTGGGTGACACTGCTTCTGTTGCTACTTTTTCGTTACGGAGCGGTAATTTGGACATTTCTCGGGTCTACATTCCAGGAATTCTGATCGGAATTGACGCAGACTCGACGCCAACACCAAAAATGACGTTTGCACCGTTCCCAGAGCCCAAAAAGCCGTCTTTTCTTTACAAACTAAAGATGTTAGGGATCGGCTTTGGGGCCGGTACAGTAGCTTGTGCAGCCTATAACACGGCGAGATGACGTGGCTGACTACCCTCGTGAACTAAATCTCGACGAAGATACAGAGAGAAGGCTCGTCTCGTACCTAGAGTCCGAGCTTTTGAACCATTACGCAGAGCGACAGCCATGGATGGACCGGCTGCTCTCGTACCAGAAGGACTACTGGGCGGAGCCGACTACAAAAAGAGCGACCTTCCCGTTCTCAGGTGCGGCAACTATCGTTATTCCGCTGACAGCGATTGCTGTAGAGGCTGTCCATGCGAGGACTATGACGACATTGTTCGCACTCAACCAAATGGTCTCAGCTCAAGCACGCTCGCCTTCTTGGCAGGACTACGCGCGCCCTGTGGAGCGCTTTTTGGATCACGAGCTACTGAAAGAGATGAAGGTCCGTCGTCGGCTTGACTCTGCTGTGTTGGAAATCGAGAAGTTCGGCACTGGCATAGGAAAGGTGGGATATGAGAAGATCGTTCGCACCGCAGTCCGTCAAGTTGGAGGAATCGAGTCCGAGTACCCCGTCACAGTTCGAGATGGAGCAGTTCTTGATCCAGTCGCAAGTGGTCGCTTCCTCATGCCCTTCTCAGCAACCGACCCCCAGACATCACCCTGGTGTGGAGAGGAACACGCGAGGTCTCCATACGAAGTCCTGACGATGGAGCAGTCTGGCTTCTTCAAGAAAGGGACCTTTAAGAGGCTAGAGAGCTGGGTCACGAAATCAACAGTCACAGGTACATCAGGACAGGAACGGAAGTTCCAGCGCGCTCAAGAGACTCTTGAGAAGCGTGAGGCTGTGTGGCCAAAGTTGTTAGATTGGGTCGAAATCTGGGTTAGCTTCAATGTGGATGGAGGCAAGTTCGATAAGGAGATCGTAGTCCACTACCATCGTGGCGCAGGCTTCATCATGTCAGCTCGATACAACTGGCATGAGGATCTGCACCGTCCCTACCGTGTTGGCGTCTACTTCCCAGTAGAACATCGTTGGACTGGCATCGGCATCTGTAAGCAGAACGAGCAGTTCCAGCGTGAGATCACGACGCAACATCGTCAGCGTCTCGACAACGCTACGCTGGCGAACATGCGGATGATAAAGATTTCCAAGCTCGCTGGTTATAAGCCAGGTGAACCGATCTTCCCTGGTAAGATGTGGTTCGTGGATGACATGAGCCATGTTGAAACCATGCAGCTTGGAGAAGTCTATAACTCTGCATTCAATAATGAACAAGCCACCCTCATGTACTCGCAGCAGCGATCAGGAGTTAACGAGACAACTCTTGGCCAACCTCCTGCGGGTACTCCTGGCACGGCTACTGGCGACCTTGCGCGCATCCAAGAAGGAGCGAAAAAGTTCGACTACGTTTACCAAAACGTGAAAGAGTTCGTGCAGGAGCTGATCATTGACACAGCAGTAGTAGTGCAGCAGTTCGGCCCTCGTCGTGTCGAGTATTGGGAAGTAGCCGAAGGTGGACGAATGGTTCAACAGTTCTTCGATATGCCTGTTGAGCTGATTCGCCACGGTTTGCTGATTGAGCTGAACGCCGCAGGTCAGCAACAGAACAAAGTACTCGATAGACAGAACTGGATGCAGGTTGCCACCATCTTGCAACAATACTATACCGGGATGTTGCAGCTCGCTCAAATGGGCGGAAATCAACAGCTAATACAGTATATAATCCAGAAGGGACTCGTCGCCGGAACCGAGGCAATGAGACAAGTGTTGGAAACGTTCGAAGTTAAGAACGAAGAACGCATCATCCTTAGCGAACTCCTCAAGATGGGGAGTGGAGCCACGCCTAATGCCATCGGCGGCGGAGGTCCTCAATCAGCAGCTCAGCCAAGAGCAGCAATCGGACCTGGTGGAGCTGGTGAAGAGGCGGGAATGGGCCAGCTTGCTTCAATTATTCAGACGCTTGGAGCAGCTGGTGGTAACGGAGTTCCTGGCGTTCCAAACGGCAGAAGAAGCTTTTGAGCGCCGTGGAAAACTCGAAGGTTTTCGCTTAGGCTTAGAAATACTTTCAACATTAGCTGAGAGAGGGTCACATGGCGGCACCAGTACAACCAGTTCCTACAGGGACACCTGGGTCGGGAACCCCAGTCAAGTCGGCAGCGGAATTAGCATCCCAGAGAACCCAGCCGACGAGCGACCCACCGGCCCCTCCTACTGAACCAACAGCTCCAGGAGCTGGTGTTCCGCAGGAAGAGCTTGATCGTGCGAAGCAGCTCATCGCCGCACAGGATCAAGTCATTCGTGACATGAACGCGCAGATCACGCAGCGGATGCGTGGTGTAGACGAGCGCGTGAGAAAGTTGGAAGCACCAGCACCTGACGCCGATGAACTCAATCAGGAGTTCTGGAAGAATCCAATCGGCGCGATGCAGACTCTGATTCAGGAAGAACTCAAGCGCACAGTAGGACCGCTCAATGACTTCAGAGTCCGCACGGAAGGCGCGTCAGCCTACGACAGGATGAAAGCTGGTTTGAAGGCGCAGTACGGTGACATCTGGCCTCACATCGAAGGTACGATTGACAGCTTCGTGGAGCAGGCTGTCGCAGCTGGTAACGAGGTCAACAACCAGCTTCTCGGTGTTGCAGCGTTGGCAGCGTCTGGGGCGTACTATAGAGGGCAGTTACCTGGAGTCGCGGCACCAACAACTACGCCGAGACCGACTCCTCCTCAACCTCCTACTACGGAGCCAACTGTGGTCACGCCTCCTCATCTTCGGCCAAGCGCGCCAACTGTCCCTGGAACAGAAGCAGGGACAAAGAAAGAGCGCCGCGAACTCACCGAGAACGAACGCCGTCTCGCTCGTGAGCGTGGACAGTCTCCGGAGCAATACCTCGACTGGCTGGACGTTCCGCCCGAGGAAGTTGTCAGATCACAAATCGGCAGACCGGAGAAGAAATAATGTCCATCGAACGCACAGTAGTCGATCCCTCGTCTGGTGCAGAGTTTCCCATGTCCGAGGCGATCAAGTCTGACCCGAAGGAGATCCAGAAGCTTCGCGCAGAGAAGAAAGCGAAACTCGCTCGGATTCTTGAGCGTGGAATGATCGCTGATCGTTTGACTGTCGATCTCCCACCTGAAGTTCATGGCGAATGGGTGCCGAACGACAAGTCGGAAATCTACCGCATGAAGATGCTCGGCTTCAAGATCGACGATGAGTTTGCTGTAAAGCGAGCCCTCCATGACGAGGGCGATGGGAGGTCCATTGTCGGGGACACGGTTTTCATGACCTGCGACCGTGAAACGAAGGATATTATCGACGAGATTAGGCGCGATAACTTCGAGCGGATGAACGGCAAGCCAGGGGCGACAACGAAGCGTCAGAAGGAAGAGTCGGAGTTCAAGGCTCAGAGCGAAGCAATCGGGATGCCTGTGATCGAGGAGTCAGCCTCCCGAGCAGCTCGCAAAGCAGATCTCGAAGCAGCTCTCCAGAAGGTGAACGAGGGCGTCAAGGTTCCCGCAGGAGCGACGATCATCAAGTAAGGAGGTCACCGTGGGACGTAGAATCACAGCGGCCCGTGTTCCGAATGGCGGAGTGCCTCTGGTTATCTCCGCACCATACACGACGGGCCAAACCTTTCTCCGCGGTGCGCTAGTGGTCTACACCGCCGCAGGGGAAGTCTCGGAGTGCGGTGCTGATCCCGCGTTGGTCGCTGGTGTCGCATGTGAAAACGCAGGCTCCAAGCCTGGGTTCGATGCTGCGAACAGCCCGACGGTGGTAACTGGACGGGTTCAGGAAGTCTCGATGTTCAAGGCAGATCGCAACACCATCTTCTCCATGCGTGCGGTGAGTGGCGGCACCGATCCGGTGACTCCAGCCATCACCAACATCGACGAGAAGTACGGTGTCCTCAAGACTGGCGCTGGTGAGTGGGTGCTGGACATCACCGAAGTCACAGCGTTGGTCTTCGAGATCGTCGACGTGGACATCGACAACAAGATCTTCTTCTGCAAGTTCTTGGAGGCGGTGCTCTCCACGCCGTAACAATTCAACGGCGCTCATTTTTATCAGCTAAATTTGAGCGCAGAGGAAAGGAAGTAGTAGTGGTCACACAGGGAGCATTCAACCTTCTGTTCCGTCCTGGTCTCCGACCGGACTTCCGCGACTCGTACGATGAGTACGAGCCGGAGTATCCGGTGTATCTGGCAGCGGAGACTACGGACAAAGCGGAGCAGGCCGCCACCATCATGACCGGACCGAGTAGGTTACTCGAGCGTGGTGACGGTGAGCCTGTGACCTACGAGGATGCGATCATCGGTCCCAAGGTCATGGGTGTGGACAAGGAGTTCGCCCTCGGCTTCATGATCACCCGCCGCACGGTCGAAGATGATCAGTACGGCAAGGCGAACCAAGCTGCCAAGTGGCTGGCACACGCTGCTCGGATGACATCCGAGTATCGCTCCGCAGCGCTGCTGGACGATGCCTTCGCAGGATCAGTGTTCAAGGGCATCGACGCACTCGCGCTGTGCCACACCGCGCACACGCTCATTGGGACGAGCGGCGTGACGGTCGCAAACCGGCCTGCTGCCGATGTCGGTCTCTCCATCACTGGCGTCACCGCTGTCATGGACCTCTATGGGCTCATGAAGGATGAAAACGGTGATCCGACCAAGATGTGGCCGAACAAGCTCATCATCGGCAACAACGCTGGCGACATCAACCGTGCGTGGCAGATCTTCAACTCAGCAAAAGAGCCCTTCACCGCGAACAACCAGGACAACGCGATCAAGGCTCGGATGCCGAGTATGCAGGTCGAAGTCTCGCACTTCAAGCAGTCCACGAAGTCGTATTTCTTCATCGACCAGCGGTACAACGACGCGCATTACGTCACTCGGCGCGCCGTCGAGTTCGATGACGATTTCGACTTCAACACCGACGCCGCGCTCTACAAGACCACGACCCGCTTTCTGATCTGGTTCGTGGATTGGAAGGGCTGGGTTGGGGTCAACCCCACCTGAGATAGGAGGAAGTCATGTCCTACGAAGGTGGCGACTATCAGCCTACTGCCTTTGGGTATCTTTACCAAGGGGAGCAGGAGAACGATGCGGATACGCCTGGTGGCCTCATCTTGGCGTATAACGCAGCAGCAACTCTTCTCATCGGTGATGTCGTGTTCATTTCTGCGGCATTCGCGGTGAACAAGAACAACACCCCTGCTAGCTACCAGAAGTTCGCTGGTGTTGTCGTCGGAGGTTTTCGCACTGACTACCGTGTGCTCCAGGATGACGGCGCAGTTGGTCTGCAGGCAGCGCTGGTGAACGAGGTTGTACTCGTCGGCTACCTTGGCAAATTCAAGGTTATCGCTGATGCCGCGATTGCAGCTGCTGGCCAGCTCACACAGGGCGCCACAACTGCAGGACGTGTGGATGACTCAGCTTCTGCGACGCAAGGTCAAATTATCGGCATCGCGCTCGAAGCTGCCGCGAACGCAGGAGACAAGATCCTCGCGCTGATCAATCACCGCTAGGACAGGAGGTTTCATCATATGCGTCAGGGACTTATCATTGGCGCCCGCCCAGGTTTCACAAGAGGCAAGCCGTTTCCGCGCGTTCCGCTTGGACGAGGTTCGTGGAAGATTACGTCTGAGAACTTGGTGAGTTCAAAGATTCAGATCATAGTCTTTACGAAGGTCCAAGCGGAACACGGGATCGTTGACCATCCAAAGATCATTCAGTTCAACGGGAATGGTAACGTTCCTCTGGTGCAAGGCCCAGCGGAAATATGTGCTGAAATTCTCGAGTCTGGTCAAGAGTCGTACATCAGTATCTACGCGACGAGGATGTAATGGGACTCGATGTCGAGACGATGCGCTCCAAGTTACGGAACGCGACTGGAACCGATGAAGATGATATGCCAGATGCGGAAGCAGATTTATACCTGAATCTGTCATATTGGGACGTTCTCGATCGGTTCAAGTTTCGAGAGAAAGAAGTGCTCCTCACCTTCGCTACAGCAGTTGGTGAGCGCTTCTACTCGGTTCCGTCTCCATTCGAGGCTCTGCGTAACCTCGCCATCGTTCATCCAACTTCACTGCAACACATTCCTCTGAATCGGAAAAGCGAGGATTGGTACGAGGGCAAGTACCAAGAAGGCTCTGACTCCTATGCCATACCCACAGATTATATCAGGGAAGGCTGTGGCGTTAGACTGTGGCCGACACCAGATCAGGTCTACACAATCGTCGAGCGGTACTGGACGGTATTAACGGATTTAGTGGCTGGCACTCAACCTGGACTACCACAAACCTGGCATGAGATTGTTCTCTACGGCGCTTATTGGAGAGCGTTCCTTGACCAAGGTGCATTCGACCGATCTGCAGCCACGAAGAAATTGCAGGAGAGTTTAATCAATACGTCGATTCCAATGGAAGCCAAAGAGGAGATCGACTCGCCGCGTGCAGGGTTGGAGGTCCTTCGCCGGTCTGACGACTACCTGGGGTGAACAATGGCTGACTTCGTTTTCAACATCGCAAAGGGTCGTGTAGCAGAGTTTGTGAATAGGGTCAAGTCAAACGACCCAGGAACGTCCAGACTCGTCATTATCCCGCTAGAATCATCTGGACTGGAAGCACAGTCTGCCTTGGAGGATAGCGCCAGTATTACAGAAGTTCTCGATGGCGCAACCAACGAGCAGACCACTATGGGTCGGAAGTTCTTGGCCGACGCTGACTTAGCAGCTGGTGCTGGGTCTACACCAGACAACACCAACAACAGGATGGACGTGGACATTCCAGATATTACCTGGGCTTTGGCAACAGGTAACGCTGTGGGATCTATCGTCGTCGGCTATGATCCGAACTCCAGTGCTGATTCGGCAATCATCCCGCTGACACATCATACGTTCGCTGTTACGCCTGATGGAACTGACATCGTGGCAGTCATCAATGCAGCTGGATTCTACAGAGCTGCGTAAGTGCCAAATATCAACGTTGGACAGGTTAATGAAGCTGATTCTGCGCTTAGCGTATCACCGCAGAAGCTAGTTCACGTCGGTATCGCAAGTGAGGTAGACTCAGCACATTTCGCCGTGCAGTCGTTAGCTCCAGCAGTTGAAACTGACGCGGCGTTACCGATAGAAGTAGTACAAAGCGTTTCCGAACTCTTTACTCCAGTTTTCACGGCGGAAGGATGTCCTCCCAAGGCAACTGTTGTCAAGCAGTCTTGTGAAGTAGTAATAGTAACACCGCCTGCTGGAGAAACGCCACCTGAAGTTGAGGTATTTGATCCAGATGCGTCGTCCGACCTTAGGGAGTTCCTTGCCGATTTTGATACCCCGACGCACGCTCTCGGTGCGGGCGGATCGCTGGTCAAGAGACCGGATGCGGTATCACCTGACTATCTTGTCTCTTATAGTCTCGGTCCTATTGCTCTTGGCGATGCTAACTCTGGACCAGTCAATCGAGTCTGGAAAGCTCGTGCTGACAACACTACTAACACAGTGTACGTTGCAAGAGCCAACGACGCAAATACCGCGTGGGAATCAGAAGTTGCCCTCTTCACCTATGCGGGAGTCGCGAGTGAAATTGATCTGGCCTTTGAGCAGCTTGCCAGAGCAGTAGTTTGCCTAGAAATCTCGGGTCACTTATGGCTCTATTGGTTTGATCCGCTGATTCCAGCGTTCACGTTAACGGACTTCGGAGTTGGTCGAAATCCAAGGTGCCTACTTGACAATCCTCCGGACACCACTGATTCTGACGTTTTGGTGTTCTACATCAGCGACGTTGCAGATGGTTTGGTATATCGGCAACAAAGAGATCGTTATGGGACGGAGTACAGCACGCCTATCACAGGAGTTACTGACAAGTACCTAGAAGAAGTGTTCAGGTCAACAGATTTCAGAGTTGTTGCTGTTATTTCAACTCATAATGTAGTAGCTGGACAATATTCGTTATCGCGCTTGGAGAGTACACTCTATCCCCAGATCTTGGAGCCTGAGGGATTTAGGCCAAGTCCAGATGTTATCTCAGGTATCTTGGCCTCGATTATACTCGAACACGCACTCTTCGATATTGATGAGTTCAGAGCTAACTTGCTTTCAATCCAGAGTGGTACGTTGGCTGCAATTGTCATCGACCACACTCTATTTGATGTCGATGAGTTCAAGGCAGAGGTTCCGAGTATACAGAGTGGAGTCTTGGCAGTTGTCGTCATTGAGCATACACTGTTCGATATAGATAAGTTCAAAGCAGAACTTCTGAGTATCACTGGTGGTACAATGCTAATAGTCGTGATCGAACACACTTTGTTCGACATCGACGAGTTCAAGTGTAATCTAACCTCTATCGTCAGCGGGAGCTTGGTTGCAGCATGAGATTTCATCCTCTCATCTATGTTCCGAAGACGATTGAAATTCCTGTCGAAGCACCACGCTTACGCTTCAGGGGATTCTTCACAGTTGAGTTGATCGACGCCAAGAGTGGTCTGATCAAAAGGGTACTTCATTTCGAGAATCTGATTACTAATGCTGGACTCGACAGAATTGGAGCGAACAACATTCAGCTCAGGAACATGCTCGCTTATATGGGCGTAGGAACTGGCTCAACTGCGCCAGCTAATACAGATACTGCGTTGGTAGCGGAGATCTCTCCGACAACTACTCACCGTACAAACAGTAATGGTGGGATAGTCGATGTCATCGCCTCAGGAGCATCATTCACGTATTGGTCCGTAAAAAGAGTGCGCCTCTTTTTGGAAGCGCAGGCAAATGGTAATTTGACAGAAGTAGGTTGGTTTGATGTGAACAGTGGTGGCACGATGTGGACGAGGCAATTGTTCAAGGATGGTGGTGGAACGCCTACGACAATTGTTAAAACCTCATCAGATCAGCTGAGAGTGACCTATGAACTTCGTGTGTATCCACCAACCTCAGATGTTGTGAACACTGTTACAATCTCTGGCACAATGTACACATATACGATTCGTGCATCAGAGATTGATGACCAGTCTACCTGGGGTGGAATGGGTTCTGGTATTCTAGGAATACTTGGGGACTTCACCAATACAACAAGAATAAACAGAGCTTTCGAGACTGATACCCTTGGGACTACATCTGGGTCACCAGCTGGATCACCAGCTGATGCTGACTCAACTTCGCTCAGCTCATATAGTTCAAGTAACTATTTCCTTGATTCAACATCAGTTTGGGAACCAACATCAGCGAATTTTGCAACTGGTATTGGTTCCATGAAAGTGTGGGGAGCCAATCCATCAGCAGCGCAAAACCAGATCTTCCAGGTGAGCTTTAGCCCCAAATTTGCGAAGGATAATACGAAGCGCCTAACGATTACTGAGCGTCGCTCTTGGGGTCGTTATCCGTGAGCATACCGACTCCTGGCTGGCTTTCATTTACTACAAATCAGCCAGCGATTTCGGCACCGTTGCCTGTTGTAAACGTTATCTCGTATGGAGATGGTGCTCAAGGAACATACACGACACCATCAGAAGAACCAACAATCGTAGTTTCTAGAGTAGAAGGTGTTCCACCAGCTATCGAGGCTCAGGCTGGACTAATCGGAAACACCTATGGTTTCAGTGTTGAGATTCAAATAGCTGAAGCTTACTCAGTGGCTTTAATCGACAGTGTTGATCCTGCGGATAAAACGCAGGTCATAGAAGATACTGTTGATGAGCCGAAAGTAATCGAGCCTTGTGGTGATCTCGCTCCTCTTGGTGCAGAGTTCACTTGCGAGTTTGATGGTGGCTGGATTCTCGATGGAACGTACTTCTTGGACGGCTCGAAGTTTCTCGGAGTGTTTTGATGCCTGCTCTAGAGTACGCGAGATATACTGAACGTGCGACTGGCGAAGGTCATCCCACAAGGGAAGACACTATCAATCGTGCGCTCAAGCAGCTCATAGCACAATCAGGACTTTCGCCGGACGATCCAGACGTAGCGTTTGCGAATCCTTTAGGACTCGCTACTGAAATCGCAGATAGGATCGCAGCTGATGTGGCGCTTGGTGCAGCAAAGCAAAACATCATCGTTCGTGGCGATGTTCAGGTTGTTACTGGGTCTATTGTTTCTGGTGTGGAGAATACGGGAACAGCTGCACTTGGTAAACGGAGCGATCTCCTTGCTGTAACTGTGACAAAGAAGTGCAGGCTTCGCCTGTATTATACATCAGCAGCTCGGACGGCGGATTCTTCGCGTCCAGTTGGTACGGACCCAGCGACAGCCTCTGGTCTCCTTTGTGAACTCGTGTTCACGGTGGGAACTGGATTGACGCTGAAATTGTCTCCACTCCCAGCACTGAACAACATGGACACAGTTCCAGCAGCTGACATTTATTACGCAATTCGCAATGATGATACTGATGGCGTAATCACCATCACATTTACGCGCATCCTCCTGGAGCCGTAATGGCGACGAGATTCGACAGCACCTTGCAGATGTCAAACAGCACTGACGCTCTGTTCAGGGCTTGGGCACAGTTCATCCATGATACGTTAATCTCGACAGGCGGATGGGTTGACCCAGGTGACACAGGGCAGTTGACTATCTCTGGTGCAACCAAGCCAGTAGCGATCAACACGAAAGTCGGCTATCGCATGTATCGGATGGCTGACTCACTCCAAGGTAGTTTCCCAGTTTTCATGCGCCTCGATTATGGCTCTGGTACTACAGGAGCTGGCCTTGAACCTGGCGTGTGGGTTACTATCGGCACTGGATCAAATGGCTCCGGTACGATTACTGGAATCACCTATGATGGTGGTTCCGTGACACAGGCTACATTTCGTCCCGGCGGAAACGCAACAAGTGCATGTAACTCCTATGGCTCCGCTGATACAAGCCGAATTCAGCTGTTAATGTTTGTTCGTGCTGCAGCCATTGACATGATGGCCTTCTCGTTGGAGCGGACAAAAGATGCCAGTGGTAATGATACTGGGGATGGCTTGTTAATGTTCTCGGAGCAGCCTGGCAGCATTGGTCAGCTCAATAAGTGCAATTACATCGTGCGTGCCGGAGGTTCACAGCCTCCAGTTGAAAATGGATTATCGTTTGTCATATCGAACCAAGCCACAAGTGCATTTACTGGCGATGTAGGAGTAGGTATTCCTATATTGTTCAAAGGCATAGCACAGCAACCAGGCACTGGAATCATTGTAACTAATTCAGGTGACTTTTTGGCACAGGCGGTGCCCAGTCTTTCGCTTTACGGGTCGTCGCGCACTTACCAGCTTTGTGATAGTAGTACTCAGCCAGTAGCAGTTACAACGGGCAACGGGGCTGTTGCGACGCGATCTAATACTCGCGTTGGAATAAGGTATGACTAATGGCAAACTCGATCAACTTCGTATTGGTACCATGCAAACTTGGTCCACAGCTTGCTATTACGAATCAAGTTGATTCTGCTGCGTTCTTTCGTCTCAGACCAGCTCTGGTTAGCGATAGCAGTGGTGCACCAGTTCCAACAGAGGGGCAGATTTACCCGAGGGGTCAAGGATGATTCTCCAAGAAACTAAGGTAGAAATCTTGTGGACAGTTATTCAGTGGGGGTTCACAATCATATCAACTATAGTAGCATCAGTTGCAATGTTCATCTTACGTAACCTGATGACTTCTCGTGATATACATGCGCAGAAAATTCAGGAGGGCGCAACCAATGTCGCGTGGTTAATGAAGCAGATGGATCGTCAACACGAAGAGAATCTTGGACGCTTTACAGAAGTTCTCCGTAGGTTAGATCAGCGAAGTCAACCAAGAGGAGGTGGTTATGGCACTCGGCAAGAATGAAAGTGATATTGGACCAGCATATGTATTGCTGGCAATCATTCTCTGTGTAATCATCGGCGCTGTGCTGGTCATCAGTCGAGTCAGTGGTCACAGTGACACGAGGATGGAAGTGATCGAAGTTGTAGCCATCCTTCTTCTTGTCCTTGCACTTGTGCGTCCGAAGCCGTTTGATGATGTTGTGAAACACGTAGCAGATTGGCTTCCGTTCTTGAAGTTCTCGAAGCCTCCGGAGGGCTGATGCCAGCGTTCGGTCCGGCCTCGTTAAAACAGTTGGAGACGTGCGACGAGCGTTTACAACGCTTGTTCAACGAGGTCATCAAGCATTGGGATTGTACAATAGTTCAGGGAAAGAGAACAGAAAGTGAAGAGGCTCAGCATTTAGCTGATGGAACGAGTCACACCAATCACTCCAAGCATGTCTATCCGATTGGTGCTCCATCACTCGCAGCAGACGTTGCTCCATATCCCATCGTCTGGGGTGACACCAAGAGATTCTACGCGTTCGGAGGCTTCGTTGTGGGAATCTCAACGCAGCTTGGTATCAAGATCAGATGGGGTGGAGACTGGGACTCTGACCGTGATTTGAACGACCAGAAGTTCAACGATTTACCACACTTCGAGTTGGTGGAGGAAAAGTGAAGAAATTGATTTTCGTGGCGCTTCTTTTAATTCTCCCGCTTTCGTCGGGACGCGCCCAGACAGGAACAAAGCTTGACTCTGTGTGGGTCGAGCACTGCTTCAGGACATCAGCATTCAGCGGAACCAGTACCATTACGAAGCCTCCTCCGGGAAGCAATCCTGCTTGTGACACAGCCAGGATTTATCCTCCGCTACCTCCACCGACTGTAACCAGTGTAACGGTTACTCCGGAGTCTGTTGCTGTTGATACTGGAGGAACAGCTACATTCGTAGCGAAGGCCACATGGTCTGATGGCTTGAATCACGGAACTGCATTTCTCTCGTTTGGTGGCGCTGGTGGCATGACCATCATCGACTCCGTGTCTGGTCAGTTCATCTACAAAGCTGGTCCAACTCCAGGAGTGTTCCAGGTTGGTGCGATTGCAGGCGAGAAGTCAGACACGTCGTATGTGACGGTCAAGACACCGCCGTTGACTGGTTGTAAGGTGTCTACGAGCCCTGCATACACGCTATGCGCACCCATCAACGCGATGATCTCGTCACAAACAGATTCGACGAAGATCAAGGTCTCATGGACGAACAACGCCAATACCACTGGGGCTACGTCTCTGGAACTTCAGCGATCGAATTCAGCAACAGGTTCGTTTGCTACAGTAGCAACACTCTCACCAACAGCTACGAGTTCGATTCGATCAGGAATCGCGAGCGGCGTGACATACTGCTACCGCATCCGAGCGCGCTTCGATAAATCTGGATTCACCTCTGCGGTCAGTGCATGGTCTGCTCCGATTCCGTGCTATACCGCAGGTCAAGGACCAGTTGGTGCTGCTGCTGTTGATTCCGTGCTCCTGAGTCCCACAGCAGCTGTGTTCGACACACTCAATCCAATCGGTGTTACCTACACCTTGTCTGGTATCATCGAGAAAGCCAAGATAGGTAGATCGGCAGTTGGTGCTGCAACATGGGCTGGTTTGCAATTCTGTACCTTCGTTCGTGATTCGGCAACTAAGACTTGGGGCCGCGTTCCGAACGATACCAACGTAGTTAGGTGCAACAGTCTTTTTGCTGTGATACCACTGCTGCCGAAGAAGGTGGCTGCGGTGATTCCGAATACGAAACAGATTCGTGTCTTTTTTGATAGCGTGGGGATGGAAGGCGGAACGTTCGCCGTGATTCCCAAGGTTAGTCTCATTCGATGATCCGTCGTGCTATCTTAGACTTCAGAATTCTTGAGGTCTTCACTTATATCGCAGTAGCGATACTTTTTGCTTGGAGTGAGATTCAATGGCGAAGAAGAAAAACGAGCAAAAGAAAAAGAAGGGGACTTTCGGTAAAAAAGGGCCGACGCCAGCCAATGCGCCGCACCTTCCACGAAACATGAACCGAGGGAATGGCGTAAAGGGTAGACCAGCGATATACAAGACGGTCTCGTAATGTTTGTACGTCAATTACGACTCTCGATCCTTCGAGAGATGAGAGAACTTGAAGAAGCAATCTTAGTAATCGTCAAGGAACGAGGAGAGGAGAAAAGTCTCTACGATGCCGAGGCGAGACGAAAGAGACGCAGACACAAGGGGCTTTCCGGTCTCCTCTGGCGTGATGGCCGAGCGGTCCTCGCGTACGTCAACAGAATTAGAAAAGAAGATCGTGCCGGAGAGGATCACGCACGAGAGGATTATAGAGTCTCCGGAGACGAGATTAGTCCTCGACAAAAGATTCGAGGGGCGCATCAAGGCAGGAGAGGTCACGCCGTCCGTGCTAAACTTAGAGCACTGGACGTGCCAAAACACAGGAGCCATAACGGTAACGGACTTCCTGAACGGGCAGCCCGCACAGCATTTATACATCCTTGGAGACGGGAACACGACCCTCCAGCACGGAACTAACATCTTCCTGCTTGGTGGCGTGAACCTGCTTCTTGCAGCGAATAAAGTGTACCAACTTCTCCGCTTGAATGGCAAGTGGTATCAGGTGGGAACCTGATCTTTAGCGAGTAAATACGGAGCTTGAGACATGGCGTTTACACGCGGCTGGAACAATGCCACTCCCCCAGGTACACGGGCGGCGAAGCAGATTGACGATGCAATCCGAGAATTGAAGGTTGACCTCTCGGAACGCCTTCTTGCAAAACTCTTCAGCGCACTGCCAAACGACACGGTTGAGGCTAACCTTGTTGTTCGTCCAGAGATTCTTGGAAATGTAACGGCGAGAAAGCTCGTCTTTGGTCCTCAAGGATTCCAGTCGCTGAACGATGAGGATGATACTGTTGTCACGGAGGAATCGTTCAGATCTGACAACGAAGCTGGTAAGCATGCTTGCATGGCGCTTAAGATTCCAACTGGCGTCACCATTACCTTATTTGAAGCTACACTTAGCGCAGTAGCTGGAAGCGTGCAGTGTGAGCTTTATAAAGTGAACCTCACGACCGGAGCGAAGACTTCAATCTCGACTGTCACGCGCTCCGGTACAAGTCCAGGTATTGCCTCAAGTGCAGCGTTGTCAGAAGCTGTGGATGGTAGTGCTCACTACGGAGTGAGGCTCATTGCACCAGGACAGTTTGTATCCTGTTACGGTATTCGTATCACTGTTACCGTTCCAGACTGTCGGAGCGCTTCATGAACTATAAGAACGCCCGTCCATACTCGCAACCGAACGCGGTGTATAATCCGATTCTATCTCGGATTCCCCCACTGCCTGGGAAGAGTAAGTTCATTGAGGCGCGTGTCAACCAGGGCATGATTACCATGCTCGACCCTGCTGACATTCCTCCAGGAGCACTTCAGCTCTGCAGGAACGCACGCTGCAGATTTGACAGGACAACTCGGAGACCAGGAACCAAGCTCCTGACGCCAACTAAACCGAACTCCAACAGAGTACTCGGAACCTTCTTCTTTAAGAAAAATGATGGTAGCACATTCTTCTTTCGTTTCACGCCAACTACGATTCATTTTCGAGATGGCGGTTCTTGGACTCCTATCACTGCTGGTGTTGGTGCTACTCTTACCGGAGGTGCTACTGACCGCTTCCAGGCGGTTGTGGCGTTTGATCGTTTCATCTACACGAATGGAGTAGATATACTTCATTACGTTGACGTTACCGATAACAAGTTCAAGAAGCTCGGTAACGCACCATCGTATAAGTATATCACCGCCTTCTTCAATCGTGTTGTCGGCGCAAACAGAACAGGGCTTCTGGCTGATGCTACGCAAGTTGGATGGTCCGCAGAAGGTGGAATCACAGGAGTTGGGCTCGATGAGTGGGACCCTCTCGTTGATGAAACGGCAGGATCGAGTCCTCTAGTAGATTCACCGTCAGATCGCGCTGACTACATCAGTGGTCTCTTCGGCTTCACCAATGTAATGATCGTATTGCGTGAGCAGTCAGTGTGGTTGGCGACAAAGCAGCCGATTCCAACGAACCCGTTTTTCTTCTATACTGCGTTTCCTGGACTCGGTTCTAACTGCCCAGAGTCAGCGGTTATCACACTGAATGGTATAACCTGGGTAGATCAGCGTTCTGGATCGGTATGGTTCTATGAACCTGGAGGCAAACCAGAACCGATTGGGCGTTCCATCGAGCGAGATTTGATGCGTGGTCTGGATGATCCAAGTCAGGTCTTCGCGTCGTATGCGCCTATCGAGCAAGAGTATACAGTTTGTATTCCACAAGTCAGCGGAGCTTTTGTCACAGCCTGGACATTCAACTTTCGCACCAACGCATGGGCTCGTGATGAGTATGAAGCCATTAGCTCGATTGATGATGTGGACCTCTCGGAATCAATCATCACCATCGATGACCTCGGTGATATTCCGATTGACCAACTCAATCCTGCGCCTGGTGGTACGATTGATGATCTCTCTCCGGCATCGCCGATCATTCCTGTTCGGACGTTCGGAAGGACGGATGGGGAAATCATCATCGAGAACCCGAACCCTGATCCGCTGAATAACGAGACAGATACAGACCCGGTCTTCCCGAGTGATCCGCTGTCTACTGGCGTCTACACAACGGAATTGATTTCTAAGTCTTACACGATGCCAACAGATGACATCTACATCGCGGAGATCAGAATTGAATTGGTTCCTCGTCGTGCTGGTGATCTGACATTGACTTACTCTAAGGATGGAGGTGAGACATTCTCGGCGGCATCTAAGACTCGTGTGATCGCATCTGCCGAGCTTGATAAGCCACGAGTATTTAAGTGGGTGAAACAGATAAAGGCACGACGGTTTGCATGGCGACTGGTCACTCAGGCTGGCCAGTGTGACATCATCGGTTACGAAGTTCACGTCTATAAGTCTGGAGAATCTAAGCAGTGACGGAACCAATCCCAGTTCTTTCGGCCATCTGTGCCGAGCCCGAGGGCGAAGTCGAACGCTTTGTGTACCCTATGTTCTTGACTCCCGAGAATCTCAAGTTGTTCTGGGAGAAATCCAGGAACTTCAAGTACATCTTCGACAACAGTGTAAACGGAGATTTCAAGAGGTTCTGCGAGCTGTTTCTCTACGCTGGGCCAGCTGGAGAACTCTGCTCCAATGGTCTGTTCTGGGTCGTGGATGATTGGGTCGGCATCTTTTACATGACCAGGATCATCCCAGGTCAAGATGCAGAAGTTCATTATACATTCTTCGACCGGAGACACAGAGGACGACAAGAGCTATCTAGGGAGATGCTCAAGTACGTCTTCAGAAAATACAACTTCCGTCGATTAACAGTCGAGATTCCTCTCTATGCCTCGCGACACACGTTTGACTTTGTAGTGTCAATGGGATTTAAGAAAGAGGGACGGCGACGGAAGGCAATCTGGCACAATGATGACTGGTTCGACGTAGCATCGTTTGGTATCCTGAAGGAAGAAGCACTCAACGGAGCTGCCGATGACAGCCAAAACGAAGGAGTTGGGGGGAGGGCCAGCAACAGGGTTGGCTGACTCTTATGTCAGCGCCTTGCAATCTCTCATCAACGGCGGAGGAATGGGCACGGCAGGTTCTCCGAACGCTGGCGGCTCTACGATGGGAGTGATGCAAGTCCTTCAGGGATTACTCAATCCCAACGGACAGCAAGGTAAGGCGATTCAGGACATCATCTCGAAACAGGGCGAGCGAGATGTGAACTCACTTCGCTCAAGGTTCGGAGCTGGTGGTGGAACGGCATATGGAACGCCTGCTGCGTTCGGAGAGTCGTTGCTTCGCTCTGAGACAGCACCAAAACTGACAACTGCCTTGGGGCAGCTTCAGTTATCTGCTGCGTTACCTCTGCTCGCACAGTTCGGTGATCTCTCGAAGTTGGGAATCGCTCCGAGACAGTTGGTGCAGCAGAAGACTGGGTTTGGGCAAGCCTTGGGAGCTGTTACAGGACTTGCTGGCGCAGCCGCTCCATTCTTCACTGGTGGATTTGGCGGCGGAATCCCAGGAGCACCTTCCGGCGATATTGCGACAGGAGGGGTCACGAATCCCAACGTATATGGTGGTCAACCACTCAACTTCGGTCAGGCAGCACAGAACTGGAACTTCTTCCCCGGCTCCAATTACCAGTTTGGTGGCACTGGAATGGGTAATCCATCTCTCGCCGGTTACATCGGAGCTTGACGATGACTATTCCATTCGTTGGCGGCGACGTAGGAGAGGACCTTGGCAAGCTTGCATCTGCCATCGGAAACCTGATTCAGCCAAACGCGCAGTTTAATCAGCAGGCAAAGCTACTCTTCTTGCAGAAGCCTGAGCTGATGCAGAAGATGGTCGATGTCGAGAAGGCCAACCCAGGAACGCTGAAGGCGTTTGGCTTTAACGAGCGTGCAACGGATCTGCTGTCCGGAATGCAGGAGTCCATTGCTGGTATGAAGGAGCGTGTGCTTCAGCCTGGAACCGAGGAAGCTCTCACGAAGCCAGGAGCAGCGCGCCGCGAAGCTGTCTCGCGTGAAGCGACAGGATTGACGGAAGGTCAAGTAGCCACTGATACTCTCGCCAAGTGGATGAGTACTGGTGGTGTAGATCTTCTCCAAAAAGACCCCGTTGCTTTTCAACGTGCAGTCAGAGAGAAACTTGGCCTTCCAACCGGCATCAAAGCAGCTGAGGAGACAGCACAACTCGCAGCCTTCAAACGTGGCGCGACGCTAAAGAACGAGACACCTACTTCGCTTGCTGATAAGGTCGTGGCTGGTACGATCAGCATTGCTGACCTCTCTGGTGGTGTCGTGAATCCAGAGACAGAGGCTGGAACGAAGTTCGCGCTGCACATGATTGCACAGAATAAAGAAGAAGAGATGAGAATGCGTTTGCTCAGAGCTGGTAAGAAGCTAGACGACTGGCAGGCACGCGCACGTTTCGGTGTTGCTTCCGATCTCACTCGTCTTTCCGGTGGCTCTGTTCCCTTCTCTGCTTTCTACCAGAAGCTCTGGGGCGAGCAGTACGAGGGTGGTCCACCCCCGTCTGACGAGGACATGAAGCAAGCTGAACAGTTCTTGAAAGACACTGGAGCTGACAAAGGCATCCAGCGTAAACAACGGCTTTGGAGAACTATCTCCCCTGTTCTAGATGCTGTGAACAATCCCAAAAAGGACGTTAAGGTTCGTCCCGAGAACGCGCAGAAAGCTGCTGCTGACATTAACGCGGCGCTCAAGGAAAGTGGTGATACTACATGGACCGCAGTTGCTCAGGGTCCTGGTTGGGCTTGGGAATTGCCGCCATACCACAAGACTCGCATCTTGTTCCAGGATAAACAAGGTAACATCACACCAGATCCGAGTGTGCTGTTGTCGAGCACACCGAATCCGTTTACGCAGGATGGACGTGCTGTGGCTGACAGTCAGTTAACTCCTGTGATGCGTCAGAAAGGAGCATGGTTGAATTCACTCTCTGATGATGCAAAGGAGGCGGAAGCAACTCGGATGTATACGGCAGAACGGGCTCGTGGTGGAGACGGATCGACCACTACCAGAACCTTGCAAGGTGCTGGACTTACAGACTACATTGAAGCACAAGGGCCTGACAGCACGAGCGAAGAGGAGGAGTAATGCAAGATCCTCGCGATCCACAATCTCCCGTTTCCGATGATGATCTCTTCGGACCCTCGGGTACCTCTTCTTTAACGGCTAAACCCGAGATTCCAACTAATCAATCTCCCGTCTCTGACGATGATCTGTTCGGTGGATCTGTAGCACATACGACCGCCAATAAATTGATTGGAAGCATGGGTGAACCAACACAACTTCCATCGTTTGGCGGTGTTGCTCAGTTCACGGCGGATGAAACAAAGGCGGTTCCTGAAGCTAGACCAGCACCGCTGGAACCATTGCCGGAGGGTCCTCAACGTGACATTCTACCTGGGGAATCACGTCGTCAATATCTCGAACGCAAGCGTGGGGAGTATCAGGGGTCGGCGGAGCAGATACGCGCTCAAGAGCTGGCGACGCGCTCTACGATCAGTCCTATCTCAGAAGACTGGAAGGATCGCATCCAAGGCAAGCTCCTTAACATGCGCTTGTTCACGAATAGGAGCTTAGTTGAATTCGATCAGTCAGATGATTCAGGCTTCGGTGTCGGTGCTCCAGCTGCGCATCCGATTGAGACTGCGAAGAGCTTAGTCTTAGGGATTCCACACTTCTTCTATAACCTCGTGGCGCAACCTGTCTCGTTGGTTATGGATAAGACTACGCCAGGAGGTTTCCTACTTCCGGAGGAGAAAGAGCAGTACACGAGGGAGACTGTTGCTAACGTCGCAGGTCTACTCGTTGGCGGTGCAATGGGCAGGATCTCGGCGGAGATGCGAGTTGGTCGTGAGTTTCTCCGTGCTGGAGCACGAGAGACGATGACCGACGCGGAGCTGAATATTCTCCGTACCACGCTTCCTCGCGCTGTGCAAGTAGAGAACACAGTGCTTGGGAAAGTAGTTACTGGTATTCATGAGGGTGCCGCTGGTGGTGCTGTCATGGGATTCCTCTCAGGTACTGATAACAAGGAGCGCCGTGATCTAGCTGCCTCATATGCTCTGATGGCGATTCCCGCTGGGTTAGCTTTCGAGGCAATCAAGGGAGCCAATAAGACTAGCCTTGGTCCGATCGCTGATGCAGCAGCTCAGGCTCAGGATTTATCACTGATTAGACAGAATCAATACACAGAAGGAGTGAATATAAGAAGAGCAAACGAATCATTCTACAACATGGCGACGAGTAAAGACTTGGCTACTGCTGCGATTCGCACAGCCAGAAATTTGAATGAGGGTGCCGTCATTCCAGCTCTGACGACTGATCGTATTAGAACAATGGCGTTGGCAGAAGCTGAGCACGGCGACTTCATCACGCATAAACGCTCTGATGGTCTGTATGACATCATGGTGAATCCGCCCACCGATCTACAGTCAAAGGCGTTCTTTGAGGTATCTGGCTTCCTACCAGAACAACCAGTCCATTTCCTCGGAAACGAGTATACATACGAACGTCCGGTTCTAAGCTCCAAGGGTAATCTCGAAGGACATATCATCAAGGACGCACACGGCGCAGAAGTCGAGGTAGGACTCGATCATCTTCGTCGCGGCTTCGATGTGATGGCGAATCCCTTTGAGATTACGAAGGAAGATGTTAAGAGAGGACTGTATGAGGACTTCAGGAAGTTCATTCGTCTGCGAACTCCTGAAGGTGCTGATGGTCCAGTCAACAGAACTTTTCGACAGTTGGTCGAGGAATATGCGAGCACGAAACATGAACAGCCAGAGAACCTCCCAGGACTCTTCAAGTTTCTCGGTGATCGCTACGGAGAAGAACTTAGGAATCAGTCACTATCACCGAACGAACGTATTGCTTACGAGGGCATGGTTGCAGAGGCTCGCAGCTATCCTAAAGAACTCGCCGGTGAACTCTCTCAACTGGCAACCACAAACGGTATGTATGTCGAGAGAGCGAACGGCTCTATTTTTGTCAGAGATGCGCAGACTGGAACGCAACTCGGACACTTCCTAACTTCGGAGGAAGCCAAGAATTTCGTTAACACAGCTGATCAAGCGATGGGCACTGACTTGATCGGTGACAACGGTGTGCCTCCTGGTGTGGCTAAGGGACTGATTGCTCCCCAGCCTGATCCCAATGGTCCTCACACCTCGACCTTCAATTACCAGAAAGATGGTCCACTTGCGCAGTTTCGTCACTGGTTCAATACCACTCTACCGGGAAGACTGGTTACTAAACCGCGAGAGGTGATGATCGCGCTTGACTCTCAGCTAGGTACGCAGTTCAATTCGCAAGTCTGGCATCCTCTACAGGAAGCGTTCCGTCGCAAGTATGCTTTCATGCACGAGGATATGCGGCGCATCGCTGGGATTTCGCGGCTCGCAAAAGGATTGAAGCCTGACCAGTACGATGCCATTACTTCTGCTCTCGAAACGCGATCAGCTGAAGAGATGGTGAAGGCTGGAACTGGACTATTCAAGCGTGGATTCACAGACAAAGAGATTGCTGGCGCACGTTGGTTTGCTGATCATCAGATTGACGTGAAGAAAGCGTTTGCTTACTATCGCGGTCTCAAGAATCTCGAGCGTCGGATGGGAGATACTGGTCCACGAGTTGACGAAGCAGTTAAGAGACTGCAAGTCAACTTGAACATGGACGAGAATCATCTTGAAGCTGCTCGTGTTCTCGGTCGCGTCTTAGCGATTAATAAGCCTGGTGAGCTTTCTATCTATGGCATCGTCAGACTCGCGGACGCGATTGCTGGTGGAACGCTAGAGCCTGAAGCGTACATGCAGCGCGAGAAGTTCACGCCTCAACAGAGAAAGGTGTACGACGAGCTGAAGTCATACTATAAGCAAATTGCACCGAAGTTCAACATTCCTGAGGAGCAACAGCTTCAGGGTTATATGCCACACCTCCGAATCTACAAGGATGATGTGATCTTTGTAGGTCGGGATAATGCGCCGGTTTTCACATCAGAGCTATTGCGAACCGGAGAAATGGACGAGTTCGATCGTGATCCGATCAATGTAGCAGTTCGCTACACGAATTCTGGCTATAACAATCTGTACACCAAACAGGCACTTGAGAAAGCATACGATTATGTAAACGAAGCTACTGCGCGCCTGCCTGAGCGTGAGATGATTCGCAAGATCATCGTCAATGATTACATTGATCAGCTTCGTGGAGTGCCACACGATACATCCAAGTGGGCGCAGAAGACACTCAATGGAATGCTCGAACGGCTCGGGGTCAAGAGTTCTGTGGACACGAGAAGAGATCTAGTTAACACGTTCTTGTCTCTCACGTCATCTGCGACCATTGGCTTCCGTCCGATGCAAGGAATCAGAGATTTTCATAATCTTATTTCCTTGTATTACTCGCGGTTCGGTGAGCGTCGGACAGCAGCCATGCTCACACAAATGGCGAGAGTAACGCCGGACGATCTGAAAGCTGCGAAGATCATCAAGGAAGTTGTGCCTGGAGAAAGTACAGGTGCTGCGCTTACGAGAGAAGGTCAGATACCAACGATGGGAGCCATTAACATCGTAACTCCACAGGAACGTCTTGCTAACTCGATTTCAGGACGGACGCAGCCAGTTCGTGAGTTCATTCAGAAAACGGGTGAGGCAGGAATCAAGTGGGGGCTACAGCACACGATCTACCAGTGGGCACACTCCGCAGTGTACTTAGAGACGTATACTCGTGCCTTGAAGGAGATTGGTAAGATGGAGGGAGGATCGTATGGAGCAGGTGACGCCGCGAAAGTTAAGGCTTACGATAAACTGTTCATGAACTCCTACGATCCACCAGTTCAGCAGTTCTTCGATCAGCTAGTTAGGGAGGGGCGTTTCAGGGAAGCGGCTGATTTCCTAGGAAAGGCCACATCATACGAGACAGTTTCTGTATTTGGCCTAGCAAATCATCCCCTGGGCTGGGGAACAAATACAGGACGCATATTAGGACAATTTGGGTCCTGGCCTGTATGGGCACGCTCGCAGCTAATGCGTCTTGCGAGTAGAGGAACTGCGCGAGAACGAGCTGGCGTGATGACGAGATTTGCAATGACCCAATCAAGTCTAGCACTTGCTTCAGCCGCGCTGGGTCTAAATCTATCGTCGTGGTATCTTGTTCCCGGCGCGCTTGGTTTTCGCGGAGGTCCTGCAGCAGGTCTAATAGGAACGGGACAACAATATCTGTCGGGCTCCGATAAGCAGCAGGCTGAAGCGAAAGCTCAGCTCTTGAAGGCTCCGATGCTGACTGTTCCTGGGTCATATCTGATCCGTGATATTTATGAGGGTGCTGACATCATGATAAACGGTGGCGATCCTGTCGGTGCCTTTTTCAGGAGCTTCGGGATTCGCCAGACTGAGTAGACGCAGCTTTTGGAAAGGAGTAAACAAGTTTTGTTTTCCCTTGGTTGTAGGGATCTTCTTCGTCCACGTACATCTTGATTTTCCCCATATCAATCAACCCTTGAATCAACTCTTCAAGCTTTCTTGGATCAGCTGATTGATAAAAGTTTGCTTTGAGGTCTCGCTTCGTCACTTCTCTCCGCCGCGCAATCCATTCCAACATCCTGTTCATGTCTACGGCGTAAGGGTTCTTGCCGATATTCGAGAACGTCCGTGGCATCTTCTGTTCGAGATCGTCCAAGATAGCGATAGCTCCATCGAAATCATCCTTAGTAAGCACAAGCTCATCAGAGTAAGCAAGATGGAGTAGCATTGCGAGCTTGTGGACGTGAGCTGGTTTGCGCTCCATGTATCCGCGCATTCTGTAATTCTCACCAATCGAACCTGCCTTTCTAGCGACTTCCCGATACCACGCCTCCATGTATTCCTCTGTTTCAGAAGATTCAATCTCGAAGTCTCCTGCCACATCCTTCGCTAGGTGAAGTAGATCGTCAATCAGATCGAGACGCATTTGCTTCATACGCTCGTAGTCAAGTCCCAGCTTGTTATAATAGAGCTGGCGACGACGCACTTCTTCCTCAAACACGAAGATAACACGAGACGCAAATCCTCCCCCGATGACATGCTCCGGCATATTATTCGAGATCCAGTCAGGGGTAGTACAGGCCAAAAGATTAACACAGGGCTTCTCAGCAAAATCCAACCCGCGGCCAAGGGTTTCCACCGAGACATCCCTATTGGCATCGAAAAGATGCGTGAGTACATCGTACATATCGAATCCGCTTTTTTGTATGAACATCGCGAATTCGCTCGAAAAGATGCTCAGAGAGGAGTCATCAATCTCTGAGAGTTTCTTCAACAAATTTTCTTTAGTGATTGAAGTTGCGACCCGTTCTACGACTGGAATTTCACTGAGCAGATCTTCACTGTAGTTCGCAGACGTTGACTTTCGAGGGCCGCCGGGAGGACCAACGAAAACTATGTATAGCGTAGGACTCACTTCCCAACCACCAAGTAGTTTCTTAGGCACCCTCACTCGGCGTTTCAACACTGACGCCATGGTGAAGAGTCCCGCCCACAGATGATATGATTCCGGCGCTTCTGACCTCGGGAGACTCCAGTCTCTGAATGTCAGCAGCCAGTTGTCGCACTTTCTTTGGTTCGACATTTGCCCAGGTGAGTAAGGCTTTCATACTGTGATACACGATGATGTGGTGTTGGAGCGCGTATTCGACTTCACGATCTGCGCCGCTGGATTCACCTGGAATCCTATAGAGTGCGTGACACGCGGTAATGAACCCCTGAGTTACCATCATCCACTGCTCGTAAGTCTGTGGGTGGATGATGTCGATATGAGTGTACAGGTGTGGAACAAACGGAAGCTGTTCGCACTTTAACAAGATGCCAGCAGCATCATAAGCACGACGCAGGTTCCGTTCATATGATGGTCCACTCGTCATAGGACCTGACACGAAAATTCGCATGGTAATATAACACTTTCCACGGAGGAAGTCAAGGCTTATTAGCTTTCACAAAGCGGCTCCACTCGGCTTCGCGTCTATCATAATCATCACGTCCTTTATTGTAACCAGCGCGATACGCTTGTTGAACTACATCATCCCATCGGCCAAAACGTATCCACAGCTCAAACTGTTTCCACCATGCAAAGAGCTTGTTGAATGGAATCCAGATGAACAGCAACGCATCTCGATCCCAGTCATGCCATGCGTAACCGAATGGAAACGGAATGACTGTTCCCTGCATCTCTCGTGTGCGCCAGAACCAAGGCTTAAGCCGCGAACTTGATATCGTACGAGCCCACTTCACGATGTTGTTCTTCAAGCTCGCCCCAGCGGACGCCAATTTCACAGTCAACGGGGATAGTAAATTCTTCATCGTTGATGACCATTGGACGGAGTAGAAGTCTGTGAACCTGTTCGCAGATCTCAGCTGTGATTGCGTCATCGACCTCGAACAGGATACTGTCGTGGGACTGATTGATGATGCTGATAATTCCAGTTTGCACAAACTGCTTATCGACTACGATCAATCCTCCTTCGACTCCTACTTCATCTTGCACGGCGCCGTTCAGGTGATCCGCTACCGTTGACTGTGGGACATGGGCTGTGGCTTCTTTGAAGAGTTCGTTTCCCCAGGGTGCGAAGAAATATCTAATTCGACCATAAGGCGTGCGGAGAGTATGTGTTTGCGAGAGCTGATACTCAATTTCACGCCACCAGCCTTGTATATCATAGTAGTCGTGCCATGCTTGGTAAAAGACCTTCGACTCCGCATGAGTAACTGTAACAAATGGAGGTTTGTCGGAATCCTTGTTAATGACTTCGCAAGCTCTTCCAGGACCCATGCGATATGCTGTTGCGTGATTGTATCGCTTTCCGACGTATCTGGCAGTCTTTTGGTCATTTTTGGGCATCCCATCCCATTTGTCGTCGGAATACTTGAAGAGAGCTTCCTTGGCCGTCTGCTTGTGAAGGTCGCCGAAATGCAGAGCTTGCTTCATGTTCTGCTCATTAGCAAGATATGCGACGACCCAACTTTCTGCCTGAGCGAGGTCGAAGAGTACAAGCCGCTTGCCAGGCGGTGCGATGACCATGCTACGAATTGGTATCTTCTCGATCCCCTTCGTTCGCTCAGGCATTTTCTTATTATCGCTCACGCCGACGGCGACGGCGCAACTCGTAGATCAGGCCGAGCAATACCACGGCGCCTCCGACAGGTAATGCCCAGGTCGCGACCAGTTCGTTTATCGACGGCATACGGCCACCGTTCTCCACCACCACGCTGTGAGTCCGAAGAATCCAGCGACCGCACCGACGAACCCGACACCGGAGCCAGCCAACCCAGCGAGCCCGATGGCGATTCCAAACGGCCCGAGGAAACATTCTGGGTCACCTCCGTAGTAGCGACCCTGTGCATTGCTCCTTGGTGGCATCATTGTGCTGGTTAGCAGCAAGCCAATCAAGGCCCACAGCCAGATTTTACGAGACATTTTGCACCTCTTTTTTGTCGAGGTTATACTGCTACCGCTTCTTCTGTCTCCTTCTCTTCATCTACCTCCAATTCGAGATCCTCCTTTTCGCATTCGAGAATGTATGGTAGAACAGACTTCATGAGTTCATTATCCTCGTAATTCTTAAGTTCAAACACCTCCCGAGGAAACGTCTGCGCATTAGCTCCTGTACCATCAAAGTACATGGCGCAAGCCCACCGTCCCGTCTCAGGACCAACAGGCTTATATGTAGCGCGGAGTCTCCCATCTGAACTGATTGGAACATTGATGTAAGAAGACAACAACTTTCTAACTCCGCGGATGACAAGGATTGTCTTGAGAGCTTCGTACCTGACTCTCCAGAACTCGACGGCGTTTCCACCTGGCTTGAGCTTAGAAAGTCTGTCTTTGGTAAAGGCGATGAGGGATACGATAGCATCTTCATCTGTCGTTACCTCTCCAGTCTTGTGGCTCGTGCGTGGTGGAAGTCCGAACTTGTCCTTGTCATAGAGTATCTTGGCTATTACTTTTGGAGAGTTGACATTGGTCTTGTAACCAGTCAATCTATCCAGTACGAACTGATTGATTGCCCACTTTATCTCCAGTGCTCGCTTCAGCATCGCGCGACGCTCCAGGTCTATGAGCATTCCTGCGTTGCTGATTCGTGCGGCTGGAGCATATTGTGACATTTCGAACCTGAACACTTTCATCCAGTCCTTTGGACCTTCTGCCATCTCCCTCACTTGATTCTCGAACACTTCGTACGTCACACCAGTATCGGTGCCGTTGTAGATGTAGAGTTCTTTCTTCTCGAACTTCTCACTCCATCCCTTCGCGTCCTCTGGAATCTCAGCTCGACCGGCCGTCTTATAGTAAGGTTGTCTAGTGTAGACGGAGCAGAGATATTCCAGACTCTTAGGCAACTCCGCCCACATCACATGTTGACAAGCCATCGTATCCCAGAAGAAGTTCTCTATAACGAAGTCGTTTGCTTCTAGGATGGGTATGTCGAAAGTCCCTCCATTATGGAAGATTTTCTGTGCTCTGCTGCGATATATCGCGTCAACGGCACTGAAGCGAGAAAAGTCTCCTGGTGAGTGCGGAAAGACAACAGACGTAAGAGGATCAGGGCTGAAGCCGTGACAGAGGATGCGGGCCGACTTCTTAATAGTCTCAATATCACAGGCAAGATACTCAGCTTCGCAAAGCCGTTGAACCCAAGACTCGAGTTCTTCACCTCTAGGATCGATAATGACGTTGCGAACAGGAAGCCGGAGTTCGGCAAAGCTTGAATCAGAAACAATACGCTTAATGTCGGTGTCGAATATAGGATACGCTGTTGGCTGCCTGATGATAAAAGCAGGGTGATAGGAGGCAATTACCTTTACTCCTTCGCATCCTGGGAGAGTACATGGGAGAATAGATCCTCTCCACTTTCCAATTCCTGTTCCAGCAGCTTTCTTTCCCCGCTTACCAGTGAGGAAATAAAGGGGCCAAGCTCCAAGCGCGGCGACGACATTAGGACGAAACTTTCTAATGTCACTAGCAAGCTCCTCGACTCCGGCTGCCAGCTCACTACTACGGAGGACCGCTGCGAAGACGTTGTTCGGCGGACGATGTTGGACCAGATTGCAGAATCGAACGGAATCTTCACTAACTCCGTTGTTTCCAAGGACAGCTCTAAGCTTACTGCCAGACGCACCAATAAACGGCCGTCCTTCAATAACCTCATCTGCACCCGGTCCCTCACCAACGCAATAGATTCGAGCATCCAGTGGACCCTCGTTTGGTACGCGCTTGGTGCCGATGCCGGTAGTCACTTGCGAGAACCTTTCCAACCTTTATTGATTTGATCCATTGCTTGACGAAGCACCTTCAGTGGAACCGAGATACTGCTACCTAACTCGCGTCCCATCGTTGGTTCGGAAATTATTACAACGGCTTCATCAGGATTCCTGACATCAAATGCGAAGCCGTTAAGCTCTATGCTCAGCTTAGCCATATCACTTCAATGCTCTGAATGCTTCTTGTACGCGCTCACGAATGTCGGTTACGATTTTCAGTGTATCATCTGGCTTGATGTTTGTCAGTTCTGCGAGAACTAATGCAAACTCGATTCTCGATGGAGGAATTTCGCCCTTCAATTTACTAGCAGCCCACTCACGCTGTTCGTTGGGAGTCATTTCAGTATCTCTACTTGGTGAAGTGTCTTAAGGTACTCGCCCAGACGAGTAAGTCCTCGCTGATGACTCGTTTCATTAAGCTCGAATCCAAGGGCTCGCCTATTCTGACGTAGGGCGGCATGGAGTATTGCCATCGAGCCAGCTGTTGGATCAAGAACCAGCTCACCTGGGACTGTAAGCAGCTTGATGAGAGCCTCGCAAAGATCAATGGGCTTCTCAGTGGGATGGATAAGCGCAGCCACGGGTACGCGGTTGTAACAGAAGACATTGGGTCGTCCTTGCTCGTGCAGAACTGGATCACCTTTCCGCACGATCATGAATGTCTCGTATGCGTCAATCAGCTGCTTCTCCGGGAATCTGTTCTGGTCTGACACCTTATCAGGTTTGAACCAGATACATGGTGTACGCCCAAACTTCAATGAGAAGCCGGCGGCTGAGAGTCTCCCAACCATGTCTCCATACGCCCAGGCTCGATACCAGAAGATGAGAAATCTATCATCTCGTAGCACGCGACATAACTCTGGAAGCAGACCGTTAATAATGCGGTCAGAACTTTCAGTATCATCGTCGAAGCCTTCCCAGTTGTCGTTACTCTTATGACCTGTGTCATCTCCCCAGGGAGGGTCAAAGTTAACGAGGTCAACAGAGTTGGATGGAATGGCTCTGATAAGGTCGAGGGCGTCACCCATCTTGGCAATATCAGCAGCTCGACTATACGCTTCTGCTGCATTGTCTCTTACCTCCACATGGCGTGCGCGAAGCTTCTCTGCTACCTTCATCCTTTTAACAGCCGAAGAGAGCGT
>WNGA01001681.1_pt1 | contig 51420 bp, 61 predicted proteins | sample 5400061 | NCBI WGS metagenome assembly WNGA01 (sample SAMN13153366, study PRJNA577476) | soil metagenome | isolation source: 100 cm soil or saprolite under grassland replicate 2 | place: USA:California | collected 2016-06-15
CACAATCCGCTACCGGCTCGACCGCAGCGGCGATCGGAGACTCAACCGGGCACTGCACATGATCCTCGTCACCAGACGCCGCACGCACGCGCCCACGATCGCCTACATCGAACGTCGCATCCAAGAAGGCAAGAGCCGCTGCGAAGCAAGCCGCTGCCTCAAGCGCTACCTCGCCCGCAACCTCTTCCGACTACTCGAACACGGAGCGCCGCTGGCGGCTTGACAGACATAGAAGCATCACTGGCGCAGCCAAGCGTCATTCCTAGCGGTGCGCTACGCAGAACCAGCTTGGCGTACACGCTTGTACGCTTCCGTGCTATGCAGCGTGACGGCGAAGCCGTCGCCGAGATCGGCCATGTTCACCTGAAGGTCTCTGACCTGGAGCGAGCGATCGGCTTCTACCGTGACCTTGTCGGAATGGCGTTGAAGGACACGCATGAGGGGGCTGCTTTCCTCGCCTTCGGCGACTACCACCATCATCTGGGCCTCAACACTTGGCGCAGCAGGGGCGGTGAGCCGCCCGCCCCGGAGACGACTGGGCTTTACCATTTCGCGATCCGCTACGCGAATCGGCGCGATCTCGCGGCGGCACTGAAAACGCCTTCTCGACGCTGGCGTTCGCATCGATTCGACATTGGATTGTGCCGGGGCGGCCGACTCCATCTATCTGCGCGATCCGGATCAGAACGGGCTCGAGCTGACCTGGGATCGGCCTCCCGAGACCCGGCCAAGCCCACCGCCCAAGGAAGACCATCCGCTTGACCTCGAGGAGCTGCTCGGCGAGGTCGGCTGACCTCGTCTCAGCGGTCAGAGGACACTCGCACAGGCGACTGTGCGGACGCACGTCTCCTGGCTGCTGCGAGTCAGGGCGTAGCGCGCAAGAATCCCGTGCGTGGAAGCGACGATCGGCTACGCGATGAGCGGTGACGTCAACATCGCCTATCAGGTGACCGGTGAGGGGTCGTTCGACCTCATGCTCGTTTCTGGATTCGTGTCGCATCTCGACTACGACTGGCAGCACCCGTCCTCGACGCGCCTGCTCGACCGACTGGGGTCCTTTGCGCGGCTGATTCGGTTCGACAAGCGTGGGACCGGTCTTTCCGATCGTGCGGTTGGGCTGCCTGACTTTGAGACGCGAATGGATGACGTGCGGGCCGTGATGGACGCCGTCGGCAGTGAGCGCGCGGCGTTGTTCGGCTATTCGGAAGGTGGACCGCTCGCGATTCTGTTCGCCGCAACCTATCCGCAGCGGGTACGGGCGCTTGCGCTGTACGGGACGTACGCCAAGCGGACAGGACCCGACGGTGACTACCCGTGGTGCGAGACGGCGGAGGAACGAGCCGCCTACGCGGCCACGATCGAACGCGAATGGGGCGTCGAAGCCGACCTCAGTCGTATGGCACCGAGCGCCGACGAGTCGCTCGCGAGGTGGTGGATGGCTCGCGCGCGTGCGGCTGCAAGTCCCGGCTCGGCGCGTGACCTTGTGATGATGAACTCGCAGGCCGACATCCGCGATGTCTTGCCGGCGGTGCAGGCGCCGACGCTGGTCATCCATCGCGTCGGCGACCGCGATGCGCGCGTCGAGGAGGGCCGCTACATCGCCGCGCACATCCCCGGCGCGCGGTTCGTCGAGCTCCCCGGCGACACGCACGTGCCGTTCTGGCAGCCCGACGACGTCGTCGACGAAATCGAGGAGTTCTTCACCGGCCTACGCCCCACGCGCCTCGCCGACCGAGTGCTCGCAACCATACTCTTCACCGATCTCGTCGGATCGACTGAGCGCGCGGGCGCGCTCGGCGATCACGCGTGGGCGGAGCTGCTCGGGCGCCACCACCAGGTCGTGCGACGCGAGCTCGCGCGGTTCGGCGGCGAAGAGATCGATACCGCCGGCGACGGGTTCCTAGCGCTGTTCGACGGACCCGCCCGATCAATTCGTTGCGCACTCGCGATCCGTGACGGTCTCGCCGAGCTCGACCTCGAGGTGCGCGCGGGCGTTCACACCGGAGAGGTGGAGCGGCCGCACGGCGGAGGCCCGCGCGGGATCTCGGTACACACGGGTGCACGAATCGCTGCGGCAGGATCCGCCGGCGACGTTCTGGTGTCGGTGACGACGCGCGACCTCGTCGCCGGGTCAGGTCTCGCGTTTGCGGACCGCGGCGAAATCGAGCTCAAGGGCATCGGCGCGCGCCGCCTCTACGCCGCGACGGCCTGACTCAACGCGCTAGCGCCAGCCCCTTGAGTAGGTGGCCGCCACCTGATGGCCGCCAGAAGATGCGGATGATGTGCTGACCGACGGCTCTACTCGGCGGGCGCGAGCACGACGTAGCGCTCCCGTTCGGCGAACAGGTAGTGGCCGTCGAGCGGCGCCAAGTGTCCCGTTCCGAGAAGGAGCCGGTTAGGCACAGCCGCGAGGTCGTCGTACTCCTCAGCTGTGAGCTCCAACGTCAGGTGGCAATCGGGAGCGCCACACTCGCAGAGGAACTCGACCGGCTCTTCAGCGTCCTGCAAATCGCCCTGCATGCGAATCCAGTTGTTGACCGCGTGAAGGAGACGCTCTCTTGACTCCCGGTTGTCTGCACCGACCTTCGACGACGACGTCACCCCCATGATCCGTTCCTTCCGTCTGGATGGCTGAGGGCTCGTCGTCCGGCCGCCGAGCGACCGCCGCGTTTCCCCTTTCGGGAAACCAGCGCCGTCACCGTTCAGATGTCGTCGCCGGGTTCCCAGAGCATAGCGCGCTCAGAAGTTCCTACCAAGACGGCTACACTGGTCCTTCATGCCCGCCTGGTCGGCTCTTGCCGCCTCTCCTTCCTCTCGGGTGCATAGGGAACCGGACGCGGCAGAGAGGAGTCCCAGTGGAGACTCCAGGCGCCACAGGCAAGATGCTTCTCGGCATCACCAACTCGATCGTCGGCCTGCACCGTGAGTTCTACGGCCGTGGCGCGACGCGCGGGCGAACGATCATGCAGGAGAACTACGTCGTCTGCTTCATGGAGGACATCTACACAAAGGCGGAGCGGACCCTGATCGACGCGGGCAACTTCAAAGAAGTCCAACGGTCGCGGCACGCGTTCCAAATCACGCTCGAGGGCCGCTTCACCGATGCGGTCGAGGAGGGGACAGGCCGGAAGGTCGTGGGCTTCCTCTCACAGGTCACCAAAGACCCTGACTACGCCATCGAGGCCTTCGTGCTCGAGCCCGTGTCCAAGTCTCGTCAGACCGAGCCCTGATTCGCCCGCCTGCTACTCGAGGACACTGAAGCCGGCAGCTTCGATCTTCGAGGACGTGCTCGGAGCCGAGGTAGGCTGAGCGCTCCCACGCGAAGGAGGCGCTGATGGAAGGGCAGCTGGTGCACTTCGAGCTGCCGGCGGAGGATGCCGGCCGCGCGAAGGAGTTCTGGAAGTCGCTGTTCGGCTGGAAGTTCCGCGAATGGAGCGGGCCGGTCGAGTACCACATGCTCGAGGGGATGGAACCGGGCGGCGCTATCTACCCCGCAGACGAGCCTGGCTCCGGCCCGATCGTCTACTTCAGCACCTCCGACATCGACGCGTCGATCGGCCGCGCGCGCGAGCTGGGCGGTACCGCAGACGACAAGCAGCCCATCCCGAGCATCGGCTGGTTCGCGCGCTGCCGCGACACCGAGGGGAATTCGTTCTCACTCTTCCAGAGCGACGAGTCGGTGCCCGCCCCCGGCGAAAGCTAGCGCGTCAGCAGGCGCGCCGGGCTCGAGCAGCTCGAGCTCGGGTGCCGGCCGTCCCAGGATCGCCCTTTGCCACAAGCTCGCCGCAGGCGAGGCCCATCACGCTGCCGTGGCCCGAGTAGCCGCAGGAGACCCAGACACCGTCGCGCCCCGGCAAGGCACCGACGAGCGGGAGGCGATCCTCAGTCGTGCCGAAGATGCCCGCCCAGCGTTGCGTGATCTGCGGCGGCTCCCCGAGCAGCTCGGTCACGAAGCGCTCGAGATGGCCCTGGACGAGCGGCGTAACATGCTCCTCGGCCGTGTTCTCGTGGTCAGGCGCCTTGTCGCGGAAGCCGCCGGCGACGGGCCGTCTCTCCGCTGTCTGCTGCCAGTAGTCGTAGCCGTGCCGCGCGTAATGCGGGCAGGGGAACAGCTGCCGCTCGAGCGGTTCGGTCACGAGCACCTGGCGGCGCGTCGGCGTGACGGCCTCGTCGAGCTCCGGAATCAGACCCTGCGTATAGCCGTCGGTGGCGACCACGACCTGGTCGGCCTCGAGCTCGTCGAGTGATTCGACACGCTCGTGCTCGCGCAGCTCGGCGCCTGCCTCGGCAGCACGCGCCGCCAGGCGCCGCACCCAGCGCGCAGGCTGAAGCGATCCATCGAGGGGATGGAAGATCGCGCCCTCGAATCGCCCACGGAGCGGCTCCGCAAGCTCGCCGCGCCACTCGACCTCGAAGCCGTCCCCACAGAGCGCCTGGTACTCGGCCTCGAGCCCGGCCCGCTCGTCCCGATCGCTGGCCAGCCGCAGGCTGCCGATGCGCCGGAAGGCGTCGCCGGCGAGCCCCTCGAGCCGATCGAGGTAGCGCTCGGTCAGGCGCCAGAGGCCTTTGGCGCGCTCCGCCCCGAGGTCGCAGCGGGCAGCGTCGTAGGCGGCTCGCCCCCGCGCAGAGCGAAGCCGCCGTTCCGCCCGCTCGCGCCGCCTGCGATCTCGCGCGCCTCGTAGAGGCGGACGCGCCGCCCCGCCTCGGCGAGCACGAGCGCGCAGGCGCAGCCGGTCACGCCGCCGCCCACGATCGCCACATCCACCGGACTCGCCGGCCGGATGGTAGGCGCGGGAAGATTCGGATGCGCTTCGGAGAGCCAGTAGGAGCTCACGATGTCAGCGATCCTAGCCCCGTGGCCTCACCCCCCTGTACAGCCCTTCGGCCTCGGCAACCGCGCCTGCGAGTTCGAGCTCGGCAAGCGCGGTTGCGACCGCCGGCGCGTCGAGGCCGGTCTCGCGGATGAGCTGGTCTGCCCCGGCGGGCTCGTTCGCGAGTGCGGCGAGCACGGCGGCGGCGGGCTCGCCGAGTTCGACCGGAGCCGCCTCCACCGGGGCAATCCCGAGTGCTTCGAGCACGTCGCCGGAGCTCGTCAGCGGCGTCGCCCCGAGCCTGAGCAGCGCGTTCGTGCCGGCCGCAAGGGACGAGGTGATCTCACCCGGCACGGCGAAGACCTCACGCCCGGTCTCGAGCGCGAAGTCGGCGGTGATCAGAGCGCCGCTCCGCTCTCGCGCCTCGACGATCACGGTGGCCGCGGCCAATCCGGCCACGATGCGGTTCCGCGCCGGGAAGCGCCACGGCGCGGGCTCGACACCCGGCGCGTACTCCGACGCGAGCACGCCCCGCTCGCACACGCGCCGCGCAAGCTGGGCATGCGCAGCGGGGTAGTCCCGATCGATTCCGCAGCCGAGCACGGCCACCGTCAGCCCTCCGGCCTCGAGCGCTCCGCGATGCGCCTCGCCGTCCACGCCCCTCGCCAGCCCGCTGAGAACGACCAGGCCGGCCGCCGCAAGTTCCCGCCCGAGCAGACGCGCAACCTGGGCGCCGTACGACGAGCAGGCTCGCGCCCCCACGATCGCCACGGCGGGCCGCCCGAGCAACTCCGCCTCACCCGCACCGCGCAGGAACAAACCCGGCGGCGGATCATGGAGCTCGCGCAGAAGAGGCGGATACTCGGAGTTGCTGCGACCGACGAACCTGAGTCCCCGCGCCGCGAGCAAGTCGAGATACCGGCCCCCGTCGAAGCTCCGCCGGAAGCGCGCGAACCGCCGCTCCCGCGGCTCCTCGACGAGGTGAGCGCCGGTCTCGGCCGCGAAGGCCGCAAGCGCAAGCTCGCTCACGGCGTCCCCAGCTCGGTCGGCGACCGGTACGAGAGCGCCTCGGCAACGTGCTCGGCAGCCACCTCCCCCGCCCCGGCGAGGAGCGCCGCAGTTCTGGCGACACGCGCCACTCGCGCTCGGCCGCGCGCCGAAAGCGGCAACCGCTCGACGGCCCTCGTCAGCAACTCGTTCGCTTCCTTCGAGCGCCGGAGCGGCTCCGCGGACGCTCGGTCGCGCGCCGCTGATACACGCTTCCGGACGGCCTCGGACGCCTCTCCCGGCCCGGCCTCGAGCTCGCGCGCACGCGGCCGCGGCACCGTCACGATCAAGTCGAAGCGGTCGAGCAGCGCCCGTGAGAGCTTGTCGCGGTACGCGGCCAGCCGCGCTGCCGAGCACGAGCACTCGGCAGCCGGATCGCCACGAGCTCCGCAAGGGCACAGGTTCATCGTCGCCACCAGCTGAAACCGGGCGGGGAACACGATCCTGCCGCCCACGCGGGCAATCGAGATCGCGCCATCCTCGAGCGGTTGCCGCAGCGCCTCGAGCGCGTTGCGCGGAAACTCCGCCAGTTCGTCGAGGAAGAGAACGCCGTGATGGGCGAGGCTCGCCTCCCCGGGTCTCGGGGTCGGGCCACCGCCGACGATCGCCGATACGGAAGCAGTGTGGTGCGGCGCCCGGAACGGCGGCGTGCTCACCAGGGGGCGACCGGGCGGCAGTAGCCCCGCAACCGAGTGGATCCTCGTGATCTCGAGCGCCTCGTCCGGCGGCAGCCGGGGCAGGATCCCCGGCAGGCGCCGCGCCAGCATCGTCTTGCCCGTCCCCGGCGGGCCGCCGAGCAAGAGGTTGTGTCCGCCCGCCGCGGCCAGTTCCAGCGCCCGTCGCGCCCGTTCCTGACCGCGAACGTCAGCGAGATCAGGCCCCGCGGGCTCGGGATGACTTCCGTTGAGCGAGAGCTTCTCGACCGGTGGGGGCACCCAGTCGCCCCGGAGGTAGTCGACCGCCTCCGCCAGGTGGTGCAGCGGAACAGGCTCGATCCCCGCCAACGCCGCCTCCGCTGCGCAGCCAGCGGCGCAGAGGAGCCTCGTCAGGCCTGCCTGCCTCGCACCCTCGGCCGCCGCCAGGACGCCGCCCACCGGGCGCAGCCTTCCGTCGAGTGCGAGCTCGCCGACGGCCGCGTGGCCGACGAGCGCATCGGCCGGCACCTGCCGTGAGGCCGCCAGCACCGCCAAGGCGATCGGAAGGTCGAAGCCCGACCCCTCCTTGCGCAGCTCCGCCGGTGCGAGGTTGACCGTGATCCGCCGCAGCGGCCACTCGAGCTCGGCTGATGCGATCCCACTCCGCACGCGCTCCTTCGCCTCCTGACAAGCGCGGTCGGCGAGCCCGACGATCGCGAAGGCCGGCAGCCCCCGCTGCAAGTGGGCCTCGACCTCGACGCGGCGAGCGTCGAGCCCGACGAGCGCGTGCGTGAGCGTCCGTGCAAGCACGCTGTCACGATAGGCAACGGGTTGTCGCGTGAGTGTGACGCGACTGTGACGAGAGGGAGAAACCTCTAGCGAGCGACCAGGATGTCCTCGTAGAACTCGCCCGAGCGGCGGCCGGTTCTGCGGTTCACGTGCCGCCGGTAGCGCTCTTCCAGTCGCAGGCCCGCCGACTGGAGGATCTCCGGGTAGAGCTCGCGCCGGTCGTTGATCACGATCACCACCGGCGCGCCCGGCTTGAGCGCCCGGCGCACGTTCGCGAGCACGGCCGCGATGCCCTCGCTGTACGCCGCCAGAGCCGTACGACTGGTGCCCTTGCCGAGCTCGAGCTCACGGCACTTCTCCAGGCCCAGCAGCTCGTAGGCGTAGCGGTGCTGCTCGTGGTAGTCGATCAGTCCCGGGTAAGGCGGTGAGGTGACGACGCCGTCGAAGCGCGCGCCGAAGTCGAGCTCCCGCGCGTCGCCGTGGAGCACTTCGGCTTCGCGCCCGCGCGCACGAACGCGCGAGAACTCGCGGATTCGCGCCAGCGTGTCGAGTGCGTAGCGGCGCAGGAAGCGGCGCGCCTCCCCGACAGGCCTACAGGTCTTGCGGTGCTTGTGGCACCAGTACTCTCTCCGCTGCGGCGCGCGCGGGAAATCGAGATCGAAGTGCGTCGTGCGCCGGGCCGAGCGCGCCGCCCGCGCCAGGACGACCCGCAGCACGTCTGCGTGCTCGTAGTCGTCGACGAGCGCGCGGAAGAAAAGCAGTTCCGCCGCCGCCTGCGGGGCGTACCAGTCGCGCATATAGCGCGAGACCGGACTCTGCGGCTTGGTTCCGTCGAACTCATGGAACCGCGACAGGGCGTCACGCAGCTCCGACTCGAGCACGAACGGGTTGTATTCGCGCGTCTTCACGCGCATCAACAGGCAGTTGAAGGGCGCGACATCCGAGCCCGCCGCGTCCAGCCCCGACTCGAGCGCCTGCACGAGCGTCGTCCCCGAGCCGGCAAACGGGTCGAGCACACGGCCGCCGCCGCCCACGTGGCGCGCCAGCAGAGCCTCCACGAGTTGCGGGATGAACTTACCGAGGTAGGGGTGCAACCGGTGGACGTGCTTCGTGCGCGCCCGCTCCGGGAGATCGCGCTCGGACCACGAGAGGTCGAGGTCGATGCGCCGATAGAGGGCGTCCTGCGTCGAGGCCACGGCCCAGACCGGTTCGACGGTGGGCCTAGAACGCCTGCCCGAGTCGCTGCAAACGCCCACCTCGGAACGCGACCACGTCGAATCTCGGCTCCAGCTCGGCCAGCTCCGGGTTCGCGGCCAGCCAGCCCTCTGCAGCCCGGCGCAGACGGCGCTGCTTCTCGGCAGTGACCATCTCGAACGGGTCGCCGTAGCGTGCCCCCGTCTTCGCCTTGACCTCGCAGAAGACAAGCTGCCCGCCGCGGCGGAGGATCAGGTCGAGCTCGTTGCCGCCCAGCCAGACGTTCGTGCCCAAGACGCGGTACCCGCGCAGGCGGTAGTGCCACAGCGCCCGCCGCTCGGCCGCGCGGCCGGCTGCCGTCGTCGTTCTTGGGGTCCTGACATGTTCCTGGTCGTGCGTAGGCCGAAGGGACAGTGCTGGAGCACGGCCCTTTAGCCGGAGCGCGGCCAGGGACGCGAGCCGGTGGCGGAGCCCGGCTCTGCCGGGCGGGAGTCGCCGGCGATCAGGTGCCCGAGAGCTACGCGTAGCAGAGCGCGTTGAACGATCGGCGATGAATCTCACACGGCCCTCGCTCGCGCACGATCGCGGAGTGCCGCGGGGTGATGTAACCGACGTGCGAGCGAAACCCGTACGCCGGATAGAGCGCGTCCATCCGCCGCATCATCCGGTCGCGCACCACCTTCGCGACGATCGAGGCGGCGGCGATCGCCGCGCTCTTCTCGTCGCCGTCCACCACGGCGCGGTGCTCCGGCGCCTTGGGCCCAAGGCGGAACCCGTCCACCAGGCACACCTCGGCGGGAGGCGTCAGCTCCGCGAGCACGGCGCGCAGGCCGGCGAGGTTCGAGCGGTGCAGCCCGTCTCGGTCGATCTGGCCCGGCGGCACCGCGCGCACGACGACCCGCTCGGCACAGCCCAGAACCGCGCGGAAGAGCTCCTCGCGCTCGGCCTCGCTGCATTGCTTCGAATCGTTCAGGCAGGCCAGCGGGCGGACAGCGTGGTCGTGCAGGCGCGCGTAGTCGAGCAGGACGCCTGCAATGAGCAATGGACCCGCGAGCGGGCCGCGCCCCGCCTCGTCCGCGCCCGCGACAAAGCGAGCGCCGAGCTTGCGATCGAACTGGAGGAGCTTCCGGCCGGTGCGTCGAGCCACGGCCGCGAGGATAGCGCCGCGCTCAGCCGGCGCCCAGCGTTTGTGACGCTTTCGTTACTCCTTGACCGGCTCGGGCACGTCCGCTGCGGCTTCCGGCTCGGGCTCGGATGCTTCGGCCTCAGGCTCCGACGCAGGCGCCTCGGCCTCGGCCTCCGGGGCCGCCTCGGCGGCTTCTGCAACGAGCTCCTCGTCCACCGCCTCGCCCTCGGGCGGCATCGCGCCCACGAGCAGCTCCGACTCCGGCAGCACGACCCCGCGCTTGGCCCGCACACGCGCGCGCTTGCCGACCTTGCCGCGCAGGTAGTAGAGCTTCGCGCGGTTGACGTCGCCGATCGCGGTCACCTCGATGCGCTCGATCTTGGGCGAATGCACCGGGAACGTCCGTTCGACGCCGACGCCGAACGACTGCTTGCGGACGGTGAACGTCTCGCGCACGCCGGCACCCTGGCGCTTGAGGACAACGCCCTCGAAGACCTGTACGCGGCGGCGTTGGCCCTCGATCACCTGGAAATGGACGCGCACGCTGTCCCCTGCCTTGAACGGCGGCAGATTGGTGCGCAGCTGGCGCTGCTCGAGGGTTTCGATCACGCGGTTCATAGGAAAAGGGCCCCGCCGGCCGACGCGGAATGCTAGCGCACCCCGGAGCGCCTTCGGCGACGCAGCGGGACGACGAGCAGGAAGCCGAGCAGCGGCGCCCCCGGCAGGATCGTGTGGAGCGAGAGCCGGTTGGGCGGCCAGTAGGTGGCGAAGACCTTCCCGATCAGGTTCTTGCGCGGGACGGAGCCCCAGCGGCGCGAGTCGCACGACTCGCCGCGGTTGTCGCCCATGAAGAAGTAGTGGCCCTGCTGGACCTTCCACGTGCCGGTGGTGGAGTCGTGGAGGCGGCGGTCCTGCTTGATGTACGGCTCGGAGAGCCGTCTGCCGTTGATGAAGACGAACCCGCCCTGCCTCTCGCTGACCGTCTCGCCGGGAAGGCCGATCAGGCGTTTGACGAAGGTGCCGCTTGCGCCGCACATGTCCTGTGCCGCCGGCGGCGTATTGAAGACCACGATCTCGCCGCGGTGCGGGCTGCGGAAGTGATAGATGAAGCGGTTGGCAAGCACGCGGTCGGAGAGCCGCGCCTCGCAGCCCTGGCCGGGGCGGGCGCAGTGCAGCGTCGGCTCCATCGACGACGAGGGGATCCGGTAGGGGTTCACCACCCAGGCCTTGATCGCGAGCACGATCGCGATCGCGCCGGCGATCGTCACGATCCAGTCGATCGCGATTCGCCAGGGGCGCGGCAGGCCGGCCCTCTCTTGCCGGGGTGAGGCTTCCCCGCGAGGAGGAGTCGTAGTCGTGAAGATCGCTCACGAGATCAGTGGAATGAAAGCCGGTTGGGCGGCCAGTAGGTGGCGAAGACGGGCCCGATCAGGTTTCTTCGCGGCACGGTGCCCCAGCGGCGCGAGTCGCAGGACTGAGACCGGTTGTCGCCCATGAAGAAGTAATTGCCGCTCCGCACGCGCCAGGTGTTCGACTCGGTGTCCCGCCGGGCCGGCTCCACGTACGGCTCGTTCAGCTTCCTTCCGTTCACGAAGACGACGCCGTCCCGTTCCCGAACGGTGTCTCCCGGAAGCCCGATCAGGCGCTTGACGAAGATTCCGCCTCCGCAACCGACCTCCTGGGTTCTCGGCGGCGTGTCGAAGACCACGATCTCGCCGCGGTGCGGGCTGCGGAAGTGATAGATGAAGCGATTGGCAAGCACGCGGTCGGAGAGCCGCGCCTCGCAGCCCTGGCCGGGGCGGGCGCAGTACAGCGTCGGCTCCATCGACGACGAGGGGATCCGGTAGGGGTTCACCACCCAGGCCTTGATCGCGAGCACGATCGCGATCGCGCCGGCGATCGTCACGATCCAGTCGATCGCGATTCGCCAGGGGCGCGGCAGGCCGGCCCGCTCCGCAGCCGGCTCTGCTCTTTCCGCCATTCTTCGATTCTCCTGTGGTCCCCGGAGAGGAGGACGTCGGGGACGCGCCAGCCGCGAAATTCGGCGGGTCGCGTGTAGTGAGGGTACTCGAGCCCGCCCGCGAGCTCGGGCGAGAAGCTCTCGACCAGGCCCGACTCCTCGCTGCCCAGCGCCCCGGGCAGCCGTCGCGCGACCGCATCGAGGAGGACCATCGCCGGCAGCTCGCCGCCGGAGAGGACGTAGGGGCCGATCGAGATCGCGTCCGAGGCGAGGTGGATCGCCACCCGCTCGTCGAAGCCCTCGAAGCGGGACGAGAGCAGGGTCAGCCTCTCCTCGCGCGCAAGCTCCTCGACGACCTCCTGGGTCAGCTGCCGCCCTTGCGGTGTGAGCGCGACGACGCGGTGTTGAGGTGCGCCCCCGTAGACGGCCTCGAGCGCCGAGGCGACGACGTCCACCCGTAGCACCATGCCCGCGCCGCCGCCGTAAGGCTCGTCGTCGACCTGGCCGGAGCGAAAAGGCGTGTAGTCGCGGTAGTTGAGAAGGCGCAGCTGGAGCTCGTCTCCGAGCACGGCCGCAACCGGCCGCTGCTCCGTGAGCCAGGCGAACGCATGAGGGAGAAGAGTGAAGACGTCGAGCTGCACAGGGACGGCCGCAGATCAGGTTAGCTAGGCGGGGCGAAGCCGGCTGCAATCAGGATTCGCCCCGTACTGAGGTCTACCTCCCGCACGCATGCCTCGACGAGTGGGAGTAGCAGGCCCGAGTCGAGCTCGAGCACGTCATTGGCGATCCCCGGCTGCACGGCAGCGACCCGGCCGAGCGCACGTCCCCCCTCCTCTTCGGCCTCCAGGCCGACGAGCTGGAACTCGTAGTACGAGCCTTCTTCGGGCGGCGGCAGCTGGCTCTGCGGGACGGCCAGCTCGGCGCCCCGTCGAACGTCGCGGTCGAGCCGGATCACAGGCCGCCCGCGCGAGCGCTTGGAGCCGACCACCTTTGCGGGCCGGCCGTCGACGTGCAGGGTCGCCCCAACGGCGAAGCGCTGACCGTCCTCGCTGCCGTGTTCGACGAAGAAGGAGCCGTCTAGCCCGTGCGGCTTCCCGACCCGGCCAATCGAGACGAGCTCGCTCATCCGCCGAAGACCGCGAGCGCCTCCGCGCGCGAGGGCACCTGAACGACATTCTCCTCGGCCAGCAAGGCGCCCTCGGGATGGCCGGACTCGCGGAAGCGCGCGGCCGCGGCCTCGAGGTCGTAATCGCTGCGGCGGAACTCGACGCCGCGGTCGAGCAGCGCCCAGTAGGCGCCCGGCCGCTCCTCGTAGGGCATGCCGACGCTGCCCGGGTTGACGAAGAGAACGTCGCCGACCTGCCGCTCGAACTGCATGTGGGTGTGACCGGCGACGACCCGGCGCTGCTCCACGCCCGCGAGCACCTCTGCGAAACGCTCGTCGGTAGTCAGCTCGGTCACCACGGTCTCGTCGTCTTGCGGCGTCGCGTGAACGTAGAGGGTGTCGCCGAGCACGGCCGAGAAGGGCAGCTCGGCTAGCCACGTGATCTCCTCCTCGTTCAGTTGCGATTCGACCCAGCGGCGGCCCGCGTCCGCCTTCGGGTTGATCGCCGGTGAAGCGAGCAGGTCGGCGTTGCCGCGCACCAAACGCGCCTTGGGCAGGGAGCGCGCCAGCTCGATCGTCTCTCGCGGAAACGCGCCGGAGGCGAGATCGCCCCCGAAGAGGATCGTGTCCACGTCCTCGCGCTCGAGGTCGCGCAGGACCGCCTCCAGCGCCGGCACGTTCCCGTGGATATCGTAGAGCGCAGCAACGCGCATCAGCGCCTCTTCCGGCGATGATGCCGAGGCTCTCGGTCGCTAGCACCAAGCCAGAGGCCGCACTCGGCCGCAGCGCAGGCTGGACGCCTGCGCAAGGTTGAGGGTGGACTCTGGAGCCGCGTGATAGCGGGCGAGAGACCGGCGATCATTGTCGGGAGAGGCGCCAATTACTCCATAATCTCGAGCAACACGCGTCGCTCGTTGCGCGTCGCCGAGGCGCGGACGATCGTGCGCAGCGCCCGGGCGATTCGGCCCTGGCGGCCGATCACCTTGCCGACGTCGTCCGGGGCCACGTACAGCTGTAGAACGGTGGCGCCTTCCCGGTCGATCTCCTCGACCCGGACGGCGTCGGGCTCGTCGACGAGCCGCCGCGCCAGGTACTCGACGATCTCAGCCACTGAAGTCCTTTGCTTTCAGCAGCCGCTTGACGGTGCCACTGGGCTGCGCGCCCTTCGAGAGCCAGTTCCGCACCTTCTCCTCGTCGAACTCGATCGTGGAGGGATCGGTCTGCGGGTTGTAGCGACCCACGATCTCGATGAACTTGCCGTCGCGCGGGGAGCGCGAATCGGCCGCGACGATGCGGTAGACCGGGTTCTTCTTCGACCCTACTCGGGTCAGCCTGAGCTTGACGGCCAAACGGTTACCTCCGTGATCTCGATTTCTTGGACTTCTTCTTGCGCTTGCTCTTGGACGTGCGGGCGGGCCCATTCTGCACCTGGGGCTTCCCCGGCAGCGCAGGCATCTTGCCTTTTCCCATCTGTTTCATCATCTTCGCCATCTGCTTGCGGGCCTCGAGCAGCTGGTTCACCTGCTGCACCGTCGCACCGCTGCCGGCCGCGATCCGCTTGCGCCGGGAGCCGTCGATCACGTGCGGGATGCGGCGCTCGTGCGGCGTCATCGAGAGCACGATCGCCTCGACGCGGGCGAGCTGGCGGTCGTCCACCTGGTCGAGCCCCTCCAGCTGCTTGCCCAGGCCGGGGATCAGCTTGATCACGCCCTGGAGCGGCCCCATGCGGCGCAGCATCTTGTAGCTGCGCAGGAAGTCGTCAAAGGTGAACTCGCCCTGCATCAGGCGCTTCTCCATCTCGTCTCGCTCGTCGTCCTCGACCGCGGCCTCGGCCTTCTCGATCAGGCTGAGCACGTCGCCCATGCCGAGGATCCGCGAGGCCATCCGGTCGGGGTGGAAGTACTCGAGCTGGTCGAGCTTCTCGCCGACCGAGATGAGCTTGATCGGCTTGCCGGTGACGGCCTTGACCGAGAGCGCCGCCCCGCCGCGGGCGTCGCCGTCGAGCTTGGTCAGCACCACGCCGTCGAACGCGACGCGCTCGGCGAAGGCCTCGGCGACCCTGACCGCGTCCTGGCCGGTCATCGAGTCGAGCACGAGCAGGACGTTGGTCGGGCGGGTGGCGTCGCGGACGGCTGCGAGCTCCTGCATCAGCTCCTCGTCCACATGCAGGCGCCCTGCGCTGTCGAGCACGACCGTGTCGAGCCCCTCCGCCTGGGCGCGCTCGAGCCCCTGCCGCGCGGCTGCGACCGGGTCGGCGCGCTCCTCGCTGAAGACCGGCACCTGAAGCTCCCGGCCGAGCTGCTCGAGCTGGTCGATCGCGGCGGGCCGCTGGAGATCGACGGCGACGAGGCCCGGCTTCCGGCCTTCCTTGCGCAGGAGCAGCGCCAGCTTCGCGGCAGCGGTCGTCTTGCCTGAGCCCTGGAGGCCGGCGAGCAGGATCACGGTCGGCGGACGACCCGCGAAGGCGAGCTTCGAGCTGCCCGCGCCCATGAGCGCGGTCAGCTCCTCGTGCACGATCTTTACCACCTGCTGCCCGGGCGTCAGGCTCTTCTGCACGTCGACCCCGAGTGCCCGCTCGCGCACGCGGGCGACGAACTCCTTCACGACCTCGAAGTTGACGTCGGCCTCGAGCAGGGCGAGCCGGACCTCGCGCATGGCGCGCGAGATCGCTTCATCGTCCAGCCTTCCGCGCTTGCGCAGGTCGCCGAGGGCGCCCTGAAGCCGGTCTGAGAGCGTGTCGAACACGGCCAGCCAGTGTACCGCCGCGGTTTCCCGACCCCGGGTACCGGGGTAGGCGACCACCGTGGCGAATCGCCTGCGCACAGGTAACGACCGACCGAAAGGAGCGACATGGCAGACATCGCCAAGGTGATCACGATCATCGGCTCTTCCCCGGAGAGCTTCGCCAAGGCCGCCGACGCGGCGGTGCAGGAGGCGTCGAAGACCCTGCGCGGGATCACGGGCGCGGACGTCGTCTTGATGAGCGCCGTCGTTGAGAACGATCGCATCTCCACGTACCGGACGACCGTGAACATCGCCTTCGCCGTCGAGCGCTGAGCTCGACGCTCAGCGCCGTGGAAGTCCGTCAGATTGCCGCCGGGCTCTGGCGCTGGACGGCCTGGCACGAGGAGTGGAAGCAGGACGTCGGCAGCGTCTACTGGGAGATCTCCGAAGCCGTGGTGCTGATCGACCCGCTCGTTCCGGCAGCGGACGCCGACCAGTTCTGGCGCGCGCTCGATCGCGACGTCGAGCGCGCGGGCGGCGCGGTCCACGTCTTGATCACGATCTTCTGGCACGCTCGCAGCGCCGCCGAGGTCGTCCATCGCTACGGCGGACGGCTCTGGGCGCCGCGCAGGGCTCGGGCCGCCATCGAGCGGCGGACGGAAGCCGTTACCGATCTCTTCAGGCCCGGCGATCCACTACCGGGAGGCACGGAGGCCTTGCCGACGGCTCGCAGCACGGAGGTCGTCTACTGGCTCCCAGGGTGCCGCGCGGTCGTGCCGGGCGACGTCATCCTGGGCGCCCAAGGAGGCGGACTGCGCCTCTGCCCGGACTCCTGGCTGCCCGGGTCGACGGGGCAGTCGCAGCTGCGCAGATCGCTGCAGCCTCTCCTCGAGCTGCCGGTCGAGCGGGTGCTCGTCTCGCATGGCGAGCCTGTCCTCAGAGGCGGTCGGCGGGCGCTGGAGCGGCTGCTCGCCTGAGCTCAGTCGCCGACGAGGGCCCGAGCGAAGGCGCGGGGTCCTGAGGCGCCGCTTGCGGTGCCGACTTGGAGGACGGGCGGGCTCCGCCCGGCCGTCCGTTTGCCTCGGCCTTAGGGTGCGCCGACAAGTGCGGCTGCAAAATCGCCGGGATCGAACGGCCGGAGGTCGTCGAGGCTCTCCCCGATCCCGATCAGCTTGACCGGCAGGCCGAGCTCGTGGGCGATCGCGATCGCGATGCCGCCCTTTGCCGAGCCGTCGAGCTTCGTCAGCGCGATGCCGGTCACCTCCACCGCCTGGCTGAACAGGCGAGCCTGCTGCAGGCCGTTCTGGCCGGTGGTCGCGTCGATCACGAGCAGCGTCTCGTGCGGCGCGCCCTCAAGGCGCTGGCCGATCACGCGGCGCACCTTCGCCAGCTCCTCCATCAGGTTCGCCTGCGTGTGCAGCCGGCCGGCCGTGTCCACCACGACCACGTCGCGCCCTCGCGACTCGGCGGCGCCGATCGCGTCGAACGCGACCGCGGCCGGGTCGCCGCCGCGCTCGGAGCCGACGAAGTCGGCGTTCGCCCGCTTGGCCCAGATCTCGAGCTGCTCCTCTGCGGCCGCGCGGAAAGTGTCGGCGGCCGCGACGAGGACACTGCGCCCGTGCTCGTCGAGCTTGGCCGCGAGCTTCCCGATCGTGGTCGTCTTGCCGGTGCCGTTGACGCCGACGACGAGGAGCACGCTCGGACGCGCGCTGAGCTCGAGCCGTCCCGGGTCGCCGAGCAGGGCGGCGATCTCCTCCTGCAGCGCCGAGCCGAGGTCGGCCGCGTCGCCACGCGCTTCCAGCCGCTGCACGAGCTCCGCGGTCGCGGGCACGCCGACGTCGGCCGCGATCAGCGCCTCTTCGAGCCGTTCCCAGGAAGCCGAGTCGCCCGGATCGAAGGCCGCGACGGCGATCTGCTCTGTCAGCGCACGGCGGCTCTTGCCGAGCGAGTCGCGCAGGCGCGAGAACAGCCCCGAGCTCTCCTCTGCCTCAGGCGCGGAACCGGCGGCTTGATCGCCGAGAAGCTCGGGCCAGCTACGGCTCACGCAGCAGCGTGAGCAGCTTCGCGCGGCAGGCGCCGCGAGACGATCTGTGAGACGCCGTCGCCGCCCATGGTCACGCCGTAGAGGATATCGGCGGCCTCCATCGTCTTCTTCTGGTGGGTGACGACGATGAACTGCGCGCGCTCTGAGTAGCGGCGCAACAGCTCGACGAAGCGGCCGATGTTCGCGTCGTCGAGCGCCGCTTCGACCTCGTCCAGGAGGTAGAACGGGCATGGCCGCGCGAGGAAGAGCGCGAACAGGAAGGAGATCGCGCCCAGAGCCTTCTCGCCGCCGGAGAGGAGCGATAGCCGCGTGACCCGCTTGCCGGCCGGCCGCAGCTCGATCTCGACGCCGTGCTCGGCCTCGGGCGCCTCGCCATCCGGCTCCGTCAGCCGCAGGCTCCCGTGGCCGCCGGGAAAGAGCGTGGATGCGACCTCTTCGAAGTGTGCGCTGACCGCGGCGAAGGTCTCGTCGAAGCGCCGCTCGACGGTCTCGACCAGCTCGGCGCGCAGCTCCTCGAGCTCTTTCAGGCTCGCCTCGAGATCAGCGCGCTGGTCGGCCAGCTCGGTCAGGCGCTCCTTCTCGCGGTCGTACTCCTCCTTGGCGAGCGGGTTGACCTGGCCCAGAGTCTCGCGGCGGCGCTCGAGGCGCTCGATCCTGGCCGCGAGCTCCTCGCGGTCGTCGCCGTCGGATGGCTCGGCTCGGGCCTCTTCGAGCCGGCGCCGCGCCTCGGCGGACTCGGCCTCCAGCCGCGCCCGCTCGACATCGATCCCGCCCGCGCGCTCGCCGGCCTCGGCGGTGACGCGGCGCACATCGGCCTCCTCGCCGCCCAGCTGCCGCAGCTCGGCGGCGAGCTCGCCTGCCTTCGTCGCGCCCGCGTCCACGCGCGCACGGAAGGGTGCCTCGAACCGCTCGACGGCCGCGGCGGCTCCGGCCAGGGCGCCGGCGAGCCGCTCGGCGAGCGAGACCAGCGGCTCGAGCGGCGCCGGCGGGACCTCCGCCGGAAGCTCCTCGGCCCTGCGCTCGAGCTCCTCCGCCTCCTGCGCCAGCGCCCTTCGGCGCGCGTCGAGCTGGAGCAGGATCGCCTCGGCCGTCTCGCCGGAGAACCAGAGCTCACCGCGCTCGGCGTCGTAGCAGTGACCCTCGCGCGTGACGAGGACGCCGCGCTCCGCGCTGGCGAGATCGCTCGACTCGACAAGCCAGACGTCGGCGAGCAGCCCGGCCACCCGCTCTCCGCCCGGCTGGGCGCGCACGCGGCCGGACAGCGGTTCTGCCCCCGCGAGCGGCGGCCGTGAGGGCGCTTCTGGCTCGGCCCGCGTCGGCACGAGCACGCCCAGGTCACCGAGCCCCGCCTGGCGCGCTCGCTCGACGAGCCCGACCGCAGCGGCGGCATCCGGCGCGACGACCGCAGCCGCTCGACCCCTGAGGGCCGCGGCGACCGCGCGCTCGAAGCCCGACTCGACCTCGAGCAGCGAGAGCGCCAGCTTCTGCCCCTCCTCCGCAAGCGCCCGCGCGGCGGGCGGCAGTCCTTCGCGCTCTGCGAGCGAGTGCTCGAGCGCCGCCAGCCGCTGACGCGTCAGCCGCGCCCGCTCGCCCAAGGCCTCTCGCTCCGGATTGCTCCGCTTCCTCGGCAGGAGGGGCTCGGCCCGCAGTCGCTCGGCGAGCTCGAGCGCCGCTTCGCGTCGCAGCTCGAGCCGTTCCGCGCCGCTGCGCAGCCGGTAGAGCGCCGAGGTAGCGCCCTCACCGCGCCCAGCAGCGGCGGCCAGCTCCTCCTCGACCCGGTTGCGCTCGGCGAGCAGGGCCTCGAGCCGCTCGTCGGTGCGCTTGCGCTCGAGGGCCGCGGCCGCCCTGCGCTCCTCCACCTCGCCGAGCCGCTCCTCGATCTCCGCGAGGTCGAGCTCCGCGAGGCGCGCAAGCAGGCCGGCGATCTCCGTGCGCAGCTTCTCGGCGCGCTCGGCGGCGGTCGCCTGCAGCGCGAGCGGGCGCAGGCGCGCCTTCACTTCGGCCTCGAGATCGCGTGCCCGCTCGACCTGCACCTGCACCCGCACGAGCTTCAGCTCCGCCCGGTGCCGGCGCCGTTTGAACTTGCCCAGGCCGGCCGCGTCCTCGATCAGTGCCCGCCGCTCCTCCGGCTTGCTCGCGAGGATCTCCTCGACCTTGCCCTGACTGATCACCGAGCCGTGGCTGCCGCCGAGGCCGACGTCCGCAAGCAGCTCGACGAGGTCGGTCCGGCGCACCGCCGCGCGATTGATCAGGTACTGGCCCTCGCCCCCGCGGTGCAGCCGGCGCGCGATCGAGATCTCGCTGAAGTCGAGCTCTGGCAACGCGCCGTCCTCGTTGTCGAACAGGAGCTCGACCTCGCAGTAGTCGGCGGGCGTGTGTCCCGGCGAGCCCGCAAAGAGGACGTCGTCCGGCTTCTCGGCGCGCAGCTCGTGGGGGCTCAGGCTGCCGGATGCCCAGAGCAGCGCATCGGCCACGTTCGACTTGCCGGAGCCGTTGGGCCCGACCACGACGGCGACGCCCGGCTCGAGGCGAACCTCGACGGCCTCCGGGAAGGACTTGAAGCCACGCAGCTTGATCGCTCGCAGGTGCACGCGGGCGAAAGTGTGACGGGCGCCGCGGATGGCGGCGCCCGTCAGAGGCTCTTACTCGTCTTCGATCATCCCGGCGAGAGTCTCGCGTGGGAACTGGTGGGCCATGTCCGCGTGGTCGGTGCGGACGTGCTCCTCCGCGTTGTCGAGCACCTCGCCCTCGGTCTCGCCGCGGATCGTCACCCCGCACGCGCAGTTGATCACCTTGGCCATGCGTCCTCCTCTCAGGCGGCCGCGGGCTCCGGGTCCGGTCGAACCAGCACCGTGTCCGCGACCCGGATAATCTCGTCGGCCGGAAGGTCTGCCCGCGAAGCGTGCTCTCGAATCTTCTCGGGGCTCGTGGCCTGGTAGATGCAGACGGTACCCACCGAGCCGCCGTCCTCCTCGAGGACGTAGCTGCGAATCCAGCGGATGTCGTCCGACATCTCCTCGTCGCCCACCCGGCTCGAGCGGGCGGCGGCTTCCTGCAGCTCCTGCGGCGAACGCCAGCCGCTCCGGCGCAGGATCACGTACGTGTTCATCCTGTCCTCCCTTCACGGGGAACATCAAGTCAAGCGCGTGGGGGGCCACACTTCAAGCGGCCGCGGTCAGGCGGTCGAGCGCCTCTCGGGCCGCAGCCTGCTCCGCGTCCTTCTTCGAGCGGCCGGTGCCGACGCCCACTGCCTCGCCGTCGATGATCGCGGCGCAGGTGAAGGTGCGATCGTGCGGCGGCCCCTGGACGTCGAGGACGCTGTACGTGACCTGCCGGCCCCGGCGCGCGAGCTCCTCCTGGAGCTCGGTCTTGTGGTCGACGTGCGTCGTCAGCGCGTAGGTGATCCGACCGTCGAAGGCAGCGACCACGGCTTCCCGGATCGGCTCGAACCCGTGCTGAAGGTAGAGCCCGGCAAGCGAGGCCTCCAGCAGCGCCGCGAGGACGTTGCGGTTGCGCGCCAGGCGCTCCAGCTCGTCGGCGGGCGCAAGCTTGGCACCGCGCTCGATCAGCAGCTTGCCGAGCCCAAGCTCGCGGGCGACGACCGCGCAGCTCGCACGCGAGACGACGTGTGAGCGGATCTTCGCCATGCCACCCTCGGAGGAGTCCGGGTACCGCTCGTACAGCGCCCGCGCTATCGCCAGCTCGAGGACGCTGTCTCCGAGGAATTCGAGCCGCTCGTAGGACGACGCCCGGTCGGGCGCCCACGAGCTATGGGTGAAGACGGTCTCCAGCAGCTCGTCCGGCAGCAGTTCGATGAGCCTCGAGAGCTCGTCGGGCCGACCGCCCGGAGCGCGGCTACTGGTGCGTGGAGACGTAGTCGACGGCCTGCCCGACGGTCTGGATCTTTTGCGCGTCGTCGTCCGAGATCTTGATCCCGAACTGGTCCTCCAGCTCCATGATCAGCTCCACGAGATCGAGTGAATCTGCGTCGAGGTCCTCCTGGAACGAGGCGTCCTCTGTGACCTCGCCCTCATCGACTCCGAGCTGTTCCGTCAGGACTTCCTTGACCCGCTCGAACACTTCCTCTCGTGACGCTGCCATTTCACCTCACTTGCCGGGGGGCTTCAGAGCGCGCGGATGCTAACACTCTTTCCGGTAGGCGCTGCGCGAGCCTGCCGACGACGTCGTGCTGAACACCCCGCGCCGCGAGCCCGATCGCGCTGGCGATCGCCCGGCGCGACGAGTTGCCGTGGGCGATCACCGCGAGCCCGCGGAGGCCGAGCAGGTAGGCGCCGCCGTAGGTCTCGGGGTCGAGCCGCTGCCGCAGCCCGCGCGCCGCGGGACGAACGAGCAGGCCGCCGATCCGCCCGCGGCGGGTGGAGACGATCTCCTCGCGCAACTCCTCGAGCACGGTCTTGATCGTCCCCTCCATCAGCTTCAGGACGACGTTGCCGGTGAAGCCGTCGCAGACGACGACGTCGGCCGCACCGAGCAGGAGGTCGCGGCTTTCGGCGTTTCCGGCAAAGCGAAGGCCGTCGCTGGCTCCCAGGAGCGCCTGCGCCTCGAGCGTGAGCTGGTTGCCTTTCTCCGGCTCCTCGCCGATCGAGAGCAGCCTCACCTCGGGCTCGAGCACGTCCAGGACGTCCTCTGCGAACACCGAGCCCATGTGTGCGAACTGGAGCAGGTGCTCCGGTCGCGCGTCGGCGTTCGCACCGGCGTCGATCAGCACGGACGGGCCGCGCTTGGACGGGATCACTACCGCGATCGCCGGGCGGGCGACTCCGGAAAGACGCCGCAGCTCGAGGAAGCAGGCGGCGAGCATTGCGCCCGTGTTCCCGGCCGAGAGGACCGCGTCCGCCGTGCCCTGGCCGACAGCGCGGCAGGCGGCGACGAGCGAGCTGTCCGGCTTGGCCCGAACGGCCTCGGCAGGCTTCTCGTCCATCCCGATCACCTGGGTCGTCTCTGCCAGCTCGAGGCCGCCCGCCTCGAGGCCCGCGGGACCGAAGAGAATCGGCTTGATCGCGTCCGTGGCGGCCTCGAGCGCACCGGCAACGACCTCTTCCGGGGCCCGGTCGCCGCCCATCGCATCGACGGCGATGCGAATCAAGGATCTAAGGCGTCGCTTGCGATGCCGACCTCAGGTCGCGTGGGCCTTGCCCCCGCGACCGTCTGAAACGACCGGTCGAACCATTCGAGCTCATCCGAGACCGTCCCTATGGCACCGGGGTGCGGAGCGGCTCGATCTCGCGGCCGCCGTACGTCTTGCAGTTCGGGCACATCCGGTGCGGCCGCTTGGGGCGCCCGCATTGGGGGCAGGTGTTCACGCGGGGTGCCTCGATCCGGTGCGTGGCGCGCCGCTTGTCGCGCCTGGACTTGGACGTTTTTTTCTTGGGGACGGCCATTGGCGGCGGAGTATAGCCAGGGGTCAGAGCTCGACCCGTCTCGTGAGCCCTGATCGCTCGAGCAGACGTCGGTCGTGCGTGACCAGGACGACCGTTCCCGGGTAGCTTTCGAGCGCGGCCTCGAGCTCCTCGATGGCCGGCAGGTCGAGGTGGTTGGTCGGCTCGTCCAGAAGGAGACAGTTGGCGCCTTGTGCGGACAGCAGCGCAAGCTGGGCGCGTGTTCGCTCGCCGGGTGAGAGCGTCTCCGCAGGGCGCAGCACGTCGTCCGCGCCGAGCCCGAACTTGGCTAGGAGCGTACGTGCCGCCTCCGCTGGGCCGCCGAAGGCCTCGACGAGCGGATCATCCACCGCGAACCTGGCGCGAGCCTGGTCGAGCTCGCCGAGAACCGCCCCCCGCCCGACCACGCGCCGCCCGGACGCGAGCCGAACGGAGCCCGCGATCGCCCCCAGCAGCGTGGACTTCCCGCTGCCGTTCCTGCCTACGACGGCAACTCGATCGCCCCGGTAGAGCTCGAAATCGAGCGGGCCGAGGCGAAAGCCGCCGCGCTCCAAAACAACCTGCTCCAGCCGGACCACGACGTCGCTGCTCCGCGCCGCGGGCTCGAGCCCCAGCCGCAGACGCCAGGGCTCGAAGGGCTTCTCGACCGGCTCGAGGCGTTCCAGGGCGCGCTCGGCCTGCCGCACCTTCGACCGCAGCGCTTTCGTGCCGCGCCGGTCGGCTCCACCGGTGCGCTTGCCGAGCGAGGCGCCGCCGCGGGCTTGCCCGCGGCGCCGGCGGACAACCCCCTCGAGCTCGCGACGCCGCGCTTCGGCGTCCTCGAAGCGCCGGTACTGCGTCTCGCGGGCCCGCTCGCGCGCACGCTCGTACTCGCTCCAACCGCCCGACCACTCGCGGAGGCGGCGCGTGCCCTCCTCGAGCTCCACGATCCGCGTCACGGCCCGATCGAGGAACGCGCGGTCATGAGAGACGACGACGACGCTGCCGACGACGCCTTCTACGAATCGCTCCAATCGCTCGAGCCCGTCGAAGTCGAGGTCGTTCGTCGGCTCGTCGAGACAGTAGACGTCGAAGCGGGCGAGCAGCAGCCCGGCGAGGCGGGTTCGAGCGGCCTGACCACCGGACAGCGTGTCGAGACGCTGATCGAGTCGACCGGAGAGGCCGAGGTCGTCCACAACTGCGGCGACCCGGCTCTCAGCGGCCGACGCTCGCCGCTGCAGATACACGCGCACCGTTTCTGGCTTGCGCGCGTCGAGCCCTTGCGGCAGGTAGCCGACGCGAAGGTCGGACGGCGTCCGCTTGACGGCGCCTCGGTCGGGCGAGTCGAGGCCCGCGAGCAGGCGGAGCAACGTCGTCTTGCCCGCGCCGTTCGGGCCGATGACACCGATCCGGCTCCCGGCGCCGATCGTCAGCGAGGCGCGGGCGAACACCTCCGTGACACCGTGGGAGACGGCGACGTCGGCAAGCGAGAGCGAGTGTGAGCGCATGGAACCTCCTGACGAAGTGACGGCGCCCGGCAAGGGCGTGGAAAACGGTGATTTCGTCAGTTAGGCCCGCATAAGACAGCGCCGGGGGCGCCGTCATCATCCTAGCCGCCCCGTTTTACGAAGGCTTTACCGAGCCTTTCCGCTCTCTTCGCTCCGCGTTGCCCGCGTCGAACTCGCCGCTCCGCGATTGTGCAGAGGCAAGCCGAGCAACGACCAAAAGGAGACGAAGAGATGTTCAAGATCGCAGCCATCATCGGAGGGATCCTGCTCATGGCAGGCGTCGCTCTTGCCGGGACGTTGACCGGTCTCGACTCGAGTAACAGCCCCACGATCCGGCAGACGACGCAGCTTCCCCTGATCGCCACGACGACACACCAGGATGACCGGGGGCTCGAGCAGGACCAGCGCGGCCGCCCTCGAGCCGGTTGGTCAGCGCCGCCCTACCTCGCCAGCGGCGGGCCAGCGTCTCGACGATCGAGAGGCCGAGCCCGGTCCCGGCCCGGCCACCGCCTGCGCCCCCGGGCGCGAAGCGCTCGAACAGCTTCGTCTCCTCGCCCGCCACCAGCCCCGGCCCCCTCGTCGAGCACCGCGACGCGGCGCGCGTGATCATCATCAACCGGCGCGACGACTAGAGGCGGTTCTTGAGTTCGGCGAGCGCCGACCAGCGCGAGTCGGCCTCCGGCTCTTCGTGCTCGTGCGGCTCCGTGTTCAGGTCCTTGCCGCAGACCGCACAGAGGCCGGCGCAATCCGGTTTGCAGAGGATCTTGTCCGGGAGCTCGAGTGCGAGCGCGTCGCGGGCCCAGCCCGAGAGGTCGAGCCTGTCGTCCTCGAGGTAGGGCATGCGCATCTCTTCCGACTCGGGGTTCGTCGCCTGGTACTCGCCAGAAGCGATCGGCAGCTCGAGCGCCGCGTCCTCGAGGCAGCGGTAGCACGGCCCGTGCAGGCGCACGCGGAAGCCCAGCTCGAATACCGTCCCGGTCGAAGCGCGGGTGATCGTCAGCTCCGCCGGCACCTTCTGGGGCACCGGCAGGTAGCGCTGGCCGCCGAGCTCGAGCGGCTCGAGCTCGATCTCCCGCTCGTCCCGAAACTGCTCGCCGGAGCGAAGCTTGATCGTGCGTAGGTTGAGGGCGGTCATCGTGACCACGGTAGCAACGCCGTCTGCAGTGACCACTCGACCGAAATCGGAGTTGCGCATCGGCTCCTCAGACGCGCCGAACGAGCCCCTCGAGGGGCCTGCGATTGGCATCTGCGCTCCACTCGTCGGGCGAACGCGACTCCGGGTCGAGCGGCCGCTTCGGATACCCGAAGCTCGGGATGTTGACCGGCAGCAGGCCGTCGTCGAGTCCGAGTGCCTGCCCGGCGGCCGCCGGGTCGGGCATCCCGTTCGGGCACGAGACGACCCCGTCGTTCCAAGCGGTGAGGAACATGTTCTGCATGGCCCGGCCAACGTCGAGGGCCGAGCCTCCGCGTTCGGTCGCGATGGCGATGACCAACGAAGCCGTGAGCACGTTGTCGTGCGCGTAGACCGTCTGGGCGACCCGCTCCTTGGCCTCCGGGGTCTCGACCACGACGAAGATCCACGGCTGGCGGTTCGTCGCGCTGCCTGCCAGACGGCCCGCGTCGAGGATGCGCCGCTCGACCTCGGGCGGCACCCGCCGGTCGGCGTAGCTGCGCCAGTCGCGCTTGCTCGCGACCGCCAGGTAGGTGTCCATGCGGTTCCCCTAAGGCGTCGCTTGCGACGCCGTCGTCAGGACGCGCAGGCACTGCCTGCGCGTCCGTCTGAACCGACCGGTCGACCCAAGCGGCACCGCCGCGACCACGTTAGAAGGGGTGGTCGTCGTTGGAGCTCTCGGCGGCGGCCACTCCCGCCACGACGGTTTCCTGCGAGCGCTCCTGCAGCCGGTCTCGGCCCCGCTTGACCGCGGTCAGGAACTTGTCGAGGTTGACCTCGAGCGTCGAGAGGATCGAGTCGGCCCAGTCCTCCATCTCGAGCCGGGTCTCCCGCGCCTGCCGCCTGGCGTCGTCGACGATGTCGCCTGCCTGGCGCTCGGCGAGCTTGACGATCTCGGTCTGAGAGGCCTCGCGCACGGCCTGCTCACGAGCCTCGCCGAGAACTCGGTCGCATTCGCGCTTGGCTTCGGCGAGCATCTCCTGGCGCTCCTTCACGATCCAGCGCGCCTGCTTGATCTCCTCGGGGATCGTCGCCCTCATCTGATCGAGGATGTCGTAGATCTCCTCGCGGTCGATCCGCACCTGGTCGGTGAGCGGAACGGCCTTCGCGTTGTGCACGAGGTCGTCGAGCTTGTCGATGAGAACCAGTACGTCCATGGGTTTTCGGAGTTTACAGGCGCGTATCGGCTGCTAGATGAGTGATGCCATGAAATCGTCCGACTCGGGGCGCGAGCTGGCAGCTCTGGGGCACAGCGACGGACGGTGGCGATGCTGGCAGCATTGGTGCCGGCCCAGACAGCCAGATCGCGCAGCCGAGCGCGCGAGATCGTGGCATGGACCATCTAGCGGCGCCACAGCCTGCGAAAGCGTCCGGGGCGCTCCGGCTCGGGGTCGGGCTTTCGCTCGGGCTCGGGAGCGCTGGAGGGGGGCTGCTCGCGTGGCGCGTCGCTGCCGGAGATCCAGCGGCGGCCGCTGGCGCGGAGGTCCTCGAGCAGCGACTGCGCCTCGCTCGGCGCGAGCACGACTTCGTCGGAGCGCGCGAGCTGCGACTCGAGCCGCTCCGCGGAATCGCTCGCGGCACCGCGGGCGCGCAGCTTTTGAAGCACGTCCTGCGCCTCGCGGCGGCCGAGGCGCACTTCGCCTCCTGCGCCGAGCAGCGTCTCGAGCTTGTCGGTGTTGGTGGTCACTCCTGGGGGTTCTCCGGGGTTCCCGGCCGGCCGGCCGGGAAGAGCTCCTTGAACCTGCGTGCGACGGCCTCGGGCACGAGCTCGTCCACCTTTCCGCCGAACGAGGCGATCTCCTTCACGCCGCTCGAGGAGACGAAGCTGTACTGCGGGCTCGCCATCACGTACAGGGTCTCGATGTCAGGCGCCAGCGTGCGGTTGAGGTGATTCATCTGGAACTCCCATTCGAAGTCCGAGATCACGCGCAGGCCCTTGACCATCGTCTTCGCGCCCCAGCGCTGGGCGAAGTCCACGACGAGCTCGGAGAAGACCTCGACCTCGACGTTGTCGTGGCCGGCCAGCGCCTCGTTCAGGAAGCCGACCCGCTCCTCGACGCTGAACATCGTTCCCTTGTGATGCGGGTCGCGGACGACCCCGACGACGACGCGCTCGAAGATCGACGCAGCGCGGGTGATGATGTCGAGGTGGCCGAAAGTGACCGGGTCGTAGGAGCCCGGGCAGATCGCGGTCAGCGGCCGCTGCTCATCCATTGTGCTCGAAGAGGGTCAGGCGAGCCGCGCCGTAACGGCGGCTCGTGCGCATGGTCAGGGGAAGCTCGGGCTCGTCGCTCGCGGCGGTCTCGACGAGGAGCAGCCCGCCGGGCTCGAGGATCTCGGGCAAGTACTGAATCAGGGCGCTTTGCAGGGAAGAAAACCTCGGGTAGGGCGGGTCGACCAGCACGAGATCGTACCGTCTGCCCGCGCGCGCGTCGGCCCGGAGGGCGGTGAGGGCATCCTGGCAGAGCACCGTGGCTCCCGCGAGCTCGAGCTTGTCGAGGTTGCGGTTGATCGTCCGGCAGGCGTCGCGGTCGGACTCGACGAAGGTCGCGCTCTCGGCGCCGCGGGAGAGGGCTTCGAGCCCCAGGGCGCCCGAGCCGGCGAAGAGGTCGAGCACCGTCGCGCCTTCGGCAGCGCCGGGGCCGAGCAGGTTGAAGGCGGCCTCGCGGACCCGGTCGCCGGTCGGGCGGGTGGCGGTGCCCTTGGGCGCAAAGATGCGCGCGCCCTTCCGCGAGCCGGAGATGATCCGCATCGTCAGGCGGCGAGGTCGCGCTCGCCGAAGATCCGCTCCACCTCGTCGGCAAGCGGGCCCTCGTAGTCGACGAGCCCCTCGGCGGCCGCCCGCGCTCGCTCGAGCAGCGGCCGGTCGGCTCGTAGCCGCGTGAACCGGAACTCGGAGACCCCCGCCTGGCGTGTGCCCATGAGCTGACCCTCGCCGCGCAGCTCGAGATCCTTCTCAGCGAGCTCGAAGCCGTCGGTCGAGTCCACCAGCGCCTGCAGCCGCTCCTGGGCGATGTCGGTCAGCTCCTCGCGCTGCCGCGAGATGAGCAGGCAGTACGACTGCTCGGCGCCCCTCCCCACGCGCCCCCGGAGCTGGTGCAGCTGCGCAAGCCCGAAGCGATCGGCCTCTTGCACGATCATGATCGTCGCGTTGGGGACGTCTACGCCGACCTCGATCACCGTGGTCGCGACCAGGACGTCGAGTTGGCCCGCCTTGAACTTCACCATCAGCTCGCGCCGCTCGGCCGTGCGCAGGCGCCCGTGCAGCAAGCCGACGCGATAGCCCTTCAGCTCCGCACGCTGCAGGCGCTCGGCCTCTCCCTCCGCCGCGCGCGACTGCGAGGTCTCCGACTCCTCGATCAGCGGACACACCACGTACGCCTGCCAGCCTGCGTCGAGGTGCTTGCGCAGCCGCGTGTAGGCCTCAGAGCTTCGCTCGGCGGTCACCCACGAGGTGACGATCGGCTTGCGGCTCGCGGGCGGCTTGGCGATCTCGGTCACGTGCAGGTCGCCGTAGACGGTCAGCGCCAGCGTGCGCGGGATCGGCGTGGCCGTCATGTGCAGGACGTGCGGCGTGCGGCCTTCGACCAGGGCCCGCCGCTGCTCGACGCCCGAGGCACCGCTTGCGGTGCCGTCTGAGAGCCTCGGGGGCTTTGCCCGCGAGGCGTTTACCCCGGCTGGTGATACGCGTGCGGCCAGAGCCCGTCGCTGCTCCACGCCGAACCGGTGCTGCTCGTCCACGACCGCCACGGCGAGCTCCTCGAGCTCGACGCCTTCCTGGATCAACGCGTGGGTGCCGACCACGATCTGCGCGTCCTCGACCTCCGACTTGACCGAGCCCGTGAGCAGGGCCGTCCGCACGCCGAGCTCCTTGCAGAGCGGCTCGATCGTCAGAAAGTGCTGCTCAGCGAGGGTTTCTGTCGGCGCCATGAGCGCGCCGCGCTGCCCGGCCTCGACGGCTCGCAGCAGCGCGTAGAGGGCCACCACCGTCTTGCCCGAGCCGACGTCTCCCTGCAGGAGCCGCTGCATCGGCGCCGTCCGCGAGAGGTCGGCGTCGATCTCCACGATCGCCCGCTCCTGGTCGGGGGTCAGCTCGAACGGAAGCAGCCTCCGGTAGCGCGCGGTCAGCTCACCCGGCTTCCCCAGCTCGGTGGCGATCACGGCTTCCCGGCCGGCCCGGGCCCTCGCGAGGCCGACCTGGAGCACGAGCAGCTCGTCGAAGGCGAGCCGGCGCCGGCCCTGCTCGCCCTCCTCCTCCGAGCGCGGCCTGTGCAGCGCGAAAAGCGCATCTGCCCGAAGCGGCAGGCGCTCGCTCACCTTCAGGGGGGCCGGCAGCGCGTCAGGGAGGTCGCGCACGTGCGGCAGGGCCCGCTCCACGAGTGCCCGCAGCCGTTTCGGCGGCACCTCCTCGCTGGCCGGGTAGACCGGCGCGAAATCGGCAGTTGCGGAAACGCCGTTCAAGTCGTACGAGCGGACGGCGAACTCGTTCCGCTTGAGCTGGCCGCGAAGCCGCACGCGCGTGCCGGGCTGAAGCTTCTCGGCGAGCCAGGCCTGGTTGAACCAGATCGCGGTGATCTCGTCGCTCCCGTCCGCGACGCGGGCCTGCACGATCGCGAGGCGACGCGAGGGCCGCCGCACCGAGACCCACACGACCTCGCCGGCGATCGCCGCCTCCTCCCCTGCCAGCAGGTCGGCGATCGGCCGCTCCGGCACGGCCTGCTCGTAGCGGTGGGGCCGGTGCTCGAGCAGGTCGCGGACCGTGCGCAGGCCGAGCTTGGCGAGCTTCTGCTCGAGGGCGGGACCGACGCCGGTCAGCGTGACGACCGGCCGCTCCGCGTTCTCGGGTCGCGGAGTCCCCGGCAGCCGGGGCCAGCTCTCGGGCGCCTCTTCTCCGGCAAAGCCTCTGGGCACGCGGCCAGTCTAGGAACCGCTGCGGCTACTCGTCGTCGCCGAACCAGAAGAAGCCGATCGTTCCCGGCCCTGCGTGCGCGCCGACCACCGGGCCGAGCGTCGTGACCAGCTCGAGCTGTGCCGCGGGCCGTGTCCGCCGCACCATCTGGACGAGAGCCTCCGCCCGCTCCGGCGCGTCGGCGTGCGCGATCCCTACGCGCAGGCTCGGCTTGTCCTGCGTCGAGCCGGTGAAGGCCGCCTCGAACTCGAGGAACGCCTTGCGGTTCCCCCGCACCCGCTTGACCGGCACGACCTCGCCGTCCTTGATCGTCAGGATCGGCTTGATGTTGAGGAGCTCGCCGGCCCAGGCACGCGCCCGGCCGATCCGCCCGCCGCGGGCGAGGTACTCGAGCGTGTCGACGGTGAAGAGGAGCCCGGCCTCCCGCGCGTAGCGCTCGACGAGCTCGTTCACCTCGTCGTCGCTCGTGCCGCGCTCGAGCCGGCGTTGGATCGCGAGCCCGAGCATCGCGATCGCCACAGACGCGCTCTGGGAATCGAGGGCGCGCACCCGATCGCCGCCGAGCTCGCGCGCCGCCGCGCGTGCGCTCTCGATCGTCCCCGAAAGCTTCCCGGCGATGTGCAGCGAGAGGATCCGCTCGTACCCAGCGAGCTCCTCGAAGACCCCGAGGAAGTCGCCCGGGGTCGGTTGCGAGGTGGAGGGTGTCTCCGTCGCCGTGCGCAGGAGCGCGTAGAACGTCTCGGGGTCGAGCTCGACGTAGTCCTTGTAGCTCTCGTCGCCGAAGCGCACGTAGAGCGGGACGACGCGCCAGTTGGCGAAGCGCTGCGGCACCTCCGGGAAGTCCGCGGTGGAGTCGACCACGATCGCGGTGTTCTGGGCGGTGAGCTCCACGGCTTAGGCGGCCGCTGCGCCTCGAGCTGCGTCGCGGATCGCTGCCACGATCGCGTCGAGTCCCTCGTCCTTGCGTACGCACGCAACCGCTCCGGCCTCCACCAAGGCGTCCCGCTCGCGCAGGTTGGCCGAGGCCGTGAGGCAGACGACAGCGGTCTGCGGGCAGGCCTCCATCACCGCCTGCGTCGCCTGCACCCCGTCCAGGCCGGGGAGGCGGTAGTCCATCAGCACCACGTCGGGGCCGACCTCGGCGGCGACCGCCGCGGCCCCGGTGCCGTCGGAGACGGAGGCGACCACGTCCATGTCCGAGCGCAGCCCCAGGAGCAGCTCGAGCGCCTCGCGGAAGACCTCGTTGTCCTCGACCAGGACGACCCGGATCGGCTCGTTCACGTGCCGACTGTAACCGTCTGGACGCGTTTCGCAATGAAAGTCACGTGACGCCTTACTCCACGGAGAGCAGGAGCGGGTAGTGCGGCTGGCCTCCCTCGTGCAGGTCGAGCTCCAGGTCGGGATGCCTCGCGGCGAGCTCGTCGAGGACGCCGTTCAGGGGCGGCGCGTCCTCGCCCGTGAGGACGGTGAGCAGGTCACGAGGTTCGGCGAGGAGCCGGTCGAGCAGCGAGCGGGTCACCTCGTCGAAGCTCGAACTCGCCGCGACGGCGTCGCCGTTCAACAGCGCCAGGTAGTCGCCTTCGCGCACGGTGACCCCGTCCACGGTCGACTCGCGCGAGGCGACCGCGACCTCGCCGGTGACGACCTGGCGGAGCGCCTCGCCCATCGCGGCCGCGTTCTCCTCGGCCGAACGCTCGCCGTTAAAGGCGACGAGCGCCGCCAGGCCGGCGGGGATCGATTCGGTCGGCACGACCTGGACCGGCTTCCCCGCGACGCGAGCCGCCTGTTCCGCGGCCATGAGCACGTTCTTGTTGTTGGGCAGCAGCACGGCCTCGTCGGCACCAACCGCGTCGACGGCCTCCAACAGGTCGGCGGTGGACGGGTTCATGGTCTGGCCGCCCTCGAGCACTTTGCCGGCGCCGAGATCCTCGAACAGGCGGCGGTTTCCGGCACCCGCGACCACAGCGACCACCCCGGAGCGCGAGGCCCCGCCGGGCAGCGCGGCGAGGAGACGCTGCTCGCGCTGCTCGGTCTGGCGGTGCATGTCGGCGATCTCGACGCCCTCGATCGTGCCGACGCGCGTGCCGACCGAGAGCGCCGCGCCCGGGTCGTCGGTGTGAACGTGGATCTTGAGCGCGTCGCGGTCGCCCACCACGAGCAGCGAGTCGCCGAGCTTCTCGACCTCGGCCTCGAGACTCTCGAGGTCGAGGTCGCCCCCTTCGACCACGAAGGTCGTGCAGTAGCGATAGCGCGAAGGCTCCTGGTGCACCGCCTCGAGCGGCGGCTCGAGGCGCGCAGGCGGTTCTGCGAGCGGCTCGCCGGAGGCCGTGGCGGCGAGCCCACGGACGAGCTCGACCAGGCCCGCGCCGCCCGCGTCCACGACGCCGGCCTCGCGCAGAACGTCGAGCTGCTCCGTGGTGCGGGCCACCGCCTCCTCGCCGTGCTCGACGAGGCTCCTGAGCAGCTGCGGCGGCTCGACGTCCCGGCACGCGCGCTCCTCCGCCGCTTCCGCGAGCTCGCGGCTGACGGTCAGCATCGTCCCCTCGACCGGCTTGCGCACGGCCCGATAGGCCTCGTCGCTCGCGGCCCGGAAGGCGCGCGCGACCGTGGACGAGTCGATCGTCTCCGCAGCGCCGAGCGCCTCGGCTGCGCCGCGGACGATCTGCGAGAGGATCACGCCCGAGTTGCCGCGGGCCGACATCAGAGCCGCGCGCGTGGCCTCACGCGCCAGCGTCGGCCGGTCGGTCGCGCCCGCCTGCTCCAGCGCCTCCACGATGCCACGCGTCGTCAGCGCGAGATTCGTGCCGGTATCGCCGTCCGGAACCGGGTAGACGTTGAGGTCGTCGATCCGCTGGCGGCTGAGCTCCAGCGACGCGAGAGCGCCGCGGGCGAGTGCGCGCAGGCTCTCGAGATCGCTCATGCGGAGCGCTTCACGTCCTGGATGTGCACGTCGACCGAAACCACGCGCAACCCCGTCAACCGCTCGACCTCGTAGGCGACCTGGGAGCGAACCGTCGCTGCGACCTCCGCCAGGTTGAGCCCGTACGCGACCACCACATAGAGGTCGAGCGCCACGGCACCGGCCTCGTTTCGCACGACGATCCCGCGCAGCGGCTTCCCTTTCGGCAGGAACCGGGTGACGCGGTCGCGGGCAGGGCCGGGGGCCCGCGGCGACATGCCCACCACCCCGTAGCAGTTAGCGACCGTGCGTCCCACGATCTGTGCGATCGCCTCGGGCGAGATGGTCACCCGCCCGAGCTCAGACGGGATCGTGAGGGCCCTCTCCTCCACGCCCCTTAGACGCGACGGCTCTCCCCGCGGGTTGCGACCCCCGCGAGAGAGAGGCGGCTAGACGGCTTTCTCGACCTTGCCGCTCTTGAGGCAGCGCGTGCAGACGTAGGCGCGGGTGGCCTTGCCGTCCAGGAAGACCCGGACGCGCTGGAGGTTCGGATTGAAGCGCCGCTTCGTCGCCACCATCGAGTGGCTCCGGTTGTGGCCGAACCCGGGCTTCTTCCCGCAGATTGCGCAGATCTTGGACACGGCGGCGGAGTGTAGCGGAGGCTCGCCGGCCTAGGCCGGCGCGGCGCCTGCCGCTGCCCGCAGCTGGGAGAAGACGTCGGCCATCTCGAGCGCCGTGCGGACGGCCTCAGCGCCTTTGTCGAGACGTTCGCGGGCCTGCTCGTCGTTGTCGGTCGTGAGCACGCCGAACGAGACCGGCACGCCGGTCTCCAGGCCCGCCAGCTGAAGCCCGCTGGCCGCCTCGCTCGCCACGAACTCGAAATGCGGCGTCTCGCCCCGGACGACGGCGCCAAGGGCGACGATGCAGGAGTAGCGGCGTGTCTTCGCGAGAGCCATCGCCGCGAGCGGCAGCTCGAAGGCGCCCGGCACCGGGATCACGGTCACGGCCTCGCGACCGACGCCCGACCGCTCGAGCTCGTCCAGCGCTCGCGTCAACAACTCGCTCGTCAGCTCGCCGTTGAAGCGGGCGACGACGATCCCGACGGCCCGCCTCGAGCCGCTCGGCTCACCTTCGATCACCCCGTAGCCGTCGGGGATCCGCAGCTCGCCCGAGGCGTGCTCCGGAGAGCGCAGCCGCGGCAGCTCGTCCTCCTCTGCCGGCACGTCCTCGTCGGGCTCGAACCACGGCTCCGGCTCCGCCTCGCTCTCGGGCTCGGGCTCGGCCTCGGCCTCGAGCTCGGGCTCGACCTCCGTGACATTCTCGACGCGCTCCTCGTCGGGGTCGGGCCCGAGCCGCAGCCGGGGCTGGTCGAGACCGTCGCTCACTGCTGAGGCTCCTCGTCGAAGCGGAGGTCCTGGTGGTGGAGCCGGTGACCGAGCTTCTCCCGCTTGACGGCGAGGTAGCGCCGGTTCTCGGCGTTCGGCGGCGTCTCGATCGGCACCTGCTCGACGACGGTCAGGCCGAAGCCCTCGAGGCCGCTGATCTTCTTCGGGTTATTGGTCAAGATCCGGATCGTCGTGAGGCCCAGGTCGGCCAGGATCTGGTTCCCGATCCCCCAGTCGCGGGCGTCGGCCGGGAAGCCGAGCTCGAGGTTCGCCTCGACTGTGTCGAGCCCCGTCTCCTGTAGCTCGTAGGCGCGCAATTTGTTCAGCAGACCGATCCCGCGACCCTCCTGCGCCATGTAGAGCAGGACGCCGCGGTCCTCACGGCCGAGCTGGAGCAGCGCCTGGTCGAGCTGCTCGCCGCAATCGCAGCGAAGCGAGTGAAAGACATCGCCGGTCAGGCACTCGGAGTGCACCCGGACGAGCACGTCGTGCGCGCCGTCGACCTCGCCTTTGACGAGGGCGAGATGGTGTTTACCGGTCAGCGTCTCGCGGAACGCGACCGCCGTGAACTCACCATAGGCGGTGGGCAGGCGTACCGACGTCGTCCGCTCGACGAGCTTCTCGTGGCGGCGGCGGTACTCGATCAGTTCGGCGACCGTGATCATCTTCAGGCCGTGCGCCTCGCAGTACGGGATCAGGTCGGGCACCCGCGCCATTGTCCCGTCGTCCTTCATCACCTCACAGACGACGCCTGCCGGATTGAGGCCGGCGAGCCGCGCCAGGTCGATCGCGGCCTCCGTCTGGCCCGCTCGGCGCAGCACCCCGCCGGTCTTCGCACGCAATGGGAAGACGTGGCCGGGCTGGACGAGATCGCCGAGGCCCTTGCTCGGGTCGATCGCGACCTGGATCGTGCGCGAGCGGTCGGGCGCCGAGATGCCGGTTGTGATGCCCTCGCGCGCTTCGATCGAGATCGTGAACGCGGTGCCGAAGGGGGTCTCGTTGCGCTCGGTCATCGGCTGCAGGCCCAGGTCATCGCAGCGCTCCTCGGTCAGGCAGAGGCAGATCAGGCCGCGCCCGTGCATCGCCATGAAGTTGATCGCCTCCGGAGTCGCGAACTGCGCAGCGATGGTCAGGTCGCCCTCGTTCTCGCGGTCGGCTGCGTCGACAACCACCACGAACTTGCCCTGGCGGATGTCCTCGATCGCCTCCTCGACGGTGGCGAACGCGGTTGAGCGCTCGGTCGTGTCCATCTCGCCGCGGATCGTACCCCTCAGGACGGCGCGAGCCGCTCCGCGTACTTCGCCAACAGGTCGACCTCGACGTTGACCTCGTTGCCGGGCATCAACCTGGACAGGGTGGTTTCCCGGAGGGTGAACGGGACGAGGGCGATCTCGACGCCGTCCCCCTTGAGGGCCGCGACGGTCAGGGCGACGCCGTCGACCGCGAGCGAGCCCTTCTCGACGCAGTAGCGCAGAAGCTCCTCGGGAAGCTCGATCGTGAGGCGAGCGCCATCGCCCTCCGCCTCGACCGAACGTACCCGTCCAAGGCCGTCGATGTGGCCCTGGACGAAGTGACCGCCGAGCGGCTCGCCGGCGCGAAGTGCGGGCTCGAGGTTGACCTCGGCACCTTCGGCCAGCCTGCCGAGGTTCGTGCGAGCGATCGTCTCGGGAACGGCCTGGAACTCGAGGCTGCCGTTCTCGACCGCGGTCGCGGTGAGGCAACAGCCCGCCACGGCGACCGAGTCGCCAGGTCGGGACGCCGCCGCGGTGCCGGCGGCGTCGATGCGCAGCCGCAGACCCGAGCCGTTCGAGCTCCGCTCCGCCGCCACGACGCGCCCGCGCTCGCGCACGATCCCCGTGAACATGGGCAAAGGGTACCCCGCGCCGCCCCCGCGGCCACGCGCGAGCCCGTGATGTTTGCGGCACGGAATCGGCACAGACACGTGCGGAATTCCTCGTTAGGCTCGCCTCGGGGAGGAGGCTGGGCGAACCGTGTTACGGGAGCAAGGGCGTTTCAGTCGCCCAGCGCGAGGGCTTCGAGGGCCTCACGTGTGGCCATCTCCAGCTCCGCGCGCTCGCGGCCCCCGCTGAGCTCGGCGCGCAGGTCCTCGACGGCCTCCGCCTGACCCACCGTCAGCTCGCCGGCGTCGACCTGTTCCAGCTCGCGCTTCAACTCGTCGTCCGAGACATGCCGTGCGAGCCAGCGCGAGATCACGGTGACCAGGCGGTCGTCGGCTTGGGCTTCCATGTCAGGGCTCGTGGACATAGGCCGTCAGCAGCACGTCCTCACCGCTCTGCTCGGACGACAAACGCGACAGGATCTTCGGCTGCGGGAGCGAGGCCACGGGTCCGCCGCCTTCTCCGGCGATAGTCGGCGCCACAAACAGGAGCAGCTTGTCCACCAGATCAGCCGCGAGGAACGCGCCGGCAAGCGTCGGGCCACCCTCCAGCAGAAGCGTCTGGACGCCCTCGCCCGCAAGCGCCGCCAGCTCCTCCTCGAGGGGCCCCTCGCGGAGCTCGAGCTCCGAGCCCGCCGGGAGCGGGCCGCGGCCGAAGGCGAGCCGGCGCGGCTGCTTCACCGCTCCCACTTCGCGTGCGGTCAGCGCCGGGTCGTCCGCCCGGACCGTCCCCATCCCCACCGCGACCGCATCCGAGCGGGCGCGCAGCTCGTGCACCCGCCGCCGGCTCTCCTCGCCCGAGACCCAGCGTGAGCCCGGCACCGTCACCCGCCCGTCCAGCGTCACGGCGACCTTGTAGGTGACGAAGGGCCGGCCCCGGGCGATCCAGACCCGCCAGGCCTCATTCTGCTGCCTGGCCTCCCAAGAGTCGTCGATCTCGACCTCGATCCCGGCCTCGCGCAGGCGCTCGAAGCCCTTCCCGTCCACCTTCGGGTTCGGGTCTCCCACCGCCGCCACCACGCGGGCCACTCCGGCGGCGACGAGCGCGTCCGTGCAGGGCGGCGTGCTGCCGTGATGCGAGCACGGCTCGAGCGACACGTACAGCGTCGCTCCCCGCGCGCGCTCGCCGGCTACCTCGAGCGCCGCGACCTCGGCGTGCGGCGTCCCGCGCCCGGCGTACCACCCCTCCCCGACGACCTCGCCTTCGCGCTCGAGCACCGCGCCGACCAGAGGGTGCGTGTGCTCGACCTGCCCACGCCCCTGCTCGGCGAGCTCGAGCGCCCGCTCGAGACTCAAGCCAGATCCCCAACGAGCCGGCGATAGGCCCGCGGCAGGTCCTCCCGCCCGAAGATCGCCGTGCCCGCGACGAAGAGGCTCGCGCCCGCGCCGTGGAGGTCGCGAATGTTGGTCGGCCCGACTCCGCCGTCCACCTGGATCGGCATCGAGTCCGGCAGGAGCGCACGGAGCGTGCGGATCCGGTCGAGCGCCTCCGGCATGAACTCCTGCCCGGAGAAGCCCGGGTGGATGCTCATGCAGAGGACCAGGTTCACCTCTGTCGCACGCGCCGCCTCGGCGGCCGCTTCCGGGCTCGTCTCGGGATTGAAGGCGAGCCCGACCTCGAGCCCTTGCTCCCGCGCCAGGGCGACGACGCTCCTCAGGTCGGGGCAGGCCTCGTAGTGGACGGTGACACTGTCGGCGCCCGCCTCGTGGAACTGCTCGAAGTGGCGCTCGGGCGTTTCGATCATCAGGTGGCAGTCGAGCACGCCGCCGGCCCGGTGGACGATCGGGGAGATCGACCGGAGCACGATCGGGCCCGTTGTGATCGGCGGGACGAAGTGGCCGTCGCCGACGTCGAAGTGGAAGATGCGCACCTCGGCTCGGAGCAGAACCTCGATCTGCTCGCCGAGCCGTGAGAAGTCCGCGGCGTAGAGCGACGGCTCCACCTCGACCGTCCGGATCCAGTCGTTCCAGCTCACGGCCTTGATCTTAGGCGGGCGATAAAGAACCCCGGGGTTCGATCGCGGTGGGGCAGCGTGAGGAGGAACTCAGGCCGTTGCGGATGGGCAAACTGCGGCCACTCCTCCTGGAGGGACTCGACCTCGAGCCCGGTGGCGTCGACGAGGACCTCGTTTTCCTCCGCGTTCAGAGTGCAGACCGAGTAGACGATCTCGCCGCCTGGCTTCACCCGCGCTGCGGCCACACGCAACAGATCGCGCTGCAGCTCGGGCAGCGGCTTGCCGCGCCAGCGCAGATCGGGCCGCGAGGCGAGCACGCCGAGGCCCGAGCAGGGCGCGTCCACGAGCACTCGGTCGAACTCCTGCAGATCGGCCGGCAGCGCGAGCGCGTCGGCGTGCACGACGCGGACGTTCACGGCGCCGAGCCGGCGACAGTTCGCCTCGAGCTCCCGCGCGCGCCCCGCGTGCTTCTCGACGGCGACCACCTCCGCGGCCTTCTCCGCCAGCTGCGTCGCCTTGCCGCCGGGCGCAGCGCAGAGATCGAGCACCCGCTCGCCCGCGCTGGCGCCGACGCACAGCCCCGCGAGCTGCGAGCCGCGGCTCTGCGGCCAGATCAGGCCCTCGGCACGCGCCCGCTCGTCCAAGCGCTCGACGCGAAGCGCATTCGGGATCTCCGCGTCCGGCTCTCCGGCCACCTCGCCCTGCTTGAGAGCGTTGCGCCGCACTGCGGTCTCGGACGGCTCGTTCTGGGCCCGCATCAGCGCGAGCGCCTCGCCGGAGCCGAGCTCGCGCCACCAGCGCTGTGCGACCCAGTCCGGGTACGAGTGCTTCAGCGCCGCCTCTTCGGGCGTAGCTTCGGGGAGTGCCTCCACGAGCTCGCGCAGGCCGAGCCCGAGCCGCCGCAGGACCGCGTTGGCGAACGAGACAGCACGCTCGAGCCCCGCCTCGCGAACCAGCTCGACGGACTCGTTGACGGCCGCGTGCATGGCCACCTCCGAGAAGGCGAGTTGGTAGGCCCCGAGCCGAAGGGCGCTGCGAACAGGCGGGTCGAGCTTGTGAACGGGCCGCCGGCCGAGAGCCTCGATCCCGTGATCGAGGGTGCGGACGCGCTGAATCGTCCCGTAGGCGAGCCGCTGGGCGAGCGCGCGTTCACGCGGATCGAGACCCGCGGCCGCGGCCGGAAAAGCCCGGTCGGCGTAGGCGTCCTGCTCGAAGACGCGCTGGACGGTCTCGAAAGCCGCCCGCCGCGCCGGCGAGGCGCTCACAGGCCAACCCTCCGACGCACAACGTGTCGACCGATCATTGCTGACGGCCGCGCGGACAAGGCCCGCCCGGCCTGACGGAGACGACGCAAGCGTCGTCTCAACGCAGGCCGCGCAGGAACTCGTCGTAGCTCATTCGCCGCCGTCCCTCGGCCTGGACCTCGACCGGCACGAGCTCGCCGTTCTCGATGCCGGCGCGCCAGATCGTGACCGGCCGCCCGTGCAGCTCCCCGCGCGCACCGATGTGAGGCGAGAGTGCGCGGATGCGGTTGAGCAGTTCCTGAGGCGGGCGGCTCCAGTCGAGCTCGCGGTCCTCCGGGCCGATCTTGGCGGCGTAGGTGACGCCCTCCTCCGCCTGCGGCGTCAGCTCCGGCTGGGGCAACACCTCTCCGAGGAGCTCCGCCGCGAGCTCGCCCGCGCGCGCGGAGGCGGTGCCGAAGTCATCCTCCTGGTCGAGCGGAAATGCCCGTTGCGCCGCGATCGGCCCCGCGTCGAGCTCTGGCACCAGTTTGATGATCGAGACGCCGGTCTCCGGATCGCCGGCCAGCAGCGCCCGCTCGATCGGCGCCGCCCCCCGCCAGCGCGGCAGCAGCGACGGGTGCACGTTCAGCCAGAGCGCCCGCTCGAGCACCGGCTCGGGGATCAGCAGCCCGTAGGCGGCGACGATCACCGTGTCCACCTCCGGGTCGAAGGTCTCGTCGAGCTGCTCGGGCTGCCGCACCTCGATGCCCAGTCGCTCCGCCGACTCCTTCGCCGGGGGCGGAGCCACGCGACGGCCGCGGCCGCGCGGGCGGTCGGGCCGGGTCAGCAGGTACGCGATCTCGTGCTTGTCCGCGAGCCGCTCGAGCACGTCGGCGCCGAGCGGAGCCGTCGCGGCGACGGCTAGCCGCACGCCGGTGCCTCAGCGGACGAGAACCGGCTGCGGACGCAGGAGCGCGAGCGCCTCCCGGCGGCCCTCCGGCGTCGTCCGGTCGAGGATCAGCACGCCGTCGAGATGATCGAGCTCATGCTGGGCGATCCGCGCGGGCAGGCCTTCCAGCTCGAGCTTGACGTCGTTCCCCTCCGGGTCGACCGCCTCGATCGTGACCCGCTCGTGGCGTTCGACCGGGATCACGACGCCCTGGAGCGAGAGGCAGCCCTCGGCGTCGCTCACCCGCTCCTCGGAGCTCTCGACGAGCCGCGGGTTGACGAGCGGCACCGGGTCCTCCTTGGGGTCGGGAAGAAAGAGGAAGACGCGACGCAGCACGCCCACCTGCGTCGCCGCGAGCCCGAGCCCGTTCGCGTCGCGCAGCAGGTGCTCGAGCCGTTCGATCAGACGAGCGAGATCGTCGTCGAAGCTCTCGACCTCGCGCGCCTGCATCCGGAGAACCGGATCGGGATACTGCCGGACCTGCGCGAGCGCGACCCGCCGCCGAGCCTCGGCCTCGGGGTCGAGCTTGTCGTTCCGAACCTCGCCGGTCTCGTCCGCCATGGGCCCATCTTAGGTCTCAGAGGCTCTGCGGGTCCACGTCTACGACTGCCGTCAGCCTCGCCTTTCGCATCGCAGGAGCTGCCGCGGCGAGCAGTTGCGCCGCGTATCCGGCGAGACGCCGCGGCTCCGTCGTCTTCGCGACGAGTTGCGCCCGGTGACGCCCTCGCAACCGCAGCAGGGGAGCGGGCCCGAGCAGCTCGCCGGTGCCCTCGAGCCCCGCCCTCAGCTCCTCGAGCAGGGCCTGCGGCTCGCGCTCGGCTGGGCCGGAGACGACCACCCGCACGAGGTGGCGGAACGGCGGGTAGCCGAGCTCCCTGCGGCGGGCGAGCTCGCCGGTCAGGAAGCGCGGCACGTCGTGGCGCGCGGCGAGCTCGAGCGGGCGCGCATCGGGCTGGAAGGTCTGCACGATCACCTTCCCCGGCGCGTCACGCCCGCTGCGCCCGGCCAGCTGGGTGACAAGCTGGAAGGTTCGCTCCTCGGCGCGGAAGTCGGGAAGCCCGAGCCCGGCGTCCGCGTCCACTACCGCGGCCAGCGCGACGCCCGCGAAGTGGTGGCCCTTCGCAACCATCTGCGTGCCGAGCAGCACGGCGCGGTCGGTTTCCCGGAAGCGCCGCAGCGCCGCAGCCATCTGCTCCGGGTCGGCGACGGTGTCCGCGTCGAGGCGGATCAGCTCGAGCTCCGGCACCTTTGCCGCCAGCTCTCGCTCCAGGCGCTGCGTACCGGCTCCGATGCGCGCCAGCTCCGTCGAGCGGCAGACGGGGCACTGCTCGGGCGCAGGCTCCGAGTGCCCGCAGTGGTGGCAGCGCAGGGAGCCGTCGAGGTGGAGCACGAGCGCGACGTCGCAGTCGGGGCAGCGAAAGGTCGTGCCGCAGGCTCTGCAGTGCAGAGCGGGCGCAATCCCCCGTCGGTTCAGGAGCAGGATTGCCTTGCCTCCGTTCTCGGCGAGCTTGCCGAGCTCGGCGAGCAGCGGCGCCGAGAGCGGGTAGCCGGCCTCGCGGCGCAGATCGACGATCCGCACCGGCGGTAGGCGGCCACCGAGTCGCCCGCCCAAGTCGAGCCGCTCGAGGCGCTCCCAGCTCTCGGGCCGCGGTGTCGCGCTGCCGTACACCGCCACCGCGCCTTCCAGCGCCGCCCGCTTGGCGGCCACGGTGCGCGCGTCGTAGCGCGGGTCGGATTCCTGCTTGTAGGACGCGTCGTGCTCCTCGTCCACGCAGATCACCCCGACCCGCCGCATCGGCGCGAAGATCGCCGAGCGCGCCCCGACGACCACGCGGGCCTCACCGCGCGCGACGCGCTCGCGCTCGTCGCGTCGCTCCGCGTCGGTCAGCCCGGAATGCAGGATCGCGACCGAGTCGCCGAAGCGCGCCCGGAAGCGGCCGACCGTCTGCGGGGCGAGCGCGATCTCCGGCACGAGCACGATCGCCCCCAGCCCGCGCTCGAGCGCGGCGGCCGTTGCCTGGAGGTAGACCTCGGTCTTGCCGCTGCCGGTGACGCCGTAGAGGAGGAAGTGGCCCCCGCCCTGCTCGAGCGCGCCCACGACGCGCGCCAGCGCCTCCTCCTGGGGCGCGCTGAGCCGCTCGGGCGCCGACTCGCCCTCGAGCGACTGCCGCTCGGCCGGCGGGGCCTGCTCCTTACGCCGTGCGCGGCGCACAGGAGCGACCAGCTCGAGCGCCCGTGCCGGGGTCGAGCCGTAGTACTCCGCCAGCCAGAGCGCGAGGTCGACCAGCGTCTCGGGCAGCTCCTGGACGACCTGCTCGACCGGCAGGGCCGTCACGCCCTCCGGCGGCGCGTCCACGACGCCGACCACGACCCCTCGAGCGCGCGAGCGCCCGAACCGCACCGCCACGACGGCGCCCTTGCCCACGCCCTCGGGGAGCTCGTAGGTGAACTCCCGCCCACTGAGGGCGCGCGCGCTCACGAGGGGCACGACCGTCCCGAATTGCCTCACGCGAGTGAGGCTAGTGCCGCTTCCGGCGGTGAGAGCCAGATTCGCGGTCGCTAGCACCAAGCCAGTCGCACTCGGCCGCGGCTCAGGCTAGTTGCCTGCGCAAGGAAGAGGGTGGGCTCTGGCGCAGCGTGATAGAGGTCGCGAGCCCGGAGCTCAGTGTCGGGAGCGGCACTAAACGCCGGCGGCGACGAGCACGAAGTCCGTGGCGAAGCCGAGCGTCAAGCCGAGCATGATTCCCCAGGCCGTGACGGTCTTGCTCGAGAAGAGGCGGCAGACGTTCAGCAGCTCCATCACGACGTAGAGGATCGAGCCGGCGGCGAGCGCGAGGAACACAACCGACACCGCGGTGGACGTCCAGGCCTGGCCAACGACGGTGCCGAAAAACGTCGGCGCGCCGCCGATCACGCCCAGCAGCGCAAGGAAGCGCCAGCTCGGCTTCTCGGCGTCTCCGGAAAGGGGAGCCACGATGCCGAAGCCCTCGGTTGCGTTGTGCAGGCCGAAGCCGATCACCAGCACGTACGCCAGACTGAGCTTGTCCTGCGCCGCCGACTGGCCGATCGCGAGGCCCTCGGAGAAGTTGTGCAACCCGATTCCGGTGGCGATGAAGAGGGCAAGCCAGCGCGCCGGGGTGAGCCCCGTGAAATGCGAGGGCTCGAGCTCCGTCGCCGAGGCCGCGCCCGGGCCGAGGAAGCTCTTCCGCCGGCGCACCTTCATCCAGGTGTCGTAGTAGACAAGGCTGAGCAGGCCGAGCGCGAAGCCGCCGAACGCCAGGACTGCGAGCCACGAGAAGCGGCTCCAGTCCGAGGCATTGAGCGCGGTCTCGACCGGCTCGATTGCCTCGACGAGCACGTCCCAGAAGAGGAAGAGCAGGATCCCGGTGGCGGTCGCGCTGAGGAAGGCCTTGAAGCCCTGACCGACGTTGTGGACGCGCCCCATCGGCAGGCCAATGAAGATGGTGAGGCCGGCGAGGGCCCCGAGCAGGAGGATCTGGGCGGACGACACGTGTAAGGCTCACCTTACAAGAAGGCCGTCGCAGTAGAGTGCCGACACCATGGCGCAGGGTCATTCGGTCGATGAGTATCTGGAGACGATCTACTTCCTCGCGTTCCCGATCGGGGAATACCGGCCGCAAACCCAGGGCGCGCCGACGCTGTCGGCCAGGGTCGCGGAGATGCTTGGCGTCTCCCGCGCGTCGGCCGGCGAGATGCTGAAGCGCCTCGAGGCCGAAGGGCTCGTCGAGCGCGGCGAGCACAAGGAGGCGATCCTGACCCCGTCGGGCCGGGAGCGGGCCGAGCGCGTGGTCCGCAAGCACCGCCTTGTCGAGCGACTGCTGACCGACTTCATGGGCTACACCCCCGCCGAGGCGCACGTGCACGCCGACGAGATCGGCGAGAGCTTCAGCGATGACATGATCGAGCGGATCAGCGAGCGGCTCGGGCATCCGGACCGCTGTCCCCACGGCTGGCCGGTCGACACCGAGTTCGAGCAGGTCGAGAACCTGGAACTGGCAGCTCTGTCGGAGCTAACGCCAGGCTCGAGCGCGACGATCGTCCGCCTGGCCGAGCACGATGGGGAGCTTCTGCACTGGTTCTACGACCAGGGCTTCGTTCCGGGAACCGAGGTCGAGGTGCGCGAGGCGCAGCCTGCGGCCGAGCAACTGACGGTGCGCCTGAACGGAGACGAGAAGACGATCGCCGAGAAGGCCGCCGCAGGCCTCTTCGTGCGCCCGGCCGGCTAGCCCTCGGCCGGCTGCTGAACTCCGAGCCCTCGAGCTCCAAGTAACAGACTGTTACTTGACAATTCCGCCCCTCGGGCACGGTGGATCCGAGCTTCGAACGCTCCAAGTAACAGACTGTTACTAGGTCGCGCTAGCGCTGAGCACGCGCTCGAGCCTGATCCCCTGGCCGGCGTACCAGCGGTGGGCGCGGCGGAGGAAGGCGACGCAGTCGGCCGGGCTCTCGCTCGCGAGCAGCTCGCCGTATGCCAACCGCGAGTGATCGTCGACGGCAAGGTGCAGGTACTGCCAGCCCGCACCCTCGCTACGGGTCAGCCGGTCGCCGAGGATCGCCTTCCCGACCGTCCAGAAGCGGCCGAGCTTCTTGATGTCGACATGGACGAGTTCGCCCGGGCGCGAGCGCTCGTAGCGCTGCGCCGGCTCCCTTGGCGGGCGCGCAAGCCGCGAACAACCGTGGCGGCGAAGCACCTTCAGACGGTCGAGGGCCGGTCGCCGCAGCAGCCCCGCCACGATCACCGGTCCGGCGTTCGCGTAGGCGCGCGCCGCCAGGATTTCAGCCTCGGCCTCGGCTGAGAGCCGGCGCGGCTGCCTGATCGGCACCGGCGGCCGGTCCCGGAGCGCGGCCCACCCGCCCTCCTGATAGCGGTGCCAGAGCCGATAACCCGTCGCGCGGCTGGCGCCGCAGGCCGCCGCGGCCGCCTGCGGGCTCGCTCCCTCGAGCACGAGCTGGACAATTCGACAGCGCGACTCGAACGAGAAGCGCATCCGTTGCGGCGGGCAGACTGCATCAAGCATCCGGGCCTCCTTGGCGAAGCTGGTCTTGGTCGACCACAAGCCTCGCCGGAGGCCCGGATGCAATCAGCCGTCTCGCAGGTGTGTAGGCAGCAGAGCTAGCCCTCGGCCGGCTGCTGAACTCCGAGCCCTCGAGCTCCAAGTAACAGACTGTTACTTGACAATTCCGCCCCTCGGGCACGGTGGATCCGAGCTTCGAACGCTCCAAGTAACAGACTGTTACTAGGTCGCGCTAGCGCGGTCTTCGCGTAGATCGGGCGCTTCAGGTCGAGGTCACGCAGGATCGCCGCCGGGCGCAGGTCGAACTGCTCGGCGATCAGCTCCTCGATCTTCGGCACCGGGATCCGCTCCGTGCCGAACGTGCGCACCGCGATCGAGACCGGCCTGGCGACCCCGATCGCGTAAGCGACATTGACCTCGCAGCGGTCGGCGAGCTCCGCGGCGACGACGTTCTTCGCCACGTAGCGCGCCGCATAGGCCGCCGAGCGGTCGACCTTCGTCGGATCCTTGCCCGAGAAGGCGCCGCCGCCGTGTCTAGCCGCCCCGCCGTAGGTGTCGACGATGATCTTGCGGCCGGTGAGGCCCGTGTCGCCCATGGGCCCGCCGATCACGAACTTCCCGGTCGGGTTGACGTAGACGAAGTCGCGCTCCTGGAGCCGCTTCTCGTCGTAGAGGTCAGGCGGGAGGATCGGGTGCAGGACGCGCTCGATCAGGTCGGGCTTGATCAACGTCTCGGCGTCACAGCCCTCGGCGTGCTGGGTGGAGACGAGGATCCGCTCGATTTCGACCGGTGACTGGCGCCCCTCGTCGTCGACCTCGTAGCGAACCGTCACCTGCGCCTTGCCGTCGGGCCTCAGGTAGGGCAGATCGCCGACCTTGCGAACCTCGGCAAGCCGCTTGCAGATCTTGTGCGCGAGCATGATCGGGAGCGGCATCAGCTCCGGCGTCTCCCGCGTCGCGTAGCCGAACATCATCCCCTGATCGCCGGCGCCGACCAGGTCGAGCTCGTCGTCGCCGGCGGGGTTGTGCTGCGTCTCGTACGAAGCGTCTATGCCTTGCGCGATGTCGGGCGACTGCTCGTCGATCGCCACGACGACACCGCAGGTGTTGGCGTCGAAGCCCCACTCCGAGTGCGTGTAGCCGATCTCCGCGATCTTCGTGCGGACGATCGAGGGGATGTCGACGTACGTCTCGGTCGTGATCTCGCCCGCGACGACGACGAGGCCCGTCGTGATCAGCGTCTCGCAGGCGACCCGGCCGCTCGAATCGTCTGCGAGCACCGCGTCGAGCACGGTGTCCGAGACCTGATCGGCGATCTTGTCCGGGTGACCCTCGGTGACCGACTCCGAGGTGAACAGATACTCGCGCGGCGCCACGGGCGGCAGGCTACTTGATCTCTACAAACGCGTCGAAGGTGCGCGTGTCGCCGGAGCCGGCAGTCCAGGCGAGGAACGATCGCAATGGGCGCAGGTTCTCGGTCACCCGGGACGAGGGTGCGTTGCCGGTCAGGCCTGCAAGGGTCTCGAGCAGCGGTATCGAGTCCTTCAGGTCGAGGTAGAGAAAGCCCCCGTGCGAGTCCGGCAGGCCGGCCGCGTCCTTCGCCTGCTTGAAGTCTGCGCTGTCGGGCAGTTTCGAGCCGGAGCCGAACTCGGCGATGGCATTGCTGCCGTTCGTGACCACGACCTTCCCGCCGCTGCCACCGTAGTGGATCTGGAACTGGCCGAGGTCGATCGTCTTGACCGCGCCGCCCGTGACCCTGGCCCCGCCGAGGGCGGCGAGCCGGGTCGCGACCTTGTCGATCGTCGCGAGCGCCGCCGCCTGGTCCTTCGGCTCGAGCACGAGCGTGATCTCCGGGATCGCCAGGCCTGGACGTACGTAGAGCGCGACCTCGTTTGAGAAGAGCGTGAGCGCCTGGTCGAGCGTGACCCCGAGCGCCGCCTCCAGCTGCCGCAGCTGCTGCGCGAACATGGGGTTCGATCTGAGCTGCTTCAGCTGGTCGCTGACGCCGCCGCCACGGAAAGTGAGCAGCGCGATCGCATCGCCGGGAACGTCCTCCAACAGCTTCGAGGAGTAGTCGCCGGGGCCGAGCGTCTTCGTGCCGGCCCCTCGCGAGGCTGCCCGCACGCGCACCCCGTCGTCCTCGGCGCTGACCGAAGCCGCGATGAAGTCGAGCTTGTCGAAGCCGAGGCTCGAAGGGTCGAACGACTGTCCACCCTGCTGCGCCGCCTCTTTGACCGCGGCCGCGACCTGGGCACCGTCGACGTACGCCTTCACGAGGGCGTCGCCCGGGAGCTCGTCGAGCGCGTCGTTGAAGGTGGCGTCTGCGGCAAGCGAGCCGCCGCCGCTCTTCAGCACGGCGTTGAGCGCGGCCTCGCTCTCGGCCACGGCGTACCAGCCGTCAACCTCGCGGTAGACCGCCTGCTGGCCTGACGAGCTGCTCGCATTCAGCTTCTTCAAGAGCTGCTTGAACTTGTCCACGTCCTCGGGCTTCGTCAGCAGGACGACCGAGGTGCTGTCGAGGCTCGCGCCTGCGGCGACGGCGACGTCCGCCTCGGGCCCGAGGGCCGGCTTGAGGTCGCTGTCGTAGTCGACGTTCTGCTGCGCGAGCGCCTGCGTGATCCTGGTCAGCACGCGTTCGCGCCCGGGGAACTTCTGGGCCAGGCTGTCGAGCTCCTGCCACTGGCTCGAGCCGAGGTCGCTGTCGACCGAGACGAACGCGAGCACGTCTGAGCGGACGAGCTTTGCGCCCGACTCACCGGACGCGGAGGTCTTCGCGCTGCCTCCGCCGCACCCCGCCGTCGCGAGCGCGAGCGTCGCCAAGAGACCGGCCGCGAGGATACGGGGCATGCGTGTCATTCGCGGGTCGGTTGGCGGCCCATCAAGCTCGCAGCTAAGTCGTTCAGGTTCTCTCCGTCAAGGATCCGGCAGACGCCCTCGGTGATCGGCAGCTCGATACCGAGCCGGCGCGAGAGATCGCGCAACACCGGGGCGGTCGTCAGCCCTTCGACGGTGCCGATCTGCGCCGCCGCCTCCTCGGGCGAGGCGCCTCTGGCGATCAGCTCGCCCGCCTGCCGGTTGCGGCCTTGGCGGCTCCAGCAGGTGCCGCTCAGGTCACCCATCCCGGCGAGGCCGGAGAACGTCTCGCTGCGGGCGCCGCAGGCCTCTCCCAGGCGCGCCATCTCGACGAGGCCTCGCGTGATCAGCGCCGCCTTTGCGTTGTCGCCGAGCCCGAGGCCGTCAACGCCCCCCGCGGCGAGCGCCATCACGTTCTTGGCGGCGGCGCAGAGCTCGACCCCGACGAGGTCCTCGTTGACGTAGACCCGGAAGGCGAGCGAGTTGACGGCTTCCTGGAGCTCGAGCGCCAGCCGGTGGTCCTTGCTCGCGATCACCGCCGCCGCCGGAAGGCCGTCGGCGATCTCCTCCGCGAAGTTCGGGCCCGAGAGCACAGCCACCCCGCGACGCTCCACCAGCTCGGACAGGCGCCCACCGCTTTCCGGGTCGAGCCCTTTCGTCAGGCTCAGCACCGGCGCGGCGCCCGGCAGCCCGCGCACGACCTGCCCGAAGGCCTGGCTCGGCACGGCGATCACGTGCAGGTCGGCGGCGGCGAGCGAGGGGTTGTCGACGGTCGTCGCCGAGACGCCGGAGAGGTCGGCGCTCGGGAGGTGGCGCGGGTTGTGGCCGGTCTCCTCAATTGCCCGCGCCTGCTCGGGGTCGCGGCAGGCGAGCGTGACGTCGTGCCCGCGAGCGGCGAGCAGGCTGCCGAAGGCCGTCCCCCACGCCCCGGCTCCCACAACCGCCGCTCTCACGACTTCCTCACGAAGTCGATCGAGACCGGGACGCCTTCGAGCTGAAAGCGCTCGCGCAGCTGGTTCTCCACCCAGTAGCCGTAGTCGCGCGTGATCAGGCCGGGATCGTTGACGAAGAACCGGAAGCGCGGCGGACGCGTCTGTACCTGCGTCCCGTAGAGCAGATTCAGGCGCTTGCCGCTCTTGGCCGGAGGCTCGCGCGCCTCCCGCAGCTCGGCGAGGAACCGGTTCAGCTCAGGGGTCGGGATGCGGCTGATGTGCTTCTCGAAGAGCTGTTCCACGCGGTCCAGCAGCCGGCTGATCCCGCGGCCGCTCGTGGCCGAGACGGTGACGATGGACGGCCGCTGGCGCAGGCGCGAACCGAGCCGCGGTCGCACCTCCTCGAGCTCGATCCGCGAGATGTCCCACTTCGAGAGGACGACGATCGTCGAGCATTGCGCCTTGCGCGCGATGTCGGCGACGGAGAGGTCCTGGTCGACGAGCCCCTCGCCGGAGTCCACCAGCACGAGCGCCACGTCCGCCCGCTCGGCCGCGGCGAGCGCGCGCAGCTCCGAGTAGTACTCGATCCCCTGGCGCTGCTTGCGCTTGCGCCGGATTCCCGCGGTGTCCACGAGCACGAAGGTCCGCTCCCCGCGCTGGAGCACGGTGTCGATCGAGTCGCGCGTCGTGCCGGGCACCTCCGACACGATCACCCGCTCCTCGCCGAGGAGCGCATTCAGCAGGCTCGACTTGCCGACGTTCGGCCGGCCGAGGATCGCGACCCGGATCGCGCTCTCGTCCACCTCCTGTGGCCCGGCCCCCGGGAGCATCGTGATCACAGCGTCGAGCAGGTCGCCGGTGCCGTGGCCATGGTGCGCCGAGACGGGAACCGGGTCGCCGAGGCCGAGCCGATGGAACTCGAGCGCAAGGGCGTCCTGGTCCGGGTCGTCGATCTTGTTCGCGAGCAGCAGCACCGGCTTGTGCGCCCTGCGCAGGATCGCCGCGAGCTCCTCGTCCCCCGGTGTGATGCCCACTCGCGCGTCGACGACGAAGAGCACGAGGTCGGCCTCGGCGATCGCGGTGCGGGCCTGGTCGGCGATCGAGCGGGTGATCGGTGACGAGTCGGCGACGTCTACGCCGCCGGTGTCGATCAGGCGGAAGCGTTGCCCGTTCCAGTCGGCGACGAGCTCCTTGCGGTCGCGCGTCACGCCCGGGGTCTCGTGCACAACCGCGGCGCGCGATTCCGTCAGACGGTTGACGAGAGCGGACTTCCCGACGTTTGGAAAGCCGACGACCGCGACCGTGCCCACCATGGGGGAACCCGTGGTTCCCCCATGAGCCCCCTCCTTCTTGTCCCTCTCAGACGATTTCATGGCGAGGCTCCCGCCGGGCAAAGCCCGGCTCCGCCGACCAGTCGAACCTGACCCAGACTGAACGGCGATGTTACTGGCCTCCGGAGGCCTGCCATACGATCGAATCGTGCGCCTAGGTGACAAATCCGGTGATTGCGTTGAGCCGCGCATAGAGGGCTATTAGTTCCCACGACGCGACCGGCGAGCGTGATCTCGCCGCGAAGCCTCTCGCTCAGTCGATCAGAGTTAAGGCGCGCTCCCACTGAATTACGAAGCCAGCTGCAGACATTCCCAACGCGCGTGTCTCTGCACAGGTAGCGCTTGGATCGCTAAGCGGGCTGGCGCGCCCGGACCAGCCTCTCGATCTGGGTGACCACGTCCTCGACGTCGAGCTCGGTCGTGTCGATCAGGACGGCGTCCTCGGCCGGGCGCATGCGCGCGGCATCGCTCTCGTCGCGCAGGCGAAGGTCGGTGGCGAGGGCGTCGGCGCCGATCTCGGGCCGCTCGGACAGGCGCCGGCTCGCGCGCACGCCGCGGT
>WNGA01000892.1_pt1 | contig 51406 bp, 50 predicted proteins | sample 5400061 | NCBI WGS metagenome assembly WNGA01 (sample SAMN13153366, study PRJNA577476) | soil metagenome | isolation source: 100 cm soil or saprolite under grassland replicate 2 | place: USA:California | collected 2016-06-15
CAGGTACCAGTCGATGTACAGCGGCATGTCGATACGGAATCGGTTCGAGCCCATGTTGGAACCCTGGAGTCGCTTCTCCATGAGGAGCTGGAACCCGTCGATCTCGACGCGTTCGCCGAGTGGGATCATGCCGATCACAGTGGCGGTGCCACCCTTGCGCAGCATGTTGAATGCCTGCTGCGCGGTCGAAGCCAGGCCAATGGCCTCGAAGGCATGATCGACGCCACCGCCGGTGAGCTCGAGCACGGCACCGACGGGGTCACCGGCCGACGCGTCCACCACATCGGTCGCGCCGAAGGCCAGCGCCAGTTCGCGCTTGGATGCGATGCGGTCGATGGCGATGACGCGACCGGCACCAACGATCGCGGCGGCCTGGATTGCATTGAGCCCGATGCCGCCGCAGCCGATCACGGCGACGACCTCCCCGGCATGGACCTTCGCCGTGTTCAACACCGCGCCGACACCGGTCGTGACGCCGCAACCGATGAGCGCGGCTTTGTCGAGCGGCATGTCGGGCCGGATCTTCACGAGCATGTTCTCGTGCACGAGCAGCTGCTCGGCGAAGCTCGACAAGTCGGCGAACTGGAAGACCGGTTGATCGCCGCGCCGCAACCGCGGCGGGCCGGCGGGATCAGCTGCTAGCCCCGCTTTGTCACAGAGGTTGGGGCGGCCCGACAGGCAGTAACTGCACGCGCCGCAAAAGCCGCTGACGCAGGAGATCACGTGATCGCCGGGCTGCACGTACGAAACTTGCGAGCCCACCGCCTCGACGACGCCTGCCGACTCATGGCCCAGCACCGCCGGTACCGGGTGCGGATACTTGCCCTCCATGAAATGGAGGTCGGAGTGGCACAACCCCGCGGCGGCCGTCTGCACCAACACTTCGTGGGGCCCGACGGTACCGATCTGCACATCGTCGATGACCAGTTCACCCGGGATGTGTTCGAGAACCGCAGCCTTCATCGCGGCGACACTAACCAGTCGGACCGAACCGCTCCACGCAGATGTGGTGCGCCGAGAGACCGAGGCCAACGAGCAGAGAGCTCGCAGCGTTCATTACCCGACGCCGAACGCGAGGCGGACCAAGCACACTCCCGGCGATGGGGATGCTGCGGGCGCTCTTTGATCGCATCATTCTGGGACACTTCACACGCGACAGACGTGCCGATCCGTGCGCACGACTCTTGGCTGTGAGCGTCGTTCGGGCGCGGCGTTCTGTGTTGACGCCCTGAGCGAGATGGCTTGTGAGGCTCGCGGGTAAACGGTCCGACCGGCACGGCGGGTGGACATCGTCAGCCGTCGGTCGCAGTGCCACAGCATCGACATGCGCTGCTTCAACCCGGGTGTCGTGGGACCGTCTGTTGGCGTGACGAATGGCGGTGAGGTCAGATATCCGGCGGGACACCCCCGAAGCAGAAGGGGAGGCTCATGGCACCGCAGCCCGAGCTGCCGCGCGCGCAGGGATCGTCATCACCATGGTCACCGACACCGACGCTGTCATGTCGATCGCCACAGAACAGGGCATGCTCGACGCGCTTGCGCCCGGCGCGATCTGGGCGCAGATGAGCACGATCGGCGTCGCCGGCACCGAGCGCGTCATAACTCTGGTCGAGACGCGGCGTCCCGACGTGACTCTCCTCGACGCGCCGGTTTCCGGCAGTAAGGAGCCAGCCGAGCAAGGTCAACTGACGATCTTCGCGTCCGGGCCCGACAGCGCCCGCTCGCGCGTCACCCCGCTCTTCGACGCGTTTAGCCAACGAACGATTTGGGTCGGGCCGCTCGGGACGGGATCACGGCTCAAGCTTGTGAACAACACCTTGCTGGCCTTCACTGCGGAAGGTCTGGCCGCGTCCGTCGCGCTCGCGCACCGGCTCGGCCTCGAGACCGAAACCATCATCGACGCGCTCGGTGGCGGACCGCTCATGTCGCCATGGGAGTCTGCGAAACTGCAACGGATCACGAGAGGCGAGTACGCGCCGCAGTTCGCGCTGGCGCTTGCACTCAAGGACGTGCACCTCGCCCTCGAAACCGTCGATGCCGGCCGATTCGAGGCGCTCGCAGCCCTGGCCCGTGAGTGGGAACGCGCCGTCGACCAAGGCCTCGGCGACCAGGATCTCACGGTCGTAACGCGCGTCCTGGAGGATCTGGGAGGTACGCGATGACGCTGATCGGATACACGATGATGTGCGAGCAGGCCGGGCCGAAGCAGCTGGTGCGAGACGTCGCCCTCGCCGAAGACGCGGGCTTCGACTTTGCCGTCATCAGCGATCACTACTTCCCTTGGCTGGACTCCCAGGGCCATTCGCCGTACGCGTGGAGCGTGCTCGGAGCCGCGGCCCAGGCAACCGACCACATTCCGCTGATGACGTACGTCACCTGTCCGATCCGCCGGTATCACCCTGCCGTGGTTGCACAGAAGGCAGCGACGATGCAGCTGCTGTCCGACGGGCGCTTCACGTTGGGCCTGGGTGCAGGGGAAAACCTCAATGAGCACATCGTCGGGGGCCAATGGCCGATTGCGTCGTTACGCCACGAGATGCTCGAGGAGGCGGTGGAGATCATTCGGGCGCTGTGGGCTGGCGGACCGGTCACGTATCGCGGCAAGCATTTCGACGTCGAGTCCGCGACGGTCTGGGATCTTCCGGAAACCGCCCCACCGATCGGGATCGCAGTGTCGGGACCGGCAAGCTGTCGCGTGGCGGGGCACCACGCGGACGTGATGATCGCAGTCGAGCCTCGACCCGAGCTCGGTCGGATGTTTGACGAGGCGGGAGGATCCGGGAAGCCGCGCATCGGCCAGATCGCACTGGCCTACGACCCCGACGAGCAGACCGCCGTGAAGCGCGTGATGGATCAGTTCCGCTGGTTCACGGGTGGCTGGCGGGTCAACGCCGAGCTCCCCCTGCCCGCGTCGTTCGACGTGGCGTCGAGGACGGTGCGCGAGGAGGACGTCACCGCGCAGATGCCATGTGGCCCCGACGTGCAGCGGCACCTCGCTGGCATCTCCGAGTTTGAGGCTGCGGGGTTCACCCACATTGCGCTGGTGCAGGTCGGCGCCGACTCCCAAGAGGCGTTCATCTCGTGGGCGGCGGCGGAGCTGCTGCCTGCACTCCGGGCCTCATGATCGCACCCAAAGAATCCGGCCGTTCGGCCTGTACAGGTCACGCGCGAGTTTCGTCCTCGTCTTCCAGTCGCGAGACGCCCGAACTTCACCCTCGTCGACAGCGATGGACTGCCTCAGAACGCCGGTTCGAGAGCTCCCGACGTGCCGTTCGGCGCTCGGGTCCGCTCCTCGAGATGCGACGTTCGGTGTGCCGTTATGGCGCGTCCCTGACCGACACCTCCGGGGACGTTCCTTGCCGCCGCCCGAGCTGCCCTCGACGGGGCTCCGCCCGGCGAGATTGCCCAGGCCGCCGGCTACCACTCCCACCGGTCGATCGTGCGCCTTCCGGACGGCACGACGCTGATGGCCGTGTCCTTCGACGCTGACGACCTCTACCGTCGAGAAGAACCACCGGACTTCGGCCTCTACCTCGATCACCGGTGGAAGCCGCCGTGGGCCCACGCCCTCCTTGAGTGGCCTGACTTCGGGCTGCCGCCCGACGAAGAGGACGTGGTCGCTGCCCTCACGGCCGCGCTCGAGCGCGCTCAGAGCGGTGAACGTGTCGAGCTCGGCTGCCTGGGAGGCCACGGCCGCACCGGCACCGCGCTCGCGTGCCTCGCATTTCTCACGGGCCATCCCAAAGCCGACGCAGTGGCGTGGGTTCGTGCGAACTACTGCCCCGACGCAGTCGAAACCGCAGAACAAGAACAGTTTGTGGCGCGACTCACGACCGCGCCCGTCTCCTAACCCCGCGCGGCGGCGTCAGACCACAGCGCCTCCAAACGCCGGCGATACGACGCGAGCTCTCGGGTGTCGGACATGCGCCGGTCTGGGTTTGGCGGCAGAAGCTCAGCCCCATATTTCGATCCGCACGGCGACGACATCACGACGCGCTGACTGAGCGGGGTATCGCGCGTCTCGGACGCGGGGCTGGGGCTCTGCGATTCCGACGCTGTCTCCATCGCCGCAATCGAGGAGCCGCTGCTGGAATCGCACCATGCCCTCAGGCGGAGAGCGTGAAGGGCGGGTACTCGTCTCGCATCAGCAACAGGTACGCCTCGACGCGAAGATCCCAGCGCAGCACGCCGACGGCAAACTCGTACAGCCCGGCCGGGTACCTGCCCGTGAACAGGATGGCGAACCACGCCACGATCGATGTGAGCACCCAAGCGATGTTGAGGAACACGAGCACGATCACGTGCGGGAGGGCATAGAAGATCCGGAGCCCGACCGACACGCGATTGCGATCACCGGTGGGCCAGCTGACCTCGAACGTGGTCGGGTAGGTCCCTTCCCCGAACGGCGGGTACTCGTCGCGCAGGAGCATGAGATACGGCACCGACCGGGCGCGCCAACGGAGGTAGAAGGCGGCGAAGTCCCAGAGGCCGCGAGGATGGGAAGCCGCGAAGACGATCGCGAACCACGCGATCACTGCCATGACACCCGCCACCGTGCCCAGGACGCCGCGGCTCGCCGACCACCCGAAGCCCAGGCCCGCGCCCCCGGCCAGCAGCACGTGAGGGATCGCGAGAATGACCCGAAAGCCGGTCGTCAAGCGGTTCCTGTCAGAGAGCTGGGGTTCGACGTCGAAGGACACCGGGTAGGCGGACCTCGGGGTCCCGGGCACGGTGTCGCTCATCGCTCTCCTTCTTCCCCGGAGGCCTCCACAACTCCCAGGCCAAAGCGCGTCCAGCGTGGACCACTGCTCGAGTATTCGCAAGCGGGGTCGCGCTCAGCAACCTGCCCCGAGCAGCTCGTCGAGCACCGCGCTGAAGCCGGGCACCAGATGTGTCCCACGAGTCGGGCCCGATGCGGCGCGTTGACCTTGCACAGGACTGCCCCAGAACGCCGCGTCGGGGCGCGCACCGAACGACGCGCCAGAACGCGCGCCAATGACCGTCGAGCCGGCACGGAACCGGCGATCGGTGCGCTACACGGGCGTCCCACAACGCGCGCGTATCTCTCCCCGGCAGCATCGCCCCGATGTGCCGGACCGGGATACCGCCAACATTGCCCGACGCGGCACCAACGCGTCCGATCAGCTGCTGATGGCGCGGACGACGAGATCCGCGTACACCGCCGCGCCGGCCGGGTTCACGTGGACGCGGTCGGCCGCGAACCATTCGGGGTGTCCGCACGAGGTCGCGTGCCAGTCGACGAGCACCGCCTTCGACTTCCAGCGCTGGACGCCTTCGGCGATCGCGGTGTTCACCGGGTCCTGCCACCAGCGTGGCTCACACACGTTGACGAACGCGACCCGGCGGGCCTTGGCCAGGGACTGCATCACCGCGTCGAACTGCTCCGCGTTGAACGGGCCGTTCGTGCCCAAGCCGACGACGACGACTACCGGCAGTCGTCCCGCGAGCGCCAGCATCGTGAGGTCGCGGGCGGCGTTGAAGAACTGGCGGTTGACCGACGCGTCGACGGCGATGCCGTGGGCCTCGAGCTGCGCCCGTACGTCGACCATCACCGAGTCGCCGAACGCGAGTGTGCTGCCGGGCGGGGGAGCCGTCGGTGGCACAGCGGTCGCGGCGGTGGTCGTCGCCGGCACCGAGGTGGACGTAGTCGACGTGCTCGTGGTCGTGGAGCTGGTGGTCGTGGACCGCTTCGTCGAACGGGCACGCTGACGCGTCGCGCCGTCACCGCACGCCGTAGCGGTGAGCGTGGCGGCGACCGCGATCACGGCAAGCGAACGGTGCACGATCTGCATCCCGGCTCGCCCGCCGACGCTACTGACCGAGGCGGCGAGCGCTCCCATGGAGCGCGTCCGTCAGCGTCTGGGCAGGTCCAGGATCTGCACGGCATCGGCGGAGGTCGCGACCGACCGACCGATCTCCTCGCACAGCACGACAGCTCGACGCACGAGCTCCTCGTTCGACGGCTGCTCGTCGCCCGCGTGGTCTTCGAGGCCGACGTGGAGGTGCGCGCCACGTTCGAGCGCGAGCCGGGCAACGGGGGTGGCGAAGAGATCGCTGCCGATGACCGCGACCGACCAGGGCAGCGTGCACCCGTCGAGCAGCTCGCAGTAGGCGTCGAGCGCGCGCTCGGTCGGCGGGAGCCCGAACGTCGCACCGCCTCGCTGCTGCCCGTCACTGGTCACGTAGCCCGCGTCACCGCCGAAGTAGAGCTTGACCATCGCGCCCTGCGGGAGCCGCCCCGCCCGCCACCACAGCAGCGCCGTGCGGAGCCATCCGGGCTCGAAGATCGCCATGCTGGGTCCGAGCAGGTGTTCCTCGCAGACGGCGGCCTGGTGACGAATGTCGCCGTACGAGTTGGCGTACACGAAGCCGGGGGCGGCCGGGAGCCCGTCGTCGTCGAGACCGCCGAGGTTCACCGACCCCGGGTCGATGATGCCGATCCGTAGGCCGGCGTCGCGCGCGAGCGGTCCCATGTGCGCGTACGCGCCTTCGACGCCGGGCCCGAAGTTGGTCGTCGGGTACAGCAGCGCGTCGGGCCGCTTGTCGAGGACCGGTCGCCAGCCTTCGAGGTAGCGCGCCGCGGCTTCCTCGCCGGGCACCGCGACCTTGTCGGCGTGATTGTGCACGATGGCCGCGCCCGCCTCGAAGCATGCGAGCGCATCGGCTGCGATCTCGTCGGGCAGGCGCGGCGCGTGCGGGTTGCGTTCCTTCGTCGTCGTGCCGTTGATCGCGGCTTCGATGATCACCGGTGCCGGCATGCGTCCTCCTGCGGAAACTGCAACGTGTTGCAGTACGAGTGAGCCAACGGTACCGTCCGCAGCCGCACAATAGAGAGGAGACGCAGCGCAGGCGTGGGCGGATGGCCGAGACGCCGGAGCGAAGTCGACCAGGTAGACCAGGTAGAGAGGTAGACAGGGAACGCGTCGGTGCACATCGACCTCACGTCCGAGCAACGGGCGCTCCAGCAGGAGCTGCGCGACTACTTCGCCCGGCTGCTGACGCCGGAACGCCGTGACGTGCTCAAGGGCGGCGAGTCCGGCGGCACGGCATACCGCGACGTCGTCCGCCAGATGGGTCGCGACGGGTGGCTCGGCGTCGGGTGGCCGAAGGAGTACGGCGGCCAGGACCGTTCACCGCTCGAGCAGTACATCTTCTTCGACGAGGCCAACACGGCCGGCGTGCCGATGCCGCTGGTCACGCTCAACACGGTGGGGCCGACGCTCATGGCATACGGCTCCGAGGAGCAGAAGGCGCACTTCCTGCCGAAGATCCTCGCGGGCGAGCTCCACTTCGCGATCGGCTACTCCGAGCCCGGGGCCGGGACCGATCTCGCGTCGTTGCGCACGCGCGCCGAGCGCGACGGCGACGAGTACGTGATCAACGGCAACAAGGTGTTCACGACCGGCGCGCACGATGCCGACTGGATCTGGCTCGCCTGCCGCACCGATCCCACCGCGCCCAAGCACAAGGGCATCTCGATCATCCTCGTGCCGACCAAGGTCGCGGGCTTCAAGCACTCACCGATCTGGTTGCTGGGTGACGGCCACACGAACGCGACGTACTACGAGGACGTACGCGTCCCCGTCACGAACGTGGTGCTCGGCGAGAACCAAGGTTGGAAGCTGATCACGAACCAGCTCAACCGGGAGCGGGTCGCGCTCGGCCCCGCGGGACGGATCAACCGGCAGTTGCGCGCGGTGCTGCGATGGGCGCAGCAGACACGGCGCGCCGACGGGCGCCTCGTCGTCGACGACGAGTGGGTACGGGCATCACTCGCGCGCGTCCACGCGGTCACCGAGGCGCTGAAGCTGATGAACTGGCGGGTCGCGGCCGCGCTGCAGGACGGCGAGCTGAACCCGGCCGACGCCTCGGCCATGAAGGTGCTCGGGACCGAGCAGCAGTGCCAGTGTCTCCGGCTGCTCATGGAGGTGGTCGGCTCGGCCGGCTATCTCATCGACGGAACGCCGGGCGCGCAGCTCCACGGCCAGCTGGAGCAGGCGTACCGCCATGCGCCGGTCGGCACGTTCGGCGGAGGCGTGAACGAGGTCCAGCGGGAGATCATCCAGATGGCCGGCCTCGGCATGCCGCGCGCGCCCAGATAGACGCGCCCACCTGCTGCGTTCAGGCGTTCTCGAGGCGCGCTTGCGCCTCGCGCAGCGCGGCGTACGCCGACGCCGCGATCGGCCAGCCGCCGTAGTGCGCGAGGTGCACCACCCACTCGTCGAGCTCCTCGACGCTGAGGTCGCCGGACTCGAGCGCGGCCCACAGGTGGTACCCGAGTGGGTCGCGCTGCCCCGATAGTGCGACGGCGGTGATCGTCACCAGCCGGCGGTCGCGACGGGCCAGGCCCGGCCGTCCCCACACACGATCGAAGAGCTCGGTGGTGAACTGCGTGTAGGGGTCGGTGACGGGCGGAGGGTCTCGGCGCATCACGTCGCGCCACGCAGCATTGAGTCGCTCCCGATCAGGCATCGACGGGCTCCTTGTCGACGGCGCGTGCGCCGCGCTCGACGAGCATCGCGGTCTCCGCGCTCGGCGCGGTGAGATTCGCCCACATTGCACGCTTGGCCGCGACCAACAGCGCCCCGTCGTGCTCAGCGATCGTTCGCGCGACGTCGAGCGCCGCATCCAGCACCTCGTCGTCGGCCACGACACGGTGCACAAAGCCGATCCGCTCCGCCTCGGCGGCGTCGAAGAAGCGGTTGGTCAACAGCAGCTCGAACGCCGGCGCGGCGGCGACGAGGTGGGGCAGCGTGAACGACAGGCCCGTCTCACCCGCGCTGAGACCGATCCGCAGGGCCTGCACGTTGAACCGCGCCGACTCGGCTGCGATCCGCACGTCGCAGGCGGCCGCGAGCGCGAGGCCGCCACCTACCGCAACGCCGTTCAGCGCCGCGACCACCGGCTGCGGCATCGAGCGGAGGCGCAGCACGACGTCACCGAAGTACGCCTGGCCGCGCATCGCCGACGCGACGCCGTCGAGACCGGTCGAGACGGGGGAAGCACCCGGGTCCTTCAGGTCGAGCCCGGCGCAGAACCCGCGTCCGGCGCCCGTGAGCACCGCGACGCGCGTACCGGAGTCGCGACCGACAGCCGCGAACGCGTCCTTGAGTGCGGTGATGGTCGGAAGGCTCAACGCGTTGAGCCGCTCAGGGCGCGACAACGTGATCAGCGTGATTCCTGGCTCGGCCACCTCGATGCGGACGAGGGGCGCGGCGCTCACCGCGCGGTGCCGAAGTTCGGCGCCCGCTTCTCGGTGAACGCGGCGATCGCCTCGGCCATGTCCCCGGAGTGCGAAGCGAGGATCTGTGTGCGGTTCTCGAGGTGGATGGCGGCTTCGAGGCTCGGAGCCGACAGGTTCGCCCACATGACCTCCTTGGTCATGACCACCCCGAACGGCGCCAGCCCGAGGATCTCCTCCGCGACGGCGAGCGCCGAGTCGACGACGTCGGCATCGGCGACGACGCGGCTGACAAGGCCGATCCGGTCGGCCTCCGCCGCGTCGATGACGCGCGCCGTGAGCATGAGCTCGAAGGCGCGCGACCCGCCGATGAGGCGGGGGAGCGCGTAGCTCACGCCGACGTCACACCCCGACAGGCCGACCTTGATGAACTGGACGCCGAAGCGGGCGGACTCCGACGCGACCCGGATGTCACTGAACAGCGCGAGGGCCAAGCCGCCGCCAACAGCGGCGCCGTTGACCGCGGCGACGATCGGCTGCGGGATCCGCCGGAGGTGCGTCATCAGGGCGGCGATGTGCGCCTGTGTGCGCATGCCCGCGGCCGGGCCATGCAGCCCTTCGGAGAGCGACGAGCCGGCGGTCGCGGCGTCCTTCAGGTCGAGCCCGGCGCAGAATGCACGTCCCGCGCCGGTGAGCACCACGACGCGCGTGTGGTTGTCGCGTTCGAAGTCGTCGAGGGTCGCGTGGAGGTCGTCGACGAGCTCCCAGCTCAGCGCGTTCAGGCGGTCCGGACGATTGAGCGTGACCATTGCGATCTGCGGTTTGACCTCCTCGACGACGACGGTCCCGCTCACAGGGCGAGCTCGGCCATCGTGCGCATCGTCGTGACGTCGCCCGCGCCGATCAGCATGGTCGTGACGAGCGACGCCTCCCAGGCTTCGAGCTCGTCACGGACCTTCTCCTTGGGCCCGATGAGGGAGATCTCCTCGACCATCGCCCGCGGCACCGCGGCGATCGCCTCGTCCTTGTGTCCGTCGAGATAGAGCTCTTGAATCTTCGTCGCCTCCGCTTCGTAGCCGAGCCGGCAGAAGACGTCGAAGTGGAAGTTCATGTCGCGAGCACCCATACCGCCGACGTACAGGGCGATGGACGGCTTGAGTGCGGCCGCCGCTCGTTCGACGTCGTCGTCGATCATCACGGTCACGGTCGGCAGGATCTCGAAGTCGTCCTTGGAGCGCCGCGCGCCGGGGCGGCTCCAGCCCTCTTCGAGCGGGCCGCGGTACATGTCCTCGTGCTTCGCCGAGTAGAAGATCGGGAACCAGCCGTCCGCGATCTCGGCCGCCAGCGCCACGTTCTTGGGCCCTTCGGCCCCGAGGATGATCGGCGTGTCGGCGCGCAACGGGTGCGTGATCGGCTTCAGCGGCTTCCCGAGCCCGAGGCCACCCGGGAAGGGGAGCGGGTAGTGCGGGCCCTCGTTGGTGACGCGCTCGTCGCGGGCGAGGACCTGGCGGATGATCGAGACGTACTCCCGGGTGCGCGCCAGCGGCTTGGGGAACGGCATCCCGTACCAGCCCTCGACCACCTGTGGGCCCGAGACGCCGAGGCCGAGCACGAAGCGGCCGCCCGAGAGATGGTCCATCGTGAGCGCGGCCATCGCCGTCGCGGTCGGCTGGCGGGCCGACAGCTGGATGAGGTCGGTGCCGAGCCGGATCTTGGTCGTGTGCGAGCCCCACCACGCGAGCGGTGTCAACGCGTCGGAACCCCACGACTCCGCGGTCCAGACCGAGTCGTAGCCGAGACGCTCCGCTTCGAGCACGGTGTCGAGCGCGTTCGCGGGGGGTTGCGCGCCCCAGTACCCCATCTGGAGTCCCAGCTTCATGGTCGGCTCCGCGGCGCGCTCCCGGTCGTCCGACCAGCGCTCCGCTCCGCCTCTCGTTTCATCCGTGCCAACCTATCGAGCCCAGCCGTCGGGCGTCGGAGGGCCACACGATGGACATCGGGGGCAAGGTCGCCGTCGTCACCGGTGGCGCGAGCGGGATCGGGCGCTCGACCGCGCTCGAGCTCGCGCGTCGAGGTGCCGACGTCGTCGTTGCCGACCTCCACGAGACGCGCATGGGAGAGGTGCAGACGGAGATCGAAGGCATGGGCCGCCGGGCGCTCGCCGTGCGGTGTGACGTGTCGCGGGACGCCGATGTCGAGCACCTACGCGACGAGGCGCTGGCAGCGATGGGGCACGTCGACGTGCTGATGAACAACGCCGGCGTTGCGATGCTCGGCCCGGCCGAGGGCCTCTCGATGGACGAGTGGGAATGGATCCTCCAGATCAATCTCTACGGCGCCATCCGCGGCGTCCGCGCCTTCATCCCGCACTTCCTCGCCCGCGGGTCGGGCTACCTCGTGAACACCGCGTCGGTCGCCGGCCTCTTCGGCTACAGCTGGGACCATCCCGCGTACATCACGGCGAAGTTCGGCGTCGTCGGGCTCACCGAGTCGCTCGCGCTGTACCTGCGCCCCCTCGGGATCGGCGTCTCACTGCTGTGCCCGGGGCGTGTCGACACGAACATGGGCGAGACCGCACGCATGGGCGGTGTGGACGACCCGTCGCGGTGGGTCCAGCCGATGCCTCTCGAGGACCCCGTCGCGCCCGCTCTTGTCGGCACGCTGGTCGCCGACGCGATCCGTGACGAGCGCTACCTCGTCCTCACGCATCCGGACGTCACCCGCGAGCGCGTCGAGCGTCGCGCTGCCGACCTCGACGTCTTCATCGAGTCGCAGATCGAGCGTCTCCCGACGCCGCCGAACCTGTACCGCTGACGCCCTCTCTGAACCTGCTCCAGCAGGTTCAGAAACGCAACAAGAGGGCCTTGATCATCGGCTCGCGGTGAACGTGAGCGGGATGTGCTTGATCCCGTTGATGAAGTTCGAGCGCAGACGGGGTGCCGGCGCGGTCAGCTCGAGGTCGTGGAGGCGGTCGAGCACCTCGTCGAACATGACCTTGATCTCGAGCCGGGCCAGGTTGGCGCCGAGGCAGAAGTGCGGCCCGCCGCCGCCGAACGCGACGTGCTCGTTCGGCGAACGCGTGATGTCGAACCTCATCGGGTCGTCGAACACGTCTTCGTCACGGTTCGCCGAGATGTAGAAGACCACGACCTTGTCGCCCTCCTCGATCTGCTGGCCTCGGAGCTCGAAGTCGCGCGTCGCGGTGCGGCGGAAGTGCATGACCGGCGACGCATAACGAAGCATCTCGTCGACCGCGGTCGGCAGCAGCTCGCGGTCCTTGCGCAGACGCTCGAGCTGTTCGGGTTGGTCGAGCAGGAACAGCAAGCCGTGCGAGATCAGGTTGCGCGTCGTCTCGTTGCCGGCAACCGTGAGCAGCAGGAAGAACAGGTCGAGCTCCAGCTCGGTGAGGCGCTCGCCTTCGACCTCGGCGTCTGCGAGCACGCTGATGAGGTCCTGGCCCGGATGGCCGCGTCGCTGCGCCGCGAGCTGGTTCGCGTACGCGTAGAGCTCCATCGAGGCCGCTTGCGCCTCCTCCTCGCTCACGCCGTACTCAGGGTCGTCGGCCCCGATCATGCGGTTGCTCCAGTCGAACATCTTGTGGCGGTCCTCCTGAGGCACGCCGAGGATGTCGGCGATCGCCTGGAGCGGGAGCTCGGCCGCGGCGTCGACGACGAAGTCGCACTCACCACGATCGGCAACACGATCGATGATGGTCTTCGTCCGTTGCTTCAGCGTGTCCTCGAGCTCCGAGACCATCCGCGGCGTGAAGCCCTTGTTGACCAGCCGGCGGTAGCGCGTGTGCAACGGCGGGTCCATGTTCAGCATCATCATCCGCTGCTGCTCGAGCTCGTCGGCCTCGAGATCCCACATGTACACCGCCCGACGGTTCGAGGAGAACAGCTCGTTGTCGCGATTGACCGTCACGACGTCGTCGTAGCGCGTCACCGCCCAGAAGGCCTCCTGGCCGTCGGGCATCTCGTGCCAGGCGACCGGCGCCTCCCGGCGCAGGCGGGTGAACCACTCGTGGGGAACGGCCTCGACGAACGCGTCCTTGTCGGTGAGGTCGATGTCGTCGGGGACGGTGGGCTTCGTCATGCTGCTCGCTCCAGGGGGTCGATGGCCGTCACGCGGACGCGCCGGCCTTCTCCTTGTCGAACTCGGGAATCACGTGCTTGCCGATCAGCTCGATCGACTGCATCACCTTGTCGTGCGGGATGTTGTACGGGTTGAGGAGGCAGAGCAGCAGGTCGCACCCGGCCGCCTCGTAGCGCTTGCACGTCTCGATGCACTCGTCCGGGTCGCCGACCACACCCGCGCCGTTCGAGTGGATGTAGTCGAACGTGAGGTACTCGAGCGCGCCCTCACGGGCGTGCTGCGCGGGACCTGCCGTGTACTGGTACGTGCCGAGGTCCTGCTTCTGCTCCTCGAGCCACTCGGCGACCGAGCCGATGATCTTCGCGCCGTGCTTCGGGTACCAGACGAAAGACTCCTCTGCGACCTGGTACGCCTCCTCCTTGGTCGGCGCGCAATGGACCATCGTGAACGTCGCGGCGGTCTCGTTCTTGAACTTGCCGGCCGGCTCCTCGCACTCGGCGAGGCCATCTCGATACGCGCCGATGTTCTTGACGAGCTCCTCGGGCGGCAGACCGACGGTGAAGGAGCACAGGCCGATGCCCTGGCGCCCGACCTCGCGGTGTCCGTCGATGCTGCTGGTCGCGCCGAAGATCGGCGGGTGCGGCTTCTGCAGCGGCTTGGGCTGCACTCGGCGGGGCGCGCCCATGTGCCAGTACTTGCCGTCGGCCTGGTAGTACTCCTCGGTCCACGCGCTCACGATGTGCTGCAGCGCCTCGCGCCACTGCTCGCGTGTCTCGTGCGGGTTGACGTCGAAGCCCTCGAGCTCGTCGCGCGTCGACGAGCGGCCGGTGCCGAAGTCGACCCGCCCGTCGGAGAGCAGATCGAGCACGGCTGCCGACTCGGCGCTCCGGATCGGATGGTTGTACGGGTAGGGGAGCAGCCGCACGCCGTAGCCGATGCGGATGTTCTTCGTGCGTGCTGCCACCGCGCCGTAGAGCACCTCCGGGTTCGAGCAGTGCGAGTACTCCTCGAGGAAGTGGTGCTCCACGGTCCAGAACGCGTGGAAGCCGACCTGGTCCCCGAGGATCGCCTGCTCGAGGGTGTTCTTGTAGGCCTGGTGCTCACTCTCGGGGTGCCACGGCCGGGCAACCGGGATCTCGTAGAACATTGCGAACTTCATGTGGTCGGGTGTCCCCCTTCGTACGGCCTCGTCAGTCGCGAAATCCGCGGACGAGATGGTCCTCGACGAAGCTGCGGACCTGCGCAGCGTCGCCGAGGTCGATCGTCACCGACGGCACGGTCACGAGCGAGATCAGCATGCGCATGATCCATTCCGACGCGCGCCGCAGATCCAGCTCGGCGCGCACCTCGCCGGTGCCCTGCGCCTCGGCCAGGAACGGGATCCAGAAGTCGACCCAGCGCTCGAACATCGCCTCCGTGCTCGCGAGGCGCAGCGTCGCGAGCTGGGGCTCGCCGGGATGCTCGTGGAGCTCGAGCGTGCGCTCGTCGTCGGCGAGCCTGCGGATGAAGACGGCGGCCTCGGCGACCTTGCCTGCGAGCGTCGGCTGCGCCCGGACCGCGGGCTCGGCCTCGCGCACGCGTTGCTCCGCGACCTGCTCGAGCGCGGCCTGGACGAGCGCGTCGCGATCGTCGAAGTACCGGTAGACCGATCCACGGGAGACGCCGGCTTCCCGCGCGACGTCGTTCATCGAGACGCGCCGGATGCCCCAGCGGCGGATGCACGCCTCGGCGGCCCGCAGGATCCGCTCGGCCATGTCGATCGGGGTATCGCTCCCGGCGCCGGGGCCCGCGGGGTCGAGGACGACGGCCTCCTGCACAGTTGAACACTACCTATACAGTTGTTCAGCCACCAAAGCCAGCGGACCGAGACGAAGGGAAGCGCATGGGGCGGCTCGAGAACAGGGTGGCGGTCGTGACCGGTGCCGCCTCCGGGCTCGGCGAAGCGACCTGCGAGCGGTTCACGGCCGAGGGCGCGCTCGTCGTGGGCTTCGACCTGGACGAGCCTTCGGCGGAGGTCGCGCGATACGAGCGCGTCGACGTCAGCGAAGAGGCGCCGGTGTCGGCCGCGTTCGACGCGGTGGTCGACGCGTACGGACGTGTCGACGTGCTCGCGACGTTCGCCGGCACGGCGGGTGGTGGACCCGTACACGACGTGGACGTCGGGGAGTGGGCTCGCGTGCTCGCGGTGAACCTGACCGGCACGTTCCTGTCGTGCAAGCACGCGTTGCGCTACATGGCCGAGCAGCGCGCCGGGAGCATCATCACCGTCGCAAGTGTCGAGGGGATCGAGGGCACCGAGGGCGGCAGCGTCTACAACGCGTCGAAGGGTGGCGTGGTGCTGCTGACCAAGAACATGGCGATCGACTACGGCCGCCTCGGGATCCGGGTGAACTGCATCTGTCCGGGCTTCATCGACACCCCGATGTTCCGATCGGTGATGGGGAGCGAGCACATGTCCCGGTACCGCGAGGAGTACCGCGAGCACCACAAGCTCGGTCGCTTCGGCCGTCCCGAAGAGATCGCTGCGGCCGCGCTCTTCCTCGCGTCCGACGACGCGTCGTTCGTGACCGGCCACGCCCTCGTCGTCGACGGCGGCTACACCGCCGGCATGCGTACCGGCCTCTCCGACCTGATGGGCCTCGGCGGCTGAGAGAATGGCGACGCTCGCCACGGATTTGTAACGTGTTCCAGCCCGCGAGCGCAGCGCAGCGAAGCGAGCAGTCGAGCGAACGGCCGCGGGCCGGGTATCCCGGCCCGCAGAGAGCGAGACGATCAAGGTGTACATCGGGCTGACCGACGAGCAGGAGAAGCTCCGCCAGGAGGTTCGTGCGTACTACGCCGAGCTCCTGACCCCGGGGGTCCGGGCGAAGCTGACGGGCAGCGGCGGCGTCGGCCCCGAGAACCGCCGTGTCGTGCGCCAGATGGGCGAGGACGGGTGGCTCGGCGTCGGCTGGCCCGAGGAGTGGGGCGGTCGGGGCTTCACCCCGGTCGAGCAGTTCATCTGGTTCGACGAGTCGATGCGCGCGGGCGCGCCGGTGCCGATGCTGACGATCAACACGGTCGGCCCGACGATCATGAACTTCGGGTCCGACGAGCAGAAGCAGTTCTTCCTGCCAAAGATCTTGAAGGGCCAGATCCACTTCTGCATCGGCTACTCGGAGCCGGGCGCAGGCACCGACCTGGCCGCGCTCACGACGAAGGCGGAGCGCGATGGCGACGAGTACATCATCAACGGGCAGAAGATGTGGACGAGCCTCGCGAGCGACGCCGACTATGTCTGGCTCGCGGTGCGCACCAATCCCAACGTGAAGAAGCACAAGGGCATCTCGCTCTTCGTGATCCCGATGGACACGCCGGGCATCAAGGTGATGCCGATTCATGTGATGGGTGAGTCGAACATCAACCAGGTTTTCTACGAGGACGTGCGCGTGCCGGCGTCGTCGCGGGTCGGCGAGGAGAACGAGGGCTGGAAGCTCATCACGAACCAGCTCAACCACGAACGGGTCACGCTCTGCTCGTCCGGCATCGTCGAGCGCGCGCTCAACGACGTGCGCGAGTGGGCGCAGCAGACTCGTTTGCCCGATGGCAGCCGGGTGATCGACCAGGAGTGGGTGCAGCTGAGCCTTGCCCGGGTGTACGCGCGGCTCGAGTTCCTGCGCCTGATCAACTGGAAGATCGCGTGGGCCTCCACCCAGAAGGCACTCCATCCGGCCGACGCGTCCGCGACCAAGGTGTTCGGCACCGAGTTCTACCTGGAGGCGTTCCGGCTGCTGATGGAGATTCTCGGCCAGCGCTCGTACCTCAAGGAGGACGCGCCGGGCGCGGTGCTGCAATCACGGCTCGAGCACTCGTACCGCGGCTTGATCATCCTCACGTTCGGCGGCGGCACCAACGAGGTGCAGCGCGACCTCATCTGCGTGTTCGGCCTCGGCATGCCGCTGGCGCCCAGATGAGCGAAGCGAGCGCCAGCGAGCGGAGCACGCCGAGCGAGCGGAGCACGCCGAACGAGCGACCGCGAGCCGGGTATCCCGGCTCGCAGCGAGAGAGGCAGTGATATGGACTTCTCCTTTACCGAGGACCAGCAAGACGTCCAGGGCCTCGCCAAGCAGGTCCTCGAGGGGGAGCTGTCGCACGAGCGCCTGAAGGAGGTCGAGGGCGGCGACGAGAACTTCGACCGTGAGCTGTGGTCGAAGCTCGCCGACACGGGCGTGCTCGGTCTCGCGGTGCCCGAGGCGCACGGCGGCGCCGGCCTGGGCTTCCTCGAGGTCGCGCTCGTGCTCGAGCAGATCGGCCGCACGGTGGCGCCGGTGCCGTACTACGAGACGGCGGTGCTCGGCGCGCTCCCCGTCGCCCGTTTCGGCACCGACGCACAGCAAGCCGCGCTGCTTCCCGGCGTCGCCTCGGGTGCGGCCGTGCTGACGGCGGCGCTCGTCGAGTTCGGCGGTGACCCACTCGAGCCGACCACGAAGGCCGAGCGTGCCGGCGAGGGATGGACGGTCACGGGCGAGAAGCAGTGCGTACCTGCCGGGCTGATCGCCTCCCGGGTGCTCGTACCGGCGACGACCGGTGACGGCACCATCGTCGCGATCGTCGATCCAGCTGCCTCAGGTGTGACGCGCGAGCGTCAGAACACGACCGACGGCCACCCGGAGGCGCTGCTTCGTCTCGACGGCGTGAAGGTCGCGGACGACGACGTGCTGGGCTCGCCTGATCGCGGCGCCGAGATCCTGGAGTGGCTCGTGGAGCGCGCGACCGCCGGTCTCTGCGCGGTCGCGGTCGGGATCTGCGAAGAGGCGGTTCGCATGACCGCCGAGTACACGAAGACGCGTGAGCAGTTCGACCGTCCGATCGCCACGTTCCAGGCGGTGGGTCAGCGCGCCGCGGACGCGTACATCGACACCGAGGCGATCCGACTCACCGCGTGGCAATCCATCTGGCGGCTCTCCGAGGAGCTCCCCGCGACCGCCGAGGTCGCGGTCGCGAAGTTCTGGGCCGCCGAAGGCGGCCAGCGTGTCGTGCACGCCGCCCAGCACCTGCACGGAGGGATGGGCGTCGACCGCGACTACCCACTGCACCGCTACTTCCTCTGGGCGAAGCGGCTCGAGCTGTCGCTCGGCGGAACGACGCCGCAGCTCCTGAAGCTGGGCGCGATCCTCGCCGCCGAGCCGGCCTAGTCGAGATCACCGCTGCCGGCGATCCCCGACCCGTCACCGTCGCGCGCGACGGGCTGACGATCGCCGCGCTCGACTGGGGTGGCGACGGGATCCCGTTGCTGCTCCTGCACCCCAACGGCTTCTGCGCGGGTGTGTTCGATCCGCTCGCGCGCGCGTTGACCGACACGTTCCGCCCGATCGCGGTCGACCTCCGTGCGCACGGCGGCACCGACGTCCCACCCAACCCGCCAGGCGACTACGCGTACGCGCACATGGCCGCTGACGTGCTGGCCGTCCTCGATCATCTCGGCGTCGACGAGCTCGTCGCGCTCGGCGAATCGCTCGGGGGCGGCGTGTGCGTGCTGGTCGACGCCCAGCGGCCCGGCGCGGTGCGTCGCCTGATGCTGTGCGAGGCCATCGCGTTCGACATCGACACGGTGGCGACGGCCGAGATACCCGGCCGACCACCGAGCGGGGACAACCACATGGCGACGATCGCCAGGAAGCGTCGCGCGGTCTGGCCCGACCGACGGACCGTGCGCGAGTCGTACGGGAGCCGCCCGCCGCTCGACGTGATGGCGCCCGAAGCGCTCGACGCGTACGTGCGGTGGGGCTTCGTCGATCGCCATGACGGTCAGGTCGAGCTGGCGTGCCCGCCCGAGGCCGAGGCAACGATCTTCGAGCTGGGGTTGGCGGAGGGGGGCGGGGGCGCCGCGTGGGCGCACCTCGATGCGTTGCGCGCCGACGCGACGGTGCTCGCGGGCTCGCGGTCCGACCTCCCGCAAGCGTGGTTCCGCGCGCAGGCCGACCGCGCCGGCGCGCGCTTCGTGCCGGTCGAGGGCGGGCATTTCTTCGTCCAAGAAGACACCGGGCGCGCCGTCGAGCTCGTGCGAGAGCACCTGGTGCCACAGGCGGCCTAGTGCCGCGCCGCTGCGGTCAGCAGCTCCAACAGCGCGTCGACCTCCTCCTCGATCCGCTCGGCCAGTCGCGCCGCGGCATGCGGGATCGTCCAGCGCCGGACCATTGCCTCGTCGAAGCGTCGCTCGCGCGCGTACGCACGGAGATAGAGCCGGTTGTAGGCGCCGCGCCCGAACCGGTCGAGCGACCGCAGCAGCCACGGTGTGCCCGGCGGCATCTCGCCGAGCTTCCCCATCAACGCGCTTCTCGCGACATCGGCGTCGGGATCGCCCCGCGTCGCGTTCGTCCAGTCGATGACGACCGGCCCGGCGTCGCCGACGAGCACGTTGCCGGGATGGAAGTCACCGTGGAGGAGGCGGTCGCCGTCGGGCAACGCGCGCAGCTCGCCGAGCGCGAACGTGCGGAGGCGGCTTGGTAGCTGCTCGACCGACTCGATGCGCCGCTCCAGCGTGGTGCGGAGGGCGGCGAGGCTCGCCGGTGCTTCGACCGCGTGCACCGACGCATGGATCCGGCCGAGCCCGACCGCGACGCGGCGGAGCTGCCACGGCCTCCGGGCGAGCCTCGTGATCCCGTCTTCACCGTCGATGCGCTCCATGACGAGCCCCGGACGGCCGTCGACCGACTCCCGCCCGTAGAGCGCCGGTACTCGGACGGCTCCGGCGCGCGCAGCGCGCAACGCCGCGTCCTCGTGGTCGATGAGCCTTCCGGCGCCCGGGCGGAACAGGCGCAGCACGGTGCCGTCGCCCCATTCGAACACCTCGGCCTCCCGCCCCTGACCGAGCAGACGCACGGTCAGGAGCTCGCGACAGCCGCGGTGCCGCTCGGCTCGGGTGGGAGCGGGCCGTCACCAAGCCACGAGTCGAAGAGCGAGTCGAGGTTCCGGCCGGCGACCTCGCTCGCGACGTCGATGAAATCGCTCGTCGACGCCGTCTTCCCGCCGAACCGGTCGATGTACCGATGCAGGATCCGGAAGAACGTCTCGTCACCCACTTCGGCGCGTAGCGCGTGCAACGTCAACGCACCGCGCTGGTAGACGTTCTCGTCGAAGAGCCCGTCGACGCCCGGATCGTCCACGCGCGTCCCCGTTCCCTTGCCGACGACTTGACGGGCACGCTCGACGCTCGCGGAGAGCGGGATCCCGAGCGCGTGGTCGGCCCAGAGCCACTCGCCGTACGTGGCGAAGCCCTCGTTGAGCCAGATGTCGCTCCAGTTCGCCGGCGTGACCCAGTTGCCGAACCATTGATGCGTGAGCTCGTGGGCGAGCTCGATGCTGCCCTGCCGTTGGTCGAGCAGGGCGTCGCGCCCGATCAGGGTGAGCGTCTGCGCCTCGAAGCCGAACCCGAGGTCGGCGTCGGGGACGAGCACGCCGTAGGTGGCGAACGGGTACTTGCCGAACAGGCTCGAGAGGTACGTGAGCATCTCGCCGGTCTGCGCGACCGGGGAATTCTTCGCGTCGCCGATGAGCGGGCGCGCGATCGCATCGCGTAGCTGCACGCCGTCGGGACCGGGCTGCTCCTCGAGGGTGAAGTCGCCGACGCCCAGCTCGGTGAGGTAGCTGGCCATCGGAGCCGGCTCGTCCCACACCCAGGTCGTATTCGTGGCGCTCACGGTCTTGTCGGTGAGGCGCCCGTTGGCCACCGCCACGAGACCCTTGGGCACCGTGACACGGAAGGTGTACGTCGCCTTGTCGCGCAGATGGTCGTTCGCCGGGAACCACCGGCTTGCCGCGTCCGGCTCGCCCAGCGTGACGCTGGTGCCTCCGAGGTCGAGCCAGCCGTTCACCAGCCCGATGCTGCGGATCCGCCCGACCTTGGGCTTGCCTCCGTACCGGACCACGACGCGGAAGTCGGCATCGCGCGCGACCGGTTGCGCGGGACGGATGCGCAGCTCGGAGGTCTGCCGCGTGAACTGTGCGGGTCGCCCGTCCACGCGCACACTGCGCACGCGCAGACCTGTGAGGTCGAGGTTGAAGCGGGTCAGACGGTCGGTGGCGCGCGCGGTGATGGTCGCAGTCCCCTCGATGCGCGGCTTCGCGGGATCGGTTCGCAGCGCGAGGTCGTAGTGGTCGACGTCGTACCCGGCGTTGCCGAGTGCAGGGAAGTACGGGTCGGGCGGATCGATGCTCCCCGGGTTGGTGGACCCGCCGTGCCAGGGGGCTGCCGCGGCGGGCGCCGCCACGCCCGACCCGAGCACGGCGAGGAGGGCGAGCGCGACCAAGGGTCGGGGAACCGGCATGGAGCGCCAACCCTAGAGCGCGGCCTTGCCGATCAGGCGTCACGTGCTCGCGCGTCACCCGACCACGCCATCGGCGCGCAGCCGCGCGATCTCGGTCGGATCGCGACCGAGCTCGGTGAGCACCTCCTCGGTGTGCTCACCGAGCTCCGGCGGCATCGCACGCGGGGTCGCGGGTGTCCCGAGGTAATCGACGGGCGAGTTGATCATCGTCGTCGTCCCGCCCGCGTCCGGGACGTCGACGAAGCCGCCGCCCGCGTGCACCTGCGGGTCGGCGAGCACCTCCTCGGGCGTCTGGACCGGTGCCCACCACATGTCCTCCCTGTCGAAGGCGACGCCCCACTCCTCACGCGTGCGCGTCGCGAAGATGGCGTCGAGCGCAGGGATCAGCTCCCCGAGGTTGCGTCGTCGTGCGCTCGCGCCGGCGAACCGCTGGTCGTCGATCCACTCCGGTCGCTCGATCGCTCGGCAGAGATCGGGCCAGTGGCGGTCACCCTCGAGCCCGATGAGCCAGAACCAGCGGCCGTCGCGGTCCCGGTAGCAGTTGATGGCCGGGTTGCCCATGGTCTCGTGAGTCGCCACCGCGAGCGGCACGCCGAACCGCAGCGCGGTGTTCAGGTCGAAGCTGATCGTGTAGAGGCCGTGACGGAGGAGCGACGTCGCGACCAGTTGGCCCGTCCCGGTGCGGGCGCGCGCGACGAGGGCGGCGCACATGCCCGCCGCGAGCGTCATGCCCGCGCCGTGGTCGCCCATGCCGCCGCGCTGGAACGGTGGCGAGTCGCCGGGCGCGGTGAGGAGCCCGGCGACGCCGCTCCTCGCCCAGAACGCGCCGATGTCGTACGCAGCGCGGTCACGCTCGGCGCCGTCGAGCCCGTAGCCGGTGATGATGCCGTAGACGAGTCGCGGGCACCTCGCGCGCAGCGACACGGGCTCGAGGCCCAGGCGCTCGAGCGCGTCGAGCCGAATGTTGGTCAGGAAGGCATCCGCGCCGTCGAGCAGCTCGAGCGCGAGGTCGCGGCCCGCCGGCACCGTGAGGTCGATCACGATGCTGCGCTTCGAGCGGTTGTCCATCTCGAAGGGTGGATTGAACGGTACGTCGCCGCCGAGCATCTGCGCGAACGTGCGCGCGGGGTCACCGCCCCGCGGCTCGATCTTGACGACGTCGGCGCCCCAATCGCCGAGCAAGCCGCCGGTCGCCGGCCCCGCGACCCAGACGCCGAGCTCGATGACGCGGATGCCCTCGAGCGGGCCGCTCATCGGCGACGAGCTGCGGTCGACATGCCGAGCCGCTCGCCGAGCACGCGGTGCGCGTTCGCGCCGAGCACCGCTCGCTTGACGTCGTCGTCGAGATCGTCTCGCTCCCGAACCGCGGCAACCGAGCCGGGGAACTCGGCATCCCAGTGGGGGTAGTCCGACGCGTACGCGACGGCCTGCGCGCCGACATGCTCGACGGTGTAGGCGATGCCGTGCTCTTCCGGCTCGCACGACACGAGCACGCGGCCGTCAGCCACATATTCGCTGGGCGCCTGCGTGATGTGCGGCATCTCCGCCGGGCGCTTTTCGTAGTGCTCGTCGAGCCGCTCGAGGAAGTACGGCAGGAAGCCGCACCCGGCTTCGAGGAACAGGACGCGCAGGCGCGGAAAGCGTTCGAGCACTCCGCCGCACAGCACGGCGGTCATGCCGAGCATGATGTCCATGGGGAACGCGCACGCATGGGCCATCGCGTACTGGTCGACGAAGCGATCGATCGCGAGGCCGGTGCCACCCGCGTGCACGCCGATCGGGACGTCGAGGCGCTCGGCGAGCTCGTAGAGCGGGAACAGCGACGGATCGTCGAGATTGCGCCCGAGGACCGCCCCGGGCAGCACCAGGTTGACCGCGCCCAGATCGGTGACGGCTCGTTCGGCCTCGGCGAGCGCGTCGGGCAACGACGCGAGAGGCAGCGCGCACGTCGCCTTGAGCCGGTCGGTGTCCGCGAAGCAATAGGTCGTCGCGAGCCAGTCGTTGAACGCGCGGCAGCACGCGATCTGCAGGTCGATGTCACGGATCGACCACAAGCCGAGCGCGAGCGTCCCGTAGAGGACCGCGACGTCGATGCCTTCGGCGTCCATGTCGATGAGACGCGCGTGCGGGTCGACACCACCGTCACGGTGCAGCGACGCCTCGCGGAAGCCTTCGGGCGCCCACGCACCCGGCCCCGTTCCCGGCGGCATCAAGCGCTCGTCGAGCTGGTAGCGGGTCGTGCCGCGATCATCGAGCACGATCCGGGGACGCCGGTCGAGGAATGCCGGGTCGAGATGCTCCTCCCAGACTGCGTCCGTCTCCCAGATGTGCCCGTCGACATCGATCACCAAGTCGCGCATCGGGAGGACCCCCTTCTCGTGCGGCCGCAGTGTACGGAGCCCATACGATCGGCGGCCATCGACGTGCTCCTCGTGTGCACCGGCAACATCTGCCGTTCGCCAATGGCCGAGGCCTTGCTGCAGACGCACCTCGAGGCGCGCGGGGTACGGGCGCGCGTGCACTCCGCAGGGACACTGCACTGGAACGGCCCGGCGACCGAACCGGCGATCGCGGTCATGCGCGAGCGCGGCATCGACATGTCGGCGCACCGGAGCCGCGCGCTCACGCCGACACTGCTCCACGAGGCCGATCTCGTACTGGGCATGACGCGCAGCCACGTCTGGGCGGTCGCGAGCCACGCACCCGAAGCCGCGGGTCGGGCGTTCCTGATCGGGGAGCTCGTTCGGCTGGGTGGGCGAGTCGGGCCGCGTCAGGCGAACGAGCCGGTGCGCGCGTGGGTTGCGCGCGTTGCTGCGGCGCGGCCGGCGGGTGCACCGATCGGCCGCGCGACCGACGAGGTGGCCGATCCGCTCGGCGAGCCGATGAACGTGTTCCGCGAGACCGCCGGTCGTCTCGATGACGAGCTGCGTGCAGTGGCGGCCCTGCTGGCACCGTGACGCGGCACACTGGAACACGTTCTCGTTTCGTGCGAGAGTGACTGGCCGAAGCGCCGCGGCGCCGCCGGGAGAACGATGGATGTCACAGGCAAGGTCGCCGTGGTCACCGGAGCCGGATCGGGCATCGGTCGCGCGTCGGCGCTGACCCTCGCTGCCGCGGGCGCCACGGTCGTCGTTGCCGACGTCGACGAAGCCGGCGGCGCGGAGACCGTTGGGCTCGTGCACGACGCAGGCGGGAGCGCGACATTCACGCGCACCGACGTCTCCGAGGCGCGGTCGCTCGAAGCCCTGTTCGCCACGGCCGAGCAGGATCACGGCGGCGTCGACGTCGTGCACAACAACGCGGGTCTGGTGAGCGGCGAGCCGGCGTGGCCCGACATCACGCCGGAGACGCTCCAACGCGTGCTCGCGGTGAACCTGGGCGGGGTGGTCTCGGGACGCGGCTCGCGATCCCGGCGCTGCGCCGGCGCGGAGGCGGCGCGATCGTGAACACCGCGTCGATGGCCGCGCTCTTCCCGTTGACCGCCGACCCGATCTACTCCGCCACGAAGGCGGGTGTCACGATGTTCACACGCGCCTGCATCCCCCTCGCGGAGGAAGGGATCCGTGTCAACGCGATCCTTCCCGGGCTCGTGGACACGCCGCTGCTGCCGAAGAGCGGCGACGGTGAGCACTGGGCCGACTGGGCGTACGCGGCGAAGGAGCTTATCGGGCTGCTGTCGCCGGACGACGTCGCTGCGGTGGTGCTCGACCTCGTGCGTGACGATCGTGCCGTCGGAGAGGAGCGCGTGGTCGGTGCGCTGCCGGTGGTCGAGGGCTGAGCAGTGCTGGTGAACCACGAGACGCTCACCCCGAACCAGGCGGCGCGCCGGAATCGGGTGCTCGACGCGGCCATGGAGCTTGCCGCCGAGGGCGGATACGACGCGGTCCAGATGCGCGACGTCGCCGGCCGCGCGCGGGTCGCGCTCGGCACCATCTACCGGTACTTCAGCTCGAAGGACCATCTGCTCGCGGCGTGTCAGCTCGAGCTGTGGAAGCAACAGGCCGATCGGTTCGTGCAGCGCCCGCCGGAGGGAGAGACGGCGGCCGAGCGCGTCAACAGCGTCCTGGAGCGCGCGATGCGCGGCGCGGAGCGCGAGCCGCGGCGCACGGCGGCGCTGGTGACCGCGACCTCGTCGCCCGACCCAGCGGTGCGCGAGTGCCAGTCCGAGATCATGGGGATCATGGACCGCGTCCTGTCGGACGCGATGGCCGGCGTCGACAACGACCGCCGGGTGCAGGTCGCGGTCACGCTGCGCCAGGTCTGGTTCGCCTGGCTGCTCGGCTGGGTGAACGGCTGGAACGACGCCGCGACCGTCAACCAGCAGCTCGAGTCGACGACCCGACTGCTCCTGGACTGACCTCCGCCGTTCTGGAGAGCCCGGGGCGTCAATTTGACGCCCCCGAGTCTCCAGAAAGCTGGAGTGTCGTATCCCGGTGGTGACATGTCGACGTGACCGCTCACGACGTCGATCGCGCCGTAGCCAGGATCGCCGCGGACCAAGCCGGTGTGTTCTCGCGCCGGCAAATGCTGCAGCACGGCGGCACGCGCGACATCGTCAGACGACGTTTGGGCTCCGGCTCATGGTTGCACTGTGCCGATGGTGTCTATCGATTGCGCGAGATCCCGGTGTCGTGGCGATCGGAGCTCTGGGTGGCGACCTTGGCCCCTGGGTGTGAGGCGGTGGTCTCGCATGAAGCGGCGGCGGTGCTGCACCACATCGCCACATTTCGCGGCGAGCCAGTCGTCGTCACCGTGCCGCATGCCACCACTCGTCTCGATCACGTGGCCGTCGTGCATCAATCGCGCCGGCTGTATCCCGAGCACGTCACCCGCGTCGACGGTCTCGCGGTGACGACGGCGGCCCGCACGCTGATCGACCTCGCCGCGCTCCATCGGCGTGCACGATTGGAGGTCGCACTCGACAACTGCCTCGCGGCGAAGGAGGTGACGCTCGATGGCGTGTGCGTGACATTCGACGATCTCGCGTGCCGAGGGCGCAAAGGCACGAAGCTGATGCGGTCGCTGCTCGCGGAACGTGCACCGGGCTACGTGGCGCCGGGAAACGAGTTCGAATCGCTGTTCTTGCGATTGGTCCGTCGCGGCGGACTGCCTCGGCCCGTACTTCAGTTCCCGCATCCGAGCCCGATCATGGACGGCAAGTTCGTCGACGCCGCATATCCCGAGCTGCGGATCCTCATCGAGCTCGACAGCCGTCGCTGGCACGACCGATCGCGAGACCACGAGCGGGATCGAGAGCGCGACATCTCGGCGCAACTGGTGGGGTACCGGCCCTATCGGTTCACCTACAAGCACGTGACCAAGCAGGGCGATTGGGTGCTCGACGTGCTCCGAGAAGCTCGCCGGCAGGCTGCGTAGGTCCGTTTTGGAGATCGTCGAGCGTCAAATTGACGCCGTGGGGCCTCCAGACGCCGGGCGGGCGGCCCACTTGTCCGTCAGAAATGGAATGTGTTCTACTCCGGGATCGTGGCAGACCAGCGGCTCACCACCCACAAGATCGAGTTCCCGTACACGCGGACACTTGGCCCGGTCGTCGGGCCGTTCCTCACGGGCCTGCGTGACGGGCGACTGCTCGGGATCAAGACCGGCGACGGGCGTGTGCTCGCCCCGCCGCTCGAGTGGGACCCGGCGACGGGTGACGCGCTCGACCCCGCCGGCCTCACCGAGATCGGACCGGGCGGCGTGGTCGAGACGTGGGCATGGGTCACCGCGCCGACCCGCAAGCACCCGCTCGACCACCCCTTTGCGTTCGCGTTGATCCGCCTCGACGGCGCCGACACCGCGCTCCTGCACGTGGTCGACGCGGGCAGCCCCGACAAGATGTCGACGGGCATGCGCGTGACCCCCCGCTGGAAGGACGAGCGCGCCGGCCGCATCACCGACTTGACCTTCGTTCCCGAGGAGAGCGGGTGATGCCGACCGGACGCCCGCGGGCCCGGTATCCCGGCCCGCAGAGAGCGAGGCCATCGAGGTGAGCGAGCCAGTAGACGAGCGAGTAGACCGCGAGCGAGCGGCCGCGGGCGGGGTGTCCCCGTCCGCAGCGAGTGAGCCAGTCGAGATGATGGAGTACTTCATGCAGCTCGAGTACCACGAGCTGCTCGCACCGATCGTGCGTCGCTACGCCGACTGCCTGATGGAGGGGCGACTCATCGGTCACAAGTGCCCGAAGTGCGGGCTCGTGTACGTCCCGCCGCGCGGCTACTGCCCGATCGACGTCATCGAGACCGGTGCCGACAACGAGGTGACGCTCGAGGACAAGGGCGTCGTCACCAACTACACGGTGGTGACGCCGGTCCAGTACTACGGCCAGGAGGAGACCGAGCCGTTCGTGCGCGCGTCGGTGCTCCTCGACGGTCCGGGCGGCATGCTCAGCCTCCAGGACATCCTCGACGTTCCGGTCGACCAGGTGCGCGTCGGCATGCGCGTGCAGGCCGACTGGCTCCCCGAGGGCGAGCGCACGACGAAGGAGCTGACCAACCGCAGCTGGGGGAGCGCGGAGGGCGTGATCCGCGGCTGGCGGCCGACGGGCGAGCCGGACCTTCCCGCCGAGCAGTTCCTGAGCAAGGTCTTCTGACCGTGCCCATGGATACCGAACGACGAACGTCCCGGAGGGCGACGCCGGGTATCCCGGCGTCGAGTGAGTGTGACCATGGTTGAGGACATCGCGATCGTCGGGTATGCGCAGTCGCCGTCGTGGCGACAGGCCGAACTCACCGAGGTGCAGTTTCTGTTCCCGGTGATCACCGAGGCGATCGAGCGCGCGGGCGTCGACCGGCACGAGATCGGCTTCACGTGCGCGGGCAGCTGCGACTACCTCTCCGGTCAGACGTTCGCGTTCGTGATGAACCTCGAGGCGGTCGGTGCGTGGCCGCCGATCTCGGAGTCGCACGTCGAGATGGATGGCGCGTGGGCGCTGTACGAGGCGTGGGTGCGCCTCCAGCAGGGCGACATCGACACCGCGCTCGCGTTCGGCTCGGGCAAGTCGTCTCCGGGGCTCCCGGCCGAGATCTACCCACTCCAGATGGACCCGTACACGATCACACCGCTCGGCGCCGATCCCGTGTCACTCGCCGCGCTTCAGGCGCGCGCCATGCTCGACGCCGGCAAGATCACCGAACGCGAGATGGCCGAGATCGCGGCGCGGAGCCGCAAGCAGGCGATCGGCAACCCGTACGCGCAGGTGAGCGGGGACGACGACGTCGACGTGCTGCTCAAGGAGCCGTACGTGACCGCACCGCTGCGTCGCCACGACCTCCCGCCGATCTCCGACGGCGCGTGCGCGGTCGTGCTCGCGACCGCCGAGAAGGCGCGCGAGCTGATCGACAGGCCCGTCTGGATCCGGGGCATCGACCATCGCATCGAGGCGCACCAGCCCGGCATGCGCGACCTCACGGAGTCGGCGTCGACCCGCCTGGCGGGTGAGAGGGCCGGCATCGGCGACGGCCCGATCGAGGTCGCCGAGCTCTGCGCCTCGTTCAGCTACCAGGAGAGGATCCTTCGCGACGCGCTCGGTCTCGGTGACGACGTCACCGTCAACCCGTCGGGTGGCGCACTCGCGGCCAACCCGGTGATGGCCGTCGGGCTCGCACGGATCGCCGAGGCGGCGCGCCAGATCGCCGAGGGAGGAAAACGCCGCGCGGTCGCGCACGCGACGTCGGGCCAGTGTCTCCAGCAGAACCTCGTGTGCGTGCTCGAGGGGGATGCCTCGTGAGAGAGCGGCCCGGCGCGAAACGCCAGGAGCGGAAGCGATGAGCCATCGACCGTGCGCAATCGTCGGCATCGGCCAGACGAAGCACAAGAAGAGGCGCGACGACGTGTCGTTGCCGGGACTGGTTCGGGAGGCCGCGCAGCGCGCGCTCGACGACGCCGAGCTCACGTGGCGCGACATCGACGCGGTCGTGCTCGGCAAGGCGCCCGACCCGTTCGAGGGCGTGATGATGCCGGAGCTGAGCATGGCCGACGCGCTCGGCGGAGCCGGCAAGCCGATGATGCGCGTGCACACCGCCGGCAGTGTCGGAGGCTCCACCGCGTTGGTCGCGACGCACCTGGTCGAGACGGGCGTGCACGATCGTGTGCTGACCGTCGCGTACGAGAAGCAGGCCGAGGGCAACGCGCAATGGGGCCTCGCCGGCGGCCGCAGCGGCGGCATGGGCGCCGGCGGGATCTTCGCGCCGTGGATGCGCTCGTACATCGCACGCTCCGGAGCACCGGAGCACATCGGCTGGAAGGTCGCGGTCAAGGACCGCCTCAACGCGTGCAAGAACCCGTACGCCCATCTCCAGCTGAAGGACATCTCGATCGAGAAGGTGAAGGAGTCCCCGATGCTGTGGGACCCCATCCACTTCCACGAGTCCTGCCCCTCGTCGGACGGCGCCTGCGCGATGGTGCTGACGAACGAGCAGGGTGCCGAGCGCGCGCCGAGCGCCCCGGCGTGGGTGCTCGGCACCGCGATGCGCAGCGAGCTCGGGCAGTTCCCGGGCCGTGACACGGTTCGTCCACAAGCCGGTGTCGAGTGCGCGCACATGGTCTACGACGCCGCCGGCATCACCAACCCGCGCGAGCAGATCGACGTCGCGGAGCTGTACGTGCCGTTCTCGTGGTACGAGCCGATGTGGCTCGAGGGTCACGACATCGCCGGGCCCGGTGAGGGATGGAAGATGACCGACAGCGGCGCGACCGAGATCACCGGCGACTTCCCGGTGAACCCGTCGGGTGGCGTGCTCTCGTCCAACCCGATCGGCGCGTCCGGCATGCTGCGCTTCGCCGAGGCCGCGCTGCAGGTGCGGGGCGAGGCGGGGGAGCACCAGGTCGAGGGCGCACAGGTCGGTCTGGGCCAGGCGTACGGAGGCGCGGCGCAGTACTTCGCGATGTGGGTCGTGGGGAGCACCCTCGACGCTGTCGACAAGAAGAAGGAATGAGCGCCGTCGACATCGAGCAGGAGTCGGCGGAGGAGCGCGCGTACCGCGAAGAGGCTCGGGCTTGGCTCGACGCCAACGCGCCGCGCCGCCGCACCGACTCCAGCGACTTCAAGCGTCGGGTCGCCGCCACGGAGCAGACGATGGAGGGCGAGCGCGAGCACGTCGGGAAGTGCAAGGCGTGGCAGCGGCGCATCTTCGAGGCGGGCTATGCGGGCATCACGGTGCCGGTCGAGTACGAAGGCCGCGGCGGCACGGCGGTGCAACAGCGAATCTGGCAGCAAGAGGTTCGCAAGTACGAGGTCGACACCGGCATCTTCGCCGTCGGGCTCGGAATGGTGGTGCCGACGCTGCTGGCCCACGGCAGCGAGGAGCAGAAGAAGCGCTTCATCTCGCCCCTGCTGCGCGGTGAAGAGGTGTGGTGCCAGCTGTTCAGCGAGCCGGGGGCAGGCTCGGACCTGGCCGGCCTCGCGACGCGAGCAGTGCGTGACGGCGACGAGTGGGTGGTCGACGGTCAGAAGGTCTGGAACTCGTTCGCGCACGTGGCCGACTGGGGCATCTTGCTCGCGCGTACCGACCTGGATGCGCCGAAGCACCGCGGTATCACGTACTTCCTGGTCGACATGACGACGCCGGGCGTTGAAGCGCGGCCGCTCCGCCAGATCACCGGCGTCGCGCACTTCAACGAGACGTTTCTGACCGGCGTGCGCATCCCGCATGAGAACGTCGTCGGGGAGGTGAACGGTGGCTGGGCCGTGGCGCAGACGACGCTGATGAGCGAGCGCGCGCTCATCGGGGGCGGGATGGGCCTCGGCTTTCGCGACTACGTCGAGCTCGCGCGTCATTACGGCCGGACGCGGGATCCCGAGATCCGCCAGCGCCTCGCGCTCGCGTACTCCCGATCAGAGATCCTCAAGTGGTTGGGTCAGCGTGCGCAGGCCGCGATGCGAGCCGGGAGGGCTCCAGGTGCCGAGAGCTCCGTGACGAAGCTCGCGATCAGCCGGCAGGTTGCCGACAACGGCGACCTCGCCCTCGCGATCGAGGGCGCTGCCGGGATGCTCTACGCACACGATGCATACGAGGACGGCTTCTGGCAGCAGCACTTCCTTGGGCAATGGGGCGTGCGCATCGGTGGTGGCACCGACGAGGTGCAGCGCAACATCCTGGGCGAGCGCGTGCTCGGCCTGCCGTCCGAGCCGCGTCCCGACAAGACCGCGCCGTTCCGCGAGCTGCCGAAGAACGGCTAGCAATCGGAGGCCTTCGGCGGGCAGGTCAGCGCAGCCGAGTGAAGCCGTATCTCGAACGAACGAACTGCGAGAAGTAGCGGCCCTTCGAAGGAGCTCGGAGAAAGTCGTCGTGGACCGCGGTCGGGACGCCGAAGTATCGATACAGCGGGCCGGTCGCAAACGCGACGTCAAGGGTGTCGTTCTCGTACCCGATGGCGGCGATGCTCGTCGAGGCAACCGGCACCATCTTCACGTAGCCGAGCGTACGCACGAGATGGTTCATGACCGCGCCGCGCCGTAGCCTGCCGAGCCGTGGGCGCGCTCGACGGGTTGCGGGTGGTCGAGCTTGGCGGCGAGATCGCCGCCGGCTACGCGACCAAGCTGCTCGCCGACCTCGGTGCCGACGTGCTCAAGGTCGAGCCACCCGACGGTGACCCGCTGCGCGGGTGGGACCCGTTCGCCGAGCCCGCGCCCGCCGGTGGCGACGGGCTGCTGTTCCGCTATCTGAACGGCGGCAAGCGAAGCTCCGTCGCCGACCTCACGACCGACCAGGGGCGCGAGCGGTTGCGGCGGGCCGCGGCGGACGCGGACCTCGTCGTCGAGAGCCTCGGCGCGGCCGCGCTCGAGCGGCTCGGCTTCGAGCCGGCTGCGCTCACCGACGCGGTCGTCCGCATCGCCGACTTCGGCCAGCACGGTCCGTACGTCGGTGTCGCGACGAGTCGCCTCGTCGTGCAGGCGCTCGGCGGGTGGGTGTCGTCGCACGGCGTGCCCGGTATCGACCCGGTGCAGGTCGGGGCGCGCCTCGCCGAGTACACCGCGGGCACGTTCGCGGCGGCCGCCGCGCTTACCGCGGTACGCGCGGCACGCCTTCGTGGCGAGCCGGTCGTCGTCGATCTGTCGGTGATGGAGTGCCTGGTCGGCACCCTCCCGTACCCGAACCTCGTGATGGAGGACATGCTCGGGGCGGGGCTCTCGCTGCCGCAGGCGCGCCACTTCCCGCTGCCGGGCATCGTGCGCTGCCGTGACGGGTGGGTCGGGATCAACGCGCTCACCGGTCAGCACTTCGTCGACGCGTGCACGATGCTCGGCGTCGACGAGTACGCGGAGCGTCAGCAGGAGCTCGCCGCCGGCGGCCAGCTCCTCGAGGAGTTCTTCGCCAAGATCCAGCCGTGGCTCCTGGACCGTGACGCGCAGGAGATCGTCGAGCTCAGCCAGGCGTTTCGCGTCCCCGCCGCACCGGTCGGCGACGGTCGCATGATGCTCGACTACGCGCAGTTCCGGGAGCGGCCGTTCTTCGTCAGCGAGGGCGAGACGACGATGCCCGGCCCGCCGTACCGCTTGAGCGCGACGCCGGCACGGCGAAGCGGCCCGGCGCCGCGTCTCGCGAGCACCGTTTTGGAGACCTCTGAGCGTCGAATCGACGCCCCGGGGTCTCCAGAACGGGCGATCCTGCCGTTCGACGGGCTACGAGTCGTTGACCTCGGGACGTTCTGGGCGGGGCCGTACTGCACGATGTACCTGGGCGCGCTCGGAGCCGACGTGATCAAGGTCGAGTCGACGCGCCGTCCCGACGGGTTCCGCTTCTCGGGAGCCGTGCCGGCCATGGGCGACGACTGGTACGAGCGCAGCGGGATCTTCGCGGGTACCAACCTGAACAAGCGCGGCATCACGCTCGACCTGACGACCGACGACGGGCGCGCCCTGCTGTGGCGTCTGATCGAGCGCGCCGACGTGGTGCTCGAGAACTTCTCCGCCCGCGTCGTCGAGCAGTTCGGTCTCGGCTACGACGACATACGCGCACGCAACCCGAGCGTGATCATGGTCCGCATGCCCGGCTTCGGGCTCGAGGGTCCGTGGCGCGACTACGTCGGCTGGGCGATGGTGATCGAGCAGGCGACCGGCATGGCCAGTGTCACCGGTCCACCCGATCGTCCGATGCACCCCGGCGGTCCCGCCGACCCGGTCATCGGGATGCACGCGGCGGTCGCCGTGCAGGCCGCACTCGACCATCGTGCGCGCACCGGACAAGGACAGTTGATCGAGGTCGCGCAGCTCGAGACCGGCGCGAACCTCACCGCGGAGCTGATCGTCGAGTGGGCGGCGCGCCGTCGTGCGTTGCGTCGCGACGGCAACCGCGACCCGCACTTCGCGCCGCAGGGCGTCTACCCGTGCAGGCCGGGTGACTTCGGGCCGGAGTGGGTGGCGCTCACGGTTGCGGACGACGAGCAGTGGCGGACGCTCGCGGAGGTGATGGGCCGCGGTGACTGGAGCTCCGAGTCGACGCTCGCCACGCTCGCCGGGCGTCGTGACCGCCACGCCGAGCTCGACGAGGGGATCGCGGCATGGACCAGCGAGCTCTCGGTCGACGACGTGATCGCGGCGCTGCGGGCGCGCGGCCTGGCAGTTGTACGCGTGCTCCAGGTGCCACGCATGTTCGACGACCCGCAGCTGGTGGCGCGGGGGTACTACGTCGAGCTCGATCACGAACGCACCGGAGCACGCCGCTACCCGGGCTGGCCGATGCACTTCTCGTTCACGCCGGTCCAGCACCGCCAGGGCGCGCCCACGCTCGGGCAGCACAACGAGGACGTTCTCGGCGGGGAGCTCGGACTCGACGCTGCGGAGCTCGAACGGCTGGCCGAGGCGGGCGTCATTGGCGACCGCGTGGCCTGATCCCGAACGAGGGGGTGCGTCAGCCGGCCCGCACCGGCCGTGGTGTCCCGTGCACGACTTCGAAGGCAGCTCCGAGCTCCTGATACGGCGACCGCGCGAGCACGGTGTCGAGGTGCCACCATTCGGCACGTAGAAGCTCGGGGGTGATGTCGACGACGACGTACCCGTGACTGTCGAGGTCGCACCAGTGCCAGTGCGGCAGAGATTCGAGCACGCGCGCCTCGATCGGCACCGACTCCGTGCGCCGCTTCCACCCCATCTTGTCGTCGAGGTTCTGCGAGGTGATGCTCGGCGTCACGAACTCGACCGCGATCGGCTCTTCGGTGTGGTCGAACGGGTCGCGGTGCAATTCGATCGCCAGCGACACGTGCACGTCGCCGCTCAGCACGACGAGGTTGTCGAAGCGGTCGAAGTGCTCGAGCAACCGATCCCGCTCGGCGGGATAACCGTCCCATTGATCGAAGTCCGGCCCTTGCTCGTCGTCGGCGAGCAGCTTGACCTTCTTCAGCGCAGGCCGGATGTCGGAAGGCAGGTGCGGCACCCACGTCTGTCCCATGACCGACGGGTTGGCGAGCAGCCGCCAGGTCGCCGTGGACCGGTCGAGGTCGTGCAGGAGCCACTCGCGTTGCTCCGGTCCGAGCGCCGTGCGCGCAGGGTCGCTCATGGCGGGTTCCGGGATCGGCTCGTCTCGTCGTGTGCGCGTGTCGATGAGGAACAGATCGGCCAGCCCGCCGAGGTGCACGGTGCGGAACACGCGCTCGGGGTCGGCCGGGTCGGGAAGCCGGGCCGGTAGCCACTCCCAGCGCACCCGGAACGCGTTCGCCTTCCGCTCGGCCCAGGGCCCGTACTCGTCGGCCTTGTGCTCGGTCGCGCCTTCACGCCACGCGCCGTCGGCGAACTCGTGGTCGTCGAGCGTCGCGATCACCGGGTGCGCGGCGTGCAGCGTCTGGACGTCGGGATCGCGGTGGTACTGGTTGTAGCGGCGACGGTAGTCGTCCAGCGTGACGCACTCGTTGAGCGGATCGAACGGCCGGCCGATGTCGGCGCCGGGTGTCTGACTGGCCGGCGGGGTGTTCGATGCCTCGTAGATGTAGTCGCCGAGATGCAGCAGGAAGTCGAGATCGTCACGCTCCGCGATGCGCGTGTACGCGTTGAAGAAGCCGGCGTTGAACTTCGCGCACGACACCATCACGAATCGCAGGTGGTCGGTGCGTTCTGGGAGCGTGCGGGTTCGAGCAAGCTGTGAGTCGGCGCCGCCTGCTCGGAAGCGGTACCAGTAGAACGCCGCAGGCTCGAGCCCGTCGGCGTCGACGTGCACCGTCCAGTCGTGCTCCGCGAGCGCTTCGGCGGTGCCGGAGCCGACGACGTCACGCAGCTGCTCGTCGCGCGCGATGAGCCACTCCACCGGGACAGGCTGGCTGCCGTCCGTCGTCACGCGCGTCCACAGGACGACGCGGTCCGTGAGTGGGTCGCCGCTCGCGACTCCGTGCCGGAACGGTCCCGGCGTGCCGGCCGCCTCGGTCATGTCCCCACCTCGTTGTCCCTCTGCTGCGACCTCGCTCCTGTGACCTCGGAACGTAGTGCCGGTGGCGGCGCGGCGAGATCGCCCGGTAGATTGAAACACGTTCTATGTTTCTGGACTACACGGACGAGCAGCGCGCGCTGCGCAAGGAGGCGCGCGAGTACTTCGCCACCCTGCTCACCCCGGAGGTGCGCCGGCGGCTGGGGAACGCGGGCGAGGGCAGCCCGATCTTCCGGGACGTCGTGCGCCAGATGGGAGCCGACGGCTGGCTCGGCCTCGGCTGGCCCAAGGAGTACGGCGGCCAGGGCCGCGGCGCGATCGACCAGTTCATCCTTTTCGACGAGGTGCAACGGGCCGGGGCGCCGTTCCCGTTCGTGACGATCAACACCGTCGGGCCGACGCTGATGACGTACGGCTCGGACGAGCACAAGCGACAGTTCCTCCCCGGCATCCTGGCCGGCGAGGTCAACTTCGCGATCGGGTACACGGAGCCGGAGGCCGGTACCGACCTCGCGTCACTGCGCACCCGTGCCGTGCTCGACGGCGAGGAGTGGGTGATCAACGGCAACAAGGTGTTCACGAGCGGCGCGAACCAGGCCGACTACATCTGGCTCGCCTGTCGGACCGATCCCGACGCCCCCAAGCACAAGGGCATCTCGATGATCATCGTCCCGACGTCGTCACCCGGGTTCAAGACGACACCGATCGTCACCGTCGGCAGCGTCGTCACGCAGGCGACGTACTACGACGACGTGCGCGTGCCCAAGGACAACGTCGTGGGCGATGTGAACGGCGGCTGGCGGCTCATCACGAACCAGCTGAACCACGAGCGCGTCGGCCTCGCCGCGATGGCGGGGCTCACGCATCGCCTGTACGACGACGTGCTCGAGTGGTGCCGCACGACGGAGTCGGGTGAGGGCGCCACGATGCTCGATGTGCCGTGGGTGCAGATGGACCTGGCTCGCGCGCACGCCAAGATCGAGGCGATGAAGCTGCTCAACTGGCGCATGGCCGCCGCGGTCGCCGACGACACGCTGAAGCCGTCCGACGCGTCCGCCGGGAAGGTGTTCGGGGTCGAGACACAGGTCGAGGCCTACCGGATCTTCCTCGGGATCCTCGGCGCCGCCGGTTACCTGCGCGCCGACTCGCCGGGCGCGGCGCTGCGCGGCGAGGTTGAGCGCGCCGCCCGCGCCGCGCAGATCAACACGTTCGGCGGCGGCGTCGTCGAGGTGCTGCGCGAGATCGTGGCGACCGCGGGCCTCGGCATGGTGCGACAGGCTCGCTAGAGGCCGGGACGCGAGAGAGGGGAGACGTGACGACGACCGAGACCGACGAGAAGCAGGCATTCCTCGAGAAGCTGAAGTCGTTCGAAGGGCTCGAGGTCGGCGTCGAGGTCGGTGCCGACCCGGTGAACCAACCGATGATCCGGCACTGGGTCGAGGCCATCGGCGACGACAATCCCGTGTACACCGACCCGGAAGCCGCCGCGCGATCGGTGCACGGCGAGGTGATCGCGCCGGCCGTCATGCTGCAGGCCTGGGTGATGCGCGGTGTCCGGTCACGCCCGACGAGCGGGGGCACGCCCCGCGACGACCTCATGCAGATGCTCGACGACGCAGGCTTCTCGTCGGTGGTCGCGACGAACTGCGAGCAGCAGTACGACCGGATGCTCCATCCGGGTGACCACCTGCGGACGCGCACGGTCATCGACTCGATCTCCGAGGAGAAGCAGACGGGCCTCGGCATCGGTCACTTCGTGACCACGCGCGTCGAGTACGAGACGCTCGACGGCGAACCCGTCGGACGGATGCTGTTCCGCATCCTCAAGTTCAGGCCGGGCACCGGTCGCCAGCCCGCGGCTCCCGAGGATGCGGGTGACGAGCAGCCGCGGCCGCTCCGTCCGCGGCCTGCGGTCACGCGTGACCTCCAGTTCTGGTTCGACGGCGCGAAGCAGCACAAGCTGCTGATCCAGCGGTGCGCCGGCTGCGGCGTGCTCCGCCATCCGCCACGCCCGCGCTGCGACGCGTGCGGCTCGTACGACTGGGACACCGTCGAGGCAAGCGGGCGCGGCACGGTCTACAGCTACGTGGTCAACCACTACCCGCAGGTCCCGGCGTTCGACTATCCGCTCGCGATCGGGCTCGTCGCGCTCGAAGAGGGAACGCGTCTGGTCGCCGACCTCGTCGGCTGCGACCCGGCCGACGTCGAGATCGGCATGGCGGTCGAGGTCGAGTGGGTGGACCACGACCCCGACCTCACGCTCCCCGCGTTCCACCCGGCGAAGCAGTAGCGATGGACTTCACGCTCTCGGAGGAGCAGGAAGCGGTTCGCGACCTCGCCGCGCAGATCTTCGGAGGGTCGGTCACCGTCGAGCGGGTCAAGAGCATCGAGTCGAGCGACGAGGTCGTCGACCGCGACCTGTGGCGCGAGCTCGCCGCCGCGAACCTCCTCGGCATCGCGCTGCCCGAAGACGCGGGTGGGAGCGGCCTCGGCATGGTCGAGCTCTGCCTGCTCCTCGAGCAGCAAGGCCGCGTCGTCGCCCCCGTGCCGCTGTGGGCGACCGTCGTGCTCGGCGCCCTCCCGATCGCGGAGCACGGCACACCCGCGCAGCGCGCGGCGTGGCTGCCCGGTGTCGTGGGCGGCGAGGTGCTGCTCACCGCCGCGCTCGCCGAGGACGGTGCCAACGACGTGTTCCAGCCGCGCACGCGTGCTTTGCGCGACGGCGACGCGTGGCGGCTCGACGGCCACAAGCCGTCGGTGCCGGCGGGGCACGTCGCCGACCGCGTGCTCGTGCCGGCGACGACCGACGACGGTCTCGGAGTGTTCCTGGTCGATCCGGTCGGTCCCGGCGTCGAGCGCGAGGTCGCGACCACGACGAGCCGGGAGAAGGTCGCGCACCTCACGTTCAACGGCGCGCCGGCGGAGTGCCTCGGCGACCAGCCGGTCGGGGAGCGAGCGGTGACATGGATGCTGGATCGCGCGCTGCTCGGGCTGTGCGCGCTCCAAGTCGGCGTCTGCGAGGAAGCGCTGCGGACGGCCGCCGAGTACACGTCGCAGCGCATCCAGTTCGGGAAGCCGCTGTCGTCGTTCCAGGGCGCGCAGCTGAAGGCGGCCGACGCGTACATCGGCACCGAGGCGATCCGCGTGACGATGCTCCAGGCCGCGTGGAAGCTCGACGCCGGCCGCGACGCGTCGAGCGACGTGATGGTCGCCAAGTGGTGGGCGTCGGAAGCAGGACAGCAGGTGGTGCACATCACCCAGCACCTGCACGGCGGGATGGGTGCCGACGTCGACTACCCCGTGCACCGGTACTTCCTCTGGGGCAAGCAGATCGAGGACACGCTGGGCGGCGCGAGCGCGCAGCTCGCGCGGCTCGGCCGCACACTGGCAGGAGCGGCGAGCGGCCCGTAGGGCGGCGCCGGGTATCTCGGCGCCGCGCGAGCGCGACCATGAAGAGGAGCGCGTACATGAGCACCAACACCTCACTCCGGTACGACGACGTGAACGTGGGCGACGAGCTCCCGTCGTTGCCGATCCCGCTCACGCGCACGCTGATCGTCGCGACTGCGATCGCGTCGCGCGACTACCAGGACGTCCACCACGACCCGGGGCTCGCCCAGCAGCGCGGATCGAAGGACATCTTCATGAACATCCTGTCGACGAACGGCTTCGTCGGCCGCTTCGTCACCGACTGGGCCGGGCCGGACGCGTTGCTGAAGTCGGTGAAGATCCGCCTCGGTGCGCCGAACTACCCCGGCGACACCATGACGATGACGGGCACGGTCACGAAGAAGGAGGGCGGTGACGTCGAGGTGACGCTGCGCGGCGCGAACAGCCTCGGCGACCACGTGACCGGCACGGTGACGCTGGAGCTTCCGGCATGAGCGAGCGTGAGCCGGCCGGGTATCCGGGCCGGCAGCGAGCGGGGGCCGAGCGCCCCGGCGCGGAGCGCCAGGAGCGGAGAAGGTGAGCGAGCGTGAGCCGGCCGGGTATCCGGGCCGGCAGCGAGCGGGGGCCGAGCGCCCCGGCGCGGAGCGCCAGGAGCGGAGAAGGTGACCGAGAAGAGCAACCTGCTCGATGCGGGCGCGATCGTCGGGATCGGCGCGACCGAGTTCTCGAAGGATTCCGGTCGCTCCGACCTGCGCCTCGCCGTCGAGGCGTGCGAGGCCGCGATCGCCGATGCGGGAATCGAGCCGAGCCAGGTCGACGGCATGGTGACCTTCACCGCCGACACGAATCCCGAGATCGAGATCGCGAAGAACCTCGGCATCGGAGAGCTGTCGTTCTTCTCTCGCGTCCACCACGGTGGCGGCGCCGCGTGCGGCACGATCCAGCAGGCCGTGCTCGCCGTCAACGCGGGCGTCGCCGACTACGTCGTGTGCTACCGAGCGTTCAACGAGCGCTCGGGCCGCCGCTTCGGCGCCGGCGTCCAGGGCCGACCCCCGGAGCCGACCGCCGACAACGCGCACTTCTCGTGGTACGCGCCGCATGGGCTCCTGACGCCGGCGCAGTGGGTCGCGATGTTCGCTACCCGCTACATGCACGACTTCGGCGCGACGAGTGAGGACTTCGGGCGCATCGCGGTTGCCGACCGCAAGCACGCGGCGACGAACCCGAAAGCATGGTTCTACGAGAAGCCGATCACCCTTCAGGAGCACCAGGAGTCGCGCTGGATCGTCGAGCCGCTGCATCTCCTCGACTGCTGCCAGGAGAGCGACGGCGGTCAGGCGCTCGTCGTCACGACGCCCGAGCGGGCACGCGACCTCCCGAACCCGCCCGTGATGGTGCGTGCCGCCGCGCAGGGCGCGGGCGAGAACCAGGAGATGATGACGAGCTACTACCGCGACGACCTCCACAGCCTCCCGGAGATGGGCTTCATCGCGCGTCAGCTGTGGAACACGACCGGTCTGAGGCCTGACGACATCCAGACCGCGACGATCTACGACCACTTCACGCCGCTCGCGCTCCCGCAGCTCGAGGAGTTCGGCTTCTGCGGCCGCGGCGAGGCGAAGGACTTCATCGCCGACGGCAACATCGAGCTCGGCGGCCGGCTGCCGATCAACACCAACGGCGGCCAGCTCGGCGAGGCGTACATCCACGGCATGAACGGCATCGCGGAGGGTGCGCGGCAGGTGCGCGGCACGTCGTACAACCAGGTGCCTGACGTCGAGCACGTGCTGGTGACCGCAGGCACGATGGTCCCGACGAGCGCGCTGATCCTCGGAAAGGCCGCCTAGCAACGGGTTTGTCCCAGGTCACGCGGCGACGGGCGGACCTCGTTCGGGTCTCGGGTCGCCGTCGGGCGCGGCACCGCCGGGTGGGACGAGGTCGTATTGGCCGTCGGGGCGGCGAACGAGTTGGTAGCCGTGGTGGGTGACGAGGTCGTGGTCATCGGAGCACAGGGACACGAGCTCGTCGAGGCGGGTGTGGTGGGTCCGGGCGTACTCAACGAGGTGGTGGTGCTCGAGCCCGCGGGCTCGGTGACAGCCGGCGACGCCGCACTCGGTGAACATCCAGTCGAGCGCGGCGCGCACCGACGCGAGCCGGGTGCGGCCGAGGTGGGTGACGTTGAGCACGTCGACGCCGTCGGTGATCACCAGGTCGAGGAGCGCATCGCCGAGCACCTCGCGGGCGACGGCGACGGGGACCGGGCCGACCCCGGCGATCTCGCAGACCTCGCCGGGCCCGGTGGTGCCGCCGCGCAGCGCGGTGACGTCGACGCGCAGCGACGCGCGGTACTTCGCGGCGCGTGAGCCAGCGCCTCCGGCGGCGCGGTCGGCGAGGGCGACCAAGGCGTCCGCGAGGTACGCCTCGTGGCGTTCACGGCGACCGTCGGCGCGCGCGGCACGGAATACCCGGTCGGCTTCGGCGTCGAGCGCGGCGTTGATGCGCGCCCCGACCTCCGGCGTGGTGCGCCACTGGCCGCAGGCGGCGCCGTCGGCGTCGGTCCAGCGCCTCACGAAGCGGTCCCGATGGATCCGCGCGTAGCGGGCCTGTTCTTCGTCCGCGCTCATCGCCGTGGCCTTGACCTGCCGGCAGCGATCCCGCAGACCCTTGACCCCCTCGACCGGCGCGAGCTTCAACAACGAGCGGGCCGCGGTCGGATCGACCGCCGCGGCCTCGGTGATCTCGCGCGCCTGGATCTCGGAGAGTTGGCCACGTCGCGCTGCCTCGTCGACCGCCGGCAGCGCGTCGAGGCGTCGGGCCGTCTCCAGCACTCCCACCGCCGCGCCGACCGTCGTGCCCGTTGTCGCGGCCAGCCATTCCGCCGCGGAACGGTGACCCGAGCGTGTCCACGCGTTCGAGTCCTCGAAGCGCCGCGCGGTCAATCCCTTGCCCGTCGCGCACAGCCGCTCACCGCGGGCGAACAGCTCCGCCAAGCGCCCCGCGTCGCCACCGTCGAGACAGTCGGGATCGAGCCGGCGCACCTCGCCCTCGAGCTGATCGACCAGGCGCTGCACTCGCTCGAACACCGGACCTCCCCCGATCGCGCTTCATGCGGCCAACGGGGGAAGACGCCCTACGCTAGCGAACATACGTTCGATTGTCAAACTCCGGCAATTGGCTGTCAACGCTGCGCTCGGCCCAGCTCCTCGAGGTCGGCCAGCATCTGCTCGGCGAGCGCGCGCTCGCACTCGTAGTAGCGCTGCCCCCAGTGGGTCACGACGGCCGGGTACGAGAACGCCGGCTGCTGTTCGGCGATCGCGTGCGACTTCGCGAGCTCCGACGCCATGCGCGCGGCGTAGTCGCGATGGGCCTCGACGGTCGCGCGCAGCGCCGTTGGGTCGGCGAGGTGCCCGAGCCACACTCGTAGCGCGACGCCGTGCTTCAGCACCGGCGGCTCGGGTGGCGCGTCGCGCAGCCAGCGCGTGAGTGCCCGCCGACCCGCCGGGGTGATGCGGTAGAGGCGCTTGCCCCGCGCGTCGCCGCCCGGCGCGTCGCGCGAAGTCGCGAAGCCGAGACGCTCGAGACGACGGAGCTCGGCGTAGATCTGGCTCGTGGCCGGGCTCCAGTAGAAGAACCGGATGCTGGCGTCGGCCCACTTCTTGACGTCGTAGCCGGACAGCGCGCGGCCGAACGACAGGATGCCCAGCACCGCCCAGGCGGTGGCCGGCAGTGTTGGGGTGGTGCGTCCAGAGGCCATACGCCGCAACTGTAGTCGGCCCTGATATGACTACTTGACATATCGCAGCGGACTGCCCATAGTTCTATTAGTCATATCGGCCATCCGGAGGACGACCGTGCAGTTCTCGATGATCTTCGAGGCCCAGCTCGCCGACCCGACGCCCGAGCGCGAGCGCGCGGTCATCCACGACTGCGTCGAGCAGGCGGTGCTCGCCGAGCAGGTTGGCTTCGACCGGGTGTGGGCGGTCGAGCACCACTCACTGAAGTGGTACGCGCACATGAGCGCCCCGGAGGTGTTCCTCACGTGGGTCGCGGCGCGCACGTCGCGCATCCGCGTGGGGCACGGGGTCGTGTGCATGCCGTTCAACTACAACCACCCGATCCGCGTCGCCGAGCGTGCGGCGATGCTCGACGTGCTGTCGAACGGCCGGCTCGACCTGGGCGCGGGGCGAGGCGCGACGTTGCAGGAGATGTCGGCGATGGGCGTCGACCCGCAGCGAACGTATCTGGAGGTCGAAGAGGCGCTGCACATGATCGGCTCCATGTGGCGCGGCGAGAACGGCGAGGGCTTCTCGTGGCACGGTGAGCTGCTCCAGGTGAGCGAGCACCCGGTCCTGCCGCGTCCCGTGCAGATGCCCCATCCGCCGCTCTTCCTCGCGTGCACGAAGAACGACACGGTCGCGCTCGCGGCCGAGTACGGCGTCGGCGCGCTCGTGCTTGGCTTCTCCGGGCCGGACGACGTCGCCGGGCTCCGCAAGATCTACGACGAGGGGATCGCGACGCGGACGCGCAAGCGCCTCGTGTCGTCGGAGGTCAACGACCATCTCTCGGCGTTGTGCCCGACGATCGTGCTCGACGATGCCGAGGCCGCGCTGCAGATCGGCGCGCGCGGGCAGCGCTTCTTCGCCGAGGCGATCTCGCACTGGTACGGCGGTGGGCCGCCGCCCAGTGGCGTGGTCGAGGACACCGATCACGTCGCGGAGGTGGAGCAGGCGAAGGAGCGGCTGATCGCCCACCTGCACGAGGCGAAGATCCCGCTCGGGCCCAACACCACCGCGACGTTCAACGTCGAGCACGCGTACGGCACGCCCGCGGACGCGATCGCCTACGTCGAACGGCTCGAGGAGGCCGGCGCCGACGAGATCATGTGCCTGATCCAGATGGGGACGGTGCCGCAGGCCGTGTGCCTCGAGACGATCCGCCAGTGGGGCGAGCACGTGATCCCGCACTTCCACCGCAAGGACGGCTGAGCGAGATCAGGCGGCGTCGCTCCCGGCCGCGACCTCGGCGAGCAGGCGCACCTCGCTGACCATCAGCTTGCGCCAGTCGTCGAGGTGCAGGCTCTCGTCCTCGCCGTGGATCCGGCTCGCGGGGTCGGCCGGGCCGAGCAGGAGCGCGGGGATGCCGCCGAACGCCTCGGCGAACGGCTTGACGAACGGGATCGTGCCTCCGACGCCCATGCGCACCGGGTCACGTCCGAAGCCGGCTCGCAACGCGCGCGTCGCTGCGTCGAACGCCCAGCCCTCGGGCTCACAGCTCCAAGCCGGTACGGCCTCGTGGGGTGTGAACTCGAGCTCGAGGCCCCACGGAAGGCGCCGCGTGATGTGCGCGCGCAACGCGTCGATGCACCGCTGGGGATCCTGTCCGGGCGCCAGGCGAAGGCTCACGCGAGCGCTCGCCTGGGCCACGATCTGGTTCGAGGAACCGGCGATCGGATGTGCGTCGAACCCGATGACCGCGAGCGCGGGACGGTGCCAGAGCCGCTCCCAGATCGACACGGACGGGTCACCGGTCACCTCGACACCGGCCCGCACGCCCCACGCGTCGCGCAGGCGGTCGATGTCGGCCGGGAGGGCGGCGAGACGGGCGCGCTCCTCGGGTGAGATCTCACGCACGTCGTCCCAGAAGCCGTCGATGGCGACGTCGTCGTGCTCGTCGACGAGGCTCGCGAGCAACACCGTGAGCCCGGTCACCGGATCCGGTACGAGGCCTCCGGCCATGCCGCTGTGCACCGGGCCGTCGAGGGCGCGCACGCGGATGTCGGCGCCAGCGAGGCCACGCAGCGAGTACGTGAGGCCCGGGACGCCCACGCTCCAGTTGCCGGCGTCGGCGAGCAGCAGCACGTCGGCGGCGAGCTCACGGCGATGGCGACCGAGGAACGCGGCGAGCCGCGGTGAGCCGATCTCCTCTTCGCCCTCGACCAGCACCTTCACGTTGCACGGGAGACGGCCGGCCGCGTCGAGCCACGCGTGGACGACGGCGGCGTGGGCCACGGCTCCGGCCTTGTCATCGGCCGACCCACGCCCATAGAGGCGACCGTCGGCCGACCTCGGCTCGAAAGGATCCGACGTCCACCGCGCGACGATGCCGGGCGGCTGGACGTCGTGGTGCGCGTAGAGCAGCACGGTCGGCGCGTCGTCGGCGTGCATCCACTCGCCGACGACGTACGGAGGTGACCCGTCGACCGTGAGCTCGCGGACGCCCTCGAGCCCGGAGACCTGGAGCAACGCGGCGACCGCGTCGGCGCTGTGCTCGACGTCCTTCGCACGCGTCGGGTCCGCGCTGATGCTCGGGATGCGCACGAGATCGCGCAGCGTGTCGAGCGCTTCGTCGTAGCCGTTGTGCACCGCGTCGACCGCGCGGTCGACGGCACTCACCGCATCCATGGCGCTCATGCGATCGTCCCGGGTGCGCACGACGGCGGTGGCACGGGCAACGGCGGTGCCGGTGCGGAATCGGCGGCGTCGACCGCGGCGCGCAGCGCGGCGGCGATCGCGCGGGCGCCTTCTTCCGTGTAGTGAACGCCGTCCCAGCGGTACCCGACACCGCCTCGTTGGACGAGGTCGTTGACGTCGACGGCCACGACCCGCGCCGGGTCGGCCCGGGCGACCTCGGACATGACCCGGTTGTACGACCGCACCCACCCGTCCGGGATCTGCACGGTCAGCGGGGACAGCATGATGACGACCCGCGTACCATAAGCGGACAGTGTCGCGACTCCACAGCGGGCCCGTTCGGCCAGGTGTGCCGACCAGGCGTCGGTACCGGGCTGCAGCCAGACGCCGTGCACCCGGTGCGGTCGGGCGTCCCACAGGCCGAACATCACGACGACGACGCGGGGTCGGTAGCCGCGCACCATCGCCGGCCACTTCGCCGACCAGTCGCACGCCGGCTCGGGTGGGCCTTCCTTGACCTTGCCGCCCGCATCGCGCGTCGCCTCGACGTCGAGGTCGAGCGGGCAGAAATCGCCTTCGGTCTCGGGCACGAATGCGCCCGGCAGCACGTGGTAGCGGTCGCCCAGGACGCTCTCGAAGCCCTGGACGGCCGAGCCGCCGGTCGAGTCGCCGACGATCATCAATGCGGGCTTCGGGGGCGGGCCGGGCGGCGCGGTCGTGGTCGGCGATCGTGTGGTGTTCGCGGCCGGCACCGCGACCGGGCGTGTGAACACCGGCGGCGCGACGGTCGTCACGACGACGAGCGCCGCGACACCCGCCACCGTCGCGGGCGCGAGCACCCGGATGCGCCAGCCGCGCAAGCCGCCGTGCCGGATCGGCCGCTCGACGAGGTAGTAGGACGCGACGGTGACGGCCGCGAGGATGCCGAGGCGGGCCGCGTCGAGCGCAGCGCCGTCGATGCCGAGCCGCTGCTCGTACGAGCGGCACGGTCGCGAGCGACACGAGGACGATGCCCCCCCGGTAGGTGAACGCCGAGTCATCCGGCATGGAGGCGTACGCCGCGAGCAACGCGACGAGCGCGCCCAGGCCGATCCAGCCGGCCGGTCGTGACGCGCGGCCGGGTGATCGCGAGCTGGTTCTGCTCGTCAGCACGGCCAGTGACGCGCCGAACAGCAGCCCGAATGCGTGGGTGTCGGTGCCGAAGTAGACGCGTGACGGGTCGCCCCCGTCGTACAGCAGCGCCATCGCAACCGCGGAAGCCACCGCGCCGACGAGCGCGAGCGCGAGGAGCGCGCGGCGACCGAAGCGGAACACGGCGAGCACGCCAGCGACGACGAGCGGCCAGACCAGGTAGAACTGCTCCTCGATCGCGAGGCTCCACAGGTGCCGCACCGGGCTCGCCGCGCCGAACGTGTCGAAGTACGAGGTCCCCGTCGTCGCGAAGTGCCAGTTGGCGAAGTAGCCGAGCCCGGACAGGGCTTCGCCGCGGAAGCGGTCCTGTGCGATCGGGTCGGCCCACCACTGCGCCCACAGGCAGAGCACCGCCAGCATCACGAGCAGCGCGGGGAGCAGGCGCCGTGCCCGGCGGGCCCAGAACGCGGGGAGGCGGATTCCCCCCGTCCGGCCGCGCTCGACGAGCAGCAGCGACGTGATCAGGAAGCCCGAGAGGACGAAGAAGACGTCGACGCCGAGAAAGCCGCCCGGCAGCCAGGCCGCGTCCGCGTGGTAAGCGACCACCGCGAGCACGGCCACCGCCCGGAGACCGTCGAGCCCCGGCGCGTAGCGCAGGCGCGGCGTTCGCGGGGCCTCCGGCACGGCCCCCATGATGGCCGACGGCATCGGCGCGACCGGACCTTCAGGTCATGCGGCTGGAGCCATCGTCCGTGCACGCGGTGGGGTCGCGCGTCCCACGGCCCGAACATCGCGACGACGACGCGCGGTCCATAGGCGCGCGGCGCGCCACGCGGCGTGGTCCTCGGCGAACGCGTGGTCACCAACCGCGGAACACGGGCTTGCGCCGCTCGGCGAAGCTGGCGAGGCCCTCGGCCGCGTCGGCGCTGGTCATGGCGATCTCCTGGGCCCACCGCTCGTCCCCGAATGCCGCCGTGCGGTCGGACTCGAGCGCCCGGTTGATGAGCCACTTCGAGAGCCCGATCGCCGGGGTCGGGCCCGCCGCGAGCCGGGCCGCCCATTCGCGCGCGGTGTCCAGGAGCGCGTCCGACGGGACCACCGCGTTGACGAGGCCGAGCCGCTCCGCCTCCGGCGAGGGGAGATCGTCGCCGAAGAACACGAGCTGCTTCGCCTTCTGCGGGCCGACGAGCCTCGTGAGCAGGTACGCGCCACCTCCGTCGGGGATGATCCCGCGGCGCACGAACACCTCGATGAAGCGAGCGTGCTCGGCCGCGATCACGAGGTCACACGCAAAGGCGAGGTGCGCACCGATACCCGCCGCGGTGCCGTTGACCGCCGCGAGCACGGGCTTCTCGCAGTCCTGTATCGCCGCGATCAGCCGCTGCGCGCCGATGCACGTGCGCGCCACGCTGCCCACCGGCCGCTCGGGCGCGTCGTCGGGCTTCGGGAACCGCTCCGGTCGATCGACGCGGAGGTCGGCCCCCGTGCAAAACGCCTTCTCACCCGCGGCGGTGAGCACGACCGCGCGCACGTCGAGGTTCGCGCTCGCGTCGTCGAGGTACGCGATCAGACGCTCGCGCTGGTCGGGAACGAGCGCGTTGCCCGCGTCGGGACGTTGCAGTGTGATCCACGCGACACCGTCGACGATCTCGTGTTGCAGATCCGTCTCGCTCATGCGCGGGAGCGTACCGACTCGCGATCGAGTCGGTCGACGCGACGCTAGGCTCCAGCCGATGGGACGATTGGAGGGACGCGTCGCGGTCGTCACCGGCGCGGGACAGGGGATCGGTCGTGGGATCGCACGCCGGTACGCGCGCGAGGGTGCGAGCGTCGTGATCGCGGAGATCAACGCTGACACCGGTGAGCAGGTCGAACGAGAGATCCGCGACGATCTCGGTGGTGAGGCGACCTTCGTCGCCACCGACGTGCTCGATCATGGTCAGGTCCAGAACGTCGTCGACACGGCCGTCGATGCGTTCGGTCGCGTCGACATCCTCGTCAACAACGCGTACGTCGTGGGCGGGATGAGCCGGATCGAGCGCAAGAGTGCCGACGACTTGCTGCTCGCGTTCCGGGGCGGACCGCTCCACACGCTGTGGGCGATGCAGGCGGTCTACCCACACATGAAGGCCCAGCAGTGGGGGCGAATCATCAACTTCGTCTCGCTGAACGGCATCAATGCGCACATGTACTCGGCCGACTACAACGCGGCCAAAGAGGGGATCCGCGCGCTCACCCGCACCGCGGCGCGGGAGTGGGCGCGCCACAACATCCTCGTGAACGCCATCGCCCCCGCGGCCGCGTCGCCGGCCTACGTCGCGTTCGCCGAGGCCGCCCCCGAGAACGCCAAGGAGATGCTCGAGCAGAACCCTCTGGGGCGCATGGGGGACCCCGAGCACGACATCGGCGGCGTCGCGCTGTTCCTCGCGACGGAGGACAGCGACTACGTCACCGGCAACACGCTGCTCGTCGACGGGGGGAGCCACATCAACGGTGTGCAATGGGACCCCCCGATGCCCGACTAGAGAGCGGGCGCACGGTGAGCGAGCTCGAGGGTGTGTCGACGCTCCGGGTCGACGTGGACGGCGGCGTCGCCTGGGTGACGATCGACCATCCGCCGATGAACCTGTGGGATGCGGCGTTCACCGGCGACCTGGTCGCGCTGATCGGGGCCGTGGAGCATGACGACGACATGCGGGTCGCGGTCCTCACGAGCGCGGATCCCGAGTACTTCATCGCGCACGCCGACGTGGGCATGATCCTCGGGATGTCGACGGAGCCGCGGCCGCCGCTCACGGAGGCGGCCCCGGTCAACCGGCTGCTCGACCGGATGCGCGCGATGCCCAAGGTGTGGATCGCCGCCATCGCCGGCATCGCGCGCGGTGGCGGCTCGGAGATCGCGCTCTCGTGCGACATGCGGTTCGCGACCCGGTCGGCGCGCCTGGGTCAGCCCGAGGTCGCACTCGGGATCATCCCGGGCGCCGGCGGCACACAGCGGTTGACCCGCCTGGTCGGCCGTGCCCGCGCGCTCGAGATCGTCCTCGGTTGCGACGACGTGAGCGGCGACGAGGCGGCTGCCATCGGCTACGTCAACCGCGCCCTGCCCGACGACGAGCTGATCCCGTTCGTGCGGCGTCTCGCGTCGAGCATCGCGTCGATGCCGGCGGTCGCGGTGGCCGGCGCCAAGGAGGCCGTCAACGCCGCGCCCGAGTCCGGCGGCTTCCTGGTCGAGGGCGACCGCTTCCACGACGCGCTGGGCGACTCCGAGTCCCGGCGTCGCATGGAGGCGTTCCTCCGGCTCGGCGGGCAGACCCGCGAGGGCGAGCGCGACCTGGGCGCGATTTCCTCCGGCTCGGCGGGCAGACCCGCGAGGGCGAGCGCGACCTGGGCGCGATCCTCGACCAGTTGAGCAACCACGGGTCGTGATCGACTTCAGCGGCAAGGTGGCTTGGGTCGCCGGCGCGGCGCGGCCACCCGGAATCGGGCGCGCGACCGCCGCGCAGCTCGCGCGTCTGGGTGCCGACGTCGCCTGTGTCGATGTCGTCGTCGATGCACCGGACGACGCGCAGTCGTACACGGTCTCGCGCCAGTCGCTCGAGGAGACGGCCGCCGCGGTCGCAGCAGAGGGCCGCCGCGCCCTCGTGCGCCCGGTCGAGCTCACTGACGCCGACGCGGTCGACGCGTCCGTGCGCGCCACCGCGGAGGAGCTCGGACGCCTCGATGTCTGCTGCAACCTCTCCGGCGGCACCGGTCCGCGTCTCGGGACCGCGGCGCTGCTCGACCTGGACGAGTCGAGCTGGCGGGCCGCGATCGACGCGAACCTGACTGCCACCTGGCTCGGTGCGCGGGCGTGTGCGCGCCGGATGATCGAGCAGGGCACAGGCGGCGCGATCGTGAGCCTGTCGTCGTCGGCGGGGATCGCCGGGGAGCCGGGCGTCGGCGCGTTCTCGGCGGCGCGCGCCGGTGTGATCCGTCTGACCGAGGTGCTTGCGGCCGAGCTCGCGCCGCACGGAATCCGTGCCAACGCGGTGTGCCCGCTCGGCGTGTCGCCCGGACGCAGCGGGAACCCCGGTCTCGTGCGCGGCGCGATCCACAAGCGCGGCACGCTCGACGAGTGGGTCCGCCGTACGATCCCGCTCGGCCGCATGCAGTCGCCGGAGGAGACGGCCGCCGTGATCGTGTTCCTCGCCAGCGACGCAGCGAGCTTCGTCAGCGGCCAGGCCATCACCGTCGCCGGCGGCGCCCACGTGTAGGGCTAGATCCGTCGTCCCGCGGCGTGGCCGTCGTACACGGCGCGGTCGACCGGGCGCACGGCGACGGCGTCGCCCACGACGAGGAGCTCCGGCACGCGGTCCGCGAGCGCCCGGTACAGCGCGTCCTCGGGGAGCCCGTGCGTGCGGATGACGACGGTGTCGACACCCGTCAGCGTCTCGAGCGCGCCCGAGAGCACGTCGACCAGCGTGACCTCGTGGTCGCCGATCGCCGCCATGGCGGTGTTGGGGCGCCAGGTCATCCCGG
>WNGA01000946.1_pt1 | contig 51403 bp, 51 predicted proteins | sample 5400061 | NCBI WGS metagenome assembly WNGA01 (sample SAMN13153366, study PRJNA577476) | soil metagenome | isolation source: 100 cm soil or saprolite under grassland replicate 2 | place: USA:California | collected 2016-06-15
TGAGCCTGTTCGCCACCGCCGACCGGACGGCTTGCCCTGTTCCACCCGGTTGACCGACTCGGCCAGGTAGCCGCCGGACGTATCGGAGGCGGCCTTCGGGCTCCCCGCCCGGCTTCGCGATTCGGTCTGCCCGCGGCCTACTGATCAGACAGGCCCCGTTCCCTCTTGTCCCATCAGGGCTATGTGGGAGACGAGATAAACGAGGAATCGAACAAGGCGTTGGTCCGTCGGTACCTCGATGAGGTGTGGGTACGTGGCGACGTGGCCGTGCTGGATGAGCTTTTCGTGCCCGGATCGCTCATGGTCGGAGCAGCCAAAGCTAATGTCGCGATGATGCGGCCGGCGTTTTCGGACATTCGAGCCACGATCGATGACCTGGTCGCTGAAAATGACAAGGTGGCCGCCTACGTCTCGTTCAGCGGCGCCAACACGGGTCCGTTGCTCGGATTCCCGCCAACCGGTGAGACGGCCGTCCTCACTGCCCTCTACCTGTTTACCTTCGAAAACGGTCGCATCAGGACGACGGTCTTCGAGACCGGTCTGTTCGGCCCCCTGATGGCCCTCGGGCTCATCCATCTCCCTCAGGCCGCGACGCCGCTGAACGAATCAAGGCTGCCCCAGGTCTGATGGGATTGCCGTCGCCATCCCACGCCAATCGCGCTCATGGGGTGGCCGAGGGAACGCACGGCGAAAGGGTCGGGTTCTTGAAGGCGGGCCCCACCAGGGTGGGCTGGTCTACTGAGGCGTCCAGGGATCGGCCCGAGCCGCTTCCGCGCGACGGCCCCGTGACACATGACGAATACGCTCCGCACATGCCTTGCAGCCGATATGTGCAGCGGAGGAAACCCGGATGACCGAGGAATCTGTCTCAGAGGCCCAGCCCCTGGCTGAGTACGTGACGTCGTCCGAGGAGGCCGATTGGGCCGACTCGTCCGACAGCGAGGATCGGGCGCGCATGATGCTGGCCGAGGACGAGGCCTCCCGCGCCGCCGAGATGCTGGCCCAGGACCAGATGGACACCGCGCGGGATCTGGCTGGCCGGATGGCTTCGTCAGATGACACCGGCGACCTCGGCGAGTGGGTGGTCAACGACTCGGAGTGACCTTGCACCGCGGCGGCTAGCGAGTAGGCCCGCAGAGTCGTGCGGTGGATCCGGCGGGAAGGATGAACTGCAGGCCGAAGACCGAGCCATCGCCCAGCGGCGGTGCGTCGAAGCGGAGCCACGAGCCGGCCGGAAACGACACGCCGCGCTCGTCGAACGGATCCGGCGGCGCGTCGCGACCGAGGCGGACGGCGCCGTAGCCGCCTTCGGCGACCGAGACGAACAAAGACGCGCCGTCGGGAACGCTGAGCGTCACGATCCCGTTCGCCCCGGGCATCGAGCCGACGATGAGGCAGTCCGCGTCGACCGCGAGGTGGGCCTGGTCGAGCGCGACCACCGCCGGCGGTGACGCGCTGGTCGGAGCGGGCCGAACGACCGGCTGCGGCGCGATCCAGCCACCGACCAGGTCCCACAGTGCGCGGTCCCGCTCGACTGGCTCGGATGGCCTGACGACGGAGGGCACCAGTGCGTCACGCACGGGACTGCCGTACTCGCGAAGGTACCCGCCCAGGATGACCGGCGACGGGATGTAGATTCGGGTCGCCGGCGGGGGCCGGTATGGCAGTCCCGGGCCGTAGTCGTCGGCGAGGGTGACGAACGCTCGGAGCTCGCCGGCCGCCTCGGCGAAGAACTCCGCGCTGGCCGGGAGGCTGCCGGCGTTGACCAGCAGGCCGTTGGCCGCGAGCAGCAAGACCAGCGCCCCGGTGACGGCGGCCCTCGGCGTCGGCCGCGACTGGCCATCGAGCCGTCGAACGGCATCGTCCCCTCGGCGGCCGAGCACCGCCGGGACGGCCAGCAGCACGAATGCGACGCCGAAGTAGATGTATCGCGACCGGCTGGCCTGCTCCACGCCGAACTGGCCCCGGCCCAGCCCGATGAGCACGAACAGGATCACGATCCCGACCGCCGCACCCACCGCCAGGGCGTTGAGGCTGCGTCCGCGCGCCTGGCTCATGGCCCAGCCGATCGTCATGAGGCCGAGCAGTGCGCCGATCGGCGGGGCGAGGCCAAAGGCCGCATCGACCGAATCGGCCACCCCGAACGCGACGAACACCGGAAGGCGAGCCAGGGCTTGAGGCGAAAAGTTCGCGTCGTGTCCGGCCACGCCCACCCGGCCGAACAGCTGGAACCAGACGAGAAATACGACGGCAACCGGGATCAGCCACACGAGCTGCCGACGCCGGGCCCGATCCACCAGGAGCATGGCGCCGGCCGCGGCCACGAACGACAGCCCCATCGACGACGAGGCGATGCTGAGCACGAGGAGGACCATCGCGATCCGGGGATGCCCGTTGGACAAAGCCAGGAGTGCCCCCAGGCCGCCCGCCGCCGAGCAAAGAAAGCCGATCTGGAATGCCCAGAAGAGGTTCTGCTCGCCGCTCCCCATGAACAGGAAGATCCCGCTCGCGACCAGGGCCACGACGGCGCCGCTCGAGCGGCGGACGAGCCCGAACAGCGATCCGGCGGCGAGGAGATGGAGGACGAGCAGGACCGCCAGGTAGGGCAGGTAGCTCGTGAGCCCCACGGTCAGCAGGAGGACCCGGTAGAAGAAGAAGGGAACCGTGGCCCAGTGCTCGTTGTGGGGACCGAACCAGTCGGACAGCGTCCCGCCGCGCTTGCCGATGAACGTCCACTCGTCGTGATAGAACGTCCCGCTCCGCCCCAGGTACAGCAGGACGGCGAAGGCGACGGCCGCCATCACGCCGAACAGAAGCGTCGACCTTCGATCGATGAGGTCGAGTACCGCGGCTGGTTCCGGCTTCCGAAGTCGGATCGACCTCACGGCCGCACTGTAGCAGCCGGCCATGACCGAGCCACGTAAGTCGCAGCTACGAGCCGCGGGCTAGCGTTGGCGGAGCCTGACGGCGGAGGCCGCGGCCCGTTGGGGTCGTCGGCCAGAGGATCGTTCGGGCGTGGGTTTCGTGGCCCGCCGCGTATCGGTCGGGAGGTAAGTCGGGTGAATCGCGGGTACGGGCTCCTCGCCGTGGGGAGCGCCTTCGTGCTGGGCGGCGGACTCGTCTCAGCAGGAGCCTCGGGTGCGTCGCCCTCACGGGTGGCTCGCACGTCCATCACATTGATCAACGCCGACGGCTTTCAGCCGGTATCCGAGCAGGTCGTCGCCGCCGACACCGTCGTGGACACGTTCACGTCAGCCGACTCCACGGTCAAGCTGATCGGACGCCCCGGTTCGACGGCCTTGATCTCGCTTGTTCCCGCCTCAACGGACGCGCCGGGGACCTTCCAGGTCACGCTGAGCGCCAACCGGCCCAAGACGGAATCGGACGCCCGCGCGTACGCCGAATCGGGCCGAACGGTGGTCGGCGATCTCGTCGCGCTGGGCATGCCGCGCCATGAAGCCGAGCGCCAGTTCGGCGACATGGAGACCCTCGACGGCCGTAATCCGTATCTGGCTGACACGAGTCGAGGCGCTGCAAGGGAAACACCCCGTCACGCCTCGTCTTCGCTGTCGAGCGCGACCTCGACGGCCGCGTCCAGCACCACTCCTTACGACGTGCTGTGCGCGGACGTCAACGCTCACGGCGGAAAGATCGTGGGCCGCGGCTGCTCGACGTTGTTCCTCGTGACGCAGAACGGCTTTGACTGGTGGTTCAACAACAAGTACAAGCTCTCCGTCCATTCCACGGACACCTCGTTCCCGTTCCCGCTTCGGTTGACCCTGGCGGCGTGGGACATCAGGTGGGCCGCCGGCAACGTCGTGTACGACTGGGACCCGGACAACGAAGTGCCGGTCGGCTCTTGCACGACGGTGACGGCGTCGATCACCGACAGGGGCGGCATCTCCATCTCGGGCACTGTCTGCCCCAACACGCTCGACGTGTGGACGCTCAGCAGCACCAGGAGCGGCGCGCAATGGAACGGGACCGAGCGCGGCACTCAATGGGAGGTCGCGGTGGGAGTCCAGGCCGTCCATAGTCCACCCAGCGCCCCGGCGAGCTACGCCAGTACGCTCGGCCTGGCCTGCATGAACTGCTGACGCCAGATGCTGACTGCGCTGCGACGCCTTCGATCAACCTCGGGTCGCACGATCATCGTGGCAATCGCTGCCTTTGCGCTCGGCTGGGTCGCGGCGACAACCTGGGCGGCGGCCACTGGCTCGGAGCGGGTGCATCTCGAGGGCGACGATGGGGGCGTGGTCACGTTCGTCAACGTCGACGGGTCGAAGTTCTGCTTCACCTCGGACCGAGACGGCCAGGAGCAGTGCGGGGCAGCGTACAAGGCGGTCGCCGTCGAGGTCGGGCAGCGCGTGGAGGTGACGGTCGCGCGCGTCCCGTTGCGTCCCGACGTGGCCAAGCTCTACTGGATCGTCACACTCCCGCCGCCTCGATAGGGCCGAGCGATAGTCTCTGAAGCCCCCGCGTGCGGATGGATCGGAAACCGGCCGTGCCCCAAGGCCCGCCGGCCGGTTACCGAACCGCCAGGGTGAGCCTCGAGGACTGGCTCTTGCCTGCGGCGTCCCGCGCAGATGCGGTGAGCGACATCGTCCCGATGGCCGAGGAGCGCACAGTGAAGCTCACCCGGTAGATGCTCGGCGACAGGCGGGTCATCGTGTAGCTGTACGCCGCGATGCCTGGTTGGCGGATCGTGAGTCGTGGAACCGTGGACAGTGGCTCGGCCGAGGTCACCGTCACGGTCAGGCGCGCGCCGCGAACGGCCGTCGTGCGCGACGTCGCGATCTTGAACGCCTGGGCCGTGACGCCGAATTGCTTGGTCTCCGCCAGGCCGCCTGCTCCCGCCGTCACCCGAAGGACATAGCGGCCCTGGGCCGCGAAGGCGCCCGAGCTCGTCCGGCCGTCCCACGACATCGCGTTTGCCCCGGCGGACCTGCTCGAGCGGATCGTCCGGACGAGCCGGCCGCTGGCGTCGAGCACGTCGAGCTGGACGGTCGCCGGAGCGGCGAGCGTGAAGGACACGGTCGTGATGCGAGCGTAGCGATCGCCGTCCTGCGGGTAGAAGAGCCTGGGCGCGACGGTTCCCCCGCGGAAGGCCGTGTAGACGTCGAGCGAGGAGGCCACTTCGGCGCCGACGTTGCCCGCCAGGTCGCGCGGCACCAGCGTCAGGCTGTACCTGCCGTCCGGAGCGATGGCGCCGGCACTCGTGCGGCCGTCCCAGGCGATGGTCGCCGGACCGCCGGCTGCCGCGACGCTCATGGTCCGAACCACCGTGCCCGAGGCGTTGGCGATCGTCACCCCGATCGTGCCGGGCTCACTCGTCGAGTAGGCCAACGCGCCGGTTTCGTGCACCCCGTCACGATTTGGCGAGACGGTTCCCAGGCCGGGCACCGGCCCCACACCGGCCAGGACCGGCGCGACGCTGTCGATGCGGAACGACAGAGTCCGGATCGGTTCGACGTTGCCGGCCGCATCCGTCGCCCTGAACGTCAGGGTGTGCGGTCCGTCCGCCGACACCGGAATCGATCCCGCGTACGGGGCCAGCGCTCCGCCGTCCACGGACGCCTGGACGCCGGCCACTCCCGACGCGTCGTCGGACGAAGACAGCGTCACGGAGACGGGGCCGCGATAGGTACCCGGTGCGTCGCCGACCGGGCCGCCGACCACGGCAGCGGTGACCGGCGGGCGGGCGTCCAGCTTGAAGTCGACCGACTGGTTGGCATCGGCGTTGCCGGCCTTGTCGACGGCCGCGTAGGTCACCGAGTACGTCCCCGAGGCGGTCATCGTGACCGAGGCACCGCTCGTGAACGTGCTCGGCCCACCGTTGACGCCATAGCGGAATCCCGCCAGTCCGGACAGCGAATCCGCACCCGCGAAGCCCAGCGTCACCGGCGAGCGGTACCAACCCGCCCCGCCCGGCGTCCCGGCGATCGTCACGACGCCCGTCGTGGGCCGGGTCGAATCGATCCGCACGGTGAGCGTCCTCGTGGCCTCGCGATTGCCGGCCACGTCGACCGCCCAGTAGGCGATCGTGTGCGTCCCGTCGCCGGCGAGCGGCAGCGGCGCCGTCACGACCGCGCTGGGGCCGCCGTCCGTCGATGCGTGGATCTCGCCGACACCGGAACCGGCGTCGGTGGCGGTTAGCTGGACCGTGATCGGGCCGGTCCACCAGCCGTTGGTGCCGGCAGGTCCGGTGATGGCTGGCCTGGAGACCGGCTTCGCCGCGTCGACCCTGACCGTGATCGACCGTGTCGCCTCACGGTTGCCGGCCCGGTCGATCGCGTAGTAGGCGACCTTGTGCGCCAGCGGCGAGGTGAGCGCGAAGGGTGCGCTGTAGATCCGGGTCGGGCCGCCGTCGATGGCGTAGCGGCGCAACGACACGCCGGTGCCGGTGTCGGTGGCGGACAGGCTGATGGTCGCCGGGCCCACGAACCAGCCGTTGAGCCCGAGCGTGCCCGCCACGGCCGAGCGGCTCTGCGGGTCGGTGTCGTCGATCGCCGCCGAACCGGACGCGACGGCTGGGGCGTTCCCCCAGCCATCGCTGGCGGTCAGGGACCAGCTGTACACGCCGTTGGGCACGAGCGCACCGGCGCTGTCGCGGAGGTCCCAGGTCATGGTCGTCCAGTCGGACGTTGTCGTGAGCGTCCGGACCACCGCACCGGCCGCGTTGCGGACGGTCATCTGCGCGGTCACGCTCTCCGAGGCGCGGTAGCGCAGCGCAAACCGATAGGTTCCGTCGACCGACGCCGTCGAGTACGGCTTGTCGAGCGTCCAGATCCTGGGCTGCGTGCTGTCCCGCGGGAGCAGGCCGGTCGCCGCGACGAAGCCCGAAGAACTGCCGTCCAGGCTGGCCGCCGCGAACACCCGCCTGCCGTCGGCCAGCCGCGCGACTTCGGCGCTGAGCCGCAGCCGGGTGCCGGTCGGGAGCGTGCCCGTCGGATCGCCGACCAGGTCGGCGCCGGGGAACGTGGGCACCCCCTCGAGAGCGCCTACCTCGGCAGCTCCTGGCACGACGAAGCCGGCGGGGTTCGTGTCGCTGCGCGGATAGGCGGTACGCGTGACCTGGACCGTCGTGAGCGACGGGTCCTGGATGATCGAGCGATACCAGGGGCCGTGGCTCGTGGTCGGATCCAGGATCGCCCGGAAGCCAGGAGTCCGCACGGACGCGAACGGAATGTCGTTACCGTGGTAGGTGGGGTAGATGTGAAACATGCGGTCGATCGTCTGCTTCGCCGTGAACAGGGCGGTGATGTACGCCGTGTGGGGATGCGAGACGTCGGCGATGACCGCCCGTGCCCCGGCCGCGAAGAAGCCGGCGCCGTAGTTGTCGACGCGCGCCTTCGAGTCCGAGAGCGTCCCGATCGGCAGCCCGTCCGAGGTGTTGCCAGAGGCGTAGCACAGGTGATGGAAGAGGACGATCGCGTTGGGGGCGAGCTTGATGTCACGGGCGATGTAGTACTCCCCGTAGTAGACGTGGGCGCTCCCGTTCGCACCGGTCTCCGGGTCGAGACCCAGGCCATCCTTCGTGTAGGGCTGGTAGGGCGCGTAGATCGACGGCCAGCCGTTGCCGTGGCCCAGGTAGACGACGATCGAGGCGCCCTGGAGGGCGGGCTTGACTCGCGACCACGTCGCCCGCGGCGTCTTGAGCAGCACGACGTTCGATGTGTACTTGCGGGCGGTCGCCGCAATCGCGTCGGCGTCGGCTCGATAGTGGGTGTTGCTCGAGCCGACCGGCCCGGCGATGACCACGACCTTCGGGTTGAGCCCGGCGGCGGCGGTCGGGGCCGGCGTGGCGAGGCTGGCCGGCCAGAGCACGGCGACCAGGACGAACGCGAGAGCGAAGACGAGACCAGTCGGACGGCGCACGAGCTTCCCCTGCTTGGCTGGCGTCGCCATCGCGACCCCCGGGATCGGTCCGGGCTCCCTCGCCCGTACGTTTTGGAATCCGCCCTCTCGTGGACCTCATCGATCCTGTCGGAGACCTGCCCACCATTCAAGCGGATTTGTCAAGAATTTCCGAGTGCCCGATTGGTGCGCGGGTGCCCCGGACCATTCTCCCGTCGGCCCGCAGGACCGAATGTCGCGAGGTCGCCTTCCGCGGCGGCCTGACTTCTGGTACAAACCCCTGGTGCGCCATCACCCCACCGCCGGGCTCCGGGCCGTCGTCGCGGCCGTGGCCATCTCCCTGGTTCAGCCCGTCGCAGGCGGGTGGATAGGCGCGCCCGATGACGCGACGCTGACCGCCGGCGCCGGCCGGGTCGATCCCGGCCCGGGCCAGGCCGCGCGTGCCGGAGAGCCGGCAGCCGGACCGATCTCCCGCCAGATCGCGGCGCCGCGCGTGCCGGAGGTGCCGGACCGGCCACTCCGTCCAAGGCCCGGTCCCACCGATCCAGGCCTGCTGTCGGGCTACGTCTGGCCGCTGCCCCGCGGCAGGATCACGCAACCGTTCGGTCCGAGCTGGGCGGGAACGCTCCGTGTCGACGGCGTGCCCTTCCACGACGGCCTGGATATCGCCACGTTCTGCGGTGACCATGTCGTGGCCGCGCACGACGGCGTCGTCCTGGCCGCCGGCCGCAAGGTGGACCCATGGATGGGCTGGATCGGCTCGCTGGCGCCATCGGTCGCCCGCCGCGATCGACACCACCTCTGGTACAGCCTGCCGATCATCGTGGTAGTCGACGACGGCAACGGGTACCGGAGCATCTACGCGCACCTGAACGCGCTCAACGTGCGAGCCGGCCAGCGGGTGCGCGCCGGCCAGTTCCTGGGCTGGGAGGGCTCGACCGGCTTTGCCACCGGCTGCCACCTCCACTACGGCCTGTTCAGTCCGCTGGAGACCCGCGCCTTCACGCTGGAGCCGCGGATCGCCAAGCGGACGAAGCTGCCGGCCCTGGAGGTCGCCCGAATCGACCCGCTGCTCGTCCTCCCGCCGCGGGGTCGCGGGCATCCCGGCGCACCGGCCACGCCAGCCGAGGGGCGGGACCCCACGTTTGAGCCCGCGCGACCGGGGATCCCGAGCCGGCCCCGCTGAGACTGGCGAGCTCGGGCGCTACCCGGCCCGGCGGTAGCGGCGCCCGATCAGTGCATAGGCCGGCAACCGGGCGAGCGTTCGGCTGAGTGGCGGGCCAGGCCGTCCGTCCCGTCCCTCGATCGCCAGCAGCGAATCGGTTGCCGTCGCGTCCGCCGGCCGCGCATCGACGACCGCCAGGTCGATCGCCACGCGACCCGGCTCGGCCGCCCCCAGCGCGGCGATCTCGTCGGCGGGGGGCACATCCTCGTACGAGAGGCGGATCTCGGCCTCAGCTCTCCAGCGCGGCCGCCGCAGCAGGATCGCCCGCCAGCCCTCGGCCACCTCCGGCGTGACGTGGCCGTCGCCCGGAACCGGTCGCTCGGAGATCGCCTCGTTGCGCGTCCACAGCGCGGCCTGGTGCAGGAGTGCGTACTCGTCGAGATCGGCGTACGCGGACAGCGCCTCGGCCGGTGAGCCGATCCCGAACAGCGCCTGGATGCTCGGCGCGAAGACCTCGCCAAGATCGAGATCGATGGCCCTGACGGTCCGATGGAAGTAGATCTGTTGGTACATGAACAGGCGCGCCGTCAGGAACATCTCGAGCGCGCCAACGCCGGGCTCGTATAGGGTCAACCCGGCCGGACCGATGAACGCGTACCGGCGCAGGCGCTCCACGTCCACTGGTCCCGTCGAGACGCCGGCGAGATAAGCGTCGCGCCGAACGTAATCCAGGTTGTCGACGGTGAATACGCCCGACAGGAGCGGTTGCAGCCAGCACAGCCAGCGCGGCATCGAGGTGTCCGCCAGGGCGGGCTTGGAGACGAGGAAGGCCACCCAGCGCGGGTCGATCGCCTCGCCGGGCGCGAACCCGTCGCGCTCCGGGATCGCCCCGGGGGCCCGTCGCAGCCCGGCCAGGATCGCACCCAGCTCCCGCTCGATGATGAGCTGGCTCAGGTCCTCGTGGCTGAGGCGCTTGCCCGCCTGCCGGCGGGCGTCAGTCGGCGCGGGGAAGGACGACAGGACGTGCTCGTCGAAAAAGTGTGCGAATGGCCCGTGACCCACGTCGTGGAGCAGGCCGGCAACCCGCAGGGTTTCCACGACCAGGCCCTCGGATGGGACCTGGTCCGGCGCCACCCCATCGGACAGGAGCTGCGCCCGAAGCGACGGGTACAGGTGTCGAGCCCACAGGCCAGCCTCGTGCATGACCCCCAGCCCGTGCGTGAATCGCGAGTGCTCGGCGGTCGGAAAGACCCACCGGGCACTCTGTAGCTGCGAGATCCGGCGCATCCGCTGGAGCCACGCCGAGTCGAGAAGGTCCTCCTCGGCGGCCGATTCGATTGGCAGGCCAGCCGCCGCCGACTCAGCCGCGGTCAGCCGCTTGGTGAGCTCGATGTAGCCGTGGATCGGGTCGCTGATGAGGTTGACCGCCCCGAAGGGATGGCGGCTCATCGAGCGACCCGGTCGCAGGCCGGGCGATCGCCCCGCTCAGGGGATCCAGACGCGTGACAGGCTGCTCCAGGCGCCGACGTTGCCGTTCCGGTCCCGAGCCCGCACTCGGACGGCGTAGTAGTGGCCACGTGCCCTCGAGTACAGCTTGATGGACGTGCTCGTCGTCCCGCTGCGGATGATCCGCCAGGTGCCCGAATCGACCTTGTATTGGACGTCAAAGTTGGCAAGTCCCGCGGTGTGCGTCTGGAGACGCGGATCGTAGCCGCTCCAGGTGAACCAGGCGGTGGTTCCGGTCCGGCCGTGGCCCGTCATCGCGGCACGGGCGGGCGTGTGGTCCCGCGACTCGGTGAACACGATCGATGCGTACGTCGCGTGGGCCGACCAGCGGTAGGCGAGGCCCACGCCGAAGTAGTTGAACCTGCTGCTCATCAGCAGGGCCCAGTGGCTGGAGCTGTGCTTCCACATGCTGTAGAGGGACTTCGCCACGTCGTAGCCCCATGGGTAGCTGGACCAGCCCAGGTCCTCGCCCCACGAGTAGTACTGGACGCCGGCGTTCGTCAACTGCGACGACAGGCTGCCGGCGGCGGTGTGGCTCAGCGTCCCCAGCGAGGCGAGTGTCTCGGCACGCGTCGTGGCCACGCTGCGCAGCGCGCCCCAGTATCTGAGCGGGCGCAGCCCTCGAGCCACCCGATCGCGATTGGTCCAGGTGATGAGGTAACCCTCCACCGTCCGCGCGGTGGGCGAGGTCGGGGTGCTGGTCGAGCCGGACGGCGTGTTGCTGGCCCCGGAGACGACTGCCGGACCGACGATGGTCGAGGCCGCCATGGCCGCCATGAGCAGGCCGATGAGGGCGTGCCGATAGAGGGGTCGGGCGCGGTGGTACATGCGCGGTCTCCGTTGCCGCAGGGGACGCCACGCTGGGGCGGCAGCGCCGAGCCTGCGCGGAGCGACCGGCCTGCATGCGACGCGACGACGCCGCGGACGGGTCACGCGCGCGAGCGCATGTGCTCACTACCGACCCGAACGACCGGTCCGCCTCCGGTGTCCGCGGCCGGTGGGCGACCCGGACGGGGAGGAGGGTACCAAAGCTCGCCGGGCGAGGTCCAGTCGGCGGCATGACAGCCCGCTGTGCGGAACGGCCCCGCGATGCGAAACGGCACGAGGGCCGTTCAGGGGCGATACAGGTCGGCCGCCGCGCGGACCGTGGCGGCGACGTCCGCCCGCAGCTCGGGTGGGGCGAGGACTTCGACGTCGGCGCCCCACGACAGGATCCACAGGCGGATCTCGATCGTGCCGGCGACGTCGGCGCGCCACACGAGCGAGCCGTCGGGCTGGGGTTCCCGAACCTCCGAGGGATGCCACCTCGTCTCCGCCACGCGCGACGCCACCGCCGGCCCAAACCGGAGCTCGACGGTCGTCGCGGGTTGGTCGGCGATGATGTCCCAGGCCCGAGCCATGGTCGCCTCGATGGCGCCGCGCTCCGGTCGCGCGAAGCGATCGTTGGTGAGCGCGAGATCCAGGATTCGCTCGATCTTGAAGGTGCGGATCGCTCCGCGGGTCTCATCGTGGCCGATGAGATAGAGGGCATGCGTCGTCGAGGATGGCTCGATCAGGTACGGGTGCACGCGCGCCTGCCGCGGTCCCCGGCCGGGCGCATAGGCGCCCGTGTCGTAGGTCAGTCGGACGATCCGCCGCTCCGCCCAGGCCTGCGTGAGGAGCTGGACGCGACGTCTGTTCTGCTCGCCGGGCGGCCGGCGGGCCATGACCTCCAGGGTGCTCGCCACGTGGTCGGCCAGGGCCTCCGGCATCCCTGAGCCGAGCTTCTGGAAGGCGCCCATCAGGTCGGGATCGTGGGTCGTTGCATAGCGGGCCATGAGCCGGGCTGAAAGGAAGACGGCCAGTCCCTCCGCCAGCGTCAGCTTCAGTGGCGGCAGGAAGCCTTTGGCCTCCACTCCCCAGCGGCCGCCGTCCGCCCAGACGGGGACGCCGATCTCCTCGTCGATCTGGCGCAGGTCGCGATAGACCGTGCGCCGTGACATGCCCACCGCCTCGGCGATCTCCTCGGGCCGGGCGCCGGCGTCGCCGCGCTCTTCGAGGAACCGGACGATCCGGTAGAAGCGCGCCGCTCGATCGCGCTTGGCCGACGGTCGCTCCACCTCGTCGGTCATCGGGGCAACCGGGCCCGGCGGTCCGCGTTCGCGCGGCGCACCGCTCGGCCGGTCATACCGGTCGAGCCACGACGACCGGCTGCCCCCGGTCCGTGGCGGTCATGGTGATCTGGACGGTACCCTGCAGCCCCGCCCCCACGAGTCCGGATCCCGGGAGACCGCTGGCCGCGCCGTTGCCGGTGGCGGCCAGCCGGCCCACCTGGCCGTCGGTGAAGACCCAGAAATCCAGCTGGCCCCGCCAGCTACGGAGGTCGGCCTCGCCAACCAGCCAGCGGACCTGGGGGAATGCGCGCCTGAACGTCGATCCGTCGATCGCGATCCGGCAGTGCCGCGCCCGCGCGCCCTCGACGAACTCGATGCCCCGATCCTCCGCCGCGGCGCGGTAGCCCGGCGTCAGGGCGACCTCGATCGCCCACCGGTCGACCGTCAACGGGTCGATCTGCCCGGCCGGGACGCTGAACCAGCCGCCCCGGCTCTCGAGCTGCCAGGCCTCGTTGCCGATGCGGGCCGCGCCGTACCGCCCGAGGGCAATGTCGGTCGCCACCACGGCCGTCCAGCGGACATCGCCGCCGGATCGGACCCCGTTGATCTGGACCGAGCCGATCGGTCGCAGGTCGATCTCGCCGGTGATGCCCAGGCTCAGCTGGGCGCTCGTTCCGGCGGCGACCGTCCCGTCGCACGGCGGCGGCAACAGGGCCGGGTTGGTTGGGCCGAAGCGCGAGCTGACGGCCGGCCGGTCGCGGAGGGCCAGCTCGTTGGCGATGGCCGCCCCGGCAAAGGGGAAGCCGCAGGCGGCCGTGAGGACGGCGGCCAGGGCCAGCCCGCGGACGAGGCGAGTCCGGCGGGGAGCGCCCACGGCCAGGACGCGCCGAACGATCCCCAGGCTGGCGAACAGGCAGGTGCCCGCCAGGGCGAGGAACCAGGGATAGGCCGCCTCGAGCGATGGCAGAAGGGTCTGGGCGCCGCGCGCCACGAGCTGGCCGATGATCCCCCCGATCGACGGCACGAGCAGGAGGCCGACGCCGAGCCCGAGCCAGACCGTGAGGACGAACGCTCGATCGCCTCTCGCCGCGGGCGGCCACAAGAGCGCCGCGGCCGCGACGACCGCCGGCAGGGCTGCTGCCAGGCCCACCGCGAGGTCGATCGGTCCGCCTGGCCGGTAGCCGAGCAACACGAGCCCTGCGACAAGCGTCCATAGGACAGTCAAACCGGCCGCAATGAGGCGCAACTCGAAGGATCTGACCCGCATCGGGGCGAGTCTACCCGGGCGATATACGGCATCGGTACCAGATGATCGCCGCAAGTACCGGTAGGGATAGGACGCAAGGGGCATCGTCATCGAGGCGGACAGCACCGAAAGTTCCACTACGGCAGCGGTGACACAGACACCAGACGAAGACGAACCACACCGTCACCGATGCCAAACCGCCAGAGGCGGTCAGGAGAATTGGGCAGGAACGTGAGCCATGGCAGAGCAGGGGCGCAGGCGAGGTACACGGGGTCGCGAACGGTCTTTGCGGGCCGATCCGTCCTGGCCGGTGCTCGCGGCGGGCTCCGCGGCCGGATCTGGATCGGGCACTGGCATCACGGCCTTGACGATGGCTCCGTCGACCTCGCACCACGTCCGGACGAAGTCGACGTACCGGCTGCTGCTCATGCGCGGGCTGGCTCCTGACGAGGCCGCCAACCTCACGGCGTTCATGTCCGGCATCCATGTCGGCGGGCAGGGCTGGAAGCTCAACCAGGTAAATCAGCTGCTCTTCCTTCGGGAGCTCAATCGATCGGGATGCTTCGGCGAGACCGACGGTACGGCCCTCGCCAGGTAGTCGATCTCCAAATCGAATATCCCGGCCGCCGCGACGTTCTCCCTCCTCCCGTCGCGGAGGCCACTCCACCCGAAGCGGCGCCTACCTCCTCCAGGCGCCGCTTCGGGATTCCGGCTCCGATACCATCCACTGGTGGGCTCGGCCGTCATCTCGCTGCTGACCGACTTCGGCCTGCGCGATCCGTCCGCGGCGATCTGCCGCGGCGTGATCCTGGGCCTCGTGCCGCAGGCGCAGGTCATCGACATCAGTCACGAGGTCCGCAAGTACGCCGTCCGTGACGGCGCGCTCCTGCTCTGGTGCGCGCTGCCCTACCTGCCCGTCGGCGTCCACGTCGGTGTCGTCGACCCGGGGGTGGGAACCGCCCGCCGACCCATCGCCATCCGGGTCGGGCGGGGGGACGTCCTCATCGGGCCGGACAACGGGCTGCTCCTCCCGGCCACCGAGCGGCTGGGTGGCATGGATGAGGTCCGCGAGCTGGCCGAGCCCGGCTACCGACTGCCGACGGTGAGTGCCAGCTTCCATGGCCGGGACATCTTTGCGCCCGCGGCGGCCCACCTCGCCCGCGGCGTCCCGTTCGAATCGCTGGGGCCGGCCCTGGATCCGGGCACCCTGGTACGGCCCAGGTGGCCCGCGCCGAGGCGGACCACGGCTGGCCTGGAGACGTTCGTCCTCTACCGCGACACGTTCGGCAACGCGAAGTTCGGGGCACTGGCCAGCGATCTCGCGGCGGCGCTCGGCCCCCTGGAGCCTGGAGACCCGCTCGTCGTGACCCTGGGCGGAGGCTCCGCGAGGGCGGGGCAAGCCCTTCGCGTCGAGCCGGTCACGTGGCAGCTGACGTTCGGGGCGGTTCCGCCGGGCGTTCCCGTGCTGTACGAGGACTCGTACGGGCGTCTCTGCCTGGCCGACAACCAGGGCGACGCCGTCAGCCGGCTGGGCCTCGTGGACGACCTGCCGGTCATCGTCGCCCGGCGAGGCGGGGCATTTGCACCCCATGCAAGCAACCGACGGTCACGCCCCGGCCCTTGACGGAAATCGGCGTGTTTCTTGCACTCGACGCAAGAAGTCAGCCAGACGCGTGACGGCGGACACAGATCTTGCGGGGTGCGAAAGGTGTGTGGCCGGCGACGGCAAGAATGCACGGTTGTTGCCGTGGGATGCAACGCTCAACTGACTGGTTGCCGGCCTTGCAAGAGTCCGGCGGGCAGCCCCGTGGGCGGCACGTCCGCCAACCGTGCAACCCCGACGGGCGTGGGGGCGCCCGTCGGTACACTCTGCGGGTCCCGAAAGAGGAGGGTTCCATGGAGCTCACCCCGCGCGCCCCGATCGTGGTCGCCGTCACCGTCCTGGCCATGGTCGGTGCCGGCTGCTCGGCCGCCGCCACGCCGTCACCGTCCGCGCCGCCAACGAGCGCTCCGGCCAGCACGGTCGCGAGCGCGTCGCCGTCGCTGGACCCGTGCGCCAAGACGAGGCTGACCCTCCATACGGCCGGCAAGCTCACGATCGGCACGGACAACCCAGCCTTCGGGCCGTGGTTCGGTGGCACCCCTCCCAAGGGGTCCAGCTGGCAGGTCAGCGATCCGGCCAGCGGCGAGGGCCTGGAGAGCGCGGTCGCGTATGGCATCGCCGACAAGCTCGGCTTCAGCAAGGCCGAGGTCATCTGGGTCGCGGTCCCACTCAACAACGTCATCAAGCCCGGCGCCAAGGCCTTCGACTTCGACGTCAACCAGGTCTCGTACAGCAGCGAGCGAGCCCAGGCCGTCGATCTGAGCGACGGCTATTCCGACAACAACCAGGCCGTCGTGGCCTTGACCAGTAACGCGATCGCGAAAGCGTCGTCCGTGGCCGACCTCAAGGCCTACCGCCTGGGCGCCCAGGTCGGCACGACCAGCTATGCCTACATCACCGACAACATCCAGCCCACCGCCCAGCCCCGCGTGTACACGACTAACGACGCAGCGATCAAGGGACTCCAGGCGAAGCAGATCGACGGCATCGTCGTGGACCTGGGCACGGCCTTCTACATGCGCGATGCCCAGCTGACGGGCGGCACGATCGTCGGCTCGCTGCCGACCGTCGGCCCACAGGAGTACTTCAGCGCCGTGCTCAACAAGGGCAGCCCGCTGACCGCCTGCGTTAACGTGGCGATCGGGGCGCTCAAGGCGGACGGCACCCTCGATGCGCTGCGGAAGCAGTGGATCGAGAGCAAGGGCAGCGTTCCCGTCCTCCAGTAGGCCGCGGCCGTCGTTCGAATGTCTGGCCAGCCGATCGGTCACGGCAGGTTCCTCGGCGGCCGCCCGGGTGGCCGGCGGGCGATCCTCGTCGCCATCGTCGGCACGACAGCGGTGTTCGGGCTGCTCGGCGCGATCGTCTTCAACGCGCCGGGCTGGGCCCCTGGTTCGTGAGGCGTTCCTGAACGGCCGGTACGTCGCGGAGGCGTGGCCGCGGCAGGTGGCGGCCGTGGCCGTCAATGTCCAGTTGTTCATGCTCGCGGAGGTCCTGATCCTGCCGTTCGCGCTCATGATCGACGTCAACCGAATCCGGCGCCGAATCGGGATCGTGTTCCAGGCGTTCAACCTGTTTCCCCACATGCGGGTCCTGGACAACGTGACGCTCGGGCCTCGCAAGGTGCTGGGCTGTCCCGGTCGGAAGCTGAGGCACGGGCGCTGGACGTCCTGGAGCGGTTCGGCCTGGCCGACAAGCGCGACGAGTTCCCGGACCGCCTGTCCGGCGGGCAGCAGCAGCGCGTGGCGATCGTTCGGGCGCTGGCGATGCGGCCCGACCTCATGCTGCTCGACGAGGTGACGAGCGCGCTGGACCCGGAGCTCGTCGCCGAGGTGCTCAACGTCGTCCGCGAGCTTGCGGCCGGCGGCATGACCATGATCATCGCCACCCATGAGATGGGCTTCGCGCGGGACATCGCAACCGGGTCGGCTTCCTCGACGCGGGGCGGATCCTGGAGCAGGGGCCGCCCGAGCAGATCTTCCGCGCTCCCACCCAGGCGCGCACCGCTCAGTTCCTGGATCGGATCATCCAGGCCGGCCGGTTGTAGTCGAGAGCGCGGTCGCGGCCCGCCGGGCGCGGCCGCTGGCCGGACCTCGGCAGGCGTCCACGAAGACGCTCCACATGCGTTCGAAGGCGGCCGGTGTCGAGTCGGTCCGCTCGGGGTGGCACTGCACGCCGAGCAGCAGTCGTGCCGCGCCGGGCGACTCGATGCCCTCGACCAGGTCCCCGGCCGGCGACGCGGCCCAGGCGCTCGCGACGAGCCCCGGCGCGAGGTCGCCGGCGCGGACGGCCTGGTGGTGGAACGAGTTCACCTGAACGACTCCACCGCCGACGTTTCGGGGAAAGAGGATCCGGGCGAGACGCGTGCCGGGCGCGACGCGCAGGGGATGGCGCGCGGGCGGCCCCGTGCCCACGCCCACGCGATGGCCGTCCACGTCCTGGAGGAGGCTGCCGCCCATGAGGACGTTCATGACCTGGAAGCCGCGGCAGATCCCGAGCACGGGTACGTCTCGATCGGCCGCCGCGCTCCAGGCCTCCGCCTCCAGCTCGTCGCGGTCCCGTTGGACGTCCGCCGAGCCTCGGTTGGGCTGGCCGTAGCGCGCGGGATCCACGTCCACTCCGCCAGAGAGCAGGAGCCCCTCCATCGTGGCGAACGCGGCCGCGCGCGCGGCGGCCGGGCTCGTCGCGTCGAGCATGATCGGCTCCCCGCCATGACGGCGAATGGCGTCGCCGTAGAGCTTGATCCTGGGGATGATCGTCTCCGCGTCGGGCCGGTTGGCGGTGGCGGTAATGGTCACGACGATCCGTGGCGCGTCGGTCATGGTGGCAGCATAGTCGCCCGTCCGCGGGCGGTCAGGCGGCGTGTCACGGTCAAGCGGCGTGCCACAGTCGGACGGCAGGCCGGGCCGCGGCCCGGTCAGTGATACCAGTCGGACAGCCGGACCGGGCGCAGGCCGTGATCGGCAAGGCCGTCCACGATGCCCGGCAGCGCCGCCAGGGTGTGGTACCCGCCGAGGTGCATCAGCACGATCGATCCACCCCGGGCGTTGGCCCGGACCTTTGCCACGATCGCCGCGGTCGTCGGACCGCCGTCCGACTCGGGCCGCCAGTCGATCGTGTCGACGTCCCACATGACCATGTACCGCCAGCCGGCGGCTCCGACCGCCGCCCGCACGTTCGCGTCCTGACCGCCGAACGGGGGCCGGAAGAACGGGCGCGTGGACCGGCCGGCCAGCGGCTCGATGGCCGCCTCGCAGCGATCCAGCTGGTCCGCGATGGCAACGGCCTCGAGCGTACGGAAGTCGGGATGGCTCCAGGAGTGATTGCCGAGCGCGAAGAGCTCGGGGTGGGCCTTGACCCTGGCGAGGACCAGCTTGCCGGTCGTCGTGGTGCCCATGACGCCGGTCGGGAAGATGGTCGCCGGCACTTCGTGGGCGATGAGCCAATCCATGATCTGGAGGGCAGGCTGCAGCCGCCCGCCCATGTCCAGGGTGAGGGCGACGTCGTGCGAGGTGCGCGGGCCGTGGTAGAGGAGAACGCTAGGTCCGGCCGCGGTGGACGGGGCAGGCGTGACGCTCGGTGCAGCGGCCGACGTCGCCGGGATCGGCCGCGGGCTCGGCACCGTGGCCGCCGACTCGCTCGGCACCTCACTGGGAACCGGCAGGAAGTCCTCAGGGTCGGCCTCCACGCCGGGGATGAGCCGGAGCCGCCAGCCGGCCTCGATACGATTGGGTGCGTACGTCGTCGTGTCCGGATCGAGGTTCGGGTACCTGTCGCGGTTCCAGTAGCTCAGGCTCAGAGGCGAGGTCCGGAACCGGGCGGCAATCGCCAGGAGCGTGTCGCCGCTGCGAACGGTGTACAGGGTGAATGCGGGCAGGGGCGTGGCCGCCGGCAGGCTCACCGTCTGGCGGGGTGATGGTGTGGGAGCGGGCGGCGACCCGGACGAGGTCGCGTCGGTCGGGCCGGACGGCGATTCGACCGCGCCCAGCAGCTGGCAGCCTGAGACGAGCAGGGTCACGACGGCCCCCAACAGGAGGGCCCGGGCTGGCCGAGGAGTCGACACGTAGCGGTGCATCACGCTCATGGGACGGTCGGGCAGGCCCGTCCGTTGCACGCGGCGAGCGCCGATCAGATGGGCAGGCTCGGCGGATCGACGGGAGTCGGCCGCTGGAGCGTGAGATCGCCGGCCAGCGCGAGGCCTTCATCGGCCGTTGCGATGAGGCCGCGACCGGTGCGCTTGGCGACGAAGCAGGCGCGGTCGGCAGCCAGCAACACGGACTCGGCGGACGCGCCGTCGTCGGGGAACGTGGCCAGGCCGATCGAGCAGCTGACGTCGAGGCGCTCGTCGTGCCAGACGGTCCCCGGGGCGCCCACCGAGTGCACGGCGAGCCGGATGCGCTCGGCCACCTGCAGGACGCCCAGGCGATCCGTCGACGGAACGATGACGGTGAACTCGTCACCGCCGTAGCGGAAGACGAGATCGGAATCACGTTCTGACGTCACGATCGCCGCCGCGATCTCGTGGAGCAGCCGGTCGCCGGCCTGGTGGCCCAGCGCGTCGTTGACCGCCTTGAAGTCGTCCAGGTCGACCATGATCAGTCCGAACGGCGAACCTTCGTCCACCGATCGGATCAGCCAGTCCTGGAACGTGCCATGGTTGAGGAGTCCGGTCAAGGCGTCCGTCCGTGCCCGGACCGCCAGGACCCGGTGCGCCTCGGCGTTCTGAAGGGCGATCGAGACCTGGGCGGCAAAGAGCTTGACCAGCTCGAATTCCTCCTCGCTGAAACGGTCATTCGAGCCGAGGCGCTCGATCGTCAGCACGCCGGTCGCGCCCTGCCGGCCACGGAGGGGGACGCAGATCAGGCTCCCCTCGGTTGGTCCGCTGGCGCGAAAGATGTTGACCCGCGGGTCGGCCAGCTCATCGACGACGAGCTGCGGCTCGTTGTTGGCGACGACCCAGGTCGCCAGGCCCACCTCGCCGGGTTCCCAGCCTTCGAGGTATTCGTCGGCGTGAACCCCGCGCGCGGTCAGCGGCCGGAGGATCCCGCTCACCGCGTCCACGACCTCGATCGCGACATTGTCGAAGCGGACCAGCGAGCCCAGGCGATCCGTGATCTGGTCCAGGACCGCCCGGGAGTCGAGCGTGGTCAGGATCGACTCGGTGATCTGCAGCAGCTCCCGCTGGCTGCGCAGCTGGCGCTCCAGGGCGGCCGACTTCGACCGCAGTCGCTCGGTCGCGTCGGCGTTCGCCATCGCCTGCGCGGCAAAGCTCGCGTAGATGACGAGGAGCCGGAGGTCGTCGTCGCTGAACTGGCCGAGGCCGAGCTTGGACAGAACGAGGACGCCGAGCACGCGGTCCTCGAAGATCATGGGCGCGAGGAGCATCGACTCGTCGAGGTCGGGCTCGGTGCCGGGGATCGTTCGGGCGCGCCGGTCCTTGGCCGCGTCCGGCAGGTTCTGGGCCCGCTTGTGCTCCGCCACCCAGCCGGTGATTCCTTCGCCGAGCTCCACTCGGAGCTGCTCCGGCGTTTCGTCGATGTACTCCCCGACCTGACCCTGCATCGCCACGGGAACGAGCTCGCGGCCGTCCAGCCGGTAGACCCGGACGTTGTGGAAGTCGAGCAGGCCGCGCAGCTCGGTCGCGATCGTCATGCCGATCTCGTGAGCGCTGGCCAGCCGATTGAGGCGGGCTCCCAGCTGCTGGATGGACTGCAGCTGAGCCGTCCACGATGCCATCTGGCTGGAGCCACGGGCCGGCGCGACCGTCACGGCCGGCCCGCCTGCCTGCAGGCGGTCGCCACGGCGACGGGCCGGCAGAGGTGCCGCGATGGCCGTGTCGTTCAGGTTCCGGCGGAGGGCACGGATCGGTCCCGCGGCGATGCCGTCGGTGCCCTCGCGCCGTGTTGGCTCGACCTCGGCGGCGGCCAGGAAGCCTTGCAGGTCACCGAGGCGGTAGCGCCGGTCGCCGCGGGGATTGATCCGGTAGTAGCGCAGTCGACCCTGGTCGCTCCAGGCCCGGACCGTGTTGGGATGCACGCCAAGGAGCCGGGCGGCCTTCGTCACGGACAGGGTCGCGTCGGTCGGGCGAGACGGGGCGGCAGGGGTCACCGGGATTCCAGTGGAGGAAATGTGAGGTTCGACGAGCCGACAGTAGGTAAGCCATGAGGCCGTGCCAATAGGACGAAAGTCCTACCCCTGGTCCCGGTGTTTGGTTCGGTGTGGTTCGGTCGCGCTCAGCTGCCGGGATCGGCAGCCAGGAGTGACGGCAGCGGGTCGAACACGTCGAGCAGGCGCCTGATCCCGGCCCAGGCCTGAGGGATCCTGAACGGCGCGCGCAGCTCGAAGTGGAGGTGCGGAACGGTCCCGGCCGCGTTGCCGGTGCGTCCAGTCCAGCCGACCACCTGGCCACGATGGACCGCGTCACCGACCTTCGCCGCGCGGCTCGACAGGTGGGCGACGATCGCCATGTAGCCGGGCGACGAACTCTCCGTGCTCCGGATGACGACGACCCTGCCGTAGCGAGCCGGATCCCATGGCCGCCAGATCGGCGCCGGATCGATGACGATCCCATCGAACGTGGCGAGAACCGCGGTCCCGGTCTTGACGACCAGGTCGACCCCGTCGTGCGCTCGCAGCAGCGTCCCGTCGGCCACTCTGCCGCGGACCTCCTCGTAGGGGTACACCGTGCCGACGCGCGGCACCCGCCATCGATCGCCGTAGCGGTAGTTGCCTGCGGCCGGCAGCGGAAAGCCCATCGGCACCACCGTGTGGCGCAGCCGGAACCCGGTCGCCGAGATCGGGGCCGAGGGACCGGCCGACGGCGACGCCGGGGCCGAGGGACCGGCCGACGGCGAAGCCGACGCTGCGGATGCGCTGGCAGGCCCGGTGACCTGCGAGGGCGATGTGGAGGGCGTGACGACCTGGCCCGACGCGGTGGCGCCGGCCGGCCCCGCAGGCCCGCCCAGGCCGGTCAGCCCGCCAGTCGCGGCGACGACGCCGCCGACGACGAGCACGACCAGCCCGGCGATGATCGCTGTCACGATGCCGAAACGGACCCGGCGACTCGCCGCTGGACGATCCATCATGAGGGCGGCCCCGGTCCGCCGGTTGCCCGAACGTAGAGGAGCGTGAGAGCGGCGGCCGCCAGGCCCAGCGCCAGCACCCCCCCGACCGCAAGCAGGGGCGAGCCGACCAGCCCCGGACCCTCGCCCGCCGACCGCGTATCTCCGCCCGCTGCCGGGCTGGCCGTGGGCGATGCGGCCGATACGATCGCCGGCCCCACGGCCAGCCCGGCCATTCGACCGCCACGGTCATCGGGTCCCGGCCCGACCAGGAGGAGGGTCAGCGCTGCCAGGCCGGCCGGGACGACGACGGAAGCCAGGCGCCGGCCTGCTGGGGACGATCGAGGCCTGGCCGCATCCTCCACGAGCGTCAGTGCAGGCATGGGTATCGCCCAGGCAAGGGCATCAGCGCAGGCCGTCGAGCAGGGCCCAGGCGAGGCCCGCCACGATGGCGACGGCGCCGGCCGCAAGCAGGGTCGCCGCGAGCGCCGTCCGGGCGCGGCGACCGCCGGCCAGCAGGCGCATCGCCTCCGGCACGTCGAGGGTCGTCAGGACCAGGGGACGCCCGCGCCCGGGGCCGATGATCACCGAGCCGTCGCCCGCCGCGACCGGCACGCCTAGGACGATCGCGTGCTCCACGGACGAGACCTGCTCGATCCGCATCCGGACCGGCGTGCCGTCCGGGACATCGGTGGCGACATGGTCGCGGACGTCGGCCGCGGTACCGCTCGCTTCGCGGGGGATGACCACGAGCCCGTCGCCCAGGCCATCGGTGTCGATCGCCAGCGATGCGAGGCCTTCGCGGACCTCGAACGAGACGGCCTCGCGGCGTTCGTCGATGGTCTCCCAGCGATCCCGTAGCCGCGCCTGGATGCGGCGCCGCCTGAAAACGAGAGGCCGGTGATGCTCGTCCTCGAACTCGGCGGCGGAGTCGATGCGGCCGTCCACCCGGACGTACCGGCCGTCGCCCTGGCGCGCTTGGCTCAACGCTTCCTCGACGGTGACATGGGGCGTGCCAGCGAGCAGCCGGCCGAGCCGGTAGCCGGGGCCAAACGACCGGAGCACGAGGCCCGCCGCCAGCAGGGCGGCAGCGCCGCCACCGACCAGGAGCACGGGAAGGGGGATCACGGCCGGGATCATAGTCCGGACAGCGAAAGGCCCGAAGGAACGTACCCGACGCGTGGGCGTTGATGTCATCGCCGCCGTTAGCGTGGGCTCGGCCCCTTCGGGCTGGCGCAAACGGTAGGCCGGCCGGGGGGCGGCGTCAACGTCCTTTGCCTACAGGATCGGCTGTCGCGAGCGCGCCTTTCCACGTCCCGTCCACAATCGCGGGCGCGGCCCGGCCCGGCGGTGGCTCGGCCCGGCGGTGGCTCGTCAGCCGATCGCCCGCCCGGTGGCTGCGTCGAGGGCCCTGACCTCGCCCGAGTAGCTGGTCAGTACCAGCCGGCCGGCAAGAAGCTCCGCCGCCGTGACGACGTCGGAGTGGGCCAGCCGCCACGCGACGACACCGTCGGCGTCGATCGCGAAGGTCTCGATCTCCGCCTGGACGATCACGTGATCCAGCCGAGACGAGCCGAGCACGGCCACGAGCGGGCTCCCGCTCCGGTGATGCCAGCGCAGGGCGCCCTCGCGTGCCGCGATGGCGTAGGTCAGCAGCCCGTAGCCGATGACGAGAAGCCCCGCCGAGTCCCAGAGGGTGCCCCGGGGCTCGTCGTAGATCGGTGAGGAGAGACGGACGGTCCAGACGCCGGCTGGATGCTCGACTCGCAGCTCGGCCCGGCACAGGCGATCCGGATCGGGGCCCGCCAGCGCGCCGAGGTCGGCGAGCGCGCCACCGCTCTCGGACAACGCGAACAGCGCTGCCGCCTGGCCGCTGCCGACCCAGCGGATGCTGGCTCGGATGCCGCCCGGGTAATGGACGACGGTGTGGCGGGGCTCGGCGATCACCGGCCCGCGCGGCTCTGGGTCCGGGGCGGCTCCGTCCTCAGGCGCCGGCGCCCTGCGCGGCGTGACCACTGCCGTAGCCGGATGCCGTCTCGGATGCGTCCGGCCGTTCGGCCCGGTCCGTCTGGTCCTGCGTGATCGGCGACACCATGGCGTTCGCCAGCGTGCGCAGCGTGCCCGGCGGGACCGGGAACACGGCGGTGTCCGTGCCGGCAGCGGCCCACACCGTGCGGAACCGGCCCAGATCCGGGTCCATGATCACGCGCATCGCTCGGCCGTGGCCGATGGGCGGGATGCCGCCGATGCTGAAGCCCGTCAGCTCGTTGGCTTCTCGGGCGGTCGCCCGGCGGATCTCCGGCTCCGCGGTGACGGCGGCCAGGCGGGCAATGTCGACCCGGTTCGGGCCCGATACCAGGCACAGGATGGGCTCGAGACCGCCGTCGTCCGCCGGCGCAACGAAGACGAGCGACTTCACGATCTGGCCGAGCTCGGCTCCGACGGCCCTGGCGGCGTCCGCGGCGGTGTGGGTGCCGGCGTCGAAGACCCGGACCGCCAGGGTAACGCCCTTGCGAGCGGCTGCGTCCAGGACGCGCTGGATCGCGGGGTGGGGCGCGGTCTCGGGCACGGCCCGAGTCTACCATGGGCCCCGAGCCGGCTCGGCCGCCCGGCTCGTGCGCCCGAAGGCGGGTAGGATCGATGGATGGCCCCTGCCGATGGCCCACTGCGCGCCCTCGTCGTCGCCGATGGCGACATCCCCACGCGGCCCGCGCTCGATGCGGTCTGGCCCGGCTGGGCCGACGGCCTCCGGCTCGTCGTGGCAGCCGATGGCGGCGCACGGGGCGCCGAGCGGCTGGGCGTGGAGATCGACCTGGTCGTGGGCGACTGCGACTCGCTGGGCGAGGCCGATCTGGTCCGCCTGGCCGCCGCCGGCATCGAGATCCGTCGCGCGCCGGCCGACAAGGATGAGTCCGACACCGAGCTCGCCGTGCTCGCCGCGATCGAGCGAGGCGCCGCCACGGTGACCGTGGTCGGAGCGCTGGGTGGTTCGCGCTTCGACCACGCCCTGGCCAACGTGGCGCTCCTTGCCCTGCCGGCCCTGGGCGATCGTCCGTGCGCGCTGCTGGATCCGGCCGCGCGGGTCAGGCTGCTGACCGGGCCCGGGACCCTCGAGCTACCCGGCCAGCCGGGCGGCGTGGTCTCGCTGCTGCCGTTCGGGGACGGCGTCGCGGGAGTCACGACGGAGGGCCTGGCCTTCCCATTGCGGGAGGAGCCGCTGCCGGCCGGCCCGGCTCGCGGCCTGTCCAATGTCCGGCTGGGCAAAACGGCCCGTGTCACCGTCCAGGCCGGCCGGCTGCTCATCGTCGAATCCCCTGCTACGCTCTCGCGATGAGCAGTCCACAGACCGGAGATCCGGCGCCCGACGTCGCCCTCCCCGACGACAGCGGAACCGTCCATCGCCTGGCGGACCAGCGCGGCCGCTGGACGCTCGTCTATTTCTACCCGGAGGACGACACGCCTGGCTGCACCACGGAGGCCTGCCAGTTCCGCGACCTGCACCCGATGCTGGCGGACGAGGGCCTCACGGTCTGGGGGATCAGCCCCGACGGTGCCGCCAGCCACGCCAAGTTCCGGGCAAAGTTCGAGCTGCCGTTCACCCTCCTGTCCGACGAAGGCCATCGGGTGGCCGACGCCTACGGCGCCTGGCAGCTCAAGAACCTGTACGGCAAGTCGCGGGAGGGCATCGTCCGGTCGAGCTTCCTGGTGGGTCCCGACGGGCGCATCGCCCACGCCTGGCCCCGGGTGAAGGCGGACGGCCACGCGGCTGATGTGCAGTCGACATATCAGCGGCTGCGGGCCGGTCAGCCGGTCTGATCTCGCGGCGACTCCGGCAGCCTCAGGCAGGACGATGGCAGATGATTGAGACGACGATGCCTCGTTCGGCCCTGGGAATCGTTAGAGGCTTCGCGCGTGGGGGGAGACGTGCGAAGCCTCGGCAGGATGCTATACGGCCAGTGCTGGCCCTGCAAGACGTTTGGGCCACCCCCGGCTCCGAAGCCGAGGCCTCGGCGCACCGGCTGTGATCGATTCGCCCGACGACGCCACAACCCGCTCCATGGCGCACCCGTGGCGCCCGGCCCGGTTCATGGTGATCGTCGCCCACCCGGACGACGCCGACTTCGGGCCAGCCGCGACGGTGGCTCGATGGATCGATCAGGGCTCGGTTGGCTGGCTCGTCTGCTGCACGAGCGGCGATGCCGGCAGCGAGGACGCCGAGATGGATCCACTCGAGCTGGCGGCGCTGCGCGAGACCGAGCAGCAGGCGGCCGCCGACGTCATCGGCTACGCCGGGCTGACCTTCCTCCACCATCCCGACGGCGGCCTGGCGAACGAGCTCGCCCTGCGTGAGCTCCTGGTCCGGGAGATCCGCTCCTTCCGCCCCGATGCGGTGCTCGCCAACGATCCGGAGATGATCTTCTGGGCGGATGGCGGGGTGAACCATACGGACCACCGGACAGCGGGCATTGCCGCGGTCGATGCGGTGTATCCGGCCGCCCGCAACCCGATGGCCTTCCCGTGGCTGGTCCGGGAGGGCCTGGCACCGCATCGCGTCCGCCGCCTGTACCTCTTCTGGACGGAACGGCCGAACGCGTGGGTCGACGTGTCGGCGACGATCGATCGCAAGATCGAGGCCCTCCGTGCCCACCCGAGCCAGATCCACGAGCCGGAGAACCTGGAGGAGCGGATACGCCGTCGCGCCGCGGAGGAGGGGGAGCGCATCGCAGCGGCGGCCGGCGACGCGTTCCGGCTGGTCGTCATCGACGACGACGAGGACGAAGGTCCGTCCGACTGAGCCCCGGTCAGATCGGCTCGAGCAGTCTCGGTCGTATCCGGCCCCAGGCATTCCAGACCTCGGTCAGTCCATCCGCCCGGTGGCCGAGGAGGGTCACCAGCTCTCCCAGGGTCAGGCCGCCGGCCTCCGCGGCGATGTACTCGTCGGCGGCCACGGTCACATCCTGGAACAGCTCGACCATCTCCGCCTCGCCTGGCCAGCGCCTGATCCGCATCGGGTCCAGCCCGGCGTAGCCGACGGCGAGCGACAGGTCGCGCTGGGTCGGCACCCGGTCGTCGGTGAACCCGCCGAGCCCGTCGAAACGGAAGCCGAGCGACGAGAGCGCCAGTGCGATGTCGCGGCACTGGCCGCGGTTGAACGGGCCCCAGAACGGGTGATCCTCGGGGAAGTCGAAGGCGCACGCGTCGATGGCTCGAGCGACGAGGGCATCGACCAGGCCGGCCAGGTGGACTTGCCATCGCCGCCGCTCCGCCTCATCCTGCCCGCCGACGTCGGCCACGAGCCGTTCGAAGGCCGCGCGATCGCCCGACAGCAGGCGGAGGATCGCCGGCTGGCCTTCGCCGCGGGCCATCAGCGCCGCGAGCGCATCGGCTTCGGCGTCGTCAGCCAGTGGCTGGGTGCGCAGAGCCCGTGCCATGAGGGCGGCCGGCGATAGCGCGGGCTCGGTCTCCGGCAATGGGCCCGGCGGCGCTTCTCCCGGGGCGAGCGACGGGGCCAGGGGCATCCGGGCGGCCGGAGGCTCGGCCACCAGCGCCTCCTCGCACGCGGCCAGCGACTCCCGCGCCTGAAGACATGCCTCCAGGGCCGCCTCGGCCTGGACCCGGACCGCGTCGGCCTCCACGGTCAGCCGTTCGATCGTCGAGACCTGGGCGGTCGCCGCGCGCCGTTCCTGGGTCAGCCGGGCGGCAGCCTCGCGCGCCACCCCGTTGATCCGATTGATCTCCTGCAGCCAGGTCCGGGCGGCGGCCTCCACCTCCTCCCGCGAGCCGGCGCGGCTGCGATCCCTGCGGAAGGCATGCTGGGCCGCATCCTTTGCCGCGCGCTGGACGCGTGGATCGGCGATCGCCTCCGCCTGGTCCGCGGCGCCCACGTGAGCGTCGTAGGTCCGCTGCGCCTGGCGGAGCCTGTCGGCGGCGCCCTCCGCCTGGTTTCGCATCCGTTCGGCCAGGGCGCACGACTCGGTCATGGCTCGCCGCTCGGCGCCGCACGGCCCCTGGGTGGCCATCGGCACGACTGCCGGACCCGCCGTGGTGGAGGCCGGATTCGATTCCGGCGGGTGTCCGGCATCGCGGGCCTCGACCGCCGCTTCGAGCAGGGCGATTCCCGGCATTCCCGAGGTCGCTTCCCTGGCGGGGGCCGTTGCCCCGATTCCGGTGGCGGCCCCTGCCGTCTGGGTGCCGGCCCCACGCTGGAACGAGGCAAACACCGGGTCCACGCCGGCTCGCACGACGAAACCACCCGCGGCAGCAGCATCCCGGGCGACATCCACCTCCGGACGGGCGGCCGAGACCACCTCCCCGGCTGCCCCGCCGGCAATCGAAAGAACGGGTGTTCGAGCCATGCCCGGCGCGCGCATCTCGCCGTTCCCCACGGCAGTCCCGCCGTGCGCACCAGGGGTGTCGCCCAGAGGCACGGGGCTGCCGATCCTGGCCGGGCCGGCCCGCTGGCCGGTATCGGCCGGGCCGCCCTTCGCGGGGGCGCCCTCACGCTCCGCGAATGGGTCCTCGGCGAGCGTGGCCGAACGGCGGCGCGGCACGCTGTCGGGCGCGACGGTGACACGGACCTGCCGTGGCGCGGGCGGTCGGGCACGGAGCACGACGAGCAGCGCGACGCCGCTTGGAATCCCCAGGATCAACCCGAGAACCAGGAAGGCGAACTCGCTCGCGCTCACCGTGCCTCCGCGGCGTTGCAGCCCTGGGATCGAAGCGTAGCTGCCACTCTGGCGAGCGTCAACTCGCGCCGGACTTCGCGTGCTCGGGTCCGGCGGCACTTTGCGCCTCTTCCGACGCGGATGGTAGATTCGCTGAACGGCGTCACCGCCCCCGGTCCACCCTGCCCGAACCGACAGCAGGAAAGGCACGTCCGCCACGTGGCCATCGATCCCTACCAGGAATTCCTCGTCCAGCCGGTCGACGCGTCCTGGCTGCAGTGCAACATCGAGTGTCAGGAGGCGTGCCCGGTCGGCACCAACTGCCGGGGCTACCTGAACCTCGCCGCGGAGGGACGTTTCGAGGAGGGCTACATCCTGTCGCGGGAACCCAATCCCGTGGCGGCGATGTGCTCATACGTGTGCTCTGCTCCCTGCGAGCGCGCCTGCCGGCGCGGCGACATCGACCGGCCACTGGCCATCCGGGCCATGAAGCGGTTCCTCGTCGAGTGGCACGAGGCGTCGGGCATTCCGGACGTCATGCCCCAGATCAACCCGCGGGATGAGCGGGTGGCGGTCGTGGGGGCGGGCCCGGCAGGGATGTCGGTCGCACGCGAGCTGGCGATGCAGGGCTTCCGGGTCACGGTCTACGACAGCCTGCCGTACGGCGGTGGCACGATGCTCATCGGGGTGCCCGCCTTCCGCCTGCCGCGCGAGGCGATCGAGATGGACGTCCGCCTCATCGAGCGACTCGGCGTCGAGTTCGTCTACAACACCACGATCGGGGTGGACATCTCGTTCGAGCAGCTCCAGCGCGACTTCGACGCGATCGCCATCACCGCCGGCGCGATGAACGCCGTCGAGCTGGATGTACCGGGCGCGGACCTGGAGGGCCTCCAGTACGGCGTCGACTTCATGAAAACGGCAAACCTGGGCCAGCCGCTCACGGTGGGCCACGACATCGTCGTGATCGGCGGCGGCTACACCGCCATGGACTGCTCACGGACCAGCCTGCGTCACGGCGCCGAGAACGTCACCATCGCCTACCGCCGGACCCGATCGGAGCTCGTCGTCGACGAGGAGGAGCTGGGTGAGACCGAGCGCGAGGGCGTCCGCATGGAGTTCCTGGTCAGCCCGGTGGAGGTGCTCGGCGAGGACGGCCACATCACGGGCGTCAAGTTCATCCGCAACAAGCTCGGCGAGCCGGACGCTTCGGGCCGCCGCTCGCCCGTGCCGATCCCCGAATCGGAGTTCGTGGTCACGGCCGACACCGTCATCCCGGCCGTCTCGCAGGCGGCTGACCTCACCTTCCTGCCGGTCGAGGCGAGCTTCGAGATCAACCGCGGCCGGGTCAAGGTAGACCCGGCGACGTACGCGACCAACGTCCGCGGCGTGTTCGCGTGCGGCGACTTCGTGACCGGGCCAACCACCCTGATCGAGGCCGCCGGCCACGGCAAGAAGTGCGCCTACGCCATCGATCGATATCTCGTCGGCCGTCAGGACGTGACCGTTGCGGCCAACGTCAAGATCACCAGCTCCTGGCGCCACGACATGCCCGAGCTGTACGACATGCTCCCGCGCCAGCACATCCCAATGATGCCGCTCCAGCTGCGGATGCCCTCCACCGAGCCGGAGGTCAACTTCACGACGCCGGTCGAGCTGGGCTACAACGCCAATCAGGCCGTCGCGGAATCGATCCGCTGCCTCATGTGCAACTTCAACATCTGGTTCGACCCGTTCCGCTGCGTCCTCTGCGGCGCCTGCGCCGACGTCTGCCCCGAGGGCGTCATCCACATGGTCGACGTCAACCAGCTCAAGACCGAGGGCCTGCTGCCGGAGATCGAGGAAGCCTACGGCTGGAGCCAGGGCGGGGCGATGATCCTGGACGAGGAGCGGTGCATTCGCTGCGCCTTGTGCGTCAAGCGGTGCCCGTTCGACGCCATTACGATGGAGCGGTTCGAGCTCCAGGAGATCTCGACCGACGGGCGGCTCTACAAGGAGTCGTACCGGGACGCGCAGCTGGCCGGGGTCGTGGGGGTCGCAGGAGGATCGAGTTGAGCTTCCTCGAGCGGATGGATCAGAGCATCCGCCGAAGCGCCGCCTGGCGTTCGCTGTTCCGCCAGCCGTACCCCAGCGACGAGCGGTCGCGGGCGTACGCGGTCATGAACAACGTGTTCCTGCACATCCACCCGGTCCGTGTCCGGCAGCACGCCGTCAAGTTCGCCTACACCTTCTGCCTGGGTGGGCTGAGCTTCTTCTTGTTCCTGGTCCTGACCGTGACCGGCGTCTACCTGATGTTCTTCTACGTGCCCTCGACGACGCATGCCTACACGGACATCCTCGACATCCAGAGCAAGGTCGTCTTCGGCCTGTTGACGCGCAACGTCCACCGGTGGGCCGCGCACCTGATGGTCTTCTTCGTGTTCCTGCACATGATGCGCGTCTTCTATCACGGCGCGTACAAGCCACCCCGGGAGTTCAACTGGGTGGTTGGGGTCGTGCTCCTGTTCTCCACGCTGTTCATCAGCTTCACCGGCTATCTCCTGCCGTGGGACCAGATCGCCTACTGGGCGATCACGATCGGCACGAACATGGCCGGCTACGCGCCCCTCTTCAACACGCCGTCCAAGCTCATCCTCCTGGGCGGGCTGGAGGTCGGCCAGAACACGCTCCTGCGCTTCTACGTGCTCCACATCATGGTGATGCCGCTGGTGATGGCGGTCTTCCTTGCGGTCCACTTCTGGCGGATCCGTAAAGACGGCGGGATCTCGGGGCCGCTATGACCGCCCATCGCCGTGTTGCCGACTGCGCGCGCTCGCTCACGCACACAGAAGTGCGCTCGCTCAAGTGCTCGCCAGCGCCTTGCGCTGAGCGGTCCTCTCGGCCCGCTGGAGTCGCGCAATGACTGACGAGAAGACGCGCACGGAGCGGCGGGTGGTCGCGCCGGTCGATCCATCCCGGCGAACGGAGATCGACAAGCAGCGGGTGCCGATGTCGGCGCGGCCGTACCGGCTGCTCGCGCTGGTCAAGCAGGACGCCGTCGTCCGGGTCCAGAAAGAGCCCGACGACACGGTCATGACCTGGCCGCACCTGCTCTCGATCGAGTTCCTGGCCGGCGCGATGATGAGCATCTTCCTCCTGCTCATGGGCCTCTTCGTCAACGCCCCCCTCGAGGAGCTGGCCAACGGCAACGTGACGCCGGCGGTGGCCAAGGCGCCGTGGTATTTCCTGGGTCTCCAGGAGCTCCTGGCCTACTTCCACCCGACGGTGGCGGGAGCCCTCACGCCGATCTTCGTGCTTGTGGGTGCGGCCCTCATCCCCTATGTCGATCGCGGCAACCTCCTCGCCTTCCGGCCGTCCGAGCGCAAGACGGCGGTCGTCCTCTTCACGCTGTTCTGCGCGCTGGGCCTGATCGTCACCTTCATCGGCGTCTTCTTCCGCGGGCCCGGCTACAGCTTCGTCATCCCCTACATCGACAGCCCCGGCCTCCACTTCAACCTCTAGCGGATCCATCAGACCATGAGCAACTACGCCGTCGAACCCGCGTCGCGACCCCAGGCCCTGACGAAGGAGGCCATCAAGGCCCTCCGCCACGAGCAGGTCCAGGGGATGTCGAGACGGACCCTCCTGCGACGATCGCTGGGTGGTGGCGTCGCCCTGTGGCTTCTCGAAGTCACGGCCGGCTCCCTCGGCTTCGTGTGGCCAAACCTGACCGGCGGCTTCGGAGGCATCGTCAAGATCGGCACGCTGGGCGATCTCAAGCTGGCCAACGGCAACCTCCCGATCGCGGACGGCTTCCCGGCCTACGTGCCCGACGCGCGGGCCTACATCGTGCTCATCGATCCCAACCGCCAGCAGTTCGTGCCCGGCGAGGACACGACCGGGGATGGCCACCCGCTCAACGTCAGGGCCCTCTACCAGCGCTGCCCGCACCTGGGCTGCCGGCCCAATCCCTGCCTCAAGAACTACTGGTTCGAGTGCCCCTGTCACGGTTCCCGCTACGACCGTCTCGGCATCAAGGCGGATGGCGCCCGGTTCGGTCCCGCGCCGCGTGGCATGGATCGGTTCTCGGCCAGCGTCAAAAGCGACGGCACCCTCTGGCTCGACACCGGCAAGATCACCCTGGGTCCGCTGCCGGTCGCACTCGGCCAGCCGGGCCTCATCCCGCCCAAGTCCCCGACCGGGTGCATCTGACCGTGCCGCGTTCCGCTGACCGACGAGCGTCGCGATGACCGATCAGCCCGAGACCCCGCCCGAGACCCCGCCCGAGATCCCGCCCGAGCAGCGCCTGCCCGCCCGCAGGCCCGATGCCCAGCCGGAGCCGGCTCCCCGCTTCACGGCGCCGGCGAGTGCGCATGCGTTCGAGCTCACTCCTCAACGCGCGGCGACGATCGTCCGGCAGTCCGATAGCGCCCGCTGGGTGGGATTCCTGGCCACCCTCATCGTGGTGATCTTCGTGATCGGCTACTACTTCTATGAGCTGGGCGTGCCCGGTCTGGCCGGCACGAAGCGCCTGGACAAGGAGATCGAGCACCAGCAGGTGGTCGCCGTCGAGCGCGGTTACAACATCTACCAGGCCAACTGTGCCCGCTGTCACGGAGCCAACGGAGAGGGCTTCGCCAACGAGGCCGGCGCCCCGCCGCTCAACGACCAGGCCAAGCTCTTCGCGCACCTCAACCCGCAATACCTCGAGAGCGTCCTCCGCGAGGGCGGTCGATACGTCTGTGGCAATGCCAAGAGCCTCATGCCGGTCTGGTCGAACGACAACGGCGGGCCGCTCAACTACGAGCAGATCGACAATCTCATCGCCTTCCTCCGGGCGACCAACGACACGACCTACACGGTTCGCGACCCGGCGACCAACGAGCCGGTGGTCGACCCGGCGACCGGCAAGGTGCAGACCTTCACCGGCTGGCGAGATCCGAACTACAAGCCGGCGCCCGGCTCCAGCCCGTATCCCGACTGCTGGAGCTCGGCACTGGGCGGCGGCGCATCGCCCAGCGCGGCGGCGTCTCTGCCGCCCGGCGCCACGACGATCAAGGAGACCGCCCAGAACACGGCGTTCCTGCAGACCGAGCTGACCGCTCCGGCCGACAAGGCGTTCGCGATCGCCTTCGACAACCAGGACGCGTCCGTCCCCCACAACGTCGAGATCAAGGACTCGACCGGCGCGGACGTGTTCAAGGGCGAGATCTTCCCGGGCGTCGCCACCAGGACCTACAGCGTCCCGGCGCTCAAGGCCGGGACCTACCCATTCCAGTGCTCGGTCCATCCGAACATGACGGGGACCCTGACGGTCAAGTAGCCAGCGCCGGAGACCGCCGATCGGTCACGGATGAGGACGGAGGACGATGGCGCAGCGAGCGCTCGGCAGCGGGACACCGGTGCGGCGGCGAGCCCTCTTCGGGCTGGTCGACCGTGACGGCTGGACCTGGGCCGGAATCAAGGCAATGCTCTGGTTCCTCCTGATCATCCTGCTCATGGGCTACCTGCCGGACCGGGCGTACTACTTCACGGTCTTCTCGCAGATCGACCTGGGACTCCGCAGCGATGCCCTGACTCCGGTCAACTTCTGCCCGCCCGAGAACGAGACCCTGCCCTGCCCGGCACCTGGCGGCGCGATCCTGCCCTGGCAGCTGTCGCCCAAGGAGCTGCTCCTTCCGGCGCCGCGCCGGGACGGCGTGGCCGTGCAGATCGGTACCCACCTGCTCTATATCGGCGGCACGGACGGCGAGAAGGCCGCGGCTACGGTCTTCGAGGCGGATCTCTACGACAACGGCAACATCTCGGCCTGGCGCGAGGGTCCGCCCCTGCCGGCGCCACGGACCAGGCTGGCCGCCGGGTTCTTCGGCGGCTCGATCTACGCGATGGGCGGGAACGACGGATCGGGCAAGCCGACCGACACGGTCTACGTCCTGACCCCGGATCCCAAGACCGGCGAGCTGGGCAAGTGGCAGGCCGCCGACGGCACGGTCAAGGACGTTCCCAAGCTCAACCTGCCGGGCGCGCGCAGCGGTGCGGCCTTCGTCGCGGCGGCCGACGGCCTCGTCCTCATCGGCGGTCGTGACAGCAAGGGCCCCACGGAGACGGTCTGGAAGTCCACCGTCGATGCGAAGGGCGTTCTCCACCCCTGGCAGGCGCAGGCACCACTCGTCCCCGGCCAGCCACGGGCGGATGCCTCGGCCGTCCTGTCCGGCGACGTCATCTTCCTGTACGGCGGGGTCGACGCGAAAGGACCCACGAGCCTGGTCATGCGCGGCGACATCGGCAAGGGGACGGACGTCGGCAAGGTCATCCGCTGGGGAACCCCCACGAACGCGAGCGCCAACCTTCCGGCACCCCGGACCGATGCTGCGGGCTTCACGGCCAACGGCGCCATCTACCTCGTCGGCGGCACCGACGGTACGCAGCCCAAGACCGAGGTCTGGTGGACGACCCCGGACGGCAACGGCAACATCGTCGCCTGGCAGCACCTGCCGCAGGGCGACCTACCGGCCGGGCAGGGCCTCGCCGGCGGCAGCTCATTGGCCAGCGGAGCGAACGCCTTCGTGATCGGTGGCCAGAGCCCCGCCGGCGTCACGAACGCAAGCGTCCGCACCAACCTCGCGCCCAAGCCGCCGTTCTTCCAGATTGGCGGCCCGTTCGGACTGACGGTGCCGGCCCTCAAGATCGACGGCGAGATCGGCCAGCAGATCGGCTACCTCAACGCCGCCGGCGTGGCCACGGTCAACTTCGTCCTGCTCCTGCTGATCGGCTGGGCGATGGCTCACAAGGAGCAGACGCTGGCGATGTGGCGCCGGATCCGGCGCCGCGGCTCAGCCTGACGGGCGATCAGGCTCGAGGCAGGGTCGGCGGCTCGACCGAGAGCGTCAGGGGCTCGATCAGCAGAGCCTCGATCGCGGCCAGCAGCTTTGCCGCGTCGATGTCGGCCAGTGGTTCCGGCAGCGGGCCGGACCGTTCCAGCCGGAGATGCTCCGCCAGGCGGGCCTGGGCGCCGCGAAGATTCTTGTCGATGCCCAGGGGGTTGCCACGGGCCGCGTGAACGAACGCCGCTGCCAGCTTGATGAGGCCCTGAACGAGCTCGCGCTCGGCTGGATCGGCACTGCCCATCCAGGCCGGTTCCAGGAGCTCGTGAGCCTCGAAGAAGTCGCCCCGCTCGTAGGCCGCCAACCCCGACCTGGCCGCTTCCGCCCGCGCCTCCATCGGTAGCGGCCGGTACGCCTTCGCTCTGCCGCCCTGGAGGACGGTCCCCGGCCGCGGCGCGGTCACACCAGCTCGCCGATGCGACGGCGGCCCGCAAAGCCGTCGGCCAGCTCGTGCCACCACTCGACGTCGCCCTCGCCGAGCCGCCAGCACAGGCAGACCTGGCGGCCGTTGACGAGGGCGGGGAAGTCGATGAGGCCCGATCCGATGTCGCGAAGGGTGATGCTCCACTCGTCGATTCGGACGACCGCAGCCTGCATCTGGTCGACGATCCCCTGCATGCGAAGATGAATGCGGCGCCGCTCCTCGTCGTCGGCGTCCGGCTCCTGGCTCCGATCGCGCAGCCGGATGAGCTCGTCGCGCTCGTCGCGGAGCAGGGTCAGAAGATCGCGGATCTCGGGAATCCTGGCGTTCGCCTCGTCGAGGCCGTAGAAGGTCGTCACGCATCGATTGTACCGAGACGATCGTTCAAGGCCGGATTTGCGCGGGCGCAGGGGTCGTGCCCACCATTGGCCGGGGGGTCGCCTGACCCTCACCGGGTCGCAGCGGCCCGCCGGCTCCTTCCACGCAGATGACTTCCCGGTAAGATGCCGGCCATGCGATTGGCTGGCCGGATGGAGCGCCTCGGTACGGAGACGGCATTCGAGGCCGCGGCGCGCGCCCGCGACCTGGAGGCAACCGGGCGGGATGTCATCCACCTGGAGATCGGCGAGCCCGACTTCGACACGCCGGCGAGCATCCGGGCGGCCGCCAAGCGGGCCCTGGACGACGGCTGGACGCACTACGGACCGGCGCTCGGGTTGCCCGTGCTGCGTGAGGCGATTGCGCTCGACGCGTCCCGTCGGAAGCGCTTTCCGGTCTCCGCCGAGCAGGTCGTGGTCACTCCCGGCGCCAAGCCGATCATGTTCTACGCGATCATGGCACTGGTCGATGAGGGCGACGAGGTCATCTATCCGGATCCAGGCTTCCCAATCTACGAGTCGATGGCGCGCTTCGTGGGCGCGACCGCGGTGCCCCTGCCGCTGCACCAGGAGCACGAGTTCCGCCTGGATCCTGAGTGGCTCGCCGGGCTCGTGAGTCCGCGGACGCGGCTGATCATCTTCAACTCGCCCGCCAATCCGACCGGCGGGGTCATCGACCGCCAGGACCTCGAGCGGATCGCCGCGATCGCCATCGAGCACGACCTGGTCGTCCTGGCCGACGAGATCTATGGCCGGATCGTGTACGAGGGCGAGCACGTCTCGATCGCCTCGTTGCCGGGCATGGCCGAGCGGACGATCGTCCTCGATGGGTTCTCCAAGACCTACGCCATGACCGGCTGGCGGCTCGGCTACGCGATCCTGCCGGAGCGGCTCGTGATGCCATTCAGCAGGCTGATCATCAACAGCGTGAGCTGCACGAGCTCGTTCTCGCAGATCGCCGCGGCCGAGGCGCTGCTTGGTCCTCAGCACGAGGTCGAGGCGATGGTCGGCGAGTTCCGCGCCCGGCGCGACCTCGTCGTCGACGGGCTCAACGCGATTCCGGGATTCAGCTGCCTCCGGCCGCAGGGCGCCTTCTACGTCTTCCCGGACGTCTCGGGGACCGGCCTGACTGGCGCCGAGCTGGCCGACAAGCTCCTGTACGAGGCCGGCGTCTCCGTGCTGGCTGGCACCGCGTTCGGCCAGGTGGGCCGCGACCACGTCCGGATCAGCTACGCGAACTCCCAGGCCAAGATCCGCGACGCACTCGACCGGATCCGATCGGTCGTTACGCCGCTCGCGGTCTGAGGCGCGAGCGGTGCCCGGAGAAAACGCTCACCGCGCGCGCGTCTTCCTCAGCCGCCGCATTCCGGAGGACGGGCTGCGGCTGATCGTCGACGGGTGCGACGCGACGGTCTGGCCGGACGAGCTGCCGCCCCCGCGCGACGCGTTGCTTGCCGCCGTCGCCGGCTGCGACGGCATCCTCACCCTGCTCACGGACTTGGTCGACGACGAGCTGCTCGACGCCGCCGGACCGCAGCTCCGGGTCGTCAGCAACTACGCCGTCGGCTTCGACAATGTCGACGTGCCCGCCTGCACCCGGCGGGGGATTCCCGTCGGCAACACGCCCGGCGTGCTGACCGACACGACCGCCGACCTGGCCTTCGCGCTGCTCATGGCGGCCGCTCGGCGGCTGCCGGAGGGCGACCGCTACGTCCGGGCCGGCAACTGGCGAACCTGGGGACCGATGCTCCTGCTGGGACCCGACGTCCACGGCGCGACGCTGGGGATCGTCGGCTTCGGCCGGATCGGTCAGGCCCTCGCCCGCCGGGCGAGCGGCTTCGGCATGACGGTCCTCTACCACGACGTGAAGGAGTTGCCGGACGACGTGTCGGCGCCACTCGGCGCCACGTTCGTGGAGCTGGACGAGCTGTTCAAGCGCTCCGATTTCGTCTCGCTCCACGTCAACCTGACGCCGGAGACCAGCCACATGATCAACGCCGAGAGTCTGCGGCGGATGAAGCCGTCGGCCGTCCTCGTGAACACCTCGCGCGGCCCCGTCGTGGATCAGCCTGCTTTGTACGAGGCGCTTCGCGACGGTGTGATCGCGGCGGCCGCCCTCGACGTCACGGACCCCGAGCCGATACCGGCCGACGATCCGCTGCTCGGCCTCGACAACTGCCTGATCGTGCCCCACATCGCGTCAGCGTCGCGGGCTACGCGAGGCAAGATGGCGGAGATGGCGGCCGCAAACCTGCTGGCGGGCGTCCGCGGCGAGCGTCTCCCAACCCCCGTCAACCCCGAGGTCTACGAGCGTCCGGCTCCCGGACGATAGACTCTCGCCGTGGGCCGGTAGCTCAACGGCAGAGCAGGCGCCTTTTAAGCGCTTGGTTGTGGGTTCGAGCCCCACCCGGCTCACCACCCACCGTGTTGTGCGACCGCGAGGCATCCTGCCCTGGACCACGCCGATCATGTCGGGCTGCTGCGAGGCGGTGTGCCACAGGCCGGGCCGGGTAACGCGATCTGGGCGGACCTGGGCTCCGGGAGTGGCGCCTTCACGCTTGCACTTGCCGAGCTGCTTGGCCCGGGAGGTCGCATCGTCTCGGTGGACCGCGACGCGGCGGCCCTCCACCAACAGGCCATGGCGATGGCGGCGCGCTTCCCGGACGTCGCCCTCGAGCAGCGGGTGGCCGACTTCACCACCGACCTCGGTCTTCCACCGCTCGACGGCATCGTCATGGCCAATGCGCTCCATTTCCGGCGCGACCGCGAGGCGATGGTCCGCAGGGTCTTTGGCATGCTCCGGCCGGGCGGTCGATTCGTCCTGGTCGAGTACGACGCGGACCGCGGCAACCCCTGGGTGCCGCACCCGCTCTCGTTCGCCACGTGGCGAACGATGGGCGTCGCCGCCGGGTTCGAGGAGCCCCAGCTGTTGGGCCGCGTCCCGAGCCGGTTCCTCGGCGCGATCTACTCGGCGCTGGCGATCCGGCCGGACGCCCGGTGAGCCGGCGCGGCCGACATCGACCGCAGCGCATCCGCCAGCCGCTCGTACTGCGAACGGTGGTTGTAGGCCTGGGCGCTGATCCGGAGCAGTCTCGCCTGCGGCCGCTCGCCGGGGCGGAGGGCGGCGGCGACAGGCCAGCCGACGACCGGGACCTCGATCCGGTGCTCGTCCAACAGGCGGATGTCGACGTCATCGGGGAAACGGGGCGGCAGCGGGAAGGCGGCCATCGCTCCGATCATCAATGGAGGGGCAGGCGGCTCGATCTCGAGTGCCTCGCACAGGAGCTGGCTGGCGGCGAGGGTGAGCTCCCGATTGGCGGCCATGAGCTCCGGCCAGCCGCCCGACCGGAGCTCGCCGACGACGCGCAAGGCCTCGGGAATCGACAGCGCCGCCGTTGGATCCGCGGTTCCCGTCCAATCGAACTCGGCCCGATAGCGCGACCGGTCCGCCTGCGTTTCGTTGGCCCCGTGCGATACGACGAGCGGCCGGATGCGATCGCGCCGGTCCCTGCGGACGTGGAGGAACGCCGAGCCCTTCGGCGCGCAGATCCACTTATGGGCATTACCGGTCGCGTATGCGGCGCCGATCGCGTTCAGGTCAACGGGCAGCATGCCCGGCGAGTGGGCGGCATCGAGCAGCGTGTCGATGCCGCGCGCCGTCAGTTCCTTGATCAGCTCTGCTGCCGGAAAGATGAGGGCGGTCGGGCTCGTCACGTGGCTGATGAGGGCCAGGCGGGTCCGGTCGGTGACGGCCCCGAGCACCGCGGCGATCACGTCGGCCGGGTCGCCGATCGGGAATGGCACGTGGGCGACGACGACCTGCGCCCCATCGCGCGCCGCCACGGCGCGCGCGGCGTTGAGGATGGCGTTGTACTCGTGGTCGGTGGTCAGCAGCTCGTCGCCAGGGTCGAACCGGAGGCTCTGGAGGACGGTGCTGACCCCGGTCGTCGCGTTGACGACGAAGGCGAGGTCGTCCGGGCTCGCCCCGATGAAGGCCGCCAGTGCTTCCCGCGAGCCCGCCAGCAGACCCTCCAGGTCGCGCCACAGGAACTGGACCGGTTCGGCCTCCATCCGGTCCCGCAGCGCGGCCTGGAATTCGAGGACGTCCCGTGGGCAGGCCCCGAACGAGCCGTGGTTGAGAAAATCGATCGACGGGTCCAGGCCCCAGCGAGCTGCCTGCGGAGATCCCGTCATCCCTCCGCCTTGGGCGGGGATCCGTCGGCGTCGCCCGCGCCCGCACCCGAATCGTCGTCGGGGGTCACGTCGTCTGGGGTCACGTTGCGGGGCGGCTCGACGGCTCGTGGCTCCGGTCGCACGACCCGGACCGCCTCGGGACGCCGCCCGAGCAGCCGATCCAGCCCACCGCGCCAGGTCACGAACGGCACGAGGTAGACCAGGAAGAGCACCGGCAACAGGTAACGCGTGAGCGGTCGGAACTCGGTCACAGCCACCGCGAGGGCGAGCAGCACCACCGCATAGGTGAGGATCGCCGAGCGCGACCGCCCGTCCAGATACAGCCGGCGGAGCGGCACGGCCAGGACGACGGCCGCCACGACAAGCACGAGGATGAGGACCGCCGCTGGCACCGCGCGATGATAGGCCCGGCGGACTCAGGATCGCTGGCGGGGTCGTCCCGTGCCGCTCGGGTAGGATGGCCAGACCTTTCCATGAGCCTCTCCCGACTCACCAATCCGCTGTCCGGCTGGCTCGCGCGCTGGCGTCCGGTGCTGCCGCTGTTCCTGGGCGAGGCCATCGTCTGGACGGGGTTTGGCGCCCTGTTGCCCGTGCTGCCGCTCTTCTACACCGAGCAGGGGGTCGACCTCGCCACGTTGGGGCTGGTGGTCGCGGCCTGGCCGGCTGCCCGGCTCATAGGCGAGCCGGTCTTTGGGTGGATCGCGGACCGGACGGCGCGAGTGCCACTCATGGTCGGCAGCCTGGTGGCCACCGGCGTGTTCGTGGCGCTGCCCCTCGCGGTCCACGGCTCCGTCGAGTTCCTGGTGCTGCGGGCACTGGCCGGCCTGGCAACGGCCGCGTACGACCCGGCCGCCCGAGGGCTGCTCAAGGACGCCACCCCGCCCGAGCGACAGGGCGAGGCCTTCGGCCTGTACGGGTCGGTGCAGATGACCGGGCTGCTCTTCGGGCCGGCGATCGGCGGGCTGGGAGCGGCTGCCTTCGGGTCGATCGGCTTCGTGTTCGTCTTCGGCGGGATCGCGTCGGTGCTGGCTGCGATTGCTGTGGCCGCCGGTGTCCGCGATCTGCCTCGCCACGGTGCGGTGCCTGCCTTGCCGGCCACCGGGCTGGCCGACTTCCAGCGGGACGTGCCTCGCCTACGTGAATCGGCCGGGACGGACCGGCAGGGCGCGGCGGCTGACCGTCCGGAGGGACCCGACCGCTCCTCGCAGCGGGTGGCGGATCCCGCAGCAGCAGCGCTTCCGGCGCGCCTTGCCAACCGCCTCCTCATCGCCGCGCTCATCGCCAACATCGGGGGCTATTTCGGAGGGGGAACGTACGAGGTCGTCTGGAGCCTGTTCCTCACCGCGAAGGGTGCCGGAATCGGGTTCATCGGCCTGACATTCATGATGTTTTCGGTGCCGATCCTGGTCATTGGCCCATGGGTCGGCCGGCTCGTCGATCGTCACGGGAGCCTGGTGTTCCTCGTCGCGGGCTCGATCGCCATCGCCGCGGCCGCACCGACCTACACCCTGATACAGGATCCGGTCTGGGTGCTGCCGCTCCTTGTGGTGGAAGCCTGTGGCTTCGCGTTCATCAACCCGGCGCTGTACGCGATCGTCTCGCGGGCAAGCCCGCCCGGCCGATCCTCGACCGCGCAGGGCCTCTTCGGCGCCGCCGGGACCCTGGGCTTCGTGGTGGCGTCGGTGGTCACGGGCTCCCTGGCCGTGATTGACATTCGCTGGCCGTTCTACCTGCTGAGTGCCGTCGTCCTGGGCAGCCTCGGCCTGGCGCTGGCGATCGGCTGGCGGGAGATCGTGGCCGGCACGCCCGGCGACGCACGGGTGGTGGCACCCGGCGAGCCCGTCCAGACGATCTGAGCCGATGGACGATTCGACCCAGACCGCCGCCGCGGCGCCGGGCCCGCGCTCGGCTGGCGACTGGCGCGACGCTCCGGATGCTGTCGCGCCGACCGTCCTGCTGCTCGGCGGGCTGTTCACCTCCCCGCTCATGTACCGAGCCATGAGGCGCCGGCTGCTGGAGCGCGGTGCCGCAGAAGTCGTCGTGGCCAACATCTGGCTGCCGGACTGGCTCATAGCCATGCGCCGAGGGATGGGCGCGATCCTGACGCGCTCGGGACGGGCCCTGCTGCGGGCGGTTGCCGTGTCGGCCGCATCTCCGGACAGTCGGGGTGCGCCCCTGCTGGTGGTGGGTCACTCCGCGGGCGGTCTGACGGCTCGGCTCCTGACGTCGCCGGAGCCATTCATGGGCCGAAAGCTTGCTGCGGCCCGCCGGATTGGCGCAGTCGTGACGCTCGGGTCGCCCCATGAGGTGGCCCATCGCAGGTCGATCGGGCGGCTGCTGGCGGCCCGCGTAACGGGCTTCGCCGACCAGGCCGTGCCCGGATCGTTGTTCGCGCCAACGACTGGCTATCTGGCTGTGAGCTCGCGCTTCGTTGTCGGCCAGCCGGGCGGCAATGTGCGGGAGCGGGCTGCGTCCATGCTCTACCGCGGCATGCTGCCACTGTCCCGGGTGGAGGCGATCGATGGCGACGGGCTGGTGCCCGTCCGCGCGGCGGGCCTGGCGGATGCCGAGGCCCTGGTCCTGGATGGGATCGTCCATGGCCAGTTGGGCGGATCGCCGTGGTACGGCTCGCCGGAGGCCATCGACGTCTGGTGGCCGCGCGCGGTCGAGGTCTGGCGGGCGGCCCTCAAGGCCCGCATCGAGGGCGATTGAGGCGACTGAGGCGCCCGAGTCGAGGTGTGGCCAGAAATGCGCCCACAGACTCTTGGGCCGGTCGTGGCCACCCAATCGGCCTCCCGAGGCACGGATGACGGCAGCGTCGTGCACAGGGGGTCCTGCTAACGGGCCGAATCGGCTGCCCGCAAGACATCGGGCTGACCTACGGGTCTGTCCGTGACTATTTGGCCGCGGAATCGCTCGTCACGCTGGTTAGTATTCTGGACGAGAATGTGTGGCACGTCGGTCGGGCTCACGTGTGCCGGGGTCGACGATCCCGCTGGCCCGTTTGACGCTTGAGGCGCCTGCCCCTACCATTGGCGGTCGCGGGGTGGAGCAGCGGCAGCTCGTCGGGCTCATAACCCGAAGGTCGGAGGTTCGAATCCTTCCCCCGCAACCAATATCGACTTTTCCTGAACCCCGGCCCCGACCAGCCGGGGTTCTTCCTTGTCCGGCTACTCCCAGCGGAACATTCGGGCGGCGAGGCCGGCCAGGACAACCCCCCAGGCCGCCAGCAATGCCACCGCTGCGGTTGGATCGCCGGCCATCGTGCCGAGCCCGATCCGGAAGGCGTCGGACAGCGCGGCCGCCGGCAGCACCCCCGCGAGGTCGGCCACGGGCTGCGGCAGGCGGTCCAGGGGCACGATGACCCCGCCCAGGAGGAGCAACAGCAGGTAGAGGCCGTTCGCGCTGGCCAGGGTGGCCTCGGCCCGGAGCGTCCCGGCCATGAGAAGGCCGAGGCCGGCGAAGGCCAGCGTCCCCAGCAGCAGCGCCACGGCCACGACGAACGCCGAGGCACCCGCGCCGGGCGCCCACGGCGATCCGCCCAGACGCTTGAGCACGCCGTAGGCGCGCTCGTAGCCGGTCGCGATCCCCAGGCTCACGAGGCTCGTCGAGATCACGGCCAGGGCGGCGACGCCCGGCAGCAGGAAGTCGATCGGCCGGCCGGTCCCCGTCGGCAGGACGTCCACGGAGCCGAAGAAGACGAGAAGGGCGACGGGGATCACCAGCGTGACGAGCAGGTTCTCGGCTCGGCGCGACGTCAGCCGCAGCTCCATCGAGGCCTGGGCGAGCGTGGCTCGCCAGGCTGGAGCAGCGCCCGTGGCGGCGGGCGTCCAGCGCGCCGGCGTCGAGCTCTCGCTCACGGCATGTGCCCGCCCTCGCGCTCTTCCTGGCTCTCCGCCGAGCCTTCGGACGCCTTCTCCGCCAGGAGCTCCAGGTAGCGCTCCTCGAGCGTCCCGCCCCCCGTCGTCACCTCCACAACGAGCAGCTGGCGGGACTCGCACCAGGTCGCCAGTCGGCTGACGAGCCCGGGCGCCGGGCTCACGCCGTCGAGGCGATAGTGGCCCCCGCCCTCGTCGACCAGATCCGTGCCGGGCGCGCCGTCCGACAGCCGCTCCGCAAGCGCATGGCGCTCCGCGTGCGACAGGGGAGCCTCCAGTCGGAATCGAAAGCGCGGCGCGGCGGCGGCCGTCAGCTCGGCGGGGGAGGCGAGCGCGATGAGCCGGCCCGAATCGATGAACGCGACGCGGTCGGCCAGCCTGTCGACGTCGGCCAGGTCGTGGGTCGTGAGCAGCACCGTGACCCCGGCTACGCGAAGCTCGCCGATGAGCTGGCGAGTGGCGACCTTGGCCGCCGGGTCCATGCCCGCCGTCGGCTCGTCGAGGACCACCAGCTCGGGTCGCCCGACGAGGGCCAGGGCGAGCCCCAGGCGCTGCTTCTCACCGCCGGACAGGAGCTTGAACCGCGTGCCGGCGACCTGCCGCAGCCCGACCAGGTCGAGCAGCTCGTGCGGGTCGTGGGGCTCCGCGTAGAAGCTGGCGAACAGCCGCAGGATCTCGATCGGCTGCGCCTGCGGGTAGACACCACCCGCCTGCAGCATGAGTCCCAGCCGGGTGCGCAGGCTGGCCCCGTCGCGTGCTGGGTCCAGGCCGAGCACGCGAACGTCACCGGCGTCCGCCCGGCGGTAGCCCTCGATGATCTCCACCGTCGTGGTCTTGCCGGCGCCGTTGGGGCCGAGAAGCCCGAAGATCTCTCCGCGCCGGACCTCGAACGACAGGCGGGCGACGACGTCCCGGCCGGCATATCGCTTGACCAGGCCGCGGAGGGCGATCGCAATCTCGGCGGTGTCGGACGGGATGTCGGTCATCCGCCGATGGCTGCGTACTGGCGCTCGAAGTCCGCGGCCGTCAGCTCGCCGATCTGGCGTGACCGGACGATGCCGTCGCGGTCGATGAAATAGGTCTGCGGCGGGGCGAGGACGGTATACACGCTGGCCCGTGAGCCGTCCGGGTCGGTGAGGGATGGCCAGGCGGCACCCTCGGTGGCCGCGAACCGGCGGGCCGCGCCCGCGTCGTCATCGAAGACCACTCCCAGGATCGCGAGGCTCGGATGCCGGGCCTGGGCGTCCCGGAAGAGCGGAAACTCGGCCCGACACGGGACGCACCAGCTGGCCCAGAAGTTCACGATCACCGGTTTGCCCCGCAGGTTCGCCAGGCTCATCGACCGTCCATCGAGCGTGGTCCCGCTCAGTGGTGGCGCCTGATCGCCGACGCGGACGCCGACCGGGCTCGGCGGGGTCACGCCCACGGCGACGATGGCGATGATGGCAATCGTCGCGATGATCGCCAGGCCGATGAGCTGGCGCCGGTCGAACCTGCTGTCGGACGTCCGATCGAGCCGGCCGGGCGAGTCGGGTGAAAGGGTCGTGATGAGCCTGCGCTACTTGAGCGTGATCGTGCCGGTCATGTTCGCGTGCACCGTGCAGACGAACGGATACTGCCCAGCCGGCAGCGCCGGCACCTGGTAGACGCGGGTCGCCACGCCGTTGAAGATCTCGCCCCGGAATGCCTCGCTGCCGTCCGCCTTCCTGATCGCCACGTCGTGAGGCGTGCCCTGGTCCTGGTTCTCGAACGCTATCGTGAACGGCTTGCCGGCCGGCCCGGTCACGTCCGCGGTGGTGAACGCGATGGCCTGCGCGACGATCGTGACGTCGGCCGCCGGCTTGCCCGCGGGCGGGGAGCCCGGCGCCCCCGATGCTCCCGCGGAAGCCGCGGGGCCCGACCCACTAGCCTCGCCCGGTGCGGGCGACCCGATCGCGGCGCCGGCACTGCCGGCGCTGCCTTTGGGCGGCAGGATGCCGGCCTGCAGGATCGCCGCGCCGACGATGACGATCGTGAACAGCGCGAACGTTCGCAGCGGGAAACCCGGCGCCGGCGGGTTGCGCAGGTGGCCCGTCCGGTCGGCCTCCTCCGTCAGACGGTACTCGAGGCGGGCCGCGCGCCACCAGCCCACGAGCGCGATGACGAGGCAGATGAACCCGGCCAGGATCATCCAGCCGCCCACGACGAGACCGGCCAGCAGGACCGCCACGCCGACGGCCGAGGTGAACGGCAGGAAGGTGGGGCCCGGGACGTGGACGCCCGGCGGCGGACCGCCGTGCTCGACCGTAATGGCCATCGTCCCGGAGCCGGCCACGTGCTCGTATTCGTGCATCCCTTCGCGCAGCCAGTACAGCAGCGCAAGAACGAGCGCTGCAACACCCAGGAGGGCGCCGGCCGGCCCGACCACCAGGCCGAACAGCACCAGCGCCGTCCCGGCTGCGCCGAAGAACGGCGCGAACGAGGGCCCTGGAGCGTGGACCCCCGGCGGCGCCACGGACACTCGCCGTCCGAACCCGCGCTGGCGCGGGCCGACGCGGGTGTACGCCCAGACGAGCCAGACGAGCCACAGCACGACCGAAGCCAGCAGGGCGATCGGGATCAGCCCGACCAGGGCCCCCCAGTCGGGGATGACGAGCTTGGCCGTCAGGTCCAGGAACGCGTTCCAGAGCTGCTGCAGCTTCTCCATCGGCGATGTTGTCGCTGTCCCGCCGAGTGCCTAGACGTCGTCCGGCGTGCCGACGACGAGGGCATACGCGGCCAGCCCCATCGCGATCCCCAGGGCAGCCAGGGTCGTCGTGCCGCCCGCATCACCGCTCAGGATGAAGTAGACGATGGCGATTACGACGAACACTCCCCCAACCGCGAACGCGTTTCTGGGGTGCTTGAACCGCATGTCGGTCGCCTACCTCGAGGGGATGATGTAGAGGATCGAGAACAGGGCGATCCAGACGACGTCCACGAAGTGCCAGTAGATGGACGTTGCCTCGACGGCGTCGTGATGGCGGGAGGTGAACTGGCCGCTCATCGCCCGGAAGAGCACGACGCTGAGCATGATCACGCCGCCCAGGACGTGCGCGCCGTGGAACCCGGTGAGGGTGAAGAACGTGGTTCCGAACGTGCCGTCGGAGAGGCCGAACCCGAGCTGGCTGTAGTCGTAGGCCTGGCCGATGAGGAACGTGACGCCCATCACAAGGGTGACCGCGATCGCCCGGATCAGGCCGCGACGATCGTCCCGTCGGATCGCCCACACGCCCAGCTGGCAGGTGAATGAGCTCGACACGAGGATGATGGTGAGGACGGCCGCCAGCCAGGGCTCGGCGTGCAGGTTGAAGCGCTCGGCCAGGTGCTCGCCCACCTCGGCAGCCGACGGCGGCCAGGTCGGCGCCGTGGCCCGCACGTTGAAGTAGGCCGCGAAGAGTCCGGCGAAGAACATCACCTCCGAGCAAATGAACAGGATCATCCCCAGGATCGGGTTGCTGATCCCGTGACGGGGCAGGTCGGCCAGGGCCCCATCGTGCGCCGTCTGGGGCATGACGGTGGACGTGCTCACGAGTGGCCGCCGTGGCCGCCCGTCCGGCCATGCCGGGCGTCGAACACCGGACGCTCGGACCTGATCTCCGGCAGATGGTCGAAGTTGTAGGGCGGCGGCGGTGAGCTGGTTGCCCACTCCAGGGTGTTGCCCTCCCACGGGTCGTCGCCGGCCGGCTCACCGTTCCGCAGCGAGATGAGGACGTTCCACAGGAACGGCAGGGTGGAGACGGCGATGATGATGCTGCCGACCGTCGCCACGAGGTTGAGCTGGTTCCAGCCCGCGGTCGACGCGTAGGTCGCGATCCGGCGGGGCATCCCCTCCAGGCCCAGGATGTGCATCGGAAAGAAGGTCATGTTGAACCCGATGAGCATGAGCACGAAATGAATCTTGCCGAGCGTCTCGTTGAGCATTCGACCGCTCATCTTGGGGAACCAGTAGTAGACGCCGGCGAATACCCCGAAGACGGAGCCGCCGAACAGGACGTAATGGAGGTGAGCCACGACCCAGTACGTGTCGTGGAGGGCGAAGTCCACCGGCACGGCGGAACTGAAGGCGCCGTTGATGCCGCCGATCAGGAACATCGTCAGGAAGCCCAGGGCGAACAGGAGCGGCGTCGAGAACGTCAGCTGGCCGCGGAAGAGCGTGGCGATCCAGTTGAACATCTTGACCCCGGTTGGCACCGCGATCAGGAATGTCATGAAGCTGAAGAACGGCAGGTAGACCGTCCCGGTCGTGAACATGTGGTGGGCCCAGACCGAGAACCCCAGGGCCCCGATGCCGGCCGTCGCGAACACGAACGCCTTGTACCCGAACAGCGGCTTGCGTGAGAAGACGGGCAGGACCTCGCTGACAATGCCCATTGCGATGAGGATCATGATGTAGACGGCCGGGTGGGAGTAGAACCAGAAGATGTTCTGCCATAGGACGGCGTTGCCGCCGGTCGCCGGATCGAAGAAGTGGCCGCCGTAGTTCCGGTCGATGAACAGCATGATGAGCGCGCTCGCCAGGACCGGTGTGGCTAGGAGCACGAGGACGCTGGTCACGAGCGCGGTCCACACGAGGATGGGCATCCGGAACATCGTCATGCCCGGAGCGCGCATCTTGAATATCGTGACGAGGAAGTTGATCGAGCCAAGGATGGAGCTCGTCCCGATGAGCGTCACCGCCACGAGCCACAGGTCCGTCCCCACGCCTGAGTACTTCGACTGGGCCAGCGGGCTGTAGCTCGTCCAGCCCTCCGCGGCCGCGCCGCCGGGGACGAGGAAGCCGGCCAGCATGATGATCCCGGCCAGGGGCAACATCCAGAACGACAGCGCGTTGATCCGTGGGAAGGCCATGTCCGGCGCCCCGATCTGGAGCGGCACGACGTAGTTCGCGAAACCGGCCAGGATCGGGATGATGAACAGGAAGAGCATGAGCGAGGCATGCATCGTGAACAGCTGGTTGTAGAGATCCGGGGAGAACAGCTTGTTCTCCGGCACGGCCAGCTGGCTGCGAACGCCAAGCGCAAGGACGCCGCCGATGAAGAAGAACACGAACGAGTTGACGAGGTACAGGATCCCGATCTTCTTGTGGTCGGTGGTGGTGACCCACTCGTAGAGCGCGCTCCGATAGGTGGCGGCAGGCGTCAGCGCGGTGGTCGCCATCGAATGCTCCTTACTTCACCGTGAGCGTGCCCGTCATCGACGGGTGGACCGTGCACACGAATGGGTACGAGCCGGTCTTGAGAGCCGGCACGCTGTAGGTCGCCTCGGCGGGCCCGGTGATGAGATCGCCCTTGAACGCCACGCTGCCGTCCGGATTCTTGATCTCGACATCGTGCTGGGTTGCGTTGTCCTTGTTGGTGAAGTGGATCTGGAACGGCTTCTCGGCCGGCGCCTCGAGGGTGGCCTTGTCGAACGCGATGTTCTGGGCAGCAAGCTCCAGGACGGCGCCGGCGGGTGGGCTGCCAGGCGGTGGGCTTCCGGCGGGTGCGCTGCCGGCCGGCGCGCTGCCGGCCGGCGGGCTCGCGGCCGGAGGAGGCGACTTCTTGGCCTCCTCGATCTGCTGCTTGAGCCAGGCGTCGTACTCCGCCCGGGTGACCGCCTTGACCTCGAACGTCATGCCACCATGCCCCGCCCCGCACAGCTCGGCGCACTGGCCGCGGAACGTCTGTCCTGCATCGCCCGCGTCGACGGTGAAGTCGAAGTTGTTCTCTTTGTTGGGGTCGGTCACGGGGTTGACGTCGCGCTTGAACAGGAACTTCGGCACGTAGAAGGCGTGAATGACGTCCACGCTGTGGAGCGTGACGTGGATCGGCTCGCCGACCGGAACGACCATCGTCCCGAAGACGCCATGTCCCTGCGCGTCGGTCGTGAAGAGCGGCGTCTTTCCGTCATCGCTGAGATAGGCGAAGCTCCAGGCGAACCGCTCGGCGACAGCCCTGACCCGGACGCCCGGGTGATCGCTCTTGGCCTCGACCGCGTTCAGCGTCTGCCACGAGACGACGAACAGGTACAGGACGATGATCGTAGGGATGATGGTCCAGATGATCTCGACCAGGTTGTTGCCGTGTGTCTGAGGGGGCAGGTCGGCATCGTCGGGCTTGCGCCGGTAGCGAATGACCGCGTAGATGATGGCGCCCTCGACGGCCAGGAAGATGAGGACCGCGAGGACGAACACGATGTCGTACAGGGACGAGACTTCAGCGCCCTGGGACGTCGATGCGCTTGGCGGGTAGAGCTGTGGGAACTGGGAGGCGCATCCCGCCACCACAAGAGCCAACAGCAGCGAGGCCACGATTGCCGCGGGGCGCGTCCGCTTGTTCCTCTTGATCGGCATCGGGGTCCTCGAGCGCGGGCGCCGGTCGACGTCCGGACCAGGGGCACGGATGAGGGGCCACGGGGGGTCATCGCGACGGTCCCGCCAGCCGGGCAGGACCGGCGCCCATGATAACCGGAGCGGCT